>Ga0070698_100003529_pt1 | contig 17214 bp, 16 predicted proteins | sample KBSK1502metaG_FD_65477 | JGI IMG/M metagenome (GOLD analysis project Ga0070698, IMG submission 65477) | Corn, switchgrass and miscanthus rhizosphere microbial communities from Kellogg Biological Station, Michigan, USA - KBS K1-50-2 metaG | ecosystem: Host-associated > Plants > Roots >...
TTGAAGTAGGCGATGACCCCGCGAAGCCCGGGCCCACCGAACCAGCCGAACACCTTCTGGGCGCCGTGCGCGAAGAAGATCACGCCCAGGACGACCCGCACGATGAGAAGGGACGTCGACCCGAAGGTGCCGAAAAGCATGTCCATGGCCTCTCCTCCCGCTTGCCTCATACGCTCCGGCCGGCCCGTTGTCAACGCCGACCGAGGGCGGGGTAACGAGGTCGCTACCTCTCGGGGTGAGGGTCGAGCTGGGCGACGTCGAAGCCATACAAGCGCGCGGTATTGCCGCCGGCGATCTTCGCCTGCTCGTCCTCCGGCACTCCCGCCAGGATGTCCGCCAGGATCTTCCTGGACTGCGGAAACGTGGATTCGCTGTGCGGATAGTCCGAGCCCCACATCATGTTGTCGACACCGATCGCGTCCCGCAGCCGAATGCCGATCGCGTCCTCCTGAAAGCTCAGGAAGACGTTGCGGTGGAAGAAGTCGCTCGGGCGCATGCCGTCCCGGAACCGGTACAGCGCCTCCTCGTGCCGCTCGCGATACGTGTAGTCCATGCTGGAGAGCACATGGGGAGCCCACGCGAGCTCGAATTCCACGATGGCCACTTTGAGGCGGGGATAGCGCTCGAAGACACCCGAGAAGATCATGTCGCACATCGAGAGGGCCGGATAGAAGGCCTTCGTCGACCGGCTGGTCGCGTCGCGAATCGTGCGTTCTCCCGCGCCGCGGATCTTCCCCTGCCGACGGGTGGCGGTGTGCAGGCTCAGCGGCATGTCGAGTGCCTCGGCCGCGGCCCAGAAGGGTTCGTACTCGGGTTGATCGTAGCGCCGGAACTCGAGGGGGTACTCCGTGATCATCGCTCCGGCAAAGCCTCTCTTGGCGGCGCGCTCCAGCTCCTTGGTCCCGGCCTCTATATCGTCCAGGTTGATCATCGCGATGCCCTTCAGACGCGCCCGGTCCACGCTGCAGAAGTCGGCGAGCCAATCGTTGTATGCCCGGAAGATCGCCGACATGAGCGACGGATCCGCCACCTTGAAATAGAAGAGGCCTTGCGACGGGTACAGCACCTCGCCGGCCACCCCATCGAGACGCATGTCCGCCAGGTGCTGATGGGGGTCATATCCGCCCGGATGCACGTCCTCGAAGCGGCCAAGGGAGGAAATGGTCTCGGGCGCCTCGAAGCGAGCCCCCGCATTGGAGATGAGTCCGATCCCGGAGACGATCTGGTCGTTTTCGACCACCAGCTGATCGGCGCCATCGATCCGCTGCATCCGGGGCGCCCGCGCGCGGAACGCTTGGTCGATGCGAGTCGTCCACAGATCCGGCGGCTCGAACACGTGAGAGTCGGACGACAGGATGAGCGTGGGTGTCATGGGCCTCTCCCCTCCGCGCCCAGCGGAGCTCGCCCGACATGCTACCATCGCGGCTCATCCGCGAATCTGTGGGCCGCCGGTGGGGCGTGGGCCGACCCGTCAACCCGTCGTGACACGGTAAATACGCTCCGGGCCGACCACCTGACACGCGTCTTCGGGAGACGCCGCACGCCAACCCCTTGTGAACACGACCAAGTGGCCCACGCGTGGGTTGGCAACCAGTATGCAGCCCTGAAGACCCAGCAAGCATTTCGTGACCGCAGGAGGTTCCCCCCCATGCGAGGTGTCCTCGCGCTCGCAGCCGGCCTCTCTCTCATGATCACAAGCCCGGCCGCCGCAGACGGTGTGCGGATCGGCATCAGTGTCCCCGTGCCTGCGCCACCTACGGTGGTCATCACGCCTCCCCGCCCGCCGGTCGTCGTCGCGGCTCCGCCTCAGCTCGTGGTCGTCCCCGGATCCCCCGTGTTCTATGCACCGGGTGCCAGCATGAATTTCTTCGCGTATGGAGGGCGCTATTACACCTTCCACGAGGGGGCATGGTTCGTCGCGACGACCTACGGCAGCCCGTGGGTGTCGATAGCACCCGCCAAGGTCCCGCGTCCGGTCCTGGCGGTACCCGTCACCTATTACAAGGTTCCTCCGGGGCACGCGAAGAAGATGGGCTGCCCGCCCGGGCTGGCCAAGCAAGGCCGCTGCTGACGCGTCCCGGGCCGAGCAGAACCCGACATGGACGTCCCGTACAAGGGCTACACGATCGTTCCGAACTCCGAGCGGCAGCCCGACGGCCGCTGGCTGCCCGTGGCGGACCTTCAGGCCGACGACCACGGAGTCCTGACGCCGCAACCGCCGCTTCGAGCCGCGCCTCGGGACATACGCGCGACGCGCGCCGATGCGGACGTCTTGGCGGTCAAGATGGCCAAGGCGTGGATCGAGGAGATCGAGCGTGGCGAGGCCTCCGGACGCCCGGCCCGGAGCGCCGTCGTGACACCGCGGACCTCGCCGGAGCCCCGAACGACGCCGGACGCACGGGTCAAGACCGCCCCACGAGCGAAGCGAGTCGAAGCCGACACGCTCGGATGGCCCGGTCTGCACGCGGCGGATCGATTCACCCGCCTGCTCGCGGTCCACTCGCTCCTCGATCGGCTCGTCACGCTGGCCCTGGCCCGCCGACTGGCCGTCAGCGGCGAATCCATCGCCGATATGCTGGCCTCGCTGCCCCTGTCCTCCCGGGTAGCGCTCGCGTCGACCTCGAGCGCGATCCCCCGCGCCGCCGCCGATAGCATCCTGGAGATCGATCGCATGCGGAACCGGCTGGTGCACTCGACGCCGGCACCCGGAAAGCCGATCTGGGACGTGAGCGGCGCCGCCGAGAGCATTCCCCCGGACGTCTATGACCGGTGCTTGCGCAAGGGATTCGAGGCCGCGCAATCCCTCACTACGACGCTCCGGGACGCGGCGCAGGAGTGAGGAGGCACCGAACGAGCGGCGTCACGGTGCCGCCGTGGGGGTCGCCCCTCCCGCCGCGTCGCCCGGCCGGGCCTCGGTCGCCTGTCGGATCAGCTCGCCGATCCGCGCGAGGATGGCCCGGAGCTGGTCTCGCTCCATCAACAGCGCCTCGCCTTCCTGGCCGAGCCGGAGATTCTCGGCCCGCAGCTCGTCGATGCGAGCCGCCTGCGCGCCGGCCTGGGTCTTGAGCTGCTCGATCTCCTCAGCCATCGCCGCGAGACGGCTCTGGAGCTCGCCAAGGCGTTCGATCCGTTCCTGCCAGAGGGTGAAGAGGTGCCGACCTTCCTCGACCCACGGCGCGATGGCGACCTGGCCGGGACTCTCCGGAGCCGGCACCAATACCACGCCCTCATGCTCGCCGTCCCGTCGCCGCCGCCGGGAGGCGAGCGCCACACCGGCCGAGATCACGATGACGAGAACGACCGCCACCACGAACAGCATGGCCGCGGGGTCCGCGGCGACTGCGTCTATCCAGGGCTGCAGGCGAGGCATTACCCGGGCCCCTTCGAGCGACCCGGCGCGGCTCTGCTGGTGTGCTGGCGCACGTTCCCCTCCGAGTGGCCCACCTGCTTCTCCTCAGAGGGGCATACTTGATGCGGGAGTATAAGCACCCGCGGCCGCGCGGTCAAACGGAGGGGAGGAGCCATGAGCCAGCGATCGGCGAGCGGGGGGATGGTCTACACGGTCGGCCACTCCACCCGCACCACCCGCGAGCTCCTCGATCTGCTCCGCGCCCATGGGGTCGAGCAGGTCGTCGACGTCCGCACGATCCCGCGCTCGCGTCACAACCCGCAGTTCGACCGTCCCGCGCTGTCGCGCGCGCTCCATGCGGCCCGGCTCCGCTACCGGCACCTCAAGGCGCTGGGCGGGCTCCGCCGCGCGCGGGCGAACTCGACCAATCTCGGCTGGCGCAACGCCTCGTTTCGCGGCTACGCCGACTACATACAGAGCCGAGACTTCGCGGCAGGCTTGGCCCGTCTCGAGCAGATCGCGGGGCGACACCCCACCGCCATCATGTGCGCGGAGGCCGTCCCCTGGCGGTGCCACCGATCGCTGATCGCGGACGCGCTCACGGTGGCGGGGTGGCGAGTGCTCCACATCCAGAGCCAGCGGACCGCGCGGTCGCACCGGCGCACGCCCTTCCTCAGGGTGAGCGGCGGGACGCTCCGCTACCCGGCCCCGCGGAAGTCTGTCCGTTGACGAGCAGGAGGGCCGCCGGCGCACTATAATCCCGTCCGGAGGAAGCCCATGCCCCCCACCACCGGACTGAAGACCCCGCAGGCGCTCGCCGAGACCCGACGCTGGGCCGCGCCCGGATCGAAGTCGGCCGCGCTCTTCGCCCAGGCGCAGGGCGTGATGCCCGGCGGCAACACCCGCACCACCGTCTACATGGCGCCCTACCCGCCCTACGCGGCCTCGGGGGACGGCTGCTGGATCACGGACGTGGAGGGCGATCGCCGGCTCGACTGCCTGAACAACTACACCGCCCTGATCCACGGGCATGCGCATCCGGCGATCGTCGAGGCCGCCACGCGGCGGCTGGCCCTGGGCTCGTCGTTCCCGCTGCCCACGCCGGAGGAGGTCGAGCTGGCCACCCTGCTCTGCGAGCGCCTGCCGTCGGCCGAGCGCGTGCGCTTCACCAACTCGGGCAGCGAAGCGGTGATGATGGCGATCAAGGGCGCGCGGGCCTGGACGGGGCGGCCGAAGATCGCGAAGTTCGAGGGCGCCTACCACGGCTCCTACGACTACGCGGAGGTGAGCCTCTCCTCCGCGCCCGAGCAGTGGGGCAGCCTGGCCGCGCCGGCGAGCACCGCCTACTCGCGCGGCGTGCCGCCGGCGGTGCTCGACGACGTGGTCGTGCTGCCGTTCAACCACGCGGAGCTGGCGGTGGCCCGCATCGAGCGCGAGGCCAGGCATCTCGCCGCCGTGCTGGTCGATCCGATCCCGAACCGCGTGGGCCTGATCCCGGCGCAGCGCGATTTCCTGCGCGCGCTGCGCGAGGTGACGGCCGCGCACGGCATCGCGCTGATCTTCGACGAGGTGATCACGTTCCGAGTGGGCTACCACGGCGCCCAGGGCGCGTTCGGCGTGACGCCCGATCTCACGACCCTCGGCAAGATCATCGGGGGCGGCTTCCCGGTGGGCGCGGTGGCCGGCCGGGCGGAGGTGATGGCGGTCTTCGATCCGACCGGCGGCAAGCCGGCCGCGCCGCACGGCGGGACGTTCAACGCCAACCCGGTCACCATGGCCGCGGGCCTGGCCGCGATGCGCCTGCTCACGCCCGAAGCCTTCGCGAAGCTCGACGCGCTCGGGGCCAAGCTGCGCGGCAGCCTCGAGGCCTGCTTCAAGCGCGCGGGTGTCCCCGGCGCGGTGACCGGCCAGGGCTCGCTCTTCCGCGTGCATCCGACCGATCGCGAGCTGACCGACTACCGCAGCACGCGCACCGCGCCCGAGGAGGAGGCGCGCCTGCAGCGGCTGATCCGCGGCCTCATGGAGCGCGGCGTGCTGATGTCGATCACCGGCCTCGGCTGCCTCTCCACGCCTATGGGCGACGCGGAGCTGGAGAGCCTGACCGAGACGTTCGCCGCGGTGCTGGCCGGTCCCTAGCACCCGCACGGTGCCCAACGTCCGCGAGCTGATCGGCCGCACGCTTCCTCCCTGGCCCTCCCTCTGGCGCTGCGCCCTCACCGGGGTGTTCGGCATCGCCAGCGGCTTCGCGGTCTTCCTGCTCTGGCTCGACGAGATCAGCCGCGGGCCGCTGCGCTTCGTGGTCGCGCTCGGGGTCGCGGTCCTCGTGGCCTTCACCTTCGAGTCGATGAAGGAGGAGCTCGAAGGCCACGAGCACCATTGGCAGGCGCCGCGGCTGCTCGTGCTGGTCGTCCTGCTCGCCATGGCCGAGCTCTTCGTCATGGGCTACCACTCCGCGGTCTCGCTCACGCGCGAGCGGCTGCAGGAGACGCTCGACAGCCTGCTCGGAGCGGACGTGGCCGGGTGGCACGCGGTGGCCATGGTCGGGATCTGGCTCGTCCTGGGGGGAACGGTCGCGGTCGGCCTGGGCGCCACCATCTTCAACGCCGGATGCGAGATCCCGGAAGACGAGCCGCTCTCGTGGAGCAAGCCGGCGGTCTGGGGCTGGCCGATGCTCCGCTCCGCCATCCGGGGCGGTCTCACCGGCGCGCTCGCCGGACCGCTCTGCATGCTGCTCTACATCTTCCTGGTGCGCTTCGTCTACGAGTACGTCTGGATCCTCGCCGATCCCGACCGATGGCACGAGCACATCCGTGGCGCGGCCCAGGCGGTGTCGGCGTCCGGCAGCGTGGTCTGGCTCGTCTGGCTCCCGCTCCAGGCGATCAAGGTGCTCGACCGCCTGTTCGGCGTGTTCGGTCGCGTGGGTCCGCTTCTCACGCTGGCCACGCTCGTGGCGGTCCTGATCGTCTGCGCGAAGCGCCGCGCGGGCCGCACCTTCTTCGTCGTCCTCGTGGGCATGCTGATCGCCTACGGCTACCCGGTGCTGGCGAAGTCGGGGCGGGCGCTGATCCTGGCCGGCCTCATGGCCTACGTCTGGGCGGTCCCCGGCATCCTGCTCGGCGCGCTCACGCCCTGGCTGAAGCGCCCGGCGGGGTATCCCAAGCTGTGGGGCGTGGTGGCGTTCGGCGCGGCGGCGATCCTGGTGGCCGGATCCCTGGCGATCCCCTGGTTCGTCGTGCCGGCGGTGGTCTTCGGCGCCGTCGGCTTCTGGTTCCTGCGCGGCGTCCAGGTCGAGCAGTACTGGGCGGTCCTGGCGTTGAGCGTCGCCACCAACGTCTTCGGCGCCACGCACCTCGTGACCCGCGCCGACTTCTTCCACATCCAGCGGGACAGCTTCGAGCTCACCAACGTGCCGCTGCAGGCCTTCGCCTACCAGGCGGTCAAGATCGATCCCAGGCTGCAGGAGGCCTTCCTCAGGCCCTTGAGCTCCGAGCCCTTCTTCCCTGGGCTGAACCCCAACACCTCGGTGATGCAGTTTCCTCTCTTCCCGCCCGGGTCGCCGCTCGCCCGCTATCGCGATCTGCTCTGGACGACGCCGGTCTCCCCCGAGATCCAGCTCAAGGCCGATCTGGAGGCGGTCCGGGCCGAGCGCGACCGCACCGCCAAGGTCGCCGCGTCCCTCGCGGAGCACCTGAAGGAGCTGGGCGCGATCAAGAGCCGGGCCGACCAGGAGCAACGGGCGATCGGCGGCCTGAAGGCGCTCGAGTACCAGGAGCACCACAAGAAGCTGCAGGAGCTGGCCACCTGGACCGGTGGCGCGCTCGCGCGGCGCGAGAGTCTCACGGCCGAGGCGACGACCACGCTGGAGGCCGAGGGCAAGCGGCGCGAAGCGACGGCCGCCACCCTCTCGCAGATCGCGGTGCTGCGCGACGAGCAGCTCCGGCTGCAGGTCGAGCGGGACCAGCTGCTCGACGCGGCCCGTCAGATGAAGAGCCAGGGCGAGGCGCTCCGGACCGCGCTCGGCGCGCTGAAGGACAAGGTGGAGCGCCAGGCCGCCGACCTCCACAACATGGCGCTGCGCGCCTTCGAGGTGGCGCTGACCGCCTCCAGCGGGTTCTGGATCACGCTGGGCCTGCTCGCCTCGTGGTCGATCCGCCGGCAGCAGGCCCCCCCGCCCTCTTGACGCGGGCCCGCGTTGGGCGGATCCTCGGCCCATTCGAGCGGCCACCGCGACGCGGCGGCGGACGACAAGGGAGCGGCATGGCGCAGATCATCCTCGGCATCGGCAGCTCGCACAGCCCGATGCTGAGCACGCCCCACGAGGCGCTCGGCGCGCTCGCCGACCTGGACCGCGCGCGCCTGCCCGAGTTCGCCGCGAAGGCGCACGAGGGCGCGGCCCGGATCCCCCGCGAGCTCGCCCCGGAGGTGACCCGGGCCCGCCACGAGGCGACCCAGGCCGCCATCCGGCAACTCGGCGAAGTCCTCGCCGAGGAGGCGCCCGACGTGGCCGTCGTGATCGGCGACGACCAGCACGAGTGGTTCGGCCCCGACAACCAGCCGGCCCTCTGCATCTACTGGGGCGAGTCCGTCGAGAGCCTGCCGCCGCCGCTCGAGAGCGTGCCTCCGGTGCGGCGGCTCTCCTACTGGGGCCTCTACGGCGACGGCGCGAACCGGACGTTCCCGGTGGACGCGGCCCTCGGCCGGCACCTGGTCGAGTCGCTCACCCGCGACTTCGACTTCGACGTGGCGCAGCTGCGCACGCAGCCGCGGCATGGCCCCTTCGGCCACGCGTGGAGCTTCGTGCACCAGCGGCTCATGCGGGACCGCATCGTGCCGATCGTGCCGGTCCTGCTCAACACGTACTATCCGCCGAACCAGCCGACGCCGCGGCGCTGCTACCAGCTCGGGCGGGCCATCCGCCAGGCGGTCGAGTCCTGGCCGACCGACCAGCGCGTGGCGGTCGTGGCCTCGGGCGGGCTCAGTCACTTCTTCGTCGACGAGGAGCTGGACCGCCACGTCCTCGACCTGCTCGCCAAGAAGGACGGCGACGCGCTCGGCGCGCTGCCGGCGGCGCAGCTCGAGTCCGGCAACTCCGAGATCCGCAACTGGATCGCCACCGCCGGTGCCACCGAGCACCTGGCGATGCGCCTCGTGGACTACGTGCCGTGCTACCGGTCCGAGGCCGGCTCCGGCGTCGGGATGGCGTTCGCGGTCTGGCAATAGAAGCCTGGCGATAGGAGGAAGGAGCCCATGCTCTCGCGCGAAGACAACGAGCTGCTGTGCCGGGTGGGGCGCGGAACGCCGATGGGCGATCTCCTGCGCCACTACTGGATGCCGTGCCTGCCCGCGACCGAGCTGCCCGCGCCGGACTGCCCGCCAAAGAAGGTGCGCCTGCTCGGCGAGGACCTGGTCGCGTTCCGCGACAGCCGGGGCGAGGTGGGGCTGCTCGCGGTCAACTGCCCGCATCGCGGCGCCTCGCTCTTCTTCGGCCGCAACGAGGAGTGCGGGCTCCGCTGCTCGTACCACGGCTGGAAGTACGACGTCACCGGGCGCTGCGTCGACATGCCGAACGAGCCGGAGGAGTCCACCTTCAAGGACAAGATCCGCGCCCGCGCGTATCCGTGCCGCGACGTCAACGGCGTGATCTGGACCTACCTGGGGCCGCGCGAGCCCGCGCCGCCGCTGCCCGCCTTCGAGATCAACACCCTGCCCGCCGCGCAGGTCTACCCGCCGCTCCTGATGCTCGAGGAGTGCAACTGGGTGCAGGCGCTCGAGGGCGACATCGACTCCTCCCACATCGACTTCGTGCACGCCAAGCGCACGCCCGACTCCAAGCAGCGGGGCACGTTCCACCGGGACAAGCGGCCACGGCTCGAGGTGCTGCCCACCGACTACGGCGCGTGCTACTCGGCGCGGCGGCGCTCCGACGTGGAGGGGCTCTACTGGCACCGCATCACCCAGTTCATCATGCCCTTCTACTCGATGATCGCGGCGAGCGATCCCCACATCGTCTCGGCGCGGGCCTGGGTGCCGCTCGACGACCACTACAACCTCCAGTTCGTGATGCGAGCTCGGCTCGATCGCCCGGTGACCGAGGAGGAGGCGCGGCAGGTGCGCGATCCCTTCGCGTCGTGGGGCGGCTACGTCGAGTCGGACGGCGATCCCTATCGCCGCTACTACACCGCCGCCAACATCCACAACGACTACCGCCAGGACCCCGAGCTGCAGAAGGATCTGACCCTCGGCATCCCGTTCCTCGGCAACCTGCAGGACCGGGCGATGACCGAGACGATGGGACCGATCTACGACCGCAGCCAGGAGCACCTGGGCACCACCGACGCGATGGTGATCCTCGTGCGGCGCCGCCTCATCGAGGCCGCGCGGGCCCTGCGGGAGCGGGGCGCGCTGCCCCCGAACGTCGACGACCCGAACCTCTGCCGGGTGCGGCCGGCCTCCGCGGTGCTGCCGGAGGGCGAGAGCTGGATCGGCGCGACCGAGAAGGCGCGCCAGTCGGACGCGGGCGTGCCCATCGCGTGGGTGCCCTTCGTCTGATGGACGACCGGAGGCCGCTCGCCTACTACGAGGCGGTGCCCTACCTGCTCGTGCTCGAGTCGATCGAGCGCGACGGGCAGTGGCTGCGGCGCGCGGAGCATCCGGAGCTGCCCGGTTGCGCCGCGGAGGCGCCCTCGGCCCTCGAGGCCCTCGACGGCCTCGAGCGGGAGCGGCACCGCGTGCTGCGCCAGCTGTGGGACCGCGGCGCCGCGATCCCGGTTCCGCGGCCGCCCTTGCGCGGCCCGGACGTCCCGTCCGCCTAGCCCGTCTCGATCGGCAGGCTCGGGTCCTTCGCCCACTCGCCCATGGAGCCGTCGTAGAGCGTGAGGTCGTCGAAGCCGAGCTGGTGCAGCAGAAAGAGGTCGATGGTCGCGGAGATCCCACCGCCGCAGTAGGCGATCACGCGTCGGTCGCGGTCGATGCCGGCCTCCGTGAACCGGGCGAGCGCGTCGGCCGGCGAGACGAACTTCTTCGTGGCGGGATCGACCAGCGTCGCCGCGGGCACGTTGACCGAGCCCGGCACGCGCCCGGGCCGGCCGTAGCGCGAGGGCTCGAGACCCTGGTGGAACTGGGGGCCGAGCGCGTTCACCGTCACCGTGCCGGGATCGCCGATCGCGGCCTTCACCGCGGTCTTGTCGACGAAGCGGCCGGGGCGCGGGCGCGGCGTGAAGGTGGCCGGCGGGTAGCCCTTCGCCTCGCCGGCCTGGACGGGCCGGCCCTCGGCCTGCCAGCGGTCGAAGCCGCCGTCCAGCACCGCGGCGCCGTCGAAGCCGAGCGCGCGCAGCATCCACCACACGCGGGTGGCCCACATCATGGTGCCGATGCTGTAGAGCGCCACGTGGCGGCCGTCACCCAGGCCGTGGCGGCCGAAGGCCTGCGCCAGGTGCTCGGCCGGCGGCATCGTGAACTTGAGCCGCGTGTCGGTCGCGGAGAGCTCGCCCTGCAGGTCGAGGAAGTCGGCGCCCGGGACGTGGCCGGCCACGAAGGTCTGCCGTCCCGACACCACCGTGTAGGGATCGTCCGAGCCGGGCGCGGCCGGCTCCAGATAGGTCGTGCAGTCGTACACGCGCAGCTCGGGCCGGCCGATCCGGGCCGCGAGGTCGTCGGTGGAAATCAGGGCGTCGGGGTCGCGCATTCGAGCGGTCCGTGCCATGGCACCCTCCCGGCCGGAGTCTGCCACAACGTGCCTTGACGAGGGTGGGCTTTCGGCGGATCCTCGGGCGCGTTCGACCAACCGCCGCGCGGAAGAGGAGGCCTTCATGAAATTCATGCTCTTCGTGCTGCCCACGGTGCCCGGCACGCTGGAGGACCGCAAGCGCCTCCGCCCCATCGGGCGTAACAACGAGCGGTACCAGCAGATGCTCGACGAGCTGCGCAAGCTGGCCGTCTTCGCCGACGACGCCGGCTTCGACGTCCTCGCCACCACCGAGCACCACTTCCACTCCGAGGGTTACGAGACCTCCGTCGCGCCGCTGCTCATCTACGCCGACCTGGCCGCGCGGACCAAGCGCATCAAGTTCTCCCCGCTCGGCCTCGTGCTGCCGTCGTGGGACCCGATCCGCGCCGCCGAGGAGCTGGCCGTCCTCGACCACCTGACCAAGGGCCGCATCTACGCCGGCTTCGCGCGCGGCTACCAGGATCGCTGGGTCAACGTGCTGGGCCAGCAGTACCACGTGACCGGCGCGCCAATGGACGGCTCCTCGATCGACAACCACAACCGCAGGGTCTACGAGGAGACGCTCAAGGTCATCAAGAAGGCGTGGACCGAGGAGTCGTGGGACTACGATGGCGAATACTACAAGGTCCCCTTCCCCTACAAGGAGGGCATCCGGCGCTGGCCGGTGGCGGACTGGACGCGGCAGTACGGCGCGCCCGGGGAGATCGACGACGAGGGCGTGGTGCGCAAGATCTCGGTGGTGCCGAAGCCGTACCAGAACCCGCACCCGCCGATGTTCCAGCCGTTCTCGGTGAGCGAGACGACCATCCGCTATACCGCGGCGTCCAGCATCGTGCCGTGGATCCTGGTGGCCCATCCGCCCGACTTCCAGCGCCTCTGCACGATCTACCAGGACGTCGCGGCGGAGAACGGCCGCCGCCTCGGGCTCGGCGAGAGCGTGGGCGCCTTCCGCGCGGTGCACTTCGGCAAGACCGAGCCGGAGGCGGTGGCCCTGCTGCGCGACACCAACTTCGCGGGCTTCCAGCACTACTTCGGCGGCTTCGGCTTCTGGGAAGCGTTCCGCACCCCCGAGGACGCCGCGAAGTACCCGCTCGATCCGTACACGCCGCTGCCGCCCGCCGAATGGACAGTCGAGCGAATGCGGAACGTGAAGTACGCGCTGGCCGGCACCGTCGATCAGGTCAAGGGGGAGATCGACGCGCTCCAGAAGATCGGCGGCAAGGGCGACCTGGAATGGTTCGGCTGGTTCTTCGACCAGGGGTTCATGCCCTGGGAGGAGGAGGAGCGCCAGATCGAGCTCTTCGCCAAGCACATCATCCCCGCGTTCCGGTAGAAGCACGGACCAGAGGAGGCCTCGCGATGAAGGACGGCTTCAAGGTCATGGACTCGGATCTCCACACGATGGAGCCCGACGGCCTCTGGGAGCGGTATCTCGCCGAGCCGTTCAAGCGGTTCGCGCCCCGGTTCCTGCGCTCCACCGCCAACTCGCCCAACCAGCCGGTGATCCAGATCGGCGATCTCGAGCTCGGCGAGATGTCCAAGCGGGTGCGCACCGGCGCGGTGGGCAAGGACCTCCACCGGCGCACGTTCGAGCGGTCGCCGCACTATGAGGTCGCCCACGCGCGCGGCTACGACGCCGCCTCTCACATCCAGGCGATGGACATCGAGGGCATCGACGTGGCCGTCCTCTACGGCACGCGCGGGCGCCAGGTGCTCATGCACGACGAGCTCGACCCCGCGCTCGCGACCGCGCTGGCCCGCGCGCACAACGACTGGACGTACGACTACTGCCAGCACGAGCCGGCGCGCCTGAAGTTCGCGGCCCAGGTGGCGTTCCACGACGTGCCCGGCGCGATCGCGGAGGCCCGGCGCGCGGTGCGCCGGCTCGGCGCGGTGGCGGTCGTCGGTAACCCCAACCCGATCAACGGCCGCCACGTCCACGACCCGGAGATGGAGCCGCTCTGGGCCGCCATCGAGGAGCTGGGCGTGCCGGTCGGCTTCCATCCCACCGGGCAGTCGTCGCTGCGCGACGACATCGCGCGCCGCTACCTCGACACCCCGAACGGCCGCGTCATCGGGGTGGCCGGCCGCAACCCGGTGGAGCTGATGATGGCTTTCGGCAGCATGGCCGCGGGCGGTGTCCTCGAGCGGCATCCCGGACTGCGCTGCGCGTTCCTCGAGGGCACCTGCGGCTGGCTCCCCTGGTACCTCTGGCGCCTCGACGAGGCGTGGGAAAAGTTCGGCCCCGGCTCCGAGATCCAGATCGCCCACACCCCGAGCCAGTACTTCTTCCGCCAGTGCGTCGTGGCCACCGACGCCGACGAGAAGCCGCTCCGCCAGGTCATCGAGGCGATCGGCGACGACAACATCGTGGTCTCGACCGACTATCCCCACTCGGACGGGCTCTTCCCGAAGGCCATCGAGGAGTTCGTGCACCTGGAGGGCGTCACCCCCAAATCGAAGGCGAAGATCCTCTGGGACAACTGCGCGCGCCTCTACAACCTGGCCGGCGCCCCCTAGCGGCCGCGGGCGCCTGCTCGCTTGACACCGCCGACGGCGTCGACTAGGCTCCCGACCATCCCGACGCCGAGAACACCCTGATCCCATGCCCACCGACGCCCCGAGCTCCACCGTGACCGCGCGCGGGGCCACGCTCGTCGGCGTCGACGTGGGGGGGACCTTCACCGATCTCGTGCTCGTCGACGAGGCCACCGGCCTGGTGCGCGTGGCCAAGGTCCCCACCACCGTGGCCAACCAGGCCGGCGGGGTGCAGGCGGCCCTGGCCGGCGCCGCGGTGGGCGCGGCCGACGTGGGGGTGATCGTCCACGGGACGACCACCGCCACCAACGCGCTGCTCGAGCGCAAGGGCGCGCGCACCGGGCTCATCACCACGCGGGGCTTCCGCGACGTGCTGGAGCTGGGCCGGCGCACCCGGCCGACGCCGTACGGCCTCAAGGGCACCTTCGAGGCGCTGATCCCGCGCGACCTCCGCCTCGAGGCGGACGAGCGCGTCGACGCCGAGGGCCTGGTGGTCACGCCGCTGGCCGTCGACCAGGTGCGCGAGGCGGTCCTCCGGCTCCGGGCGAAGGGCGTCGAGGCTCTCGTGATCCACTTCATGCACTCCTACCTGAACGACGCCCACGAGCGGCAGGCCCGGGAGATCGCGGCAGAGCTGTGGCCCAACGCCTACATCACCGCCGGTGCGGAGCTGCTGCCCGAGTACCGCGAGTTCGAGCGGGGCACGACGGCGGCCATCAACGGCTTCGTGCAGCCGGTCATCGACCGCTACCTGCGGACGCTGGCCGCCGATCTGGCGCGCCAGGGCTACCGGCGCGAGCTCCTCATCATGCAGGGCAACGGCGGGACGATGTCGGTGGACGTGGCCGGCCGGCACGCGGTGAGCACACTGATGTCGGGGCCCGCCGCCGGCGTGAAGGCGGCCGCCTACACCGCGCTGGCCGCGGGGCACCGCAACATCATCAGCTGCGACATGGGCGGGACCAGCTTCGACGTCGGCGTGATCCGCGACGGCCGGCCCGCGCTCACCGCGGACAAGGAGATGGGCTACGGCCTGCCCGTCCGCGTGCCCATGATCGACATCCACACCATCGGCGCGGGCGGCGGCTCGATCGCCCGCGTGAACTCGGCCGGCATCCTGCAGGTGGGGCCCGAGAGCGCGGGGGCCGATCCGGGCTCGATCTGCTACGGGCGCGGCGGCGAGGAGCCCACCATCACCGACGCCAACCTGCTGCTCGGGCGCCTGAACCCGGCGGGGCTGCTCGGCGTCGAGCAGGCGGCCGGGCTCGATCGCATCCGCGAGATCTTCGACAAGAAGATCGGCGCCCACCTGGGGCTCGGCCCGGAAGAAGTGGCCAGCGCGATCGTGCGGGTGGCCAACGACAAGATGGCAGGCGCCATCCGCCTGGTCTCGCTCCAGCGCGGCCACGACCCCCGCGACTTCGTGCTCTTCGCGTTCGGCGGGGCCGGCCCGCTCCACGCGGTGGCGCTGGCGCGCGAGCTGGCCATCCCCCGGGTGCTGGTGCCGGCCCGGCCCGGGATCACCTCGGCGCTGGGCTGCCTGGTGGCCGACGTGCGCCACGACTTCGTGAAGACGATCAACCAGGGCGTGCTGCGCATGGACGTGGGCGAGGCGCACCGGATCCTGGCCGCCCAGGTGGACGAGGGGCGCCGCATGCTGGCCTCCGAGGGCGTCGAGGTCGAGACCGTCTCCGTCCAGCACGAGGCGGACATGCAGTTCGTCGGGCAGACGCACGTCCTGACCGTCGCCATCCCGCGAACCGACTTCGCGCGCGAGGAGCTGATGACCGCCTTCGAGAAGGCCTACTGGGAGCGCTTCGAGGTGGAGCTGCGGGAGATGCGGGCCCAGGTGGTGAGCCTGCGCACCGCGGTGATCGGGCGGCGCCGGCCGGTCTCGCTCGAGGGCCTGATCGCGCTGGACGCGGTGCCCTCGGGCGCGGCCACCCCGGCGGGGCGCCGGCGCGCCTGGTTCGACGGAGGCTGGCACGACACGCCGGTGTACCGGCGGGAGCAGCTCGGGGTCGGAGTCGAGCTGGTCGGGCCGATGATCGTCGAGCAGCTCGACTCCACGACCGTGATCGAGCCGGGCGACCGGATGCGCGTGGACGCGCTCGGCAATCTTGAAATCACGGCGCGGGAGATCACGGCGCGAGACCTCGATACGCCATGAGCTCCGTCGAGGCCGGCCAGCTCAACCCCCAGCTCGTGCTCGACGAGATGAAGAAGAACCGGGTCACCGACGTGGTGTGGCTCCCCGACAGCGAGACGAACTTCCTCTACCAGCTCATGCAGGCCGAGCCCTCGCTGCGGCTCGTGCCGGTCAGCCGGGAGGGCCTGGCCTTCTCGCTCGCCGCCGGCCTCGCGACGGGAGGCCGCACGCCGGTCATCCTGATCCAGAACACCGGCCTCATGGAGTCGGGGGACTCGCTGCGGGGCTGGGCCATCGGCCTCCGCATCCCGGTGGTGATGATGGTGGGCTACCGCGGGTGGACCCGCCACGGGGTCAACACGGACACCGCGGCCACCTACACCGAGCGCTTCCTCAACGCCTTCGGCATCACCTACTACCTCGTCGAGACCTCGGCCGACGCGCCGCGCATCTCGATCGCGTTCGAGGAAGCCCGGCGCACGCAGCGGCCGGTGGCGGTGCTCATGGCCGACGAATACCACGGCTTCAATCGCTAGAAGGACGCTTCCGTGATCCAGACCGCCGACCTGCTCCGCGTCTTCAACGCCCACCGCGGCGACGCCATCGTCGTGCCGGGCCGCGGCGCGCGGCACTGGGCGCAGATCAGCACGCGGCCCACCCGCGACGTGCCGGTCGGCGATCCCGCCATGGGCGGCCACGCCGCCTTCGCCCTCGGCCTGGCCCTGGCCCGGCCCGCCGACCGCGTGGTGCTCTTCGACTCGGAGGGCGATCTGCTCATGAGCCTCGGCATCCTGCCGACCGTCGCCGAGCAGGCGCCGGCCAACTTCTACCACTTCATGCTCGACAACGAGTGCTACGCCACCACCGGCGGGCAGCCGGTGCCGAACGCCAAGAACGTGGCCTACGACGTCATCGCCCGGGGAGCCGGCTATCCGCGCGCGCTGGCCTTCGACCAGCTCGCCGACTTCGAGGCCGGCATCGCGGCCATCCTGGCCCAGCCGGGCCCGGTGTTCGTGGCCCTCAAGGTGGTGCCGGAGGTCGAGAACCTCCCGATCAACCAGCGGGTGCGCTGGCAGACCCGCACGCGGGAGCGCGTGCTGCAGGACCTGCGCGCCGAGCTCGGCCTGGGGGCGTAGCCGCGATGGACGCGATCGATCCGGTCACCCTAGTCGTGGTGCAGAACGGCCTGCAGCAGGTGGCGAGCGAGATGGACCTCACCTTCGAGCGGGCCGCCTTCTCGCCGGTGATCTCCGAGGGCTTCGATCGCTCCGACGGCATCTACGCCCGGGACAACGGCGAGGTCATCGCCCAGGGCGAGCTCGGGCTGCCCATCTTCGTGGGGGTGATGCAGTTCACCACGCGGGCGGTGATCGACCACGTGAAGGCCTCCGCGGAGCCGCTCCGGCCCGGCGACATCTTCATCGTCAACGACCCCTACTGCGGCGGCACCCA
>Ga0070698_100003530_pt1 | contig 17209 bp, 13 predicted proteins | sample KBSK1502metaG_FD_65477 | JGI IMG/M metagenome (GOLD analysis project Ga0070698, IMG submission 65477) | Corn, switchgrass and miscanthus rhizosphere microbial communities from Kellogg Biological Station, Michigan, USA - KBS K1-50-2 metaG | ecosystem: Host-associated > Plants > Roots >...
ACCCCGAGGCGGCGGACTTCCAGCGCGTCGGCGTTCGCCGTCAGTTCGGGCCGGAGGCTCTCAGCAGTCGTTGGCGTCAAAGCACTCCAGCTGTTCCTTCACGTCGGCCATGAACTGGTCCGCGACCGCGCCGTCAACGAGCCGGTGATCGTAGCCGAGCGTGAGGTACGCCATGGTCCTGATGCCAATCGCGTCGTTGACGATGACGGGCCGTTTCTCGATGGTGCCGACGCCGAGGATGGCGACCTGCGGCTGGTTGATGATCGGCATGCCGAACTGCGCGCCGAACTGGCCCGGGTTGGTGATCGTGAATGTGCCGCCGTGCACTTCGTCGGGGTTGAGGCGCTTCGAGCGCGCGCGCTCCGCGATGTCCGCGATGGCGCGGCTCAGGCCGAGCAGGTTCTTCTCGTCCGCGTTCTTGACGACCGGCACGATCAGGCCGTCGTCGAGCGCCACCGCGATGCCAAGGTTGATGTCGTTCCTGTAGATCACGTTCTCGCCGTCGATCGACGCGTTGATGACGGGATGCCGGCGCAGCGCGCCGACGAGAGCGCGCGCGATGAACGCCATGTAGGTGAGCTTCGCGCCCCGTTGTTCGTACTCCGCCTTCTTCTCCTGGCGCAGCTTTTCGACCGTCGAGAAGTTGACGTGGAAGACCGAGTAGACATGAGCCGACGTCCGGTGACTCAGGGTCATGTGCTCGGCGATCTTCTTCCGCATCACCGACATCTTCTCGACGCGATCGCCACCCGCCGGCCTGACGACCTGCGGCGCGCGCGCCGTCGTCGGGGTAGTCGTCGTGGGGGCAATCGTCGTGGGGGCAATCGTCGTGGGGGCAGTCGTCGCAGGGGCCGCCGTCGTGGGGGCCCCCGTCGTAGGGGCCGGCTTCAGCCGGCCCTCCTCCAAATAGCCGAGGATGTCGTGCTTGGTGACGCGGCCGCCGATGCCCGAGCCGGAGATCTGCGCGATGTCGACGTTGTGATCCTTCGCGATACGGCGCACGAGCGGCGACGATCGACGCCGGCCGTTGCCCGACGGCTGTTCCGGCGCGATCGACGAAGCCGCCTTGTCGGCGGGCGTCGGCGCCGGCGTGGACTGCCCGTCGGCCTGTTGTTTGACGGGAGCCGGTCCGGCCGTTCCGGCGGGTCCGCTTCGGCTGGCACCGGCGGCGGCGGGACCCGCGCCACGTACCTCATTGGCCTGGCCGATCTCGGCGACGACGGTGTTGACGCCGACGGTCTCGCCCTCGCGGACCTTGATGTCGGTGAGGACGCCGGCGGCGGGCGACGGAATCTCGGCGTCTACCTTGTCGGTCGAGATCTCGAAGAGCGGCTCGTCACGCTCGACCTGGTCGCCGACCTTCTTGATCCACCGGACGATCGTCCCTTCCGCAATCGATTCCCCCATCTGGGGCATCACGACTGGAGTGGGCATATGCCTCCAATCACAAATGTATCGCGGCGCCGTGCGTCGCGTGCGCCGCTTCGCCGACGGCTTCCGAGAACGTCGGGTGCGCGTGAATGGTCCGGATGAGCTCTTCCACCGTGCACTCGAGCCGCAGCGCGAGCACCGCCTCGGCGACAAGCTCGGTCGACCGCGGGCCAATCATGTGGACGCCGAGAATCTCGTCGTACTTCTTGTCCGCGACGATCTTCACGAAGCCCTCGCCCTCGCCGGCCATCTTCGCACGGCCGAGAACGCCGAATGGGAACGAGCCGACGCGCACGTCGTAGCCTTTCTCCCTCGCCTCCCCCTCGGTCAGCCCGACGCTGCCGATCTCGGGATCGCAGTACGTGCAGCTCGGCACGTGGTCGTAGTTGATCGGCGCCACGTCCTGTCCTGCAATCCGCTCGGCAACGACGATGCCTTCAGCCGACGACACGTGCGCGAGCTGCGGGTGGACGCCGGAGCCCAGCGTGATGACGTCGCCGATGGCCGAGACGTTCGGCACCGACGTCCGGTACAGGTCATCGACCTTGATATAGCCCTTCTCCATCGTGATGCCGGCCTGCTCGACGCCGAGACCTGTCGTGACCGGTCCCCGTCCCGCTGCCACGAGAAGAAGATCCGCGGTCAGCTTCTGCGTCTTGCCGTCTGGCGTCTGCGCTTCGATGTCCACGCCGTTGGCGCCGGCGGCGGCTTTGGTCACCTTCGTTCCCGTGAGCGACTTGATGCCCTGCTTCTTGAACGACTTCTCCAGCTCCGCCGAAATCGCTTCGTCCTCGATCGGCACCAGCCGCGGCAGCAGCTCGATGATGGTGACCTCGGTGCCGAAGCGGCGGTAGATCGATGCGAACTCGACGCCGACCGCGCCGCTGCCCAAGATGACGAGCGTCTTCGGCACCTCCTTCAACCCGATCGCCTCGTCGCTCGTGATGATCCGCGTGTGATCGATCTCGATGCCGGGAACGCTGCGCGCCGATGAGCCCGTCGCAATGACGATCTCCGTCGCCTCGAGCGTCTGCTTGTCGCCCTCGACGATGTCGACCTTCCCCTTCCCCGCAAGCCGCGCCGTGCCCTTGATCCAGTCGATCTTGTTCTTCTTGAACAGGAACTCGACTCCCTTGGTGAGCCCGGTGACGATGCGGTCCTTGCGCGACTGCACCTGGTGCATGTCGATCGCGGGCGTCGCGGGCGGAAGCGTGACGCCCCATTCCTTCGCGTCGCGAATCACCTTGAGCGCGTGCGCGTGCTCGAGCAGCGCCTTCGTAGGGATGCAGCCCCAAATCAGACAGGTGCCCCCAAGCGCTTTCTGCTTCTCGACCACCGCAACTTTTTTCCCGAGCTGCGCGCAACGGATCGCGGCGACGTACCCACCGGTACCCGCGCCGATGATCACCACGTCGTAGGAGTTGGGCACGAAGATTCCTTATCGCTTCAGCGATGCGAGCGGAACGAACGAGTCTCGTCCCCGCGTGGGTGCCGTGTCGGGCGGCGGCGGCGTCAACTCGCCGGTGAGCCGCTGAAGCTGAACGCGCAGTTCGCCGTTCTCATACTTCAGCTGCCAGTAGTTCTGTGTGAGTTCCTCGAGACGTTTGGCGGTGCGCCGCGCCCGCGCGAAGGCTGCTAGCGCAACCACGAGCGAGGCGCCGGTGACCAACCAGAGTAGGGGCATCACACGCCGGTCCAGGCCTCACGTTATCGAAGGAAATTCGGAAGTGTCAAGGAGCCGCGTTATACTCGCGGCCCCGATGCCCGAACGCCGTAAGACGGTCCTCATCGTCGATGACGACGAAGGGATGCGCGATACGCTGTCGGCAGTCCTCCGGCGTGACTTCCGGCTGTTGAAGGCGGCCACCGGGGAGGCCGCGCTCCAGATCATGGAGAAGGAGGACGTCGACCTGATGATGCTCGACGTGCGCCTTCCGGGCATCAACGGCTTCGAGGTCCTGAAGATCGTCAAGGAGAACTACTCCTACATCGAGGTCATCGTCATCTCGGCGCTCAAGGAGCTCGATACGGCGGTCGAGGCGATGCGCCACGGAGCCTACCACTACCTCTCCAAGGACTTCGACATCGAGGGCGTCCGGACGCTCGTGAAGAACGCGAGCGAGCGGCAGGACCTGAGCCGCCACGTGATGCGCCTCAGCGCCGAGGTTGCCGAACACACGGAGCGGGAGTTCATCGTCGGCCCGAGCCGCGCGACGCGCGACATCGTCGACCTCGTGCACAAGATTGCAAAGCTCTCGGCGACCGTGCTCATCCTCGGCGAGAGCGGCACGGGCAAGGAGCTGCTGGCGCGCCTCATCCACCGCGAGTCGGGAGACGCGAAGAGCCCGTTCGTGCCCGTCAACCTGGCGGCCATCCCGAAGGAGCTGGTCGAGAGCACGCTGTTCGGCCACGAGAAAGGGTCGTTCACCGGCGCCATCCGGCAGCAGCTCGGGAAATTCGAGCTCGCCAGCGGCGGCTCGCTGTTTCTCGACGAGGTGGGCGACCTGCGCATCGAGCTGCAGGCAAAGCTGCTGCGCGCGATCCAGGAGGGCGAAATCGAACGGGTCGGCGGGACGCACCCGATCAAGACCGAGTTCCGGCTGATTGCGGCCACCAACGTCGACCTCGAAAAAGCCATCAAGGAGGGGAACTTCCGCGAGGACCTGTACTACCGCCTCAACGTCATCCCCATCCGGATGCCGGCGCTCCGCGACCGGCTCGAAGACCTCCCGGAGCTCGCGCGGTTCTTCATCCGCCGCTACAACCAGAAGTTCCGGAAGAACATCCAGGGGATCGCCGATTCGACGCTCCGAATCCTCGGCTCGTACTGGTGGCCGGGGAACATCCGCGAGCTCGAGAACCTGATCGAGCGTATCGTCGCGGTCTCGGACAAGGACTGGATAACGGATGAGGACCTCCCCTACGAGCTGCACGTCGCGCAGCTGGATTCGGAGGGGCCGTCGACGGAAAACCTGCTCGAGCGGGCGGTCACCACCTTCGAGCGCAACTTCCTGATCCGGGCGCTCGAGAAATCGAGCTGGAACGTCACGGCGACCGCCCGGTCGCTCGGCATTCCGCTCAGCACGCTGAAGTTCAAGATGGACCGGCTCGAGATCCGCGAGCTGGCGAAAAAGATCCGCGGCGATTGAGCCGTCGAGGTCGCAACGGACTGACCCCGGCGGCCAAGAAGTTGGCCGGTCGCGGAGGTGCCTCAGTCGGCCGGATTTCCCCAAGAAATTGATGGTGTTTGCCCGAGGCGGCTGAAGCCATCTCGGCGACGCGATTCATTGGCCGTGCGCGGTCCTAATGGCCGAGGCGGCGCACGTCGCTTGATATCAGCGTTTCTCGCTGCAAATCCCGATGGTTTGAGTGTGCAGGGCCTATATCAGCAGTAGTGGTATGGCCGTTGCTCATATAGGGGGTCAACGAGCCGCGGTGACGCTTACCGTGTGCTTACTTCTCAGACGCACGAATCGTTAGAAGCTCGAGCCCGAAGGCAAGTGCCTTCGGGACAGGGGAACCTTTATGCAGCCGTCGATGTTCAACGTGCAGGTGCCGCTTCCGGAGAGGAATGAACTGTTCCTGATGAACACGTTCTCCGACGCGCAGCTCCTGGTCTCGGCCGATGTGGCCGGCCTGCTCGACCGGATCAAGGGCGGGGAGTGCACGTTCGACGCCGACGAGCGCGAGACGATCGAGTCGCTGGTCGAGAACGGCTTCATCGTCGACAGCCGCGAGGACGAGCAGCAGGCGCTGAGCAAATACTTCGGCGACATGCGCGAGGACACGGAGCAGCTGCGGGTCACCGTGCTGACGACGCTGCAGTGCAATTTCGCGTGTGACTATTGCCTTCAGGGCGATCACGGCGATTACAACCTCTTCGCGCAGAAGATGTCGCTCGAGACGGCGCAGAACGTGGTCCGCTGGATCGAACAGCGGCTCGACACCGTCAAGCCTCAGAAGTTCGTGCTCGCGTTTTTCGGGGGCGAGCCGCTCCTCAATACGCCCGTCATCCACCTGATCTCCGAACAGTGCCACCAGCTGTGCGCCGAGCGAGGCGTCAAGCAGTTTGTCAATGTCATTACCAACGGATTGCTGCTGACGCCCGAGTTCGTAGAGCGAATGCTTCCCTACGGGTTGAACGGCATCAAGGTCACGCTCGACGGCGACCGCGATACGCACAACCGGATGCGTCCGTTGCGCGGCCGGCAGGGAACCTTCGACCGGATCATCGAGAACGTCCGGCGAGTGTCGCCGCTGTGCCCCGTCACGATTGGCGGCAACTTCGACGAGTCGTCCGCAGACAGCTATCCGGCCCTGCTCGATTTCCTCAAGGAGCAGGAGTTCGCCGAGCACATCGCGAAGATCAACTTCAAGCCGATCATCCGCATGCCGGAGCCGACGGCGAAAGGAATCATTCCTCTGACGGTGATCGGCGAAGGCGGCAAGCCGCTGAGCGGCGCGTGCATGACGGGCGCGGGCGCCGGCACCGGCAAGGGCTCGAGCATGTGCGACTCGTGCAACTTCGTCGACGAGAAGATGCAGTTCCTGCGCGACGAGACGCGCAAGCGCGGGTTCGCGACGCCTGACGGCGTCCACATGGGCCCGTGCGAGATCCATCGTCAGAATGCGCACACCATCGGCATTGACGGCGGGCTGTATGCCTGCCCGGGCTTCGGCAGCGAAGTGACACAGTCGGTTGGTCACATCGACGGCCGAGTCGAACCGGCCCGCGTCGCGGCGGCCGCGTACTTCGATCGACTGACGCCCCACAAGGAAGAGTGCGGCGACTGCTCGTTCATTCCAGTTTGTGGTGGGGGATGCTCGGTCGCCTCCGCTGCAGAAGAGGGCGACATGCATCTGCCCTCATGTCACAAGACGGCGTTCGAATCGGCGTTAGTGAGCCTGGCGGAGCGTAGTGCTGCCGCCTGTTGTTAACGGCCAGTGGGCCATTCACCCCAGTCGGAGTAGAATCATGAAGATCACGGTCATCAAGAAGGCAGCGTCTACACGGAAGCCTCAGAACTTTTGCCCCTGGTACGTCGACGAGTTCACCGAGAAGAAGAACTAAGAGACCGCTCGGTCTCTGAGGTTACTCGTCTATCCGGCAAACGCCGCACCGCCACCCGGCTTAGGTGCGGCGTTTTCTTTTTGCTCGCCGCAGTTTCCAGCGCGTGTACGGCGCCCGGAGCTGAAACTCCACCGGCCAGGACCAACCTCGTCATTGGATACTCGGAAAGTGCGGGAGGCGGGGCCGAAATAGGTCTCCCGCAAATCGCGCGCACCCTGAGCCTGGAAGGGCTCACGCAGCTCAGTCCTGACGGCCGCGCCTTGCCGCGGCTCGCTGACCGGTGGGGATGGGAGAACAACGATCTTCGGTTGCGCGTCTTCCTTCACCCGGACGTCAAGTTTCACAACGGCGTCAGCCTTGACGCCGACGTCGCAGCGCAGGCCCTTGGGGTCGCCGTGTCAAGACCCGCCAATCGTGCGCTGTATCCGTCGCTGACCTATGTGACCGCAGTTCGGCCGGCGGGGACTCTCCAGGTGACGTTGGATCTTTCGCAGCCGTCAGCCTTCCTTCCAGAGGACCTCGAAATCCCGCTTGCGCTTTCTGCTGACGGAAGTGGAACCGGCGCCTTCCGCATCGTCGGCAACGATCCGTCCGGCGTGACGTTGGAACGGTTTGAGGGGTATCACGAAGGCAACCCAAGCATTCAGAGCGTCGCGATCCGGCCGTTTCAAACGCTGCGCACTGCGTGGACCAGTCTGCTGCGCGGAGAAGTAGACATGGCGACCGATGTCCCAGCCGAGGCGGTCGAATTCGTCAGCAACGATGCGGTGCAGGTTGTCTCGTTCGAACGCCGGTACCAGTATCTGATCGCGTTCAATTCGGCGAGGCCACCGTTCTCGTCCCCGACGGTCCGACGCGCGTTGAACGCGGCCATCGATCGCCAGTTGTTAATCAAATCAGTTCTGCAGGGCCACGGCACACCCTCATCGGGCCCGCTGTGGCCGAAGTACTGGGCGTACGATGCGACGCTTCCGTCGTTCGGCTTCGATCCCGCTCTGGCGATGTCGTTACTCGATAATGCGGGATTCCGGCTTCGGCCGTCGCCCGAGTACGGTGCGCGGCGTTCGCGCCTCCACTTCACGTGCCTGGTTCCGGCGAATTTCGCGATCATGGAGCGCGTGGCCCTGAGCATCCAGAAACAGCTCTACAACATCGGCGTCGACATGGAGTTTCAAAGTGTTCCCGCCGAACAGCAGAACGCCCGCATCAGGGATGGGAAGTTCGAGGCTGTTCTGATCGACATGATCAGCGGTCCCACGCCGGGCCGTGCGTATATCTTCTGGCGTTCAGCTCGGCAGTTTAAGGGGTTTAATCTGTTTGGGTATGAAAACCGCGAGGCCGAGCGGCTATTCAATGTTTTGCGGACGTCCACGAATGACGCGGCCGTCCGTCTGTCAACCCGGGAACTCCAGCGTGTTTTCCTCGACGATCCCCCTGCTCTCTTCCTGGCATGGAACGAACGGGCACGAGCCGTTCGTCGCGACTTCGACATTCCCAAAGAGCCAGGACGAGACCCCCTGCTAACCTTGTGGCGCTGGAAACCGATAAGTAATACGCAGTCCCTGTCCACCCGGTGAAACGAATCTCAACCCGATTTGCGCTGCTCATGGCAGCGGCAGCCGTCCTCCCGCTGCTCGCGTACGGAGCGGTGTCGATTCTTTCGCTCCGGTCGGGCGCCCAGCGAGCCGTCATTCAGGGCAACCTTGACGTCGCGCGACGAGTCGCCGAGCAAATCGACTTGTACGTCACGAGCAGCGTGAAGATTCTGAATGCCGTCGCGGCCGACCTTCAGCAAACCGGTCTGGAGCGGTGGCAGCAGGATCGAATCCTCAAGAACTTCGTCCTGCAGTTTCCCGAGTTCACGGAGCTGACAATCCTTGACGCCAACGGCCAACCGGTGGTGTCGAGCCGTATTGGGACCCCGAACGCCACCGTGCCTGGTTCGGACAGCACGAACGTTCTCGGCGCACTTCTCTCCAGGTTCTCGGTCGACGACGATCTCCTGCCAACCTCAGTCGTCGCGATCCGACTCGATGACGCAACCAATCACGGCTGGCTCGTCGGGCGATTGAATCTGGAAGAACTCTGGCGGATGGTTGACAGGATCCGCGTCGGCAATCAGGGCTACGCGCTTGTCGTCACCGCTGAAGGGCAGCTGCTCGCGCACGGCGACCCGGATGAAAAGTCCCGGGTCGCGCGCGGCGACAACATGTTGTCGCACCCGCTCATGAGAACGTTGCGCGGAGCTCCGAAGGAGCAAACGATCGCGTCCGCGGAATACTTCAACGGCCAACGCTCGATGCTGGGCGTCGCTTCTACGTTGCCTTCGCTCGGCTGGACCGTCATCGTCGAGCAGCCGCAGTCCGAGGCCTTCGCGATTCCGATTGCGCTTCAGCGGCAGCTGGTCGTCGCGATCACTGTCGCGCTGCTGGCCATGCTCGTCGTCGGGTACTACTGGGGCCGCAGTTTCATCAACCCGATCATGGCGCTCACACGTGGAACCCGCGCGCTGGCAGCGGGCCACCTCGACGAACGCGTCGCGGTCGATTCGACCGACGAACTGGGCCAGCTCGGCGACGCGTTCAACAACATGGCGGACCGCCTCGTCGAGCTGCAGGAAGACGTCCGGAAGAAAGAGCGCCAGGCGGTCTTCGGACGCGTCGCGGTCGGCCTCGTGCACGACCTCTCGCATCCAATCCAGAACATCGGCAACAGCTGCAAGCTGATCGTGAAGATGTTCGACGACCTGGACTACCGGGAGAGCTTCAAGCGGACGGTGGAGCGTGAGTTCGAGCAGGTCAAGCGCGTGCTCGAAGACCTGCGCAACCTCGCCAAGCCGAAGCCGCTCGAGAAGTTCCCGCTCGACATCAACAAGGCACTGCACGGCGTCGCGGAATCGATGCTGCCCGGGGCCGAAAGCTGCGGCATCTCGCTCGAGACCGAGTTCGCCTTTGGCCCGCTCTGGATCGAAGGCGACGTGTACGCGCTGAACCGCGTCCACAGGAACCTGCTGACCAACGCGTTCCAGGCGACGCCGCCGCGGGGCCGCGTCATCATCCGCACGATCCGCAACAACGATCAGGCCATCATCGAGATTGTCGATACCGGCAGCGGCATCCCCTCCGAACGCCTCAACACGATCTTCGACGACTACTACACGACGAAGAAGCAGGGCCTCGGCCTGGGCCTCGCGCTGTCGAAGAAGCTCGTGGAGCAGCTCGGAGGCACGATCTCGGTCACGAGCCAGGTGGGCATCGGGACGACCTTCACGATGCGCTTCCCGATCACCAAGGCGCGTCCCACGCAACTCGCTGCCGTCTAGGCAGCATTCAGGTTTCTGGAGAGACGGGTTGCTCGGAGACCCGGCGCGTCGGCGCCGGGTCCGAGGGGGAAAGTGGGCGTTCCGCGGCGATGCCGGCGGGCCGGCGCCGCCGCTATTTCTTCGGAAGAACGGTGTCTTTCAGCTGTTTCGCGATGCGCGCCTTGACCACGGTCTTCGCGGGAATCTTGATGGCTTCGCCCGTAGCCGGATTGCGACCCATGCGCGCCTTCCGCTTCTGCACGACGAGCTTTACCATTCCCGGCAGCACGAACTCTCCGGATCGCTTCAGCTCCTTCTCCGCGAGCGTCGTCAGCTCGTCGAAAAACTCGCGCGCCTGCGTACGCTTCACTTCGAAGCGTTCGGCGAAGTGAGAAAACAACTCCGATTTGCCCATGCGTCGGGCGTCTGCCATCACGTCCCCCAATCTGGTGCGCGCTTCCCTTCGGGCCGCCTGACAGGTTGCGCGCTCACACTGTCGCGGAAACTCTTAGAAAAACGTCGGTAATGCTAGCGCGCCATTCCGGGAGTGTCAACGAAACCCCCCGAGAAATCGATGTGTTTCAAGGGCAAATGCTAGAATTCCGCAACCGTGTCCCCAGCGACGCCGCTCGAGACATTTCCGAATCCCACACCCGAGCGTGAGTACGAGATCGCGATCAGCTGCCCGGAGTTCACCTCGCTTTGTCCGAAGACCGGGCTCCCGGACTTCGGCGAAATCCGGATCAGCTACGTGCCCGGCGATCGCTGTATCGAGTTGAAATCACTGAAGTACTACATGATCGAGTTCCGCAGCCGCGGCGTGTTTTACGAGGCCGTGACCAATCAGATTCTCGACGACCTCGTCACCGCGTGCCAGCCGCGCCGGATGACCGTCGTCGGCGATTTTTCGGTCCGTGGAGGCATCAAGACGGTCGTGACGGCATCCTACACACGACCGTGAACGCCCAACTCCCAATTCCCAACTCCCAAGGTGGTTTCCCGTACCATTCGTCTTGGACGTTGGAAGTTGGAGGTTGGGAGTTGACGATGCGCATTCCCATCGAGGACGCGCTCGACCTGCACACCTTCCACCCGCGGGACATCAAGTCGGTCGTCGAGGAGTACGTCAACGCCGCGTGGGAACACGGGTTTCGCGAGGTGCGTTTGATTCACGGGCGCGGCCGCGGCGTCCAGCGCGGCATCGTCCAGCAGGTGCTCGAGCGCCACCCGCTCGTCGTCGAGTTCTGGGACGCGCCGGAAACGCATATGGGCGCGACCGTCGCGCGGCTGCGCGACGCAGGACCTGTCCCGCCGACGCGATAGGCCTGCTGCGCGAAGGCGGACGTTTAAGAAATCGCCACCTCTGACGGCATTCACGATTCGAATTTCCGCAACATCGACACGCTGAATCGCAGGATTCAGGCGATTTTCGGCCCGGAACGGCGCGTGCACCACCGCACGTCATCATGCGGCCGGTTGCGCTTCGCGCAGGTGACGCGGTCAGGATTCGCGGCGAACGTTGGCGCGTCGCGGCAGCCTCCTCGTTTGACGAGGTGTCGATCGTCGACGTGGACGGCTGCGACGCGACCAACCAGGGAACGAGGGCACACTTTCTCCTGCCGTTCGAACACATCGAGGCCGTCGCCTCGCGTTCGACGGTTCCACGAGTCGTCACGGGCAGCCGGTGGCGACGCGCCGCGCGCGCGACGCTCGCCGCCGCGGTTCCACGATGGGCCTCGCTTCGCGCAGCCGCACGAGCGCGGCTGACCATCCTTCCGTTTCAACTCGAACCAGCGATCGCCGTCACGCGCGGCGACACGTGCCGCGTGCTGATCGCGGACGAGGTCGGCCTCGGCAAGACGATCCAGGCGGGGCTCATCGTCGCCGAGACGGTCGCACGGACGCCCGATGCGCGAGCGCTGATCGTCTCGCCGGCGGGACTGCGCGAGCAGTGGTGCGCGGAGCTTCGTTCGCGGTTCGACATCGATGCGACGGTGCTCGATGCCGAGGGCGTCGCTCGCACGGCCGCGCAGCTCGTGCCCGACGTGAACCCGTGGTCGATCCAGCCGGTCGCCATCACGTCGATCGACTACGTCAAGCGGCCGGAGGTGATGCGGTCGCTCGAGACGCTCACGTGGGATGTCGTCGTCTTCGACGAAGCGCACGCGCTCGCCGGCCGATCCGATCGCTCGAGCGCGGCAGCCGCCCTGGCGCGGCGGGCGCGCACCGTGATCCTGCTCACCGCCACGCCTCACCCGGGCGATGACGACGCCTACGCGCGGCTGCGAGCGCTGGGCGACCTCGGCGGCGCCTTTCCGCTCACGGTGTTTCGCCGCACGCGCCTCGACGTCGGGCTGCCGCACGGCCGGCGATCGACACATCTGCGTGTTCGGCCGACCGGCGCGGAGGCGGCCATGCATCGCGAACTTGCCACGTATGCGCAACGCCTCGCTGCCGAAGGCGCGTCGTCTCCGGGCGCAGTGCTGCTCGCATCACTCCTGACGCGCCGCGCATGTTCCAGCGCCCATTCGCTCGCCCGCTCGCTCGAACGCCGCGTGGCGTTGCTGCAGGACGTGACGGCCGCATCGCGCGCTCAGCTCGCGCTCCCGTTCGTCGACCCGGACACAGACGAGGAGCCGGGCGGCGAGCTGGGCGTCGCTGGCCTGCGCGACCGGATGGAGGAAACGCGATGGCTTCAGGAGCTCCTGGACCTCGCACGGACAGCATCGACGTTCGAAAGCAAGATCTGCGCGCTCGCACGCGTGATCCGGCGCGCCCGTGAGCCGGTCCTGGTCTTCACCGAGTATCGGGACACGCTGCAGCGCCTCGCCGCCGTGCTCGACGGGTTCGCACCGCTGCAGCTGCATGGAGGGCTGACGTCCCGCGAACGCATCGACGTGCTGCGCCGGTTTACGTCTGGCGATGCGTCCGTTCTCCTTGCGACCGACGCCGCAAGCGAGGGGCTCAACCTTCACCATCGCTGTCGCCTCGTCGTCAACCTGGAGTTGCCGTGGACGCCGCTTCGACTGGAACAGCGAATCGGCCGCGTCGATCGCCTCGGTCAGCGGTGCCGCGTGCACGCGGTGCAACTCGTTGCCAGGAATACGCCCGAAGAATCGATCGCCCTGCGGCTCGACGAGCGAAGCGCGCGCATTCACGCGTCACTCGACGGTTCGGCGGAGGTCGGCGCTGGCGTGCGCGCGGATGCGGAGGCCGAAGCCGCAAGGCTCGTGTCGGCACGGTCGCTCGCCGCACCGGAGGGGTCGCCGAACGACCGGCCCGTGCGGACGATCGTCACCGGCCGCCGTGACGGCCTCGGCTCGATCTGGGCGTACCGGCTGTCGTGTGCAGACGAGGCCGGGCACGTGGTCTTCGAGACCGTCACGGGGCTGCGCGACGAGCGATTCGCATCCGCCATCGATGCTCGAATCGAGCAGGCTGTCGCGAATCATCACGATGCACTCGTCGCGAACACGTCCTCGGCCATCTCGGTGTGGCTCGACCTGGCGGCCCGGCGTGAAGACGCGATTGTCGCGACGCTGCACGAGAGTCACGCTCGTCTCTCGGCCACACTGCTCCAGCCGGGCCTGTTCGACCGCCGAGCCGAGCGCGCCGCCGCGGCGCAGGCCGCGCGCGTGGAGGAGGCGGTGCGGAAGTCGCTTGCCCGGCAGACGCTGCTGGCGCGGGCGCGGCGGCTGCATGCCGCGGATTGCGACCTCGTCTTCGGCGTCACGTTCCGGCCATGATCACCGGCGTCAGCGGCCGCCTGATCTCGGCCTCGTTTGCCGAAACGGAACTGCCGGCGATGGCCGGCCACACCGCGCCGCCGGTTGACGCGCTTCGCGCGCTCGACGCGTGGTCGGCGCAGCGCGAGGCAGCGTTCGGCCCCGCGTCGAGCGTCCGCGCCATAGCCGACGGCGTCGCCATCCCTCTTCTCAAGATCCTCGGATTCACCGTCAACCGGCGCGTCGACGGCCAGGATTCGGCGCGCCTCGAGGCCGGCTGCAGCGGGATGCCGCTGGTGCCCGTTACGGTGGTCGGCTGGGGTCAGCCGCTCGATGCCGCGTGGCGCGACTCGATTCTCGACGCCGTCCGCGCCGACGAACGCTGGGCGCTGGTTCTCAACGGGACGTCGCTCCGCATCGTTGACGCGCATCGCACGTGGTCGCGCCATTTCGTCGAATTCGATCTCGCGCTGCTGGCGCACGATGCGAATGCCTTCACGCTGTTGTGGCGGATTGGCCGCGCCGAATCGCTCGCGGCATCACCGCGGCTCATCGACCGCGTCGTCGACGCGTCCGCGCGGCACGGCGTTGCCGTGTGCGATGCGCTCGGCAGCGGGGTACTCGATGCGCTCGAACTCCTGCTGTGCGCGCTCGGCCGTCGCCGCCGGCAGCCCTGCTTCGATCTTCTCCTCGAGCAGTCGCTCACCGTGCTCTATCGTGTCCTGTTCCTGCTCTTCGCCGAGGCGCGCGGGCTCGTGCCGGTCTGGCATCCCGTCTATCGCGACCGTTACACCATCGATTCGATCGTCTCGACGCTGCTCGCCGGCCGGCGCTACCGTGGCGTCTGGAGCGCGATCAACGCCATCTCGCGGCTCGCGCATGCCGGCTGCGCCGCCGGCGAGCTGAGAGTCACCGCGTTCAACGGGCGGCTGTTCTCCCCTTCGGGCACCGGCGCCTTCGATCGCGAGTCGATTGACGATGGCGTGATGGCGAAGGCGGTGCTGGCGATCAGCACCACGCCGCCGAATCGAAGGGCCGGACGGCAGCGGATCGTCTATCGCGATCTGGACGTCGAGGAGCTTGGCGCCGTCTACGAGCAGGTGCTCGACTACGAGCCCGATGCCGGCCGGCTGACCCGGACGCGCGACCTTCGCAAGTCGACCGGCGCCTTCTACACGCCGCGCCCGCTGACCGCCTACGTCGTGCGCGAGACGCTGCGGCCGCTCCTCGAAGACAGAAGCGCGGACGACATCCTGCGCCTGCGCATCCTCGATCCGGCGATGGGCAGCGGCGCATTCCTGGTCGCGGCGTGTACGCAGATTGCCGCGGCGGCCGAAGAGGCGTTGATTCGCGATGGCCGATGGCATCGATCCGACGTGACCGCATCGGATCGCGTCGCGCTTCGACGCGAGATCGCGCAGCGATGTCTCTTCGGTGTCGATCTGAACCCGACGGCCGTCCAGGTCGCGCGCCTGTCGCTCTGGTTGACGACGCTTGCGGCGGACAAGCCGCTGACGTTCCTGGACCACCGGCTCGTGACCGGCAACAGCCTCGTCGGCGCCTCGCCCGCGGACCTCTGGCGTCAACCGGGCGGCGGGCGTGGCGGGACACGCCAACGTGAGACCGACCTCTTCGAAGGCGCGGACTTCGGACCCGTTCTCCGTCACGCAGTGCAGACACGCGCGCAGCTCGCGAGCCAGCGAGACGAATCGGCCGCGATCGTTCGAGCCAAGGAGCGGACGCTCGCGGCGCTTCAGGCGGCGGAAGGGCCGCTTGGACGTCGCGGCCGGATGCTCGACCTGTGGTGCGCCGGATGGTTCTGGCCCGACGCGCAGCCGCCGAACCGCGCGACGTTCGGCGACCTGGTCGAGGTCTTGCTCGAACGGGCGCCGGCGCTGCCGTCGCGCGTCGCGAAGGCGCTCCTCGACACCGCGGATGCGGTCGCGGCGCAGCATCGGTTCCTGCACTGGCCGCTCGCGTTTCCCGAGGTCTTCAACGGCGAGGATGGCGAGCCGCTGGCCAACCCCGGCTTCGACGCCATCATCGGCAACCCGCCCTGGGACATGGTTCGCGGCGACAGCGGCGACGTCTCCACTCGCGCATCGCGCCGTGACGCCGCGAAGTGCCTCACGGCGTTCGTCCGCGAGTCGGGCGTCTACCGTGTCGAGTCACGGTCGCACGTCAATCGCTATCAGCTGTTCGTCGAGCGCGCACTCCAGCTGACCCGGCGCCAAGGCCGCATCGGCTTCATCCTGCCAAGCGGGACCGTCACCGATGGTGGCAGTGCGCCGCTCCGCCGGCATCTGTTCGACCACGCGGCGGTCGACTCGATCGTCGGCTTCGACAACCGTCGCCGCATCTTCCCGATTCATCGCAGCGTCCGGTTCGTCATCATGACGGCGACCAACGGCGAACGCACAACCGACGTGCGATGCCGCTTCGGCGTCGACGACGCCGGCGACCTCGATCGCCGCGACGCCGCTGGCGGCGAGTTCGCCGTGACGCGGGCGTTCATCTCCCGTCTGTCGGGAGAGGACGACCTCGCCATCCCGGAGCTGCGGCGCGCCGCCGACCTCCGGATTCTCGAACAGATCAGCGCGCGCATTCCGACGCTGGAGTCCGCTGACGGCTGGAAGGCCGCGTTCGGCCGCGAGCTCAATGCGACGGACGACCGGCATCTCTTCGTGCCGTTCAATCGCGACGGCCACGGCCGCCCGGTCGTCGAGGGCAAGCAGATAGAGCCGTTCAGGGTGTCGATCGACGGGTGCCAGTACCAGCTGCGCGACCAGGCGCACGTCAGGATTGCGCGCAAGCCGCGTCTCGCGTACCGCGACATCGCGAGCGCCACCAATCGCGTCACGCTGATTGCCGCCATCGTGCCCTCCGAGGCGGTGACAACGCACACGCTCTTCTGCCTGAAGACGCCGCTGCCGCTCGACGCGCAGCACGTCCTGTGCGCGCTGCTCAACAGCTTCGTCGCCAACTACCTGATTCGGTTCCGGGTCAACACGCACGTCACCGTCGCGCTCGTCTCGCGGCTCCGCGTGCCGCGCCTCGACCGCGATTCGCCGACGTACCAGCGGCTTACGACGCTGGCCCGGACCCTGATGCATTCACCGGGCGCGGCGGAGCAGCAACCGGAGTACGCCGAGCTGCAGGGATTGGTGGGGAGGCTGTACGGGCTTTCGGAGGGCGACTTCAGGCATGTGCTTTCGACCTTTCCGCTGGTGCCTGATGCCGTGAAGTCGAAGGTGTTACTTCAATTCAACAGCTTTCACTGACGCTTTGTGATGACGGGCCACGGAGACACGGAGACACGGAGGTACTTATGTTGTACGGCGAGCTAGAACTGAACGCGCTATCGGAAAAGATCATTGGCTGCGCGATCGAGGTTCACCGGGAGCTCGGCCCCGGGCTTCTCGAGTCCGCCTATGAGACGGCACTCTGTATCGAGCTGCAGACCGCGGGACTCGCTGTGAAACGCCAGGTGGGAGTCCCGCTCTATTACAAGGGAGAACTGATTTCGGAACACCGCCCGGATCTGATTGTCGGCAATCAGGTCGTCGTGGAAATCAAGAGCATCACGAGATTCGAACCGGTTCACACGGCGGTAATGCTGACGTACTTGCGGGTCACAGGCCTGCACGCAGGACTGCTCTTGAATTTCAACACCGCATTCCT
>Ga0070698_100003531_pt1 | contig 17208 bp, 14 predicted proteins | sample KBSK1502metaG_FD_65477 | JGI IMG/M metagenome (GOLD analysis project Ga0070698, IMG submission 65477) | Corn, switchgrass and miscanthus rhizosphere microbial communities from Kellogg Biological Station, Michigan, USA - KBS K1-50-2 metaG | ecosystem: Host-associated > Plants > Roots >...
CAGGACCCACGTTATATCAGGGAACCTGATCCTGTTGAATACAGGGAAATAGTATCATCAACATCTTGTATTAAACGCTGGAGCAGTGCACCTGAATTGAAAGGAAGCATGGAACTCGGCCGTTATTTAAGATCAAAAAATATATTGCCTGCAATAGCTCATACAGATGCCATATATGAAGATGTGCTGGAAGCATTTGAAAATGGATATACATTAATAACGCATTTATATTCTGCAATGTCAGGTGTTACAAGGAGAAACGCTTTTCGTTATGCAGGAGTAATTGAAAGTGCTTATATCATTGATGAAATGGACGTAGAAATAATTGCTGATGGTATACATCTTCCTCCCTCATTGTTAAAGCTTGTATATAAGATCAAGGGTGCAGACAGGATAGCTTTAATTACAGATGCCATGAGGGCTGCAGGAATGCCCGAAGGAGAGAGTATACTTGGAAGTCTTCATAATGGTTTAAAAGTAATTATTGAAGATGGTGTAGCAAAGTTGCCTGACCGGACCTCTTTTGCAGGCAGTGTTGCAACTGCCATTCGTTTATTAAAGACAATGGTGCAGATGGCCGATGTCTCTTTAATTGACGCAGTGAAAATGATTACAAGTACTCCGGCCCGGGTATTAAATATTTTGGATAAAAAGGGTGAATTGACTCCAGGCAAGGATGCTGATATTGTGATCTTTGATAAAGATTTTACTATTCAAACAACTATTATTAAAGGAAAAGTTGTGTACGGATCTGTCGCTAATGAACATAGTTGAAAATATTTGATTTGTATATTCACTTATTATTAGCGATATAATGCAAGCCAATAAACTAAGCTCCGGACAATTAAAAGTAGCGGCCACCGGCTTTCTCAGCCTCTTCTCCATTGTTGGTATTATGGTTTATGGACTTCCTTTCTTTTATGATTTTTGGGTAAAAGATTATGGATGGTCAAGGGCCACTGTTACTTCAGGAAATGCTTTTGCAAAAGTTGCTGTTGGCCTCCTGGGTTTTTTTGCAGGATGGTTTATTGATCGCTTTGGTCCACGAAGATTAATGCTTGCGGGAATTTTAATGGGAGCCATTGCACTGGTTGGTTTAAGCACAGTTACCACACTCTGGCAATTTTATTTGTTCTATGTGTTCAATGCACTGGGATATATGTGTGCAGGACCATTACCGAACCAGGTTTTAACTGCACGATGGTTCAACAAGACAAGAGGTAAAGCGATGGGCTTTGCTTATCTCGGCATCGGTGTTGGTGGTATGCTGGTTCCGCAAATAGCAAAATGGCTCAACATACAATTTGGCTGGCACCAGGCATTGATGCTATTAGGAATATTGATGGTTATTATTTCTTTTCCAATGGCGTGGATAGTAAAAGAGAACCCGCAAGTACAATCACCAGGAACTATTAAAGAAGAATCAACAATTCCTCTTAATAAAATAGTAAAAGGATGGCCGTTCTATTTACTGCTGATCGGCAGCATGTGTTCTATCGGTGCAGTGGCCGGTACGAGCCAGAACCTTAAACTTTTTTTTAGTCTTGACTTAAAATATTCCCAGGGACAATCAGCAAATATTATTTCATTGGTTCTTCTTTCAAGCATTATCGGTCGTGTGTTAATGGGCTGGCTGGCAGATAAGTTTCCAAAAAAATATGTGATGATCCTGATCTATACACTTGTTGCCGGGTCAATACCACTTCTTTACTTTGCATCCACTCCTGGTGTTATTTATTTATTTGCTTTCATTTTCGGAATAGGTTTGGGAGGTGATTATATGATCATTCCTTTAATGGCTGCTGAATTATTTGGCGTAAAAATAATGGGACGTATCATGGGACTTATTTTAACAGCAGATGGTTTAGGGGAGGCATTTTCACCCATGTTGGTAGCATGGCTTCGTGATAATAGCGGAAGTTATGCCAACGGATTTGCAGCCCTGATCACACTAGCCGTCATTGGTATCATTGCAGTAGCAATGCTTCCGAAAAAATCAAATACCCAAAAAACTTAACTTACTTTGACTAACTATTATATTGTTTACTATGATCCGGATTAATCATGAATTAAAAGCATCTGATCTTAAGAACAAACTAACAAGGTTCTGGGAACTTTCCGCTAAAAAAATAAAACTGATCGAAAAGAATTATGATGAAAGCAAGGGGTCACCTGTATTCACTATAAAAGGAAAGTATTCAACAAGGGGATGGACGGAATGGACACAGGGATTTCAATACGGTTCTTCTATTCTCCAGTATGATGCAACAGGAGAAAAATCTTTCTTAGAAACAGGCAGAAAAAAAACAGTAGAAAAAATGGCGCCGCATGTCAGCCATATTGGTGTACATGATCATGGATTTAATAATATAAGCACTTATGGCAACTTGCTTCGGTTAATGAAAGAAAATAAAACCCCTTTCAATGAATGGGAAAAAGATTTTTACGAATTAGCATTGAAAATTTCCGGTGCCGTGCAAGCCAGCCGATGGACAACTATCAGGAATGGAGGATTCATTCATTCTTTTAATGGCCCCCACTCTTTATTTGTAGATACCATTCGTTCCTGTCGTGCATTGGTGGTCAGTCATTGCCTTGGTCATGTTTTCCAGGGAGAGGGTGATGTAAAAATAGATCTGCTGGAACGTACTATCCAACATTTGAAAGCAACAGCAAACTATTCGGTGTTCTATGGTGAAGGACGTGACAGTTATGATGTTTGGGGTCGCACCGCACATGAAAGTATTTTTAATGCGAAAGATGGAAATTTTCGTTGTCCAAATTCACAGCAGGGTTTTTCAGGTTTTACAACATGGACAAGAGGACTTGCCTGGGCCATGTGTGGTTTTGCCGAAGAACTGGAATGGTTTGACACAGTAAATGATACAACTCTTGAAAATTTTGGAGGAAAAAATAATTTAGAATCGCTGATGCTGAAAGCTGCAAAAGCTACTTGTGATTTTTATATAGAGAACTCCTGCACTGATGGAATTCCTTATTGGGACACCGGGGCGCCAGGACTTTCTAAAATGGGGGATTATTTAAATAAATCTGCTGATCCATTTAATTCTTATGAACCCGTTGATAGTTCAGCAGCAGCAATTGGTGCGCAGGGCCTGTTACGATTGGGAAAATATTTACAAAATAAAGGAGATGATAAAAACGGGAATCGTTATTGGCAGGCTGGGCTTTCTATAATGAATACTTTATTGGATGAACCTTATTTGAGTATCAATGATGCCCACCAGGGAATGATAGTACATTCCGTCTATCATCGTCCTAATGGATGGGATCATATTCCTGCAGGCAGTAAAATTCCAAATGGAGAGTCAGGCATGTGGGGAGATTATCATATTCGTGAGGTTTGCCTCTGCCTGCAGCGTATTATTAATAATGAGAAATATTATACATTCTTCAATTGCATTTAATGAGTCAACTAACTGATCTTTCACAGTTGTGTATTCATACCATCACAACCAAGCCATGGAACATTGAAGAAGTCGCAAAAAATTATTCAGCCGAAGGCGTAAAAGGAATAACTGTTTGGAGGGATGCATTGACAAATCGAAATATCAAACAAACAGGTCAACTATTGCGTGATCATGGTTTGAATATAGTTTCGCTTTGCCGCGGAGGGTTTTTCCCCAATAAAGAAAAAGAAAAAAGGAAACTGGCGATTGAGGATAATCTGAAAGCAATTGAAGAAGCATCTGATTTAGGAACCCAATTGATCGTTCTCGTTTGCGGTGCCGATCCAACTCAGTCACTCGAAGATTCAAGAAAGCAAATACAAGAGGGCATTCAAACCATTCTTCCGCAAGCTACGGCTGCCGGAGTAAAACTGGCTATTGAACCATTACATCCTATGTATGCAGATACACGTTCGGCAATTAATACATTAGCACAGGCAAATGATATGGCAGAACGAATAAACTCACCTTATGTTGGCGTTGCGGTAGATGTATATCATCTTTGGTGGGATCCATCTTTGGAACAGGAAATAAAACGTTGCGGAGAACATGATCATTTATTTGCTTTTCATATTTGCGATTGGAATTCACCCACAGTTGATATATTGCTCGACCGTGGTTTAATGGGTGATGGATGTATTCCTGTCAATAAAATAAGATCATGGGTGGAAGCAACAGGATTCAATGGTTTTTATGAAGTAGAAATTTTTTCCAATAAATACTGGCAACAGGATCAATCTCAGTTTTTGAAAAGAATAATTAAGGCTTATAAAGAAAATTCCTAGTAATGAAAGAGCTATAAAATAATGTAAAAAATGGTTCAAAATAGTTAAAAACTAAATTAACGAATGAAACAGCATACCATCGGGATCATCATGAATGGTGTAACAGGACGCATGGGAACCAATCAGCACCTGTTACGATCCATAGCTGCGATCATCAAACAAGGAGGTGTAAAGATCAGTGAAGAAGAAACAATTATACCCGACCCAATATTAGTCGGCCGGAATAGTAGTAAGCTTGAAAAACTATGTGAACTAGCCGGAGTAAAAAGAATGACGACCGATCTTGATGAAGCACTCGCCGATAAGAATAATATCATTTATTTCGATGCACAGGTAACAGGAAGAAGAGCGGATGCTGTTAAACAAGCTGTGAAAGCAGGCAAACATATTTATTGTGAAAAACCTGTAGCAACAGACACCAAAACTGCTATGGAACTTTATAAATTATGTAAAGATGCCGGAGTAAAAAACGGTGTGGTGCAGGATAAACTATGGCTTCCCGGTATATTAAAATTAAAACAGCTTATTCAACAGGGTTTCTTTGGGAAGATACTTTCTGTGAGAGGTGAATTCGGCTATTGGGTTTTTGAAGGGTATACAATTCCAGCTCAACGTCCTTCATGGAATTATCGGAAAGAAGATGATGGAGGAATTATTGTTGATATGCTTTGTCATTGGCGTTATGTGCTCGATAATGTTTTTGGAAAAGTAAAAGCTGTTTCATGTTTGGGTGCAACACATATTCCGAAAAGAGTTGATGAGCAAGGAAAGGAATATGAATGCACTGCTGACGATGCGGCGTATGCAACGTTTGAACTGGAAGGTAATATCATTGCTCATTTCAATTCATCATGGACGGTAAGAGTGAGACGGGATGATCTTCTTACATTGCAGGTAGATGGAACCAGTGGTTCGGCTGTGGCAGGTTTGCGTGAATGTTATATCCAGGATTATCAAAATACGCCAAGACCTGTTTGGAATCCTGACATTCCTCAACCTATTAATTTTTTTGATGGCTGGACAAAAGTACAGGAGCAGGAAAACTATGACAATGCTTTCAAGATACAGTGGGAATTGTTTCTAAAGCATGTTGTAAAAGATGAACCTTTTCCATGGGATCTTCGTGATGGTGCTAAAGGTGTACAGTTGGCCGAAAAGGGATTAGAAAGCTGGAGCAAACGTTGTTGGGTTGATATTCCCGAACTTTAATAATTGCGAGGAGCGAAGCGAGGCAATATGTGATTTGGCTGCGACGAAGCAATCTTCTTTTTATGAAGCCAGCTGCATTGCTACTATCATCGCCTGTTGCGTCGCACTCTTCATCGTTCGGTAATTCTATTCAGCAATTTATAATGAACCACATAGGACATAGAAACATAGGTTATCACATAGACTATGTGTTTTCTATTGTGTCCTATGTTCTATGTGGTTCCCAAAAAACTTATAGAAGTAAACAATCATCATGAAAAGAGTTGCATTAATAACAGGTGGAAGCAGAGGAATTGGTTTTGGTATTGCAAAACATCTTGCCCAAAATGGTTTTGATCTTGCAGTGAATGGAGTAAGAGAAGAAAAAGCCGTTGATGACGCTTTGCTGGAGCTGCGCAATGCAGGAGCTGAGGTTTTATATTGCCAGGGTGATGTTTCATTGACAGATGACAGGAAAAAAATAATTGAACAGGTAAAAAAACATTTTGGCAAACTGCATGTGCTCGTAAACAATGCGGGTGTTGCGCCAAAAGAAAGAAAAGACATACTTGAAACAGATGAAGAAAGTTTCGACAGGTTGATCGCTACTAATCTTAAAAGCACTTATTTCCTCTCGCAGCAAGTTGCAAACTGGATGATCGAACAGAAAAAAGCTGACACTTCGTTTTCATCTTGTATTATCAATATCTCTTCTGTTTCTGCCACAGTAGCTTCTGTTAACCGTGGAGAATATTGCGTTTCTAAAGCAGGTATAAGTATGGTAACGCAATTATTTGCTGTAAGGTTAGGCGAATTTGATATTCCTGTTTATGAAGTTCGGCCCGGTGTGATATATACTGATATGACGGTTGGTGTAAAAGAAAAGTATGATAAACTTTTTGAAGACGGTTTAGCCGTTCAGAAACGCTGGGGCTATCCTGATGATGTTGGTAAAGCAGTAAGTGCATTAGCTCTTGGAAGTTTTCCCTACTCAACGGGCCAGGTGATCATGGTAGACGGCGGACTCACCTTATCACGGTTTTAGGTAAGGAACAACTCTATTGTTTTACTTTGGCCCTGGTGATCTAACCAACAATTATATTATATACCGGCAGTATTACTGGTTGTCCCGGATCAGACAACTAGAGGGACTCGTCGGCTACTACTGGCGACGAGTCCCTCCGCGATTTCTTTTAAACGATACTTTTATATAGATTGGGAGGAGACTCGTCTGGGAAGAAATTAAACGACAATCACCATTTATCGAAAATTATTTACAAGCTGCTTAAAAGTTTTTTTGATAGTTTGTAAGCCTTAGAATACGTAAAGTTACCGTATGAAAACTATTTTAAGTGATACTCTTTTTGCAAAAAAGCAAGAAGTCTTACTGCAATAGTTCTTGTCATCTCCAATCTGTAACGTACTCCTCTTAATACTGTTTTCATGAATTGAGCCCATGAAATAACCTTGTTGACTGATGCAGCATCTTTCATGAATAATTCCGTATTGCCTGCAGGCTTTTTATAGTTTGTAATATCTACAGAATCAATTTGTGAATAAAGGATCTTCCCATCAAAAACAGTTGCTACCAGCTCTCTAAAGCTATCCCGATTGCTTCTTTCATCTTCATTCAATATCTGCAGGTATCTTAATTGCTGATCATAAAACATTATGCTATCTGAAACGGCGAGTTTTCGTATAAGGCGAAGAGATCCGGAGTTTTTTAGTTGCTGTATAGTACGGTCATTGGGTGAAAAATAATGGGGACGGGTAAGATTGCGGGCATAATAATAAATATTATTTCCATAGTTTTTATAATCGGGCAGCGAAAGATTGAATACCAGGGAATCACACATTCTTTCGCGACTCCGTTTATATAAAATAGTTTGGGTTAACTGTGCGGTATCACTTTTCAGATCCTCTATAAGTGTAGTGATAAACTGTTTTTCCCTGTCTTTTTCGATCTTGTGCTCAAGTTGATACTCGGCGAGGAAGCCACAAAAAACTGCAAGGAACAGCATCAAAAATTCCCAGAAGTAATGAGTCCACTTTTTCCTGGCTGTATGAGTATGTTGATGTACTTCCATAATGAGAGTTTTATTTAGAAGTAAAGGGAGAGGCCAACTCTGTAACTTATGCGAATAAAAGTTACTGTAATTTTTTCGCTTTCTGAAAATAACTAAGCCATGGGATCTGCCCGTAACTTTTCTATTGCTTTGTAAATTCTTTATGGGCAAGTTTAGTTGTTGGTCAGGTGACCAACAACAACATGGCTGAACAATGATCAATGTGATTTTTTAATTACTTCTTTAGTATCCCGTTTTATGTTACCGGTAATATAAAGCTCGACTGAATCCCGGGTTGCATTCGATCGAACCATGAGTGTTCTTTGGTATGAGCCGGAAACTCCAGCAGGATCGAATGAAACACTTATTACTGAAGAATCACCTGGTTCAATAGGTTTTTCCGGCTTTGTTCCCTGTACACAATGACAATTACCTCTCACTTCATTTATCACAAGAGGGATATTACCGGTATTCAAAAATTTGAAGTCAACATTTACATTTGTTTTGCCATCTGTAACGCCAGCATCAATTCTTTCACTTTGAAATTTGATCTCTGCAATTTGCGGTTTTGGAGTTTCTTTTTTAGGAGTACTGTTTTCACCACAACTCAAATTGATCAGGAAGAAAAATAAGGCAACAAACAGATTTATGCTTTTCATTTTCCGGGAATTGATACTCGAAAAATAATCTATAATAATTAAGAAGCAAAATCCTATAGGCGAATCTCCTCCAAATAACAAGGAGTTTCGTCACAGGAAAACCAGGAAGTCTGAAGGACTCCTTCGGAGGATTCGTCGGATACTACTGGCGACGAGTTCCTCCCTGATTTCTTTTAAGCGATACTTTATATAGATTAGAAGGAGGCTCGTCTGGGAAGAAATAATTTTGGACTAGCTTTTTTTAATAAAAGGATTTGTAACTTTTTTTCCTGTCATTCCTTCCAGTTTAAAAATTGCGCCTCCTCTTGTTATGCTTTTTGCTTTAAAACCAGTTTTGGGATCAGTAGCGGTATACTGCTGAATTGGATTGATTCCGATTTTTTTCTTTTTGTCTTGCATATGATTTCTTTTAAGTGAATTGATTCTAAAATTACCAGAATAAAATTATATCAATTGAGAAGAGCTGGCCAATACCACTTTTGTGGTATTCTTTCTTTCCCGACGAGTCTCCTCCGCATATCGAGGAGTTTAGTCGTAGGAAAACTAAGAGGGACTCGTCAGCTACCACAGGCGACGAGTCCCTCCTTGAATTCTTTTAACGGATACTTTTATATAGAAAAGAGAGATTCGTCTGGGAAGAAATTGCGTATTTTAATTTAAGAACACTACGAGTAACAGGGGTCCAACTTCATTTATGGAATCCCTGGATATTTTTCAAATAAGAGTTAGCGATATTAAGGTTAATAGTTAAACCAGCATCGCTTGGCTTGAATTTCAAGCCCATTTGAAAACACTCACTTGCTTTTTTGTAATCTTTTGCATTTAAATAAAAAATGCCCAAACTATTCCACGCGGCGAATCGTGTGGAATCAATAGAAAGAGATCTCTCTGCAAATTCTTTACCTTTCATAAAATCTTGTAATTCTATATAGACACGACTCAAATTTGCTAAAGCTGGAGCATTTCTTGGACTTATGCTTATTATTTTTTCTAAGAAAAATTTAGCATCAAAAAATTTATTTTCATGAAGATAAATTAAAGATAAACCGACTAATGCGGTTGTATCTTGTGCATCGATTTCCAATGCCCGATTCATTGAAATTTCTGACTGCGGATAATTTTTTTGTAAATAATACATGTGGCCAAGATTTGCCCATGCATAATTATTTCGTGGATTTTTATTAATAGCGTTCTGATAACATTCAATTGCTTTAGTATAATTGTTTAATCTTCGATAGTGATTTCCCAGGTTATACCATGGCAAATCGTCCTTATCATTTGCTTCGATTGCTCTTTCATAACACTTTCTTGCATTTTCTTTTTTATTAAGAGCTAAATATGTAACTCCAAGGCAATTCCATAAAAGACTACTTTTTAAGTTTCTCTCTACAGCCTTTTCTAAAACTAATTTAGCCTCATTGAATTTGTTTAATTGATGATAGCATTCAGCCAAACTGTAGCTAATCTCCTCAAAGTCTAAGTAATTCTTGATTTTCTTGAATAACAAGATTGATCTTTGAAAATTTCCTTTAAACATTGCAGCAACTGCAGCTCTTGAATAAATGATGAAATCAATATCTTCTTGCCCAGCTCCATTTCTAATTGAGGAATCGGAGAAACTCATCATAATGTAATCAGTTTTTGTCTTCTTTCTAAAGAGATTTATAACCGAATTTGTTCGATAATTAAAATTCACCTTATTCCCCTCTTTATCATCAACACTATATGACCCATATATGATTTGATCTGCGTGATGGTATTGCATGATTGAGTCTGCAATTGTTGCATTCAAATTTTTTATGTCGATCGATTCCGAAAGAAAATTCGTAGTGAGATTGAGAGAATCTTCAAGATTGAGGCTTTCTAATCGTCTAGAGATAATTATTCCTATGTTATAACTTTTTCCCTCCAACACACCCTCCTTATCGAAAGGCAAAACAAGCATTTTAAAACGTGTATCAGATGACTTAAAAACCGGAACTACAATGCTTGAATTTATGGTGGGTGGAGAATAATTGCCTTTTGGATTTGCTAGATTTATGAATATTGGAATCCATAAAAGCAAAATGACACCAAGTATCTGTAAGTTAATTCTTCTGCTGAATTTTGTTAACGTAACAATTTCCCCACTTTTAGTTTTCCACTTTATTTTTTTTGATCGTATAAGAAAAAAGGAAAAAAGGTATGATAGAATAATAATTATGGTGAGGGAAATAGCTAATTTTAAATTGATTAAATTAATTGCATTAGAAATAGCATCGAGTAAAATACCCCCGGCAACGAGGCCGATTACTATCCAGTATAGGATTTCTAAAACAATTTGGTAGATTGGTTTTTTGCCCATTATTTCAAAGATACTAATCGATTTTTGTGATGAAGTAGCTGAATGTACAAGAGTACGACGCAACAAAAGCACCATAGTAGCAGAGCAACTGGTTACCAAATAATTCTCTCTATCATTTTTATTCTGCAAACAAATATCTTAGCAGCATGGATACGCAACAACTCATAGAATGTGTTCCCAATTTCAGCGAAGGGCGGGATATGAGTATAATAGAAAAGATCAAGGCGAAGATTTAGATTTTTGAATCACAACTCCGTCATAAGTTTATTTACAATGGTATGGCTCATCTCTGCGAGATCAGCATTGTATCTTCCGAGAAACTTTAAGGTGGCTCCTTTCCACGACTGGAAAAAACCCATTGGCTTATTTTTTTGAATATTATCAATATTTATTTTACCTGATCTCGTTTCAATCCCGTTTTGCAATAATTTATATGAAACGATAATGTTTTTTGAATCGGGTTCTACATAGAATTTGTCCCACTGAATGAGCAATAGCACTATGGCCCCCTTATCCACAATAGCAAAGCTGCCGGGAATTTGTTCTATCGTTAATTCCAACTGTTGCCCATTTAACTTTTGCTTCAGTTTACTGGCTTGTTGGTAAATACCTTTTCTTAAATAATTTACTCCTATAGCCGGGTTCAATGTACAGGTATGACGGTAATCATATTTCCAATAAAGGAGCAGGAATAAGTTTTTCGAGGTCTTAACCGTATGTGACAACTCATTAGGGTCGGACGGAATAGATGAGTTAACGATAATGGTGCTATCTGTTCTTTTATCTGGTTTCGGCACTTTATTATTGAATTGACTTGCAACATAAGCATCCATTTTTTGGGCAATGTGACAACTGGTCAGCGAGGATAATAAAATAAAAAGAGCAATAACAACAAGAACACTTTGTTTTGGCATAAGGGGCGTTTTGATAGTAACAAGATAAATATTTTTATATATCTGTCATCGAAATTAAATTTTCGGCGGGAACATTCAACATGAGAGATTGCTTCGGCTTATTGAACTAAAAATGTTTTGTTCTTATGTTTGTCACCTCGCAATGACGTATACTCCATAAAAAATAAATTTCTAAAAACTGCAGAGTATTCGTCATTGCGAGGCCGTTAATTTTAGAAAAGCATCAATCTGAGTTCAGCAGGCCGAAGCAAACTAAAAATTTTTATTTACTATCACCACTTACTTTCAGTTTGACATTTGACACATTCACCACTACCATTGACCATTGACGAAACTCATATCTTAGCAGCATGGAGTTGAATCAGATCATAGAATGTGTTCCCAATTTCAGCGAGGGGCGGGATATGGAAGTAATAGAAAAGATTAAGGTTGAGATTGAGGCTGTAGAGGGAGTTAGACTACTGAATGTTGATCCCGGAAAAGCGACTAACCGTACCGTGGTAACTTTTGTGGGTAACCCGCAAGCTGTAGTGGAAGCAGCTTTCCGTGCTATAAAAAAAGCAGGTGAACTAATTGACATGAGCAAACATAAAGGTGAGCATCCGCGAATGGGTGCTACCGATGTATGCCCGCTTATACCTGTTGCCAATATTACGATGGGAGAAACAGTGGAATGGGCACAACGTTTAGCAGAAAGAGTGGGCAGAGAATTGGAACTCCCTGTTTATTTATATGAAGAAGCACAATCCGATAAAAACCGCAGCAATCTTTCTGTGATCCGCGCCGGTGAATATGAAGGATTTTTTAAAAAGATATCGGAACTGAAACCTGATTTTGGCCCGGCAGTGTTTGATGCAAAACGTGGCGCCACTGTTATTGGTGCAAGAGATTTTTTAGTGGCTTATAATGTGAACCTGAATACAACTTCGGTGCGGCGTGCTAATGCGATTGCGTTTGATGTGAGGGAAGCAGGAAGAAAGATAATAGATAATAGTGGACAGATAATAGTTGTTCCTGGTTCGTTGAAAGCTGTGAAAGCGATCGGCTGGTATATTGAAGAGTATGGCATTGCACAGATAAGTATCAATCTTACTAATATCAATGTAACGCCGGTGCATATTGCTTTTGATGAAGTGTGTAAAAAAGCGGATGCCCGCGGTATTCGGGTTACTGGTTCCGAGTTGGTGGGGTTGATACCATTAAAAGCAATGCTGGATGCTGGGAAATATTTTTTACGAAAACAAAAACGTTCGGTGGGTGTATCGGAAAAAGAATTGTTACGCATTGCTGTGAAGTCAATGGGTCTTGGTGAATTATATCCTTTTAAACCTGAAGAAAAAATTATTGAATATATGTTACAAGATAAAAATGATAGCCGCATGGTGAATATGCCACTGAATGATTTTGCTGATGAAACAGCAAGTGAATCCCCTGCACCGGGTGGCGGTTCTATTGCTGCTTATATTGGTTCGCTGGGTGTATCACTGGCGACAATGGTTGCCAACTTATCATCTCATAAAAAAGGTTGGGATGACAGATGGGAAGAGTTTAGTAACTGGGCAGAAAAGGGTCAGCAGTATAAAGATGAGTTGCTGCGATTAGTGGATGCGGATACAAAAGCATTTAATGGTATCATGCATGCGATGAGTTTGCCAAAAGGAACGGATGAAGAGAAGGCTATTCGTAAGAAAGCGATCAATGATGCTACAAAGTTTGCAATTGAGATACCTTTTAAAGTGATGCAGGTTTCTTATGATAGTATGGAAGTGATAAAAGCAATGTCGGAAGTTGGTAATCCAAATTCTGTTTCGGATGCAGGTGTTGGCGCTTTGTGTGCACGCAGTGCAGTGATGGGTGCTTTTATGAATGTGCGGATAAATGCGGGTGGATATGATGATGCTGCGTTTGTGGCTGATGTGTTGGCTAAAGGGAGGGAGATTGAGAAGAAGGCAGTGGAGATGGAGGGTTCTATTTTGAAAATTGTGAATGAGAAGATTGGCGTATAGGCCCCCTTCCGACTTCCCCCTACGGGGGAAGCCATCAACACACATGGCTAACTTATTTGAGAACTCTTTATTTGTTTGGAGTTATTTTATTGATGAATTGGAAGATTTGCAGTTTGGATTTGTGCTGAAGTGCCGCTCCCTCTCTTTGGGAGAGGGAGATGGAGGGAGAGGCCAAAAACCATAGCTTTACAAACTGAAATCTCAACAATGGAAAAACAAAATATTAAAGAAGCAGCCGAACCGGTAAAAAAACCAAACGCAATGCTTCATTTAAAAGTTTATAATAAGCAGGATGTATTGTCGCTGACAAGGATCAGGCGATTTGAAACAAAGCTTGGTGAAAGATTACAGGTGATCCAGGATACAAGTGATATTGCAAGATCATTAGCTGTATCCAATGCGAAGTATGTATTGTTTGGTGTGCCGGAAGACCTGGGAGCAAAAGGAAACCTGGGAATTGGCGGAACAGATACTTTATGGATACCATTTTTACAATCGTTCTTAAATATTCAAAGCAATGATTTTTTTGATGGGGTAGAAGTGTTGTTGTTGGGTCATTTTGATTTTGGCGATATACAATACCTGATCGATACCACTGCAAGAACCAATGACGAAAAAATAGAAGCTTACCGTCATGCAGTGAACACGGTTGACAATGAAGTTGAGCAATTGGCTAAACTGATCACCGAAGCAAAGAAAATCCCGATCGTGATCGGTGGCGGGCATAATAATACGTATCCATTAATAAAAGGCACTGCAAAGGGTTGGCATAAAGCAGGTGTTATTCCATTGGCGCAGATCAATTGCATTAATTTGGATGCACATGCTGATTATCGTCCCATGGAAGGAAGACATAGCGGTAACGCATTCCGCTATGCAGAAGAAGATGGTTATTTACAGAAGTACTGTATTGTTGGTTTGCATGAAAATTATTTACCACAGAATGTTTGGATAGATATCGTCAACAATCCTTTTATTGATATTCTTACTTACGAAGATATTTTTGTACATGAAAAAAGAACATTCATGCAAGCGGTTTCTCATGCTACCGGTTTTACAGAAGATGGTTTATGCGGGATTGATATTGACATTGATTGCATCGAACATACATTGAGCAGCGCTATGACACCTGTTGGCATTTTGCCAAATCATGCAAGGCAATATGTTTCATTTGTTGCGGCAGACAGCAAACCGGCTTATCTCCATATTTGCGAAGGCGCCACAAGATTATCGGATGGAAGAACAGATGCTACGAGCGGTAAGCTGGTGAGTTACCTGGTGAGTGATTTTGTGAAGGGGATGAGTCCCCAGCAATAAATACTACTTTGAGGTTATATTTTAGAGGCCGGGAATAGAATACTTTCGTTAAACCTTATTGTATGAAAAAGCTATTCCTCATATTAGCATGTATATTTATTTCTAAACTAATTCCTGCACAACTCAAAGAGCTGCCCGATTGCAAGACAATCAATACAGAACTCAATGCAGTTAAAAATTCGTTTGATAATATCGTTGAGAAGTTCAAATCAAAAGAAGATAAGATATCATTGGTGAAAACTTATTTTTCCGATTTTAGTATTTGCGGTGAAAAAGGTAAGATCAAGGACTATGGAAGAAACATTGAATTCATTTTTTATTTTACTGATTCTTACTATAAAGGAAACCGGAATGAGTTCAGGGATTTTTATAAAAGAATATTTAAAAAAGTGAAAGAAGAGTTTGCCGCAACTCATGTGTATAAAATATCGAAAGAACAATCTGGTAAGTCGAGTTATTTTTATGAGATGGATAAAGTTATGACATCTTCAAAAAGAAATATAAAGCTATTACTTTCTTATAAGGATCCTCTCGATGAAACAACTGCTTATTCGGTGTCACTTATTTTTGACTATTATCCAAAGCGATAAAATATTACATAGTTAACCGGGTGTCCCCATTACCCGGATAAATACTACATAGGGAGTATAGATTATCCAAAGCACAAGAAATAATTTCAACCAAATTTTAAAAGTATGAAAAGAGTATTTCTTTTTTCGGGCTGGCTGTTGATAAGTCAATTGGTATTCGCCCAGAAAAAATCATTACCGGAATGTAGTTCCATTGAAACACAACTTTCCGAAATAGATAACTCATTTGATAACCTGATGACAAAATTTAAAACCACAAAGAAGAGTTCAATATTTGATCAATGGAATTCAGATTTCAGTATTTGTGGGGAAAAAGGAACAGTGCAGCAAATCAAGGGCTTTCCTGAATTCAGTTTTGAGTTTAGCGGCGAAAATTATAATGGAGTAAAATCAGAATTCGATTCACTGTTTGTACACGTGGGCAAACAGGTATACGCTTTTTATAAAGCAACACATGACTACAGCATTATAGAGGAAGATGATGGAAAGTCGATCCGGTTTTATGAAAAAGGCAAAGGGACAACACTTTCAGGAAAAAGCATTTGGGTTAAAGTTAGGTACAAAGACCTGTTAACCGGATCAGAACTCTATTCAGTTCTACTGGTGTTTGAATATATTAAGCCCAAATAAGATCAATAACCACAAAGGCACAAAGACACAGAGTAACACGGAGACTTTGTGCCCGCTCTGTGACACTGTATCTCCGTGGTTTAAAAAAAATCAATCCTGTCTCGCCTCCAGTTCCATTATCTTTTCAAAAACCTGCTCATATTGTTTGTTCAACTGTTCAAGTTCAGCGGCTGCTTTATTATATGCAGCTTCAGCTTGCAGAAATTTTTGTTTATCAGAATAGGTAGCCGGATCGGTTAATGCTGCTTCCAGTTCTGATTTTTGTTTAGTGAGTAATGCAACTTTTTCTTCCAATTGCTGGAAAATCCTTTGTTGTTTCTGAAGTTCTTTCTTATGTTCTTTATTGATCGGCGAAGTAGTTTGAGGTTTGAGGTTTGAGGTTTGAGATTTGGGTTCTTCCTTTCTATTTGACTTATTTGATTCGTTTGTTTTTTTTGACTCTTGATTTTTAACTCTCGACTCTGAACTCTTTGCTGCCGATTGCTGACTGCGGGCTGCTGACTGCATTCTCTCTTTCCACGCAACATACTCTTCATAACCTCCCGCAAATTCTTTTATTTCATGATCAACGATCTCCCATATCTTATTGGCTGTTTTAGAAATAAAATAACGATCGTGGCTGACGAGAATAAAAGTCCCTTCATATTTATTCAATGCATCGATCAGCAGATCACAGCTATGCATGTCAAGGTGATTCGTTGGCTCATCCAACAACAAAAAATTTGCTTTGCTGATAATTGTTTTCGCTAATGCAACTCTTGCTTTTTCACCACCGCTTAATACTTTTATTTTCTTTTCTATATCATCGCCGCTAAAAAGAAAACAACCAAGCAATGTTCTTAATTCCAATTCTGTTTTCTGGCTCCCCGCCTGCATCATTTCATCAATAACAGTATGATTGATATTTAATGCTTCCAATTGATGCTGTGCATAAAAACTCTCGTCAACATTATGTCCCCATTTTCTCTGGCCTTCAAATTTTTCTGTTCCTGCAACTATACGCAGTAAAGTTGATTTTCCTTTTCCATTGGCACCGATCAATGCGATCTTATCATTGCGATTTATTTCAGCAGAAGTGTTTTTAAGAATTACATTTTCACCAAATGATTTTGAAATATGATTTAATTCCACCAATACTTTGCCCGGCGTTTTATCGATCCGGAAATTGATCCTGATATTTGGTCTTTCTAATTCAGGTTCTTCAATACGATCAAGCTTGTCTAATTTTTTTATAAGACT
>Ga0070698_100003532_pt1 | contig 17205 bp, 8 predicted proteins | sample KBSK1502metaG_FD_65477 | JGI IMG/M metagenome (GOLD analysis project Ga0070698, IMG submission 65477) | Corn, switchgrass and miscanthus rhizosphere microbial communities from Kellogg Biological Station, Michigan, USA - KBS K1-50-2 metaG | ecosystem: Host-associated > Plants > Roots >...
CACAGATGTTTTTGTTTTGAGGCTGTAATGCGAGGATAAATAAAATTGCTTTTACAAAATCTGTGGAATCTGCGTAATCTGCGGATGATGGTTCAGACTTCGGACTTTTCGGGCAAGGCCAGTTCAAGCTTTAGCTTGCTTCCCGCAAACCGCAACCTGAAGGTTGAACTCTGAACTCATGAGTCTTGCTTGTTCGTTGACATCATCGTGAACGGATAATACAGTTGCGTTTGCTCCGGACAGAACATAGCCGGGATCACTCGACAGCGCTTTTCCTGCCAGCCGAAAACTTAATAACGCCCCAAATCTTTTCTTCTGGCGACCAAGGACCTCTGTGAGAACATCAAACCCGAAGTGACGGCCTTAATGAAAGAACCCGAAACAGCGAGTACTGGAAATGAAACATAGAAACATAGCGACAGTTTCCGTAGCCGGCTTGCTACTGGCTTTAATGGTGTGGAGTTTTGGTTCGTCCGCGGCCGGCATCAAGGCCACCGCAAACAACTCCGTCGCAGCAAACGAAGCCGGCGTCCCGCCGCAAGGTGAAGCGGACGAATTCGTCGATGCCGATCTGGGAAAGTTTGGCTCGAAGATAGATCGCGATGAGTATCTCCGTTTGCGCGGAGAGTATTTTGGGCGTCTGCGTGGTATCGAACCAGGCAGGCCATTCGATCCCACAATGCGCAGCCGGGCCATCGAACAGATGGATCGCCAACAGAAAGGCCGCCGGATTGAATCGATCGTGAATGGAGGATTGGCGCCTGCGGCCGGCGGGGCGTGGACTCCGCTGGGACCCAACACAATCACGAACGGCCAGGCACTATCAGGTGGCAATACAGCGGTGAGTGGCCGCGTGACCTCAATCGCGGTGGATCCAGGCGATGCCAATAAGATTTATTTGGGCACGGCGCAGGGCGGCGTGTGGCGCTCGCTCGATGGCGGCACAACCTGGACGGCGATTTTTGACAGCGCGGACTCGCTGGCTGTCGGAGCTTTGGCTCTCGTGCCCTCTGATCCCTCAATCCTGTACGTCGGCACCGGAGAGTTTAATGGCTGCGGCGATTGTTTTTTCGGTGCGGGGCTCTATCGAATTGATGCCGTCAGCACTTCGCCGACTCTGGTGGGACCGATCAATCCATCTGGTGTTTTCACAGGGCGCGGAATAACGAAGATTGTGGTTGACCCGACTAACGCGGACAACATTTTCGTTTCGACTGGTCGCGGCGTCGCAGGTAGCGGCGCTAATTCGTTAAGCAATAGCCTCCCGCCGCTGGGAACCCGCGGGCTGTATCGTTCGATGAATGCAACTTCAGGATCGTCGATGACTTTTACGCGACTGACTGTCCCACTTACTGAGAGTAATGTGGATACTACGGACATCGTGATGGAGCCGGGCGTGCCCAACAATCTGTTGGTCGCGGTGATTGGGGGCGGGGTTCCGGGAGGCATCTACCGGACGACGAATGCGCTCGCCGTGACTCCGACTTTTGCGCAGGTTCAATCACTGAATATCGGCATCCGCGCGAATCTCACGATCAATAAAGTAGGGTCAGTGGTGACGGCTTACGCAGCGACGGGTGAGACACCTTCCGGCGGTCCAACCTGTACGACCGCATCGGGCGCGGTGCGCAAGGTAACTGATCCATTTGGAGCGGGCACGTGGTCGTCACAGCTTGCTGGAGGCGGGGGCTTCTGCGGCGGCCAGTGCTTCTATGACATTGCGATTGCAGTGAATCCGAACAATGCGAGTGAGCTTTACCTGGGTGGGAACGCTCGCAGCACTTGTTCAGATGGGATGAAGAAATCGACCGATGGGGGTGCAACGTTTTTCCGGGATGACACAGGCACGCACGCTGATTCTCACGCGCTTGTCTTTGACAGCAGCGGCGCGACGATTTTTGCGGGCAATGATGGCGGTGTTTGGAAAAAGTCCGCGACCAACACGGTCGCGAGTGCCTGGACGAATCTCAATAACTCGCCTTTGAATACTCTGCAATTCGAAAGTATCGCGGTGCATCCGACGGATCGTTTTCTCATGATCGGCGGCACGCAGGACAACGGAACCGAGTTTCAGCAAACATCATCGGGTAACTGGAGCAACGCAGAAGGCGGCGATGGCGGATATTGTCTGATCGATCAAAGCGCCACCGATACGACCAACGTGAATATGTACCACACGTTTTTTAATTCTACCGGGAACCAAATAGGCTTTGATCGAGGGGTTCTTACTACCTGTTTACCGATCAAGAATTTCTGGCCGACGCGCGGGGAAGGCTTTCTTCCGGCGCCCGATGCTGAGCAAACCACGATCTCCTGCGACGGTAACGCTGACTACCTGCATAATGGACTTAAGAAAACAGATAACGTTCTCTTCTACGCACCAATGGCCCTTGGGCCAGGCTCACCGAACACAGTCTATTTCGGATCGGATCGGCTTTATCGTTCAACCGATCGTGGCGACACGATGATTGTCGTAAGTCAGGCATCAATCAGCAGTCCCGGTGCAAATGGTTCACCCATCAGTTCGATCGCGATCTGGCCCGGCGGCGATAACCTGCGCCTGGTTGGGTTGCAGAATGGCCAGGTGTGGGCCACGTCGACAGGATCGTCGACGATGGTGAACTTAACCAGCGCGTCATTCCCTTCGAACCCCAACGGGAGCACTACCAATAAATTCGTAGGCCGGGCGGCGATCGATCCGAACAACAAGAACGTGGGTTACGTGACTTTTTCTTTCTTCGCCCCGGCGGGGCAAGGAATTTGGAAGATCACAAATCTGGTTGCTGCTTCAGGCGCTTCGCCTGCGGCGCCGGTGTGGGCGGCAGCGGGAAACGGCATTCCCAGCATTCCCATCAACGCGTTTGTAATCGATCCACTCAACTCGAATAATTTGTATGCAGGCACGGACATTGGCGTTTACAACTCGACTGACGGCGGCGCGAACTGGGCTCCGTTTGGGACGGGGTTGCCACGTTCGGCCGTGTTTGATCTGAAGATTCAGCCGGCGTTCCGGCTGCTGCGCGCGGGTACGCACGGTCGTGGAGTTTGGGAGACGCCATTGATTAGTCCGGGCGCCAGCACCGTGCAGTTCAATACTGCCGCGGATTCGGTCGGCGAAGCCCAGGTAAGCAAGACCGTGACGGTCACGCGCTCTGGCGACACGTCCTTTCCAGCGTCAATCAATTACGCGACGAGTGACACCGGTTCGAACAATTGCAACGTCGTTAACGGAGGTGCTGCTTCCTCCCGTTGCGACTATATCGCCACGTCGGGCACGCTGAATTTTGCCGCGAACGAGACTTCGAAGAACGTTCTGGTTCCGATCGTTGACGATGCTTACGCTGAAGGTCCTGAAGCTTTCACCATGACGCTCAGCGCTGCGGGCGGAAACAATGTCACTCTCGGCGGGCCGAGTACGCTCACGATCACGATTAATGACAACGATGGCGTGACCGGGCCGAGTCCCGTCAAGGATGGCGCCAGCTTTAATAACGCGCTCTTTGTTCGGGAGCAGTACGTAGACTTCCTCAATCGAGAGCCGGACGCGAGCGGACTTTCTTTCTGGAAGAACCAACTCGACGAGTGCGAAAATCCAACTCTGCCGGCCGGCTTCACCAGTGCGCAAAACTGTCGCGAGGTCAGGCGCATAAACGTCTCAGCGGCGTTCTTCCTTTCGATCGAGTTCCAGGACACCGGTTACCTGGTCTATCGCCTCTACAAAGCTGCCTACGGTGATGGGACAGGTACGTCTACTCTGGGTGGATCTCATTCGATCCCGGTGCCGGTAGTCCGCCTCAATGAGTTTTTGCCCGACACACAAAAAATCGGGCAGGGCGTGGTCGTCGGTCAGGGGAACTGGCAACAGCAGTTGGATGACAACAAGACGGCCTTCGCGGAAGAGTTTGTCCAGCGGTCGCGCTTTCTGACAGCTTATCCCTTGACGCTCACGCCGGCGCAGTTTGTTGACGGCTTGAATACACAAGCAGCGACCGCGGGGATCAAACCCTTGTCAACTGCGGAACGCGACCAGTTGGTGAGCGACCTGACAGCAGGCATTAAGACGCGTGCTACTGCGTTGCGAGCAGTGGCCGAGAATCAAACTCTGGCTAATGCAGAGAAGAATCGCGCGTTTGTGTTGATGCAGTTCTTTGGTTACTTGCGGCGCAATCCGAACGATCCTCAGGACGCGGACTATACCGGTTACGATTTCTGGTTGGGCAAGCTGAACCAATTTGGCGGGAACTTCGTCAACGCCGAAATGGTCAAGTCTTTCATTGTCTCGACTGAGTACGTGCAGCGGTTCGGAACGTAGTGTAGTGACCAACTGACAGCTTGCGCAGACTGAAATCAGCACGAACCCGCGGTTCGTCGGAATTGTGAGCAACCAGCGGCGGTTTCCCTGAAACTAAGCGGAGTGCAACGGTTTTCGGGTTGTGTTCAGAGTTCAACTCGTAGGTTGCTGTTTACAAGCGCAAGCTAAGCTTGAATGCTAAACCCGAACCGGCGCCAAAAGGAAGATAGTCTCTTACTTTGCGGCTTTTCTTTGCGAGCTTCGCGTCTTTGCGTGAAATATCTCCGGCCAAAACGGCTATTCACGCAAAGGCGCAAAGACGCGCAGAGCCAAATTGAGACACTACTAAAAGGAATGGCGGCTTGCGGTTACGGCGGCCCAACGCTTACAATGTCCGGCCTGACTGCTTAATATTTTGAGGTGGTCGTTCTTGCTGGATTGGCTCAAATCCCCAGTGAGCACTTTGATAGTTCGTTCATATTCTTAATGATAAGACTGGTTATTGCTTTTTTATGCGCCGCAGCGGCATGCATGATCGTCGCCGGCGCGCTTACTTCCGCGCAGGCGCCGGCCACGTCCACTCCGGATTCGTTCGTCACCCAGGTAACTCGGTCGGGCCGCGATGCTTTCGCGGCAGACATGACGGCCAACGGACGGTTCGTCGTCATTGAATCAAACGGCGACATCGCGACTGAAAAGACGGCCACCCGCAACAACACGGATGGCAATCGCGAGATCTTTCTGTATGACTATGCGCAAAGGCGAATTTTTCAGCTGACCGACACCAGGAGCGTGCTGAATCCGCCGGGCAGCCCTTCGCCGACGCCGAGTCCTAGTCCAAGTCCTTCGGTCAGTCCTTCACCGTCGCCGTCACCAACCGCCAGTCCCACGCCGACTCCAATCGACCTGACGAACGTGGCGATTGAAGTCAGCAACAATCAGCCGCAGATTAGTCTCGAGGGAACAATACCGGTTGCCGGACAGCACACCTACACGATCGTTTTTAATTCGAATGCGCCGGTAAGTCCGGCGAGCTTTGATGGCACGAATCCGGGCGGCACGATTGCCACGGACATGAACACCGAAATCTGGACCTACAAGTTCACCGTGCCTGACGTCGCAAGTCTTTCGAGCGGAGCAGAAGTTGGGCCGATAGATCTAACTACCGGCACCTTCACGCGCATTACCAACACTCCAGCCAGCGCCGCGCCCGTGGCCGGCTCGACCACCAGTATTCCCAGGGTTGCCGACGACAATCGTGACGCAAGCATTAGCGATGACGGAAAAGTCATAGCGTTTGGTTCGACCCGAAATCTTGTGCCGGCGGTAGGAAATCTGGACAGCGATGGAGTTCCGGCCGGAGTTCCAAACCCCGAAATCTTTCTGACTAAAGACAACGGCGCCACGTTTACCCAGGTCACAAATACGAAGTCGCCATCGTTCAACGATCAGATTTTCAATTCAAATCCATGCCTTTCCAGCGACGGCAAGGTGCTCGCTTTCGTTTCCAACGCAAATCTGACAACCACTAATACCGACTTGAATGCCGAGATCTATGTCGCGACTTTTGACCCGGCCACCGGTGTGGTTAGCGGACTTAAGCAGGCCACAAAAACTCTGAACAACACGAGCACGCACGCTACTACTAACGGCTTCCAGTTTGGCCGTCGCTTAAGCCGCGATGGTAAGTTCATCGCTTTTGAGTCTGCCGCCGCCGATCCGAAAGCCAACGCCACGCCACTGCAGTTCACCGCGACGTTTGTTTACGATGTTCAAGCCGATACCTTTGCGCAGGTAGGACCGCGACCCCTGACGGGGATTAACTCCGGAGATACGTTCCGCTTTCCGGCATTCACTGATTATGACGGCGCTCTGCGGCCGGCGTCGGTGGTGTTCACGTCGGCGTTGAACTTTAATTCGGACGGGACTTTCCCGGCGGCTGCCGACGACACGACCAAGGGGTTGAATACCAGGCACGTGGGCCAGCTTTTTCTGGCGCCGCTGCCGGCGATATCAACCGGACCCTTTACGCGCCTCTCAAATTTTCCCGGCTTCACTTCCGTGGTGCGTGGGATCACGAGTAACTCGCGTTCGCGAATCGCAATTAGTTTGACTGGGCTCGAGCTCGGTGGCGGCAACTCCGATGGCTCGAGCGAGGTCTTCTATGAATTGTCCCCGACCATCGCGACTGAATCGACCGGGACTATTACTGCATCAACTGGCGCCAGCAGGATGACGGTGCCGGTCGCCAGCCCCACAGCGTCGCCCACCGCCAGTCCGACTCCGAGTCCATCGCCTTCGCCAAGCGGCAGTCCGACACCCATCGGCCTGGCAGCCGGCGAGTTGGCTTTCTTTCAATCCAGCGTTAGCTTGTCCGACGCCAGCGTGACGGTCAGCAATAGCAATGCTTCGGAATCGGGACGTGCTCCGGCTTTGCCGACTGAGTTGAACGGGGTCTCGGTAGCGATCAATAACGCGGCGTGCGGCTTGTATGCGGTCAGTTCGGGTGAGATAAAGTTTGTTGCGCCCATCGGCCTGTCGGCTGGAACCTATCCCCTCGTTATCAACAACAAAGGTACGGTCGTTCGCGGCACCATCGTAATTGTCGCCGCGCAACCAGACATCTTTACGAGTACGAACGGGCCGTTAGGTCGGGCCCAGGTCTGCAACATAAGCAATCCCGCGATCTGCTCGCCTGAGCCATTCTTTGTGACTACGAATGACGGCACGGGCACCCAGGTGGCGACTGTCCTGCGCGTTTCCCTTACGGGGGTACGCGGCACGTTGGCGAGTTCGATTACCGCAACTGTGGGTACGACCGCGATCGTGGCCTCAGCAGCGAGGTCGCTCGATTTGCCGGGCAGCAATGAGGTGGACATTGTCCTGCCGTCGACTGTCGATACCGGAGATCTACCTATTGTAGTAACCGTTGGTACAGCGTCCAGCCGGCCGAAGGATACCGCGCCGCACATCACGATTAACGCCGGCGCCTCGCCGAATCCAAACCCAATTGTAACCACGGACTTTTTCGTGCGGCAGCAATATCTGGACTTTCTCAATCGTCAGCCGGATGCGGATGGCCTGGCTTTCTGGACCAATCAGATCGCTTCCTGCGGCGCGGATCAGCAGTGCATCGAGGTTAAGCGCATCAATGTCTCGGCCGCTTTCTTCCTGTCGATCGAATTCCAGCAGACGGGCTATCTTGTCTATCGAAGTTACAAAGCAGCCTACGGCAACATCGCTGTGGATAAGCCGGTGCCTTTGCGTTTGAACGAATTTTCTCCGGACACGAGACAGCTTGGATCCGGCATAGTCGTCGGGCAGACAGGTTGGGAAGCGGCGTTGGAGGCGAACAAGCAGGCCTTCTTTAATGATTTCGTGCAGCGGTCTCGCTTTATCACGGCTTATCCAACGTCGATGACTGCTCCGCAGTTTGTCGACAAGCTTTATCAGAACGCCGGTCTGGGAACTTCAGGAACAAATCGCGCGGCAGCGATTAGTGAGTTCAACTCGACTACGCCCGCGGACACCGCGGCCCGCGCGCGCGCGCTCCGTCTGGTCGCCGAGGATCCGATGCTGGCTCAACAGGAATTCAATCGGGCGTTCGTGCTGATGGAGTACTTCGGTTACCTTCAGCGCAATCCGGACGACGCACCCGAAGCGTCTCTGGATTTCCAGGGTTATAACTTCTGGCTGAACAAGCTGAATCAGTTCAACGGCAACTTCGTCAACGCCGAAATGGTGAAAGCTTTTATCACCTCAAGCGAATACAAACAGCGATTCGGACAGTAGCGCAGGTTTAGAGTTCAAGCCATAGTGTCCTAATTCGGTTTTCTTGGCGCCTTCCGTGTTTGCTTCGCGCCTTTGCGTGAAACAAAGTTGAGCAAAATAATTTTCGCGCAAAGGCGCAGAGTGGGATCGGAAGGCGCAAAGAGAAAGCAGGGACACTACCGAGTTCAACCTTTCGGCTTGCGCCCTACGGCACCTAAGATCCTACTCTGAACGACCCCTCTAATGCGTGCAGGAATTGATGGGTATCCGCTCAGTGAACCCAGAACGGGCGTAGGTCACTACACGCTGGAACTCGCCCGCGCACTCGCGCTCATCTCTCCACCAGACGAATTCGAGTTAGTCTCACCGGCGCCATTTGATCCGTCAGCACTCGCCGACATCGAGCGCGCGAACCTCCCTAACCTGATCACTACAAATCCAAAGGCATCCTCAATTCGTGGTCACTGGTGGTCGGTCGGATTGCCGCTCTACATTCGCCGCGCACGGTTTGATTTATTTCACGGCACCAATTTTGACGTGCCGCTTGGGAACCCACTCTGGCAGAAGCGACGCAGCGTCGTCACCATTCACGATCTATCGGCGCTCGTGCATCCGGAAAAGCACCGCTCCCGGCTGGTGCGCCGCGCACGCTTGCGCCTGCCTCTGGTCGTGCGCGTCGCGGGTAAGATCATCACCCCTACGGAAAGCGTTAAGCGAGAAGTCTGTGACCGTTTCCATGTCAAACCGGAAAAAGTAACTGCCATACATTCGGCAGCCCGCAGCAGCTTTCAACCCATGACGTCCGCGCAAACTGCTGAGATCAGAAGACGGCTCGGTGTCGAAGACAACTTCCTGCTCTTTGTCGGAACGCTCGAACCGCGAAAGAACCTGCTGACCCTGCTGAAGGCCTTCGAACAGATGATCGCGAATACCGCTCTGCGGCCTCAACTTGTCATTGCCGGGGGAGAAGGCTGGTTGATGGATGACATGTTCGCTTTCATCAGGAAGTCCGGCGTGAGTGAACGCTTGCGCTTTACCGGATATCTGAGCGACGAGGACCTGCGCGCGCTTTACTCTTCGTGCAGAGTCTTTGTCTACCCCTCAGTCTATGAAGGATTCGGGCTGCCGCCCCTGGAGGCGATGGCGTGTGGCGCGCCGGTGATTGCCGGTCGGATTCCAAGCTTGCAGGAAACGCTCGGGAGCGCTGCCCGATTGGTGGAGCCTTTGAATGTTGAGGCGCTGGGGCGGGAGATAGTTGGTCTGCTTGAGGATGATAATCAACGGCAGGCGCTCGGCGCCGCGGGTCCCGGGCACGCGGGAAAGTTTTCGTGGGAGAAGAGTGCGCAGTTAACTTTGGGTGTCTATCAGGAAGTGTTGAAGATATAGTTTAGAGTTCAAGCTTTAGCTTGCGGCTGAGTTCATCCTCGACCGGCAACCTAAAGGTTGAACTCTAAACAAAAAGGCCGGCATCGAAAAGCCGGCCTTTGATGCTAAATGCAATTGTAAGCTCGCGCCTAAAACCGACCGCGGTACTCACCCGAGACGATGAAGGACTTGACCATATCGGCATTGGTGAAGTTGCCATTAAACTGGTTCAGTTTCGTCAGCCAGAAGTCAAAGCCGGTATAGTCTGTATCACCATTACCATTGTTTGGATCGCGTCGCAGGTAACCGAAATACTGCATCAACACGAACGCCCGATTGAATTCCTGGCTATTCAATGTCGGGTTTTCCGCTACGTCCCGTAAGGCTTTGGCCCGCGCCGCCGCGTTGCTGATGTCGCCCGCGCCGCCAAACTCACCAATGGCGGTCGAGCTCTCTAATGCCGTCGGCGTCACGCCCGCATTGGTGAAAAGCTGGTTCACAAACGCCGTGGGTGTCGTCGCCGTCGGGAAGGCCGTGGTAAACCTCGAACGCTGTGCAAAGTCCGCGGCGAAGGTCTGCTTATTATTCTCCAGTTGCTGTTGCCAATTGCCCTGTCCCACTACTACTCCCTGGCCAATCTGTTTAGTGTCAGGGATAAATTCGCTGAACTTAACGACCGGCACCGGCAGCGTATGTGTCCCGCCAAAGGTCGACGTTCCATTTGGACTGCCATAGGCGGCCTTGTACATGCGCTCGACCAGATACCCGGTGTCCTGAAATTCGATCGAGAGGTAGAAGGCACCCGAAGTATTAACGCGCATGCCGTCAACGCACGTCGGGTTTGCGCCGCAGTTGGTAATTTGGCCGTTCCAGAATGCAAAGCCATTCGCGTCGGGCATGCGGTTAAGAAAGTCGACGTACTGTTGCTGCACAAAGAAATCGGAATCATCAATCGTGATTAGCTGTGGCGGAGTCGTTCCAGGTCGGATGCGCAGCGGCTTGACCTTCACATTGCCATAGAAAAGCTCAGACGGCAGATTGGGGTCGTCGGTGACTATGCGTAACGTTGGACTCTGCGCGAAAACGCCTGCGCCAGCCAGCGCGATTAATAGCAGGGTAACAGCGAGTTTCATCTTTGCGGCTCCTGATCCTTGATGTGGAAAACCAACCAGAAATGGGGCCGGCGTCTGGTTCTAAAAAAGGTGCTCAACACCTGAGAGGCATTACGAAGTGTAGCGGCCCGAAACAGGCCTGTCAATCATATTGCTTCGGCCGTCATTTTGACGCTCACCAGACCCGAATTGTCGAGTTTTCTCAGGGGCCGACCCTTTGGCGGTATTCGCCCGAAGTAATAAAGGCCTTAACCATCTCGGCGTTCTGGAAATTGCCGTTGAACTGGTTCAGCTTGGTGAGCCAGAAGTCGTAGCCGGTATAGTCAGAGTCAGGCGCGTCATTTGGGTTTCGCCGCAAGTAGCCGAAGTACTGCATCAGGACAAAGGCGCGATTGAACTCGGCGCTGTTAAGGTCCTGATCTTCCGCTACCGCGCGCAGCACCTGGGCCCGGCTCTTCAGGCTCGCGGCGAGGTCGCTTACCAGTTGGTCGCGTTCGGACTGAGACAAGGGGTTCCCGGCATTTGCATTCAGAGCATCGACAAACTGCACCGGTGTCATCGAGCCGGGAAACGCCGCGGTGAACCTGGGGCGTTGGACGAACTCGGCGATGAATGCCTGCTTATTATTATCGAGTTGCTGTTGCCAGTTGCCCTGTCCGACGACAATGCCCTGGCCGATCTGCTGAGTGTCGGGCAGGAATTCGTTGAAGCGAACGATGGGCACGGGCAGGGTGTGCGCGGTGCCAAAGGTTGACCCGCCGTTAACACTTCCGTAAGCAGCTTTGTAAATTCGCTCCACCAGGTAACCGGTGTCCTGAAATTCAATCGAAAGAAAGAAAGCCGCCGAAGTATTGATGCGCTGCACCTCAAAGCACGACGGTTGCGGCGAACAGTTGTTGATGTTGTTAATCCAGAACTGAAGTCCGCCGGTGTCGGGTTCGCGGTTAAGAAAATCCAGATAGTTTTGCCGCACAAAGAAACTGGTGCCGTCGAGCGGATTCGGATCGTTGATATTGTCGTTGGGACCAAGGATGGTCACCGTCGATGTTGTCTGGGCGCCCAGAGAGGTGCCGGAACCACTGTTCAGACTGACGCTAAAAATCTCGTTGCCTTCCGGAAGTGCGTCGTCAACGATTGGTATCGAAATAATTTTAGAGGCTTCGCCGGCGGCAAACTGCACGGTCCCGAAAGTCGTGGTGTAGTCGCAGCGCGCCGAAGCCAGGCCGTTAAAGACGTTGCAATTCTGAGTGCCGGCCGCATCACTGGTGGAGAAGCTGGCCGAGGCGGCGCTGGTCGTATCACCGGAACGAGTCACCTGAATGTCCACATGCGGAGCACTTTCGTTAACCGCGAAATTCGCACTACTGAATTGCACGGTGGCTCGCGGAGTGAACACAGCCGTTTGGGCATTCGTCAAAGTCTTCGGACTCAGCTCGGAAGTCAGCGCGTCGACGACATACGCATCAGGCTCTCCCGCGGAAATTCCTACGACCACAGGCTCGAGGTTGATGTTGCCACCGCCATAGCGGGTCTTGATGGTGCCGTCGGCGTCAAGCTCAATCTCGAAGTTGATCGGAGGACCGCCCGTGCAGCCATTTCCCAGGTCGTGGCACGGCACGCCCTGCCAGCGAAAGACGACGGCCGAAGGGTTCAGTAGCACGACGTAGACATCGGCGTCCGCCCGGCTGGCGGTGCGAAGATCCAGATCGCTCCACATTCCGGCGATCATTTTGAAATGTGACAGATCGTTACTCGACGCTCCGGAATCATTTCCCTGGCGAGGGCTAAAATAGAGCGCTCCGTTGGTTGAGACATTGACCGTGTTGTATTTCTGTCCGAAGAATGGGAAGTCGAATGGCAGCGGCTGGTTGTTCTTATAGGCATCGTCCTGTGTTAGCGCCAAAGGTGTTCCGCCTGTAGTCAGTGCTGCGGGCGGATTCAGCGTCGATGTGTAAGGATCGGCAAAGTTCGGATGAACGTTGACGGGCACGCTGGCGGGCGCGCCCTCGTTGCCGAAGTTATCGAACTCGCGCAACCGGAGGGTTCCTGCCAAATGACGAAACGGAATGTTGACGTTTAGGCTCTGCGCCGTACCTGATAGAGGCGGCACGAAACTGGTCATGGGGACGACGGCGCCGCTCGCCTGATCCACGAAACTAATATCGTAGAGCGAAGCCTGGCCCGCGGGTCCGTCATCGCCCGATGCGGTCCAGGACAAGTTGACGCTGCGACCATTCTGAGAAGCGATTTGCAAGCCCCCCACCATTCCCGGTGGCGTCGTGTCATTCTCGTTCAAGGCCTGAAGAGATTTGAAAACATTCAACCGGCGGCCGGTGATCGTCTTGTCATTAAGCGCCGAAATCGGATCGCCGTTGAAGATCAGGAGGCCTCTGAGTTGGGTCACGTTCAAATTCGGATTTTTCGATAAGAGTAAGGCGGCGGCTCCGGCGACGTGCGGTGTAGACATCGAGGTGCCGCTGAGAAAATTATAGTTGTTAGCTGGAAGGGTGCTCATGATACCTACGCCCGGAGCCCCCAAATGCACTGAATGCTTGCCATAGTGAGAAAACGACGAAGCGAAGCTGTCGATTGAATCAGTAGCTGCAACTCCTATCACATTTGGCAGGTTGTAGCCCGAAGGATAATTAGGCACGAGGTCATTGTTCGGCTCCGGCGTGAAGCCGGTTATGTTCCCGGCGGCGGCAACAAAAAGAACGCCGGCTGACGAGAGCTCGCTGATGGCATCAGACATGGCCTGGACATAACCGGATCCACCCCAACTGTTATTCAGCACGCGGACGTTGGCGCCCTGAGTGCCGTTCGAGCTAATCCACAGCTCGCGCATCTTCTTCACGTACGCCATGGCTCTGATTGCATCAGCGTCGTTACCATTATTCGTGGCCTGGTTGAGAAATCTCAGAGACATCAGACTAACCAGCCAGTTCACACCGACGACACCCTTACCGTTGTTGCCGACTGCGCCGATTGTGCCCGCGACGTGAGTGCCATGAAACTCTGCCGGAATTGTTCCGCTGTTGTTGATGAAGTCGTATCCGTGCAGGTCGCCCGAGATTCCCGGGATCGATCCCGGGCTGGGATTAGTCCAGATATTCGCCTGTAGATCCTCGTGGCTGATGTCGATGCCTTCGTCGATAACTCCGACCACGACGTTGATGTTTCCAGTCGTAACGTCCCATGCTTGCGGCGCGCCAATCCTGCTTAGCCCGTACAATTCATTCGAGCGATAACGGGGATCGTCCGGCTCTGCATTGCCGTGCACGATGTAATTGGGCTCGGCATACAAGACATCTTCGCGCGCCTGGAGCGCAGCTACTGCCTTGATCGTGTCGCCAGCAGACGTCCGCACGATCCTTAGTCCGTCGACCAGATCCGATCCTTCGAAGCGCTCCACGTTTACCAGAACTTCGTCCATGGGCGGGCCCGAGACCCTCGCGCCGGTCCGTTGGTTGGTTTGAAACGAAGCATCGTTACCGGGCACCGCCAGGTATTTCGATCCTTCGAAAGCCTGATTCTTTTTGAATCGCACCAATGCCTCGCCGGGTACAAATTCAGGAGGCCGGCGCTTTTCGCTGGTTGTCGCCTGGGGCCGTGCGCTGGATGAATCTGCCTGGCGGGTCGCCTCTGATCGCGGTGCGAACAGGATCGCAGCAGCCAGTAGCAGCAGCAGAAAACCAAACATGAGCGGCCTGGAATTCCGCCGGCCGTGAGAAGGTGAAACAGGTCGCATTTTGGGAATAATCACTACAGAAAATCTATGCGTGTTGACCATGCCTCGTAACCAGCCGCTGCTAAGTTGACTGGCAAGAAACAATTAGGATTCGGACACCCGGCGGCCACAAACCACGGGGCGATCAATATACATCAGGCCGGGTTGAGATAACAGGGGGGACAGGCGCGCGTTGCCTTCGGGTCCGAAGCCCGCGCGTGAACAAGGGCAACAACTCGACGTTGGGTTTCGGCCAGCAGTTGAGCGTTGGCGTGGCGCTGCGGGCGCCCCGCTCGCAGTTATTGATGAACGATGCTTGCGAGTGTGGCCCTCCTTTACGGTCGGGTTGCTGACACGTCGAATAAAGCTCCTTGACTCGGCGCCAGGCGTGATAAGATTGGCCGCGCGGCGCGTCTCCCCGCCGCAGCTTTCGCACCAAGTTTGCGAACCGTCACTTTCACTGCCTCGGAATAAAGGATGAGCCGACAAGGACTGAGTGCCATCGTTGCATTGTTCGCGCTCATTAGCGCACAGGCACCCCTGCGTGCCTACACGCTGCAATATCGCGACGGCTCAGGCATCGTTGCGCGGCGCTGGCTGGCTCGACCAATCATCGTGGCTTTCTCCAGTTCGCTCAGTTCGCCACCGGCAAACATTAAGACGGGCAGCGATGTAATCGGCGCTGCGCGTCGCGCATTGGAAAGCTGGGCGAGCGTTGCCGACATTCAATTCCTCGAGACCCGATCCACCGCGCAGATGGTTAGTCCGGCGAATGCCGGCGATCGGATCAACCTGATCACAGTCTCGGCCGACAATGCCGCTCTCTTCGGCTCATCTGAAAGTCCGGGACGCACTCGCGTCTTTTCGGATTCCGGCGGCGCGATTGTGGAAGCCGACATTGCACTCAACCCGAACCAGTTCTTTTCCACCGATGGAACGCCCGCCACCTACGATCTCGAATCAACATTTGCGCACGAAGTCGGACACTTGCTTGGTCTTGAACATTCCGCCGTGATCAGCGCGACCATGCAGCCGCGCCAGGCTCAAAACGGACTGTACGGGCTGCCGGCCTTTACCCAACGAACGTTGTCCGAAGACGACATTGCCGGCGCGCGAGCACTTTACGGTTCGCAAGCCGGGATGGGTTCAATCGCCGGCAGGTTAATAGCGAACGGCGTTGCTGGCTCGTCGAAACCAATTTTTGGTGGACACGTGTTTGCGGAAGAGGCTTTGACGGGAAGATTGATTGCCGGGAGCGTCACGCTGTCTTCGGGAGAATATCGCATCGCGGCACTTGAGCCGGGTAGATATCGTTTGGTCGGCCAAAGCCTCGATGGCCCGGTGGCCGCTGCGGACATCGCCAGCGCGGGCGGATCGTATACAGGCCTGTTGGACACCATTCCGCCATTCCGCAGTGTCCTTCGCGCCGGTGTGTCGCCGTCCAGATCAGTTGCGGTCAATTCCGACGCCGTCACTTCGGTTGGCTTTTTTGTTTCTTCGAATCCGGCGCCTTCGGTCAAGCCTCGGCTGATTGGAATGAATGGGGAACTGTCGACAACGGTGCTGCCATTGGAAGCGGGCAGAACGTTTACAATCTACGTGGCGGGCGAAGGCCTGGATGAGGTTCCCGCGAGCGGCATTTCCACCACCTCTCCATTCATTACCGTGAATCAGTCCTCCATAACTGAAGAGCAGTTCGACGCGCCGTATCCGGTCCTCAGTTTCGAAATTACCATCGACCCTTACACGCCGCCCGGTGATTACACAATTCGGCTCCAGTCGAGCGACGGTGAATATGTTTACCTCGCCGGCGCTCTGACGATTGGGCCATGAACTTCCAAAAGGCAGAAATACCTTTAGCAAAAATCCTCGTCAGGGGCTTGCCTTATCCGGATGCTGGCGTTAACATGCAGCCGTCTAAAAGCTTCATTCTGATAGCGGGATCGGCCCGGGCTTTATCTGTACCTTCATTCGAAGAGCTTGGCGAACGCCGGAGGTTGATTATGGACTTTCTGCTGTCAATTGTCGGAGTGGCGGCTCTGGGTGGTGCGATTTATGAATTCTATAAGTTCGTAACCGACAACAGTCCCGGGGGCGGACACATGAACGGCTGGATTGCGCTCGGGCTGGCCATCGTCTTCTGCGCCTGCGCGTTGTTGCTGTTCCTGCGACACGTGAACAAGGAAGAGGAAATTCACATTACCCAGTAGAAGCACGGCAAGTACTCACTGCGCGAAACGGATGACTGCTTGCGATAGACGTTTAGAAATCAATTGCGTTGCTCGCGGGGATGAGCTTTTTGTCCAGCCCCGGCGACTAACGCATTTCAAAGCGACGCCGTTTGCGTCTGCGGCCTGCGCCCGCGCAAACGGCCCTTTTTTGTTTTGGACTTTCGCCGAGTGGCGCAGACTTTAGTCTGCGGATCCATGCACAACAATCACAGACTGAAGTCTGTGCCACGGGAGTAGCTGATGACTTTTGTCTTGCTTTTTCTTTTCCAGGCCGGCCAGACTGAAACTACATTTAACGAGCCGTCTTATTTCTTTCCGGTGGTTTTGGGTTCGCTGGTTTTTGGGGCCATCTTTTGGTTAGTGGCCGCAGTGCTTGGTTTCGCGCGGGCCCGCGCCTTTGGATCATCGGCCCGGTGGTTCTCTTTCGCCTCGGTCTGCATGCTGCTGTTTCACCTGCAATTCCTGTTGCTCGCCTTTGGCCTAATCATTAAGGATATGCGCACCGTGTTTGCGATAATCACTTTTTTTAACGTCTTTGTGGTGCTGGGAGCGATTTGCGCCATCATGGGTTTTGTGCGGTTGACCAATCCGCGCTGACTAGTGGCACAGACTTTAGTCTGTGGATCCATGCACAAACATCACAGACTGAAGTCTGTGCCACTGTTTCGGTTTTCATGTCCAGGAAACAATTGTTTTTCGCCGCGTTCG
>Ga0070698_100003533_pt1 | contig 17205 bp, 16 predicted proteins | sample KBSK1502metaG_FD_65477 | JGI IMG/M metagenome (GOLD analysis project Ga0070698, IMG submission 65477) | Corn, switchgrass and miscanthus rhizosphere microbial communities from Kellogg Biological Station, Michigan, USA - KBS K1-50-2 metaG | ecosystem: Host-associated > Plants > Roots >...
CGGCTGGGTGTGGGGTCCCCGCTCGGATGGTTGTGCAGCAAGACGACGGAGGCGGCGGACTCGAGGATGGCCGGCTTGAACACCTCGCGGGGATGCACAAGGCTGGCCGAGAGTGTCCCCTCCGACACGATGACGTCACGCAGGAGCCCATTCTGGGCGTCCAGGAGCGCGACGCGGAACACCTCGCGGCTCAGATCCTCCATGAGTGGTCCGAAGGCCGCATAGACCTCAGCCGGACTGGAGAGCGCCAGGCGGGTGCCGGGGGTGCGGGCGCGCAGCCGGCGGGTGAGCTCGAAGGCGGCGGCGAGTCGCGCGGCCTTGGCCCGGCCGACGCCCGGCCGTCGGGCCAGCTCGCTCACATCGCGCCCCGCGAGGCCGGCGAGCGAGCCGTATGCGGCCAGCATCTCGCGCGCGACGGCGACGGCGTCCTTGCCGCGCATGCCCGAGCCGAGCTGCAAGGCCAGCAGCTCGGCATCCGCCAGCGCGGTCGGGCCCTTGAAGTACAGACGCTCGCGGGGGCGATCACTCTCCGGCAGATCGTCGAGAGGCATGAAGTCAGATATGTCCCCGGCACCGTCGTCGTCAACGCCAAGAATCGCTGACGTCGCGAATCAGATATGGCCCTCGCGACGGCGGTCGTCGATCGTGATCGCGCGCGACTCGTCGCCGACGCCGGCGATCCGCACACGCACGGCACGCGCGGGGAGGAGCGGCTCGAGGCGCTCGGCCCACTCGATGACGGTGACCCCGTCGCCGTCCATCATCTCGTCGAGGCCGAGGTCGAGAAGCTCCGCGAGGCTCGCCGTGCGATAGGCGTCGACGTGGTGCACCGGCAGCCGTCCGCGGTATTCGTTGACGAGCACGAACGTCGGACTGGTGGCGCCGGTCGTCACGCCGAGCGCGCGCACGAGCCCCTGCACGAAGACCGTCTTGCCGGCTCCGAGCTCGCCGCTGAGCGCCACCACGTCGCCCGCTTCGAGGGTCGCGCCCAGGCGTTGGCCGGCGGCGTCGGTCTCCTCGGGCGAGGTGGTGGCCAGGCTGGTGCTAGCGCTCATCGGCGAGCCGCCGATAGGCGTCGCCGAGCGCTTCGACGACGTCGCTCGCGATCAACGCCTCCTGCCCCACGCGCTCCGCCGCCACGTCGCCCGCGAGGCCGTGCAGATAGACGGCGGCCGGCGCCGCGTGCGCGGCCTCGATGCCGCGCGCGAGCAGCGCGCCAAGGATTCCCGTCAGCACGTCGCCGGTCCCGCCACTGGCCATGCCCGCATTGCCCGTCGGATTGATGAGCACGCGGCCGTCGGGGCCGGCGATCAGCGTGTCGGCGCCTTTGAGGACGAGGTGGACCTCGTGCGCGACGGCGAACCCGCGAGCCACGCCGACGCGGTCGCGCTGCACGTCGCCGACGGCGCCGCCGAGCAGACGCGCCATCTCCCCCGGATGCGGTGTGAGAACGCGCACGCCGGGGGCGCCGCGCAGCGCATCGAGATGATCCGCGAGTGCGGTGAGCGCGTCGGCGTCCACCACCATCGGCCGCGGCATCGTCGACACCAGCACGCGCGCGAGCGCACGCGTCTCGTCGTCGAGACCGAGGCCCGGCCCGATGGCGACGGCCGCGCGCGCCTCGGCCAGCGCCACGATCGGCTCCCGCGCCTTCATGCCGAGACTCCGCGCGCCCGTCTCGGGCAGCGGATCGGTCATGGCCTCGAGCAACAGCGCGGCCACGGTCGGCTGCGCGCTGGCGGCTGTGCCGACCGTCACGAGACCGACGCCGGCGCGCAGGGCCGCGCGCGCACAGAGGGCGGCCGCGCCGGTCTTGCCGACGGAGCCGGCGAGGACGAGGAGGTGGCCGTAGGTGCCCTTGTGCGCCTCGCGCTGACGCCGTGGAAAGAGCGGCGCCACGTCGGCGCCCTCCAGCAGAAACGTCCGCACGTCGCGCGCGACCTCGGCCTCCGGCACCCCGATCGGCACGACCACCACGCGGCCGGCCAGCTCCCGTCCGGCGCCGATCACGAGACCGAGCTTCAGCGCCGCGAACGTTGGCGTGAGCCAGGCGCGCACGACCGGCCCCGTCGGCGGCTCGCCATCGGCCGGGAGTCCCGACGGCAGGTCGAGCGCGACCACGGGGCGGCCGCTCGCGTTGATCGCCTCGATCAGTGCGGCGACGAGCGGCGCGGGCGCTCCGCGCGCACCCGTGCCGAGCAGCGCGTCCACGATCAGCTGCGAGCGCCGAAGCGCGACGTCCGCCGCTGAGGCGTCCTCGACGACGCGGGCGCCGACGCCGGCGCGGCGCATCTCGGCAAACTTCACCGCGGCGTCGCCGCGCAGCGCCTCCGGGGCGGCGACCATGAGCACGTCCGGGCGCGCGCCGGCCCGCTTGAGGCGGCGCGCGACGACGAAGCCGTCGCCCCCGTTGCCCCCGCGCCCGCAGACGATCGAAAGTCTCAGACCGCGCGCCCGCAGCCCACGCTCGGGCAGCGCCGCCAGCAGCGCGTCGGCGGCGCCGCGGCCGGCGTTCTCCATGAGCGTCGCTCCCGGAATGCCGAGCTCGGCCGTGGCGCGGGCGTCGACGCGACGCATCTCGTCGGCGGTGAGCACGGGCCGCACTACCGGCCTCGCGGCAGCGTCACCGCCTGCGCGACGAAGTCGGCGAGGATCGCCGTGTAGAGCTCGCGAAACTCCACGCGCGCCGTCTTGGGCAGCTCCACGTGCACCGCCCGCTCCGGAAGTCTCAATATTCCGTCGCGCTTGGCACCGGTCGCCGCGTAGAAGATCGGGTCGGCCGGCTCGATGAGCACGTCGAGCCGCGGCGCGCCGGCGTGGCTGCGCAGGTGCGCGTCACGGATCAGCTCGCACAGGGCGCGCAGCCGCTGCGCGTATTCGCGATCGACGCCGACGGTCGCGATCTCGATTCGCCCGGCGGACTCGCGCCGGTTGTTGCCGTGGATCTCGGCGTAGAAGCGCAGCGGGCCCTGCGCCGTCTCCCGCACGCGCTGCTCGAATGTGTCGTACACGAGGCGGGCGCCGTCGCTGGCCGCGTCCTCCGACGGCGGACGGCTTGGAACGCCTTCGTAGGGGCGGTTGACCTGGTAGCGGCGGCCGGGCTGCTCCCGCGTGTCCGGCTCGAGGTTGAAACCCGTGGCGACCACGAGGCCAAACCCGGTGCGGCGCGCGACCTCGGCGGCGATCTCCGCCGTCTGCGAGTCGGACGAGCCGTGCGGCGCGGCCACCACGAATCCGGCCCGGCCCGGCCGCCCGGCGATCTGGCCACGCGGCGTCTTCGCCGGGTACTCGACGGTCTGCGTGGCGCAGCCGACGAGAATGAGCGAGCCGGCCACCACGCTAGCGAGTCGCCGGAGCGCGGTGCGGCTCATCGTCGACGAGCATCGCCTGCGCGAGTGCATAGTCACCGTCGTGTGTGAGGGCCAGCAGCATGTGTCGTCCGCCGCGGGCCAGGCCAAGCTCTCGTGCGCGGCCGTGGAGCACGAGCTGGGGCGCCTGACCACGCTCGCGACGGACCTCCAGATCCCGCCAGCGCACGCCGAGACTCAGTCCCGTGCCGAGCGCCTTCGTCGCCGCCTCTTTCGCCGCGAAGCGCGCCGCGAAATGCGGGACGGGATCGCGCCGGGCGCGGCAATAGGCGATCTCGCCCTCGGTGAAGACACGGCGCAGGAACCGCTCGTCCCAGCGCGCGATGACCTCACGCATGCGCGGGATCCGGACGAGATCGACCCCGATGCCGAGTGTCACTGGCCGATGTGAGTCCGGATCACGCCCGCCAGCTCGTCGGCCATCGCCTGGATACGTGTGGCGTCGGCACCTTCGATCATGACGCGCGCGAGAGCCTCGGTGCCCGAGTAGCGGATGAGCACGCGGCCGACGCCGTCCATCTCCTTCTCGAAGGCTCCGACGCGATCGCCGAGCCCCTGGATCGATTCGATGGGCGGCTTGCTGCGGACGCGGACGTTGACGAGCACCTGGGGAAACTTGCGCATGCACGTGGCGAGCGAGGCCAGCGGCTCGCCCGTCTCTCGCACCACGGACAATAGCGCGAGCGCCGAGAGGATCCCGTCGCCGGTGGGCATGTGATCGGGGAACAGCAGGTGGCCGGACTGCTCGCCGCCGAGGTTGGCGCCGCTCTTTTGCATCTCCTCGTGCACGTAGCGATCGCCGACCTGCGTCTTCACCACGCGGATACCCGCCGCCTTGAGCGACTCGTCCAGGCCGAGATTGGCCATCACCGTCGTGACCAACATGTTGCCGTTGAGCCGGCGCTGCCGGGCCATGTGGCGGCCGGCGATGGCGAGCGCGTAATCACCGTCGCGGATCTCGCCGAGATGGTCGACGGAGATGAGACGGTCGCCGTCGCCGTCGAAAGCGAAACCGACATCGGCGCGCACCGTGCCCAGGCGCCCCTGCAGGCCTTCGGGGTGAAGCGCGCCACAGCCCGCGTTGATATTGGTGCCGTCGGGCTGCGCGCACATGGCGACGACGCGCGCGCCGAGCCGCCGGAAGACGCTCGGACCGACGCGGAACGTCGCTCCGTGAGCGCAGTCGATGACGACGGTGAGGCCGGCGAGATCCAGCGGAAAACAGCGCGTGAGGAAGTCGACGTAGTATTTCTCCGCGCGGTCGTAGTGGACGAGCCGTCCGATCTCGGCGCCCCGCGCGCGGGGGGCGGCGTCGGCCGCGGCCAGACGCGCCTCGATCTGCGCCTCCCAGGCGTCGGGGAACTTCGTGCCCTGCGCCGAAAAGAGCTTGATGCCGTTGTCCTCGAACGGGTTGTGCGAGGCGGAGAGCACGATACCGCCGTGGGCGTCCAGCGCGCGCGTGAGCAGCGCGATACCCGGCGTGGGCAGCACGCCGACCGTGTAGCAGTCGGCGCCGGCGGAGAGCAGGCCCGCCACCATGGCCGCTTCGAGCAGCGGCCCCGAGCGGCGGGTGTCGCGCCCGATCACGAGGCGAATGCGCGAGCCATCGTCCCGCTGCGCGGCCAGCGTGGCGACGAGCTCGCGGCCGACGCGGTAGGCGAGGTCGGGCGTCAGCGGCGGCTCGTTGGCGACGCCGCGGATCCCGTCGGTGCCGAACAGACGCTGGCTCACCGGTCGCGTCGAACCTCGATGGTCACCTGCACCGTCCTCTGGGTCGTGGGATAGACGGAGTCGGGCAGCTGCAGCCCGACCGTGCGCGTGATGCTGTGGCGGAGGTCCGTGACGTCCACGGGAGCGGTCTCCACCGTCGCGTGCTCCTCGATTGTAGTGCGCGGGCCCTTGACCTGCACCGTGGATGGCTCCACGACGACGCGGCTGACCTGAACGTCCGCCGGCGGTGAGCCGCGCAGCTTGGCCACCACCCGGAGCGCGCGCGTCACGGCGGCGGCGACCGTGACCCGCACCGTGTCCGGCGAGACGCGAACCACGTTGACGCCGGCCGGCGTCTGCACGTCGTCGGCCGACAGCTGGACGGTGTTGTCGCCCTCGCGCGCGCGCGCCAGGTTGACGCGCACGCGAACGTCGGCGGGCGCGAGCCGCGCCGCCGCCCACCGCGCCGCCTCGACCTGGACGTCGATGGTCTCTCGCGCCGCGCCGAGCATGACCATGCCGGGCCCGAGGCCCACGTACTCCACGGGCGCTGCGAAGCCGAACCGGCTGCGATTGGCGTTCACCACGAAGAACCAGACGATGACCGCAAGCACGGCCGCCAGGATCTTCAGCTCCCAGTTGCGGGTGAGCGCCGCCAGCATCACGGCGCGGACGACGGCGGTTCCGCCGGACGCGCCCCCAGGCGCATCGCCCGCAGCCACCCGCGCCAGAACACGGGCACGCCCTCGGTCGGGGCGCCCAGCAGCATGAGCAGCCGCCGGCGGAGGGCGTCGGGGCTGGCGAGCGTTTCGATGCCCCCGTCCACGGTCAGCGAAAGCTTGCCCGTCTCCTCCGAGACCACCACCGCGACCGCGTCGGTCTCCTCGGTGACGCCGAGCGCCGCCCGATGCCGCGTGCCGAGCTGGCGGGCGAGATGGCTGTTGCGCGACAGCGGCAGGAAACAGCCGGCCGCGACCACGCGATCGTCGCGGATGAAGGCGGCGCCGTCGTGCAGCGGCGAGTACGGCAGGAAGACGCTCATCAGCAGATCCGCCGAGACCAGCGCGTCCAGCGCGACGCCGAGCTCGGCGTATTGCCGCAATCCTGTCCCGCGCTCGATCACGATGAGGGCGCCGATCCGCCGCTCCGCGAGCGAGCCCGCGACCGAGGCGATCTCGTCGACCACGCGCAGCGTGTCGACGCCGCGGCTGCCGAAGAGCGCGCGCAGCGCTGCCGTGTGGCCGAGCGACGTGAGCGCCCGCCGAAGCTCGGGCTGGAAGAGCACCACCAGCACCACCACCCAGAACGACCACAGCGTGTCGAGCAGCCAGCCCAGGGTGTGCAGCTCGAGCTGACGCGCGGCGATCGACGCGGCCACGAGCACGCCGACCCCGACGAGCATCTGCATCGCGCGGGTGCCACGGAACAGCGTGAAGACACGGTAGATCACGATCGCCACGAGCAGGACGTCGAGCGCGTCGCGCCAGCCGAAGGGGCCGCCCGTCATCGCGCCGCGTCCCGCACGCGCTCGGTGACACGCACGGCGTCGAGCGTCTCCGCGACGTCGTGAGCTCGCACGAGGGCCGCGCCACCGAGCACGGCCGCCGCCGTCGCCGCCAGCGAGCCGGACAGGCGGGCCGCGGGATCGCTGCGCCCGGTGATCGCGCCGACGAACGACTTGCGCGAGACGCCGACACAGAGGGGCCGCCCCAGCGCGGTCAGCTCCGGCAGTCCCGCCAGCACCGCCACGTCCCAGGCGTGCCATGCGACGTCGGCGTCGCGGAAGAAACCGATGCCCGGGTCGAGAACGATGTGCTCGTCGGGCACGCCGGCCGTCCGCGCCGTCGCGAGCGCGTCGCGAAGGATTCGCGTGACGGTCGCCAGCGGCGTGTCGACGACCCGGCCGGGCCCGGGAGTCGCCATCACGATCAGACCCGCACCATGCTCGGCGACGACGCGCGCGAGTGCCCCGTCGGAGAGCGCTGAGACGTCGTTCACGACGCGCGCGCCGGCCTCGAGCGCGGCGCGGGCGACGGCCGGGCGCGACGTGTCGACCGAGACCGGCACGGGCAGCTTGGCGGCCAGCGTGCCGACCGCGCGCACGAGGCGCTGCGTCTCCTCCGCTTCGCTGATGGCGGTGTCCAGGTAGGGCGCGCTCGAGCGGGCGCCGACGTCGATCAGCGCCGCGCCCGCCTCCGCCATGCCGAGCGCCGCCGCCAGCACGGCGTCGTCGCCGCGATAGACGGAGCCCGGATGGAAGGACTCGGGACTGACGTTGATCACGCCCATCACCGCGACGGGAGAGCCGTCACCGAGCACGATGCCGGCGAGATCGGCCCGGGATCGACGCGACATGTCTCACGATACCATCCGGCGGATCGAGGAGCGCCACGGCTTCGCCGAAGCGATCAATCGTCAGGGGGTGGGGGCCACGACGTGGCCCCGGTGTCCCGCAGGCTATGCCGGAGCGGGCGCTTCGGAGAACGGGCGCGCGCGCAGAATCCGCGCGATCTCTTCGGAGTCCAGCGACTCCCGCTCGAGCAGGGCCCGCGCGAGCGCGTGAAGCTTCTCGATGTTTTCCTCGAGGATCTGCCGGGCGCGCGTCGCGCATTCGAGCACGATGCGCTTGATCTCACTGTCGATGGCGAGGGCGGTGTCCTCGCTGTAGTCCTTCGCGCGCGCGACCTCGCGACCGAGGAAGATGTGCTCCTCGTTCTTGCCGAAGGTGAGCGGCCCCAGCTTGTCGGACATGCCCCACTCGCACACCATCTTGCGCGCCATCTCGGTGGCCTTCTCGAGGTCGTCGCCGGCGCCCGTCGTCTGCTGCTGCAGCACGATCTCCTCGGCGCTGCGGCCGCCCATCAGGATGGTGATGCGGTTGATGAGGTACTCGCGCGAGTAGTTGTACTTGTCGTCCATCGGCAGCTGCATGGTGAGGCCGAGCGCCCGGCCGCGCGGAATGATGGTCACCTTGTGCAGCGGATCGGCGCCCGGCAGGAAGTCCGCCACCAGCGCGTGTCCCGCCTCGTGATACGCGATCGTGCGCTTCTCGGCGTCCGAGATGATCATGGAGCGCCGCTCGACGCCCATCAGGACCTTGTCCTTGGCGCTCTCGAAGTCCGGCATCTCCACGAGCTTCTTGTTCTGCCGCGCCGCGAGCAGGGCCGCCTCGTTCACGAGGTTGGCGAGATCGGCCCCGGAGAAGCCGGGCGTGCCGCGCGCCAGCACCTTCAGCTCGACGTTGGGCGCCAGCGGAATCCGCCGCGCGTGCACGCGCAAGATCTCCTCGCGGCCCTTGACGTCGGGTCGCGGGACGACGACCTGGCGATCGAAGCGTCCCGGACGGAGCAGCGCCGGATCGAGCACGTCCGGCCGGTTGGTCGCGGCGATGAGGATGACGCCCTCGTTGGTCTCGAAGCCGTCCATCTCCACCAGCAGCTGGTTCAGCGTCTGCTCGCGCTCGTCGTGGCCGCCGCCGAGGCCGGCGCCACGGTGCCGCCCGACGGCGTCGATCTCATCCATGAAGATGATGCAGGGCGCGTGCTTCTTGCCTTGCTCGAAGAGATCGCGCACGCGCGAGGCTCCGACGCCGACGAACATCTCGACGAAGTCGGATCCCGAGATGGAGAAGAAGGGGACGTTCGCCTCGCCGGCGATCGCCTTGGCCAGCAGCGTCTTGCCGGTGCCGGGCGGTCCGACGAGCAGCACGCCCTTGGGAATCTTGCCGCCGAGCTTCTGGAACTTCTGCGGATCCTTGAGAAAGTCGATGATCTCGCGGAGCTCTTCCTTCGCCTCGTCCACGCCGGCCACGTCCTGGAACGTGACCTTGTTCTGCTTTTCGCTGATGAGCCGCGCGCGCGCCTTGCCGAACGACAGCGCCTTGGCTCCGCCGCCCTGCATCTGACGCATGAAGAAAATCCACACGCCGATGAACAGCAGCATCGGGACCCACTGTAAAAAGATCGCGTACCACGGATTGCTGTCCGGCGGCTTGACGGCGATCCGCACGCCCTTGTCCCGCAGCATCTTCACCAGATCTGGATAGTCCACGATATAGGTGCGCTGCGTCGGCGAACCGTCACGCAGGTTGTACGTGACCAGATTGCCGCGGATGACGACCGACTCGACGCGCCCCTGTTCGACCGCTTTCAGGAATTCCGAGAAGTTAGGGGACTCCTGCCCTCCCGGTTGGGTGTTCGAGAACACGGTGAAGAGCAAGATGACGATGAGGCCGATGACCATCCAGAGCGCGAGGTTTTTGTAAACCTGGTTCATCGCACCCAGTCTAGCACAGCGAGAAAGGTCAGCCGTGGGCTGACACGACGCGTCAGGGGCGCGTTTCGTCGAGCGCGGCCACGTATGGAAGATTCCGGTACAGCCCCCCGAAGTCGAAGCCGTAACCGACGACGAAGACGTTGGGGATCGTGAAGCCGATGTAGTCGATGCGCACGTCCACCTGCCGGCGCTCGATCTTGTCGACGAGCGCGCAGACCCTCACGCTGCGTGGATGGCGCGCCTCGAGGTTGCGTCGCAGATACGAGATGGTGAGCCCGGTGTCGACGATGTCCTCGACCACGACCACGTGACGGTTTTCGACGGGCATGGCGAGGTCGGACACGATGCGCACCTGGCCCGACGAGCGGTTGCCACCGCCGTACGAGGCCAGACCGATGAAGTCCGTCGTGATATCGCCGGGGATCGCTCGCACCAGGTCCGCCATGAAGAGGAAGGCGCCCTGCAGGACGCCGACCAGCACCGGCGTTTCCCCCGCGTAGTCTCGCGCGATCTGCTGGCCGAGCTCCGCGATGCGCCGGCGCAGCTCGGGCTCGCTGATCAGCACGCGCCCCGGACGCGCGGTCGCCACGTCAGCGCGGGGTGACGATGGGCGCGACCGACGACCGCTCGCCGCTGAGGCGCGCCGCCAGCGCGCGGGCGGCCTCGCGCGTGGGAAACTCGCCGACCTGCACGCGGTACACCGGACCTTGCGCGTCGCCCTCGACGACGCGCGCGTCGTGACCGGCGGAGGCGAGCGACTCGCGCAACGCCTCGGCCTGCGGACGCACACGATAGGCGGCGACCTGGACGGTGAAGCGGCTTGCTGTAGCGGGCGCCGCGAGACCGGCTCGATCCGTGGGTGGCCTGCTCGAGATAGTCGTGGCGCCGTCTCGCCCGGCCACAGCGTCGAATTGCTCGCCGGGACGCGGTGGGCTCAGCAGGGGCGGCACCGCCTTCGCCGGCTTCGGCGGGGGCGGCGGCGCGCTGAGCGGCGCCGTCAGCTCGTGATAGAACGTCAGCTGCGGCGAAGGCGTCGCCGGCAGCTTCACGCCGCGACCCGGCGTCCGCCGCGCGGTGTCGGCATCCGTCACGCGCGCCACCGTCACCGTGGAGCGCGCCATCCAGATGCGCCCGGCGTACACGCCGGCGCCGAACGTCACGGCGAGAATCGTCAGGATGCCGACGAGCACGAAGAGGCCGCCGCGTCGCCGCGCGTTGCGCGCCATCTACATCGTCTCGGGTGCGCTCACGCCGAGGAGGCCCAAGCCGTTGGCGATCACCTGCCCCACGGCGGTGCAGAGCGCGAGTCGCGCGAGCGTGAGTCGGCGATCGTCCTGGAGCACGCGATGATTCTTGTAATAGGGATGGAAGGCGCCCGCCAGCTCCGTGAGCCAGTAGGCGATGCGGTGCGGCTCCAGCGCGCGGGCGGCGCCCGCCACGAGATTCGGATACTCGAGCAGCCGCTTGATCAAGGCCTGCTCCTCGGCGGCGCCGAGCGGCGAGAGATCGACCTCGCGCCACGCCGGGATCGCGATGCCCTGCTCGGCCGCCTGGCGATGGATCGAGCAGATCCGCGCGTGCGCGTACTGCACGTAGTAGACGGGATTGTCGCTCGACTGCCGCGTCGCCACCGCGAGATCGAAGTCGAGCGGACTATCGTGGCGCCGGGTGAGAAACGTGAAGCGCGCGCCGTCACGCCCGACCTCCTCCAGCAGCTCTTCCATCAGTACGAACTCGCCGCGGCGCTTGGACATCCGCACCGGTTGGCCGTCGCGCAGGAGCGTCACGAGCTGGATGATGAGCGCCTCGAAGGCGTCGGCCGGATGGCCGAGCGCGATCATCGCTGCGCGCATGCGTGGCACGTAGCCGTGGTGGTCAGGACCGAGCATGTTGATGACATGATCGGCGGCGGCGAATTTCACGTAGTGGTGATATGCGATGTCCACCGCGAAGTACGTCAGCTCGCCCGTGCGCCGGCGCAGCACGCGGTCTTGATCGTCACCGGCGCCGGCCACGGCGGTCGCGCGAAACCACAGCGCGCCGTCCTGCTCGTACGTCAGCCCCCGCCGCGTCAGCTCCTCCACTGCCTTCTCGGCCAGACCGCAATCGCGCACGTCGCGCTGCTCGGATGACCAGACGTCGAACTCGACGCCATAGTCGCGCAGCGTGCGACGCTGCTGCTCGACCATCCGCTCGACGGCCCAGCGGCCGAAGTGCTCGAGCCGCTCGCGCTCGGTGCGTCCCGGAATCAAGTGGCCGCCCTCGACGCGGTACTGCTTCGCAAGGTCGATCAGGTACTCGCCGGGATAGCCGTTGTCCGGCAGACTGGCCGGCTGCCCGAACTCCTGCGTCACCCGTGCCTCGAACGAGCGGGCGAGCGCCTCGAACTGCGTCCCGGCATCGTTGACGTAAAACTCGGTGGTGACGCGGGCGCCCTGCGAGCGAAGCAGCCGCGCGAGCGAGTCGCCGACGGCGGCGGCGCGCGCGTTGACGATGACGAGCGGCCCCGTAGGATTTGCGGAGACGAACTCGAGCCGCACCGACCGGCCCGCCTGGCTCGTGCCGCGCCCGTACGCGACGCCTGCGTCGAGGATCTCGTGCAGCGCGCCCGACGTCCACGCCGGCGCCAAAAACACGTTGAGGAATCCCGGTCCCGCGACTTCCACGCGGGCGACCTCGGGCATCGCGGGAAAATTCTTTGCGAGCGCGTCGGCGATCTGGCGCGGCGGCCGCTTCGCGGCCCGGGCCAGCGTCATCGCGACGTTCGTGGCGTAGTCGCCGTGCTCGGCCTGGCGCGGCACCTCCCACGCGCAGTCGTCGGCCGCAGGCAGCCCCGCCGCCGCCAGCGCCGCGCGTACCCCGTCCGTGAGTCGATCGGTGACCGTCATTGATGCAAAGCTCGCCCTCCGCGGCGACGGCTTAGATGATACTCAGCGCTCTGTGGCCGCCACCAAGAAAAAGCGCAAGGGAATCGAAGAGAAGGAGCGCGCCGAGCGTCAGCGCAGCGGCCCAGGCGAGGACACGCACCGCACGCGCCACGTCGCCGGCCGTGGGCGGGCGGCCATCGCCGAGCCGGTAGGCGCCGCGCTTGGCCAGCGTGAGCCCCAGCGCGCCCGCCATCGCCGCCATGGTGCGGCCGGCATTGGGACTCGCGGTGCGGGCACCGTCACGCCGCAGCACGCGCGCGGCGCCACGCGCGTCCTCCCCCGCGGCGGCAGCGCCGACGATGAGGCCCAACGCGGCCAGTCGTGCGGGGACGAAGTTCAGAACGTCGTCGAGCCGAGCGGCAAGCTTGCCGAACCATTCGAGCGCGCCGTCACGGTAGCCGATCATGGCGTCGGCGGTGTTGATCGCGCGATAGGCCGCGGCGCCCGCCAGTCCGAAGAGGAGATAGAAGCACGCCGGCGCGACGAGCGCGTCGGTGAGATTTTCGGCAAGCGACTCCACCGCGGCGGACGCCACCTCGTCGGGACCGAGCGTCGCCGTGGGCCGGCTGACGAGATGGAACGCCACCAGCTCGCGTGCGGCCTCGAGGTCGCCCGCCGCCAGCGGCACGGCGACCGCTCGCGCCGCCTCGATCAGGCGCCGCAGCGACAGCAGCAGCCAGAGCGCGGCCCCCTCCACGAGTGGCCGAGCCGGTCCCAGCTTGGCGGCAAGGACCTCGACCGCTGCGCCGGCCACCGCGGCCGCGCCGGCGATGATCAGCGTCGCGAGCGCGCCGCCGACGAGGAGCCGCGCGCGTCCGCCGTGGCAGAGCGCCCGTCGGCCCATGGCGATGCCCCGGCCCATCCACGCCACTGGATGCACGCGGTTCGGCGGGTCACCGAGCGTCAGATCCAGGAGCAGCGCGATGCCGAGCGCCGTCGCATCCATCGGACCGCAATTATCGACAGGACAAGAAGAATTGTGATACTTCTTCAAGTCGTGCAGGCCGCCCTCAGAAGCGCCCGTTGGCCTCGACTGCTGCTGGCCATTTATCTGGCTTGTCTGGGGCTGGTGTGCTCGTTCATCCTCTTCGAAGTCCTCGACGTCGACGGTTCAGACTTTCTGCCCTTCGCGCAGACTGAAGCCGTGCGGCCCGCCGACTCGCATCACGAAGACATCAAGCGTGTCGTCCTCGCCGCGGCACTGGCCTTCAGCGTGATCCTGGGCGCCGCCCTCGCGGCCCAGGCCCTGGCCGGAGCCGAGCGTGCCGAGCACGCCGCCATTCCGCGTGTCCGCCGTTTCGCGCCGACGCCCGCCACGCGCATGCTCCTCCCGCGCGCGACGCTCGCCGACGCACCGTCCGCCTGACCGCTCCTCGCGCGCGCTGATTCGTCGGATCGGTTTCACGCAAGGAGAGGTCATGGTCAGGTTCATATCCGTGGTGGCGGTCGTTGTCGTGTCCGCCGCGTCCGCTCACGCCCAGGCGCCCGCGACGCGCCTGTCGCTCGACGACGCCGTCGCGCTGGCGCTCCGTGAGAATCCGACCGTGCGCGCCAAGCAGCACGAGTATCGCGCCACGCAGGCGCAGGAGATCACGGCCGGGCTACGCCCCAATCCCACCGCGTCTTACATCGGCGATCAGCTCGGCAGCTCCTCCGTCGATCCTCAGCACTTCTGGGCGCTCGAACAGCCCATCGAGCTCGGCGGCAAGCGCGGGCGCCGACTCGATGCCGCCCGCGCCGCCAGCCGGGTGAGCGCCGCCGAGCTGGAGGACGTGCGCCGCCAGACCGTGGCTCAGGTCAAGAAGGCGTTCACCGACACCCTCGTCGCGGAGGCGACGCTGGCGCTCGCCGGCGAGAATCTCAAGGCGCTCGACGAGGTCGAACGCCTGCAGCGCATTCGCGCTGAAAAGGGCGATATCTCCGAGCTCGAGCTGACGCGCATCCAGGTTCAGCGCTTCGCGTTCGAGCGTGACGCCGCCGACGCGCGCCAGGCCATTGCGGCCGCGCGCATCGCGCTGCGCGCGGCGGTGGGGCCGGAGGCGGTGGCGCCGGACTTCACGCTGAGCGGCGAGCTCGGCTTTCGTGACGTGCCGCTCGACGCCGTCGCGCTCCGCCGCCGCGCGCTGGACGCGCGCCCCGATCTGCGCGCGGCGGAGGCGGCGCGGGGGCGGGCCCGGGCCGAGCGCGAGCTGGCCCGCGCGAACTCCTGGAGCGACGTCACGCCCCGCGTCGCCTACGAACGCATCGGAAGCGCCAGCACGTACGGCGTCGGCGTGAGCGTCCCCCTGCGCATCTTCGACCGCAACCAGGGCGAGATTGCGCGTACGCGCGCGGAGATCGACCGCGTCGACGCGCTGCGGGAGGCGGCGGCCGTGCAGGTGCTCGCCGATGTCGACGCCGCGCTGAGCCAGGTGGCGAACCAGCGCGAGAAGGTCTTGCTCCTGCGCGACACGTACCTGCCCAAGGCCCAGCGCGCGCGCGACACCGTGGAATTCGCGTACCGCCGAGGCGGCCTGAGCCTGCTCGACTTTCTCGACGCACAGCGCACCTACCGCGAGACCTCGCTCGAGCATCTGCGCGCGCTCGGCGGCTACTGGGGCGCGCTCTATCAGCTCGAAGCCGCCGTCGGCGAAGGGGCGGTGATCCCGTGAGCGGCCGCGCCGTCGTCGGCCTGGTCTGCCTGGCGGCGGTGCTGGGGGCGTGTAGCCGCGGCCCCAACGACGCGGGCGCCGCCAAGCCCGAGCCGCCGGCGCCGGCCGCCACGCCCAACGTCGCCGTGGTCGTGGTGCACCCGCAGTATCAGGAGCGGGCGACTTCGCTCGAGACGAGCGGCAAGGCGCAGTTCAACGAGGAAGCGCTCGCCCGCGTGCATACAACGATGACGGGGCGCGTGGTCGAAGTGCTCGCGCGGCCCGGCGAGACGGTCGAGGCGGGCCACAAGCTCATGGTCATCGACAGTCAGGATCTCGGAACCGCCAAGTCGGACTACGCGAAGGCCATCGCCGACGTCGAGCGGTCGGACGCCGCCCTGAAACTGGCGCGCGAGCTCCTCGCCGTCCAGGCGGTGCCGCAGAAGGACGTCCGCGAGGCGGACAACGACTATCGCAAGTCGGTGGCCGAGCGCGAGCGCGCGGCCGCGCGGCTGCGCACGCTCGGCATCACCGCCGACCAGCTGCCCGCCATCGCCTCGCGCGCGGACAGCGGCACGAGCATCCTCGTGACGTCGCCGCGCTCCGGCGTGATCGTCGAGCGCAACGTCAGTCCCGGGCAGGTCGTCGCCTACGGGCAGTCGGATACGCCCGTGAACCTCTTCGTCGTCGCCGACGTGTCGACGATGTGGGTGGTGGCGGACGTCTACGAGCCCGACGTGCCGCGCGTGCATCGCGGACAGCGCGTCGTCGTCACGCTGCCCTGCTGTCCGAACGATCGCTTCGAGGGCACGATCGACTACATCAGCGACGTCGTCGACAAGGACACGCGCACGGTGAAGGTGCGCGCCGTCGTGCCGAACCGCGGCCGCACGCTGAAGGCCGAGATGTTCGTGAAGGTCACCATCGCCACCGGCGTCGGTCGCGCGCTCACCGTGCCGCTGAGCGCGGTCCACCGCGAGGCCAACCAGACCTACGTCCTGCTCGAGCGCGGCAAGAACGATTACGTGCGCCGGCCGGTCCAGCTCGGGGCGGAGATGAACGGCGCCGTCGAGGTGCGCGACGGCGTGAGCCCACAAGATTTCGTGGTCGCCAGTGGCAGCATCCTGCTCAAGAAAGCCGCCAAGTGATCGCGCGGCTCGTCGCCTTCGCCCTGCACCAGCGCTTCGTCACCCTCGCGCTGGCGCTGTTGCTGACGGCGGGCGGAATCATGTCGTGGACGCGCCTGCCGATCGAGGCGTACCCCGACGTCGGCGACGTCACCGTGGAAGTCATCACGCTCTGGCAGGGCCACGCCGCCGAAGAGGTCGAGCGCCTCATCACGATTCAGCTCGAGAAGGAGCTGAACGGGATCGCCAACGTCACATTTCTAAGGTCGGCCTCGCTGTTCGGGCTCTCCAACATCCGCGTCCTCTTCGCCGACGGCACCGACAAGTACTGGGCGCGGCAGCAGGTGCAGGAGCGGATCGCAGGCGCCGAGGTCCCGGCCGACGCGCGGCCGACGCTCGGCTCATTGTCGAGCGTGATCGGTGAGGTCTACCGCTACACACTCTGGTCGCCGACGATGCCGCTCGTCGAGCTCAAGGCCCTTCAAGATTGGGTGCTCGAGCGCGAGTTCCTCAAGGTGCCCGGGGTGGCCGACGTCATTTCGTGGGGCGGCGGGATCAAGCAGTACCAGATCACACTCGATCCCGCGCGGCTGCGCGCCTATAACCTCACCCTCAAGCAGGTCTTCGACGCCGTCGCCGCCAACAACGCCAACGCCGGCGGCTCCTACATTCCGTGGGGGCAATACGCGCTCACCGTGCGCGGCATCGGCATGATCCAGTCCACGCGCGACGTCGAGAACATCGTGGTGGCGGCGCCGCGCGGCACACCGGTGCGCGTGCGCGAACTCGGCACGGTTGGCATCGGCCATGCCATCCGGCTGGGCGTGCTGGGCCGCGATCACGACGACGACGTGGTTGGCGGCATCGTGCGCATGCGCAAGGGCGAGAACCCGGGCGCCGTCATCGACGGCGTCAAGCGCAAGCTGGAGGAGATCACGCAGATCCTGCCGCGCGGTGTGGAGCTGCGTCCGTACTACGACCGCGAGCGCCTGGTAAAGGCGACCGTGGGCACCGTGATGAAGAACCTGATCGAGGGCGCGGCGCTGGTGGTCCTGCTGCTCTCGCTCTTCCTGTACAACGTCCGGGCCGCCGTCCTCGTCGCGCTGACGATCCCGCTCTCGCTCCTCTTCGCTTTCATCTTCATGGATCTCAACGCGATCCCCGCCAA
>Ga0070698_100003534_pt1 | contig 17190 bp, 18 predicted proteins | sample KBSK1502metaG_FD_65477 | JGI IMG/M metagenome (GOLD analysis project Ga0070698, IMG submission 65477) | Corn, switchgrass and miscanthus rhizosphere microbial communities from Kellogg Biological Station, Michigan, USA - KBS K1-50-2 metaG | ecosystem: Host-associated > Plants > Roots >...
CTCTGGCTTCTTGCTCTGGCTTCTTGCTCTGGCTTCTTGCTCTGGCTCTGGCTTCTTGCTCTGGCTTCTTGCTCTGGCTTCTTGCTCTGGCTTCTTGCGCTGGCTTCTTGCTCTGAGCCGTGCCCTGAAAACACGTGAGCGACCGCTCGTGCGGCCGCTCGATCTGATCTCTCGAAGATGGCTACGTGGGCCGTACGCGCAGCGATCCCCCGACAGGCCGCGGACAGCACAGCCTCGACGGGATCATCGCTCCCACGATCCCACGCGCTCGCGTTCGGACCAATCCTCGGATCCCACCCCTCGGGTCGGAATTGCAGATGCAACGAGTACCGCACCGTGCGTCGAGCGTCAAGACCGGATGTCCCGCTCAGAACATCCCGAGCGCGGCCTTGGCCTCTTCCGACATCATCTCGGGGGTCCAGGCCGGACGTAGCACCATCTCGGGCCTGACCTCACCGATCCCGGGGACGGGGGCGAGGAACGCCCGCATCTGGTCCTCGATGAGCGGTCCGATCGGACAACCCATCGTGGTGAGCGTGTACTGGATGTCGACATCGCCGCCCTCGGCGATATCGACTTCGTACACGAGGCCGAGGTCGACGATGTTGATGCCGAGCTCCGGGTCGATCACGCTCTTCAGCGCCTCGAGCACTTCGTCTTCTGAGGGCGCTTCGGTTGATGCCCCCGGTGACCCCGCATCCGTGCTCAAGGGCACCTGGCCAGGAGGCACCGAGACCGTGTCGACGGGCCCCTCCTGCGTTTGCGGTATAGCGGTTTCGGGCTCGATCATGCGTTCCTCGCTCCAGATCCGAACTATCCTTAGCACCCAGACTACCGCCCCCCGACCACGAGGCACGTGAGGAGGATCGCTCCCCAGCCGATGGCTCCCATCCGAGCACTCATCGTGGACGACCATCCCGTGACGAGGGAAGGCCTCCGGACGGCGCTCGGCATGTCCGATGACGCCGTCGAGGTCGTCGGCGAGGCCTCGAGCGGCGAGGAGGCGATCGTCGCCGCCCGGGACCTCTCGCCCGACGTCGTCTTCATGGACGTCCGGATGCCGGGCATGGACGGGATCGAGGCGACGCGGCGCATCCGAGAGGCCGCCCCGGAGACTCGGGTCATCCTCATCACGATCGATGAGTCGCGAGGTGCGATCTCGGAGGCGATCCAGGCAGGCGTCTCCGGGTACCTCCTGAAGGACGCGTCGCCCGACGCGCTCGTCGACGCGGCCCGCAACGCCGTCGAGGGCAACGCCGTGATCCACCCTCAACTCACCCGCACCTTCATCGAGGAGGTCCACCTGGCGGAGACGGAGGGCCAGAAGTCCACGCCGCTGTCGAAGCGGGAGCGGGAGATCCTCCAGAAGGTGGCCGACGGCGCCACGACCCGGCAGGTCGCGAGCGACCTGGGGATCTCGCCCCATACCGTGAAGACCCACCTCGAACGGATCTTCGAGAAGCTGGGAGCGAAGGATCGCGCTCAGGCGGTGGCTATCGCCATCCGCATGGGCATCGTCCACTGATCGACCGACCTCAATCGGCCCCCCGAAGCGCCGATACCCCCTGAAGATGCCTACCACCGTGCTGCTGTGCGACACGCCCGACGAGGTCGCCCGCTTCCAGTACCACCTGCTACGGGAGCACGATCTCGAGGTCGAGGTCACGACGGATGCCTTCCGAGGCGTTGAGGCGGCCGTCCGCTCCCGGCCCGACGTGATCGTCTCCGAGCTCACCCTCGAGGGTCTGGGCGGCGCCGAGCTCGTGAAGCGGTTCCTCGCCTCATCCCCCAGCTCGCGGTTCGTGGCCCACACCGTCGTTCGCGATCCGGTGAAGGTGACCGAGGTCCTCGCCGCGGGAGCTTCCGGGTACGTGCTGAAGGAAGATCCCGTCGAGGATTCCCTCCGCGCCATCAGGGCGGCGTCCAGTGGCGCGGTGACCCTCTCCGGTCAGGTGGCCGGACTGCTCTCGAGCGAGCTCTCGCGAGCGGTGAACCGCTCGCGAGAGCTCGAAGTCGAGCTCCTCGCCGTGCGCGACGACGTCGCGCAAGGCTCGACCGCCAAGGCCGACTTCCTCTCCAACATCTCCCACGAGCTTCGGACACCGGTGACGGTGGCCAAGGGGATCGCCTACGTGCTCAAGAATCCGGCGGTTCCCGATGAGGAGAAGTCGGAGTTCCTCGATCAGCTGTCCGGCTCGCTCGACAAGTTGATGGGGATCGTCGACGAGATGATCACGCTCTCCGAGCTCGAGCGGGGCACGTTCGAGCTGAGCCTCGTGGAGACGGATCTCGCCCCCCTCGTCCGCCACGCGCTGGACGAGGTCCGCATGCGCTACCCCGGCATCCCGATCGCGGCGGAGGTCGCCGACGGTCTGTTGTGCGTGGCCGACGGCCCGAGGCTCGGATCCGTGGTCCGCGAGCTGCTGGACAACGCCTGCCGCTACTCGCCGTTCGGCCGCGCGGTGGAGCTGGTCGCCAGGGACCTCCCCGAAGGGGTGACGGTGATGGTGACCGATCGCGGTGAGGGATTGGACCGTGCGGTGGCAACCAGAGCGTTCGAACAACCCTTCTCCACAGGCGAGGGCGTGCTGCGCAAGGAGAAGTCCGGCGTCGGCACCGGCCTGCATCTGGCGCGTCAGCTGGTGGTCGAGCACGGCGGGGTCGTCTGGATCGATCCCCTCCCAGGAGGCGGGACTCGAGCGTCCTTCTGCATCCCGCACCGGCGGGGCGAACGCCTGGAGAGCCCACCCGCCAGCGTGGCCTGAGCCTCGCTCCCCCGTTGGACCTACGGCGCCGCTTCGAAGTATCCTGCCCTCGAGGAACGGTGCGGGTGCGAAGACTCCTCCTCGGGATCGTGGCCGTCATCAGCGTGCCTGCCTGCGCCACCGCCTCGGCGGAACCCGCCCCCGCCCCTGAGCTGTTGATCTCTCCCTCGCCGACCGCGTTCACCCTGGTGACCGCCGGCCAGGTCCAGGGCGCAGTGCCGGACGGCTGGCACGCCGCCCTGGCGGATCCCGAGCTCGGGATCCGAGGCGGTTTCGTGGCCTCGCCTCGGACCGGTGGCTGGCCCGACATCGACGGCATCGCCGTCGGGATGTCGGCGACGTGGGTCGACGCCACTCGAGTCGGCGTGCCTTCGGACTTCTACTACCTGGCGGCGAACGGCCCCCTGCTCTCGCGGCTCACGACGTCCGCGAACTGCCGCGAGCAGTCCCATCGCGTCTACCTCGATCGCCGGCCCACGTTCGACCTGCGCCGGAACTCACCCGGTCATTTCATGGCGGAGGGTGCAGGGGTGTGCCGGCGCGGCTCCCATGCCACCCGATACGCCTACTTCGTGGCAGCGCCCGGCTTCGGTCCCGTCCACGAGATGGGGATCCCCAGCAGCGGCCTCTACGTCGTGGTGGCGGTCGTTCCCGCCGAGCACGGGGCGAGGAGCCTCCTGCAGCAACTGATGGGCCGGACCCGGTTCGGGGATGACGGCATCCGCGACTTCGTCTCGGTCGCGCTGCCCAAACGCACCGAGGAAGGCCCGCCGAGCGACTAGCTAGCGCGGGCTCCTGTCGACGAACGGCGGCTTCACGATCGTCGCGGCGCCACGGCGTCCCCTGATGTCCACCTCGACCTCTTGTCCCAGCTCCACCACGTCTCCAGGCCACATGTAGGCGAGCGCGATGCCCGTCCCGAGCCCCGGCGAGAACGTGCCGCTGGTGACCTCGCCCACCAGCTGATCGCCGATGAACACGGGGTAGTGCGCGCGAGGGATATGCCTGCGCTCATGCATGCGGAGCCCCCGAAGGAGGCTCGGCAGCCCTTCCTCCCGCTGGCGGAGCAACGCCGCTCGCCCACGGAACTCGCCCTTGTCCATTGCGACCGCCCATCCGAGACCCGCCTCGAACGCGGTCGAGGCCTCGAAGAGATCCTGCCCATAGAGCGGATACCCCATCTCGAGCCGAAGGACGTCTCTGGCGGCGAGCCCGCAGGGTCCGCCGCCGAACGTTCGGACCGAGTCGAGCAGCTCCCCCCAGAGATCCTCGGCGACGTCTTGGTACGTGAACAGCTCGAAGCCCACCTCCCCCGTGTATCCCGACCGCGTCACGATGACCGGCCGGCGGTGGTACTCGGCCTCGTAGCAGTGCATGAAGCCGAGCTCCCCGGCGTCGGGGAACAGACCCGCCATCGCCTTCATGGACTCCGGCCCCTGGACGGCGAGGAAGCACCAGTCCTGGTGGTACATCAAGTGGAGCGGTCCGTCCGACTCCTCTTCCTCGAGCATCCGCAGGACCCTCGGCGCGTTCGAAGCATTGGGCACGACGAAGTAGCGCTCCTCGCCGAGGCGGTACACGATCAGGTCTTCGATCACGCCGCCGCCCTCGTTCAGGACGAGGTTGTAGAGGGCGTCGCCCACGCCGGCGCGTGTCAGGTCGTTCGTGACGAGCCGCTGCAGCATCCCGAGCGCCCCCGGCCCGACCACTTCGACCTTCCCCAGGTGCGTGAGATCGAACAACCCGACGTTCGTCCGCACGCTCCGGTGCTCCGCCAGCGCGCCCTCGTACTCGATCGGCATCTGCCAGCCCGCGAAGGGCGCCATCTTCGCGCCGAGGCGCAGGTGTTCCGCTTCAAGCGGCGTCCGCTTGAGCTCCACGGGGGAGTCCGCGGCGTCGGTGGCGTCGGGCGTGGCGTCGCCCGTGATCGGAGGAGGAGACATGGGGAGGGATGGTAGTCGGCAGGACGTGTGCGCGGGACGTCGTACGGGGTCTGCCGAGTAGACTCGACGTTCGATGACGGACGCGTACGACGTCGTCGTGGTCGGCGCCGGCACCGGTGGCTACTCCACGGCTCTCAGGGCGGCACAGTTGGGCAAGCGTGTCGCCATCGTCGAACGCGACGAGCGACTCGGCGGCACCTGCCTCCTCCGTGGCTGCATCCCCACCAAGGCGTTGCTGCAGTCGGCGGCCGTCATGGACACGGTGAACCGCTCGGAGGAATGGGGCATCAAGGCTTCGGGCGACCCCGATTGGTCGGCGGTGCTCGCGTTCGAAGACAAGATCGTCGACAAGCTGGTCAAGGGCGTCACCGGGCTGATCAAGGCGCGCGGGATCACCGTCGTGAGAGGGACCGCGAAGCTCCTCCCGGGGCCGGCCATCGAGGTCGACGGCACGAAGATCGACGCCGGGGATGTGGTGATCGCGAGTGGATCGCGGCCTCGGCTGTTGCCCGGGGTCGAGTTGACCGAGCGGATCATCACCAGCGACGAGGCCCTTCGCTACGACAGGATCCCCGGCTCCGCGGTGGTGATCGGGGCGGGCGCGGTCGGCCTCGAGTTCGCGTCGCTCTATCGGTCGCTGGGCGCGGAGGTGACCGTCCTCGAGGCGCTCCCCAACCTGGCGCCCTTGGAGGACGAAGACGTCTCGGCGGAGATCGCCCGAGCCTTCCGCCGACGCGGGATCAAAGCGTCGGCGGTTGCATCGGTGAAGAGCATCAGCGACACGGGCGAGTCCGTCGACGTCACGTTCGAGTTGAACGGCAAGGCCGAGAAGGTCACCGCGGACGTATGTCTCGTCGCGATCGGACGCGGTCCCGTCACCGAGGGCCTCGGCCTCGAGGAGGCCGGCGTCTCGGTGCACGACAAGGGCTTCGTGAACGTCGACGGCCAGCTGAAGACGAACGTCGAGCACGTCTGGGCGGTGGGAGACGTCGCCGCCACGCCTCTGCAGCTCGCTCACGTCGCGTTCACCGAGGGCTACGCCGTCGCCGAGCGTATCGCCGGCGAGGCGGTGCCCGACATCGACTACATCAACATCCCGCGGGTCACGTACTGCACCCCCGAGATCGCGAGCGTCGGCCTCACGGCGGCGCAGGCCTTGGACCGAGGCCACAAGGTGGCGACGGAGCATCTGGACTTCAGGGCGATCGGTAAGGCGAACATCCTGGGGGAAGGAGGCTTCGTCAAGGTCGTGAGCGACCAAGGCGGAGGGCCCGTCCTCGGCGTCCACATGATCGGCCCCCACGTGACGGACCTGATCGCCGAAGCGATGCTCATCACCAACTGGGAGGCCGTCCCGGCCGAGGTCGCCGCCCTGTTCCACCCCCACCCGTCCCTGTCCGAAGCGGTCGGCGAGGCGCACCTGGCCCTCGCCGGCAAGCCGCTGCACACAGCCTGAGGAGCCGCGTGGCGAGGACCCAGACCCGGCAGGACGAACAGCAGAAGGCCGAGCGGAGACTTCCGGACGACGAGCTGAAGCGTGCCCTCTACCTCCTGAAACTCTGCCGCTACTTCGACGAGCGGATGGAGACCCTCTACCGCCAGGGGAAGCTCCCGGGCGCGATCTACTCGGGACGGGGTCAGGAAGGCACGCACATCGGGGTCGTGCTTCCCCTCGGTCCGGACGACTCGCTTTTCCCGACCCACCGCGACCTGTCCGCCCAGATCGCGAAGGGTCTCGATCTCAAGCGGATCATGGCCCAGTTCTGGGGTCGCATCGACGGCTACACGCGTGGCCGCGACGGCAACAGCCACATCGGCGATTGGTACGGGAACAAGACCTGGACGGTGATGTCCCACCTGCCGATCGCCTATCCGGTCGCGGTCGGCGCGGCCTGGTCCTACCAGCGCCGCGGTGAGCCGCACGTCGCCATGGCGATCTGTGGCGACGGCGCGACGTCGAACGGCCGGTGGCACGAGTCGTTGAACTGGTCCGCCGTCTACCGACTGCCGGTCGTCTGGGTGGTCAACAACAACCTCTACGCGTACTCGACCCCGAACAAGCTCGAGTTCCCGGTACCGACGATCGCCGAGCGCGCCGCCGCCTACGGCATGCCCGGCGTGCGCGTGGACGGATCCGACGTGCTGGCCGTGGAGGCGGCGGCGCGCGAGGCCGTGGAGCGGGCGCGTGCCGGTGGGGGCCCGACGCTGATCGAGTCCGTCTCGCTCCGATGGAAGGGCCACGCCGGTCACGATCCTGCGAAGTACGTGCCGAAGGAGCTCCTCGAGGAGTACATGCGCGACAAGGACCCGGTCAAGAACTTCGAGGCGTACCTGCTGGCCGAAGGTGTCATCAGCGAACAGGACGTCGCGGATCTCCAAGCGAAGATCGAGAAGGAGTTCGACGAGGGCTACGAGTTCGCGCAGGCCTCGCCGTACCCGGAGCCACAGGACTTCGCGAAGGGCCTCTGGGTCGAGGACGGCTACTGGACGAGCGAGCCCGGCCGAGACGGTGGGACGGAGGCGCCCTGATGTCGCAGACGCAGACCACCCGGCTGGAGAAACAGAAGACCGAGCAGGTGGAGGCCGGAGCCGCCGGGCACGGCGCCGAACCCCGCGGCAAGCGGACCGAGGATGGTCAGGCCACGTACCTCGTGGCGATCGCGGAGGCGCTGTGGGAGGAGATGGAGCGCGACGATCGCGTGTACATGCTCGGCGAGGACATCGGGGTCTACGGCGGCGCGTTCAAAGTGACCGAGGGCTTCTACGAGCGGTTCGGCGCCGAGCGCGTGATCGATACGCCGATCGCGGAGGAGACGATCGTCGGGGTGGCGATCGGCTCGGCGATGGAGGGATTCCGGCCCGTCGCGGAGTTCCAGTACTCCGACTTCATGACGAGCGGCTTCGACGAGATCTCGACCGCATTGGCGCGGGTTCACTATCGCAGCGGGGTGCCGCTCCCGGTGGTGCTTCGAGGTCCCTCCGGCGGGATGGTCCGCGCGTCGTCGTTCCACTCGATCAACCCGGAGCCGTGGTTCGCGTACTCGGGAGGGATCAAGATCGTGTGCCCGGCGTTCCCGGCGGATGCGAAGGGTCTGCTGAAGTCTGCGATCCGCGACGACAACCCCGTGATGTTCCTCGAGCACAAGTGGATCTATCGAAGGATCCGCGAGCAGGTCCCCGAGGACCCCGACTTCCTGATCCCGATCGGCGTGGCCGACGTGAAGCGGGAGGGCGACGACGTCTCCATCGTCACGTACGGGGCCATGGTGCATCGGGCGCTCGAGGCGGCGCAGGCGCTGGAGGGCGAGGGGATCTCCGCAGAGGTCGTCGACCTTCGAAGCGTCGTCCCACTGGACGAAGAGACCGTTCTGCGGTCGATCGAGAAGACGTCGAGGGCCGTGGTGCTCTCCGAGTCCTACCGGACCGTCGGGATCGGGGCCGAGGTGGCCTCCACGATCGCCGAGAAGGCGTTCGAGCACCTCGACGCCCCCGTCGTCCGGCTGTCGCCACCCAACGTGCCCGTGCCGTTCTCTCCGACGCTGGAAGACGCGTTCCTGCCGGGCGTGAACGACATCGTCGCAGAGGTCAAGAAGCTCTCGGCCTGGTGAGGAGATCCCGATGACCACGATCAGCATGCCCCAGCTCGGCGAGACGATCATCGAAGGAACGATCCTGAAGTGGTTGAAGCGCGAGGGCGAGACCATCGAGCGCGACGAGCCGCTCTTCGAGATCTCGACGGACAAGGTCGACACCGAGGTCCCCTCGCCCGTCACCGGTACCGTCTCGAAGATCCTCGTCGAAGAGGGCCAGACCGTGCCGGTCGGCACCGACCTCGCCGAGATCTCGGATGACGGCGCCGCGGGTGGTGGTGGCGGCCAGGCGACCGGGGCCGCACCGGTCGGGGGGCCAACGCCTGCAACCGAAGAAGCCTCTTCCGGGACAGCCGCGGGCGTCGAGCCTCCCTCCGAGGCGGCCCCGGCCGCTTCGACAGCTTCAGCCTCCGCGGAGAGTGCGTCCGCGGTCGCGGAGGGGTCGGCAGCCGAGATGCCCGCCGTCGAGCCGGCCACACCGCAGGGCGCCGAGGCGACGGCCACGAGCGCGACGGCGCCGGCACCCGCTCCGTCCGGCGGGTCGGGAGACCTCCCGGATCGGGGACCCCGATCGCGGATCCTCTCTCCACTCGTCCGCCGGCTCGCCGACGAGCACGGCCTCGATCTCTCTCGCATCGAAGGCAGCGGAGCGGGAGGTCGGATCACGAAGCAGGACGTTCAGGCCGCGATCGACTCGGGCGGAGCGGCGGCGGCCGTCGCGGCGGCTCCGGCCCCAGCCGAAGTGCCGGCGCCCGCTCCCGCCACGGCACCCGCAACCTCGCCCACGGTCGCCGCCGTCCAACCGGCGGTCGCGGGCCCCGGCGACGAGGTCGTGCCCATCTCGCACATCCGCAAGCTGATCGGGCAGCACATGCTCTCCTCGCTCGAGACCTCTGCGCGCGCGTGGACGATGGTCGAGGTCAACATCGACCACCTCGTGAAGCTCCGAGAGCGGGCGAAAGATGCGTTCAAGGCCAAGCACGGCGTCAACCTGACGTACCTCCCCTTCGTGATCCGTGCCACCTGCGATGCCCTCCTCACCCATCCCGAGGTGAACTCGGAGCTGCGAGGCGACGAGATGGTGAGGCACCGCTACGTGAACATGGGCATCGCGGTCTCCTACGACGCCGGGCTCATCGTCCCGGTGATCAAGGGAGCCGACGCGATGAACACCGTCGGTCTCGCTCGGGCGATCACCGACCTCGCGGGAAGAGCGAGGGCGCATCAGCTGAAGCCCGACGAGATCCAGGGCTCGACCTTCACGATCACGAACCCGGGCCCCTACGGTTCGGTCGCGAGCCTTCCGATCATCAACCAGCCGAACACCGGGATCCTCTCCCTGGACGCGATCCAGAAGCGGGCCGTCGTGATCGACGACACGATCGCGATCCGCTCGATGGTCAACATCTCGATGTCCTGGGACCACCGGACGATCGACGGCGAGATCGCCACCCGGTTCCTCGCGCGCGTCAAGCAGAACCTCGAGACCTGGGACTTCGCCGAGGACGTCGCCATCTGAGGGAGCGGCGATGACCCGGCAGGCCGAGCTGATCCGGCCGGAGGGACCCGTTCCCTACGGGCCGGCGAACGAGGCGATGCACCGTCTCGCGGAGCGAAGGCTCGCGGGCGAGATCCCCGACACGGTGATCCTCCTCGAGCACCCGCCGGTGTTCACCGCCGGGCGCCGCGCGCGGCCCGACGAGCTCCTGTGGTCGCCCGACGAGCTGGCCGCGCGCGGCGCCGAGGTCCATCGCATCGACCGTGGCGGGGCGTTCACCTTCCACGGACCCGGCCAGCTGGTCGGCTACCCGATCCTCGATCTCGGCGCCACGCCGGACGCCGCGGCGCACCTCCGCCGCATGGAAGAGGTCGTGATCCGCACCGCGTCCGAGTTCGGCGTCTCGGCGCATCGACGCGAAGACGTGCAGACGGGCGTGTGGCACGGCGACGACAAGGTGTGCGCGATCGGTGTCCGGCTGATGCGCGCTCGCGTCACGTTGCACGGCTTCGCGCTCAACTGCGACCCCGATCTCTCGTGGTTCGACGGCATCGTCGCCTGCGGACTGCCTGGCCATGGCGTCACGTCGCTCAGCAGGCTGGCCGGACGCCCTATCACGGTTCCGGAGGTCGCCCCGGTGCTCGAGCGCCATCTGGCCCGCGTGTTCGACCTTTCGTTCTCCGAGGCGCCGTTCCTCGCGCAGGCAGCGGCACCCGTTTAGGACCGACCCGGCGCTCGTCGGTGGATGGCCCAGACGGCGGCGCAGACGGTGAGGAAGCCGAGCAGCGAGGCCCCGAAGAAGTCGAACTCCGACGGCGTGTAGTCAGCTGAGAGCAGCGCGGCCGAACCGTAGGCGACGACGCCGACGCCGGCCCCCGCGATCAGCGCGAAGAGCGCTCCCGTACGTTGCCCGTCGGGGAACGCGACCCCGGCGATACCGCCCACGACACCGCCGAGTCCGACAAGGATCACGCCGAGGATCAACCAGTGCACCGCCATGGCGCCAAGCATGCGCCCCGGAACCGGACGGTTGCCATGCACGCGACGTGGATGCGACGAGAACGTCACCGAGCCGTCACGGGGTAGGGTCCCTTCCGTGGTGGGCGAGGTGAGCATCCGGGCCGTGGAGGAGGGCGACCTCCCGACCTTCCTCGAGCATCAAGCCGATCCCGAGGCCAACCGCATGGCGAACTTCGAGCCGAGGGACCCCGACGCCTTCATGACGCACTGGGCGAAGATCCTACGTGACGAGACCACCGTGGTCAGGACGATCGAGTTCGAGGGACATGTCGCGGGCAACATCGTGAGCTGGGAGCACGACGGAGAACGCGACGTGGGCTACTGGGTCGGCCGCGAACACTGGGGGAAGGGCGTTGCGACGGCCGCCCTCTCTGCGTTCCTGGACGAACTGGCGACGCGACCTCTCCACGCGCACGTCGCCACGCACAACATCGGCTCGCTCCGGGTGCTCGAGAGATGCGGGTTCGAACGAACCGGTCCTCCGATGCCCGCCGGCGACGACGGCGTGGAAGAGCTGCTCCTGAAGCTCGACCGCTGAAGATCAGAACAGCGCAGCGGACAGGAGCCGCCGGTACTCCTGCACGACCGGATCGTCGTCCCCCACGGCGGTGAAGACCGTGATCATCGCGTCTCGCGCGGCGTCCCGGTCCTCCTCGACGGCGTGCAGCATCCCCGCGAGTCCGCCGGTCACATCCCCGGTGGCAACGAGGCGCTTCGCCTCTCCCAGGATGCCGTTCTCCGACGTGTTCGCCCATCGCCGAAGGGCGATCGCCGCGAGGATCTTCTCCGCCTCGGGGTCCGGGCGGTGCTTGCTCACCAGACCTTCCGCTTCGTCCAACTCGCCGCGCTCCGCGAGGATCCGGGCGAGCCCGACCGCGGCTTCGCGGTTGTCCGGATCATCCTGGAGAACCTGCCGGTACCGCTCCTCGGCGGTCGCGAGGTCGCCGGATTCCTCGACCGAGCGCGCCTCCTCCGCCTTCTTCTCCGCCTCGCTCGGCAGGATCGAGTCGATGAACCTGTTCACCTCCGGCTCCGGGTACGCGCCGATGAAGCCCGTCACGGCCTGACCATCCTTGAAGGCGATCACCGTGGGGATGCTCTGCACGCCGAAGGCCGAGGCCGTCATGGGATTCGCATCGGTGTCCAGCTTCGCGAGGAGGAAGGCGCCGGCTCGCTCGTCCGCCACCTTCTCGAGCATCGGCGTCAGCTGACGGCACGGACCGCACCACTCGGCCCACATGTCCACCACTACCGGGCGCTCTTTCGAGCCTTCGACGACGACCTGTTCGAAGGTCTGGTCGGTGACTTCGATCACGTTGGTTGACGTTGCCATGCCTGCCTTCCCGTTCCTCGTCCACGTTCGACCCGCTCGAACCAGTCTCGACGACGGCCCCGGAACTGGCAACGCTCGGAGCATCCGCCCTGTTCCATCCTCTCTTTGGCCTCTTCTCGCGACTCCGAGAGAAGACCGCTGTTATCCTGCGAAGACGGTGCGAGGAGAGACGGCGTGTCCACCCGGGTAGCCGAGACCCCACACAGCGCGCTCGGTTTGTCCACCGAGGATCTCGACGCGATGTACCGCCTGATCCTGACCTCACGGTTGCTGGACGAAGCAGCGCTCCGACAGAACCGGATGGGCCGCGCGCCGTTCGTCGTGCCGGCGGCCGGCCACGAGGGCTGTCAGATCGGTACGGCGTGGGCGATGCGCGCGGGCACGGACATCTGGCTCCCCTACTACCGGGACCTCGGGGTGGTGCTGACCGCCGGCATGACGCCCTACGAGGTCTTCCTCGGCGTCTTCGCGAAGGCCGACGACCCGTCCTCGGGAGGTCGTCAGATGCCGGCCCACTGGGGCTCGCGGCGCCTCGGCATCATCAGCGGTTCCTCCCCGATCGCGACGCAGGTTCCGCACGCGGCCGGGATCGCGTTCGCCGCGAAGCACCGAGGCGAGGACGCCGTGGTCGGTTGCTGGTTCGGCGACGGGGCGACGAGCGAGGGCGATTGGCACGAGGGGCTGAATTTCAGCGGGATCCACCGGCTGCCGGTGATCTTCGTGTGCGAGAACAACCAGTACGCGATCAGCGTGCCGCAGTCGAAGCAGATGGCCGTCAAGGACGTGGCCTCGCGCGCGGAGGGCTACGGATTCCCGGGGGTCGTCGTGGACGGGAACGACGTGCTGGCGTCCTACGGCGCGATGAAGGCGGCGCACGAGCGAGCGCGGGCGGGCGAAGGCCCGACGCTGATCGAATGCAAGACGTACCGGTTCATGCCGCACACCTCCGACGACGACGACAAGTCCTATCGCTCGCGCGAGGAGGTCGAGGAGGCACGGGCCAAGGACCCGCTCGTTCGATTCGGCGCGTACCTCCGCGAGCACGACCTCCTCGACGACGCGAAGGATGAAGCCCTGCGCGCGGAGACGAAAGAGGAGATCGAGGAGGCCATCAAGGCCGCCTGGGACGCGCCCGACCCCGATCCGGACTCGGCGCTCCTCCACGTGTTTCAGGAGGACGGCGCGTGACCGAGAAGAACGTGGTGACGGCGATCCGGGACGCCCTCCACGGCGAGATGGCGAACGACGAGCGGATCGTCCTCCTCGGAGAGGACGTCGGGATCCGCGGAGGTGTGTTCCGGATCTCGGAGGGCTGGATGGAGGAATTCGGCGAGCAACGCGTGATCGACACGCCGCTCGCCGAATCGGGGATCGTCGGGGTTGCGATCGGGATGGCGTTGCACGGTCTGCTCCCGATCGCCGAGATCCAGTTCGCCGACTTCATCCACCCTGCGTTCGACCAGATCCTTTCCGAGGCGGCCCGGCTCCGATACCGCTCGAACGGCGACTTCGGCGTCCCGATGGTGATCCGGACGCCGTGCGGCGGTGGGATTCACGGGGCCCTCTACCACTCGCAATCCATCGAAGCCTTCTACGCCCACATCCCGGGCATCAAGGTCGTGATGCCCTCCACACCGGCCGATGCGGCGGGACTCCTCCGGAGCGCGATCAAGGACCCCGATCCCGTGCTGTTCCTGGAGCACAAGAAGACCTACCGCTCGATCAAAGGTGAGGTCGCGGACGGGGCCTATCTCACCCCGATCGGCGTCGCCGACGTGAAGCGCGAAGGCGACGACCTGACGTGCGTCAGCTACGGCTACGCGCTCCACACCTGTCTCGACGCCGCCCGCCGGCTCGAGGAGGACGAGGACGTCTCCGTCGAGGTCGTGGACGTGCGGACCCTCGCGCCGCTCGACGTCGACACGATCGTCGGATCGGTGCGGAAGACCTCGAAGGCGATGGTCGTCTACGAGGACAACCGCACCTACGGCGCCGGGGCGGAGATCGCCTCCACGATCGCCGAGCAGGCGCTGTACGACCTGGACGCGCCCATCGTGCGCATCGGAGGCCCCGACATCCCCGCGATGCCGTTCGCCGCTCCCCTCGAGCACTTCTTCATGGAGCCGGAGCCCGATCAGATCTACGCGCGCATGCGCGAGCTGGCCCGCACATAGCGGAACGCTGGCTACACTCGGAAGCGATGGCGTCAGTCGACGGCAAGGCCGACCACAATCCACAGAAGCGCCGCCTCCACCTCCCGATCGTGGGCGTTACGAACGGCCCCGCGGTGGATGCCGTCGCCGGCAGGAAGCCTCCGTGGCTCAAGGTGCGACTCGTCTCCGGCCCCAACTACGAGGACCTCAAGGGCATCATGCGCAACCGATCGCTGCACACGGTCTGCGAGGAGGCGATGTGCCCCAACATCCGGGAATGCTGGGAGGAGCGCGAGGCGACGTTCCTGATCCTGGGAACGAAGTGCACCCGGCGCTGTGGCTTCTGCGACGTGATGACGGCCAAGCCGGACCCCGTCGATGAGGACGAGCCGGCGCGGATCGCCGAGGCCGTCCGCGAGATGGGGCTGCGCTACGTCGTGCTCACCGGTGTCGCCCGCGACGACCTGGAGGACGGCGGGGCGCGGATCTGGGCCTCGGCGATCCGCGCCGTGCGCGAAGGGGTTCCCGGCATCGGCATCGAGGTGCTGCCATCGGACTTCAAGGGCGGGGAGCGCGACATCGCGACGGTCCTGGAGGCCGGACCCGACGTGTTCGCGCACAACCTCGAGACCGTTCGAAGGCTGCATGAGCGGATCCGCCCGGCGTTCGGGTATGACCGTTCGCTCGAGGTGCTGCGGTTCGCGAAGCGACAGCGCGCCGGCCAGGTCACGAAGTCGAACCTGATCCTCGGCATGGGCGAGCAAGCCGACGAGGTGCCGGCCGCTATGGCCGACCTCCGCGACGCCGGCATCGACATCCTCACGATGGGCCAGTACCTGCAGCCGACCTCGTACCACCTGCCTGTCGACCGCTGGGTCCATCCCGACGAGTTCACGAAGTGGAAGCGCGTCGGCGAAGAGATGGGGATCTCCCACGTCGAGGCGGGGCCGCTCGTCCGTTCTAGCTATCACGCCGGCAAGCAGCTGAAGCGCGCGGTCGAGGCCGGGGTCGCGGCACCGGTCTAGGTCAAAGCAGGCGGAGCTGTTCCGACCGCTGCTCCTTCACACCAGGCGACCGATCGCGCCGGAAGAATCGACGAGCCGGGTCCACCCCGCGGCGGATCCCTCCTGCGGCCGAGACCATCGACGAGACCTGCCTGCCCAACGAGTCTCGCATCGCTTTCGGTCCGTACGGCTGCCGGTACACCTGGAGGTAGCGCTCGACGAGATCCGGGTGCTCCTGTTCCAGCCATGGGAGGAACTCTTCTCGAACGCCCGGCCTGAGGTGCAGCATGATCGGCGAGACGTGGGTCGCTCCCGCGTCGATCGCCGCACCGACCACCTCTCGCAGCTGATCCGGGCGGTCGGAGATCCCGGGCAGGATCGGCGCCATCAGGATCCCGGTCGGGATCCCCGCGTCGGTCAGCGTTCGAACCGCTTCCATCCTCGCTTTGGGATGAGGCGTGCCCGACTCCGTCTCCCGCCACACACGTTCGTCCAGCGTGCCGATGGAGAACGCGGCCGAGACCGGCGCGACCTTGGCCGCCTTCAAGAGCAGATCCAGGTCGCGGAGGATCAGGGTCCCCTTCGTGAGGATCGAGAAGGGGTTCCGATGATCGATCAGCGCCTCCATGATGCCGCGCATCAGCTTGTAGCGGCCCTCCGCCCTCTGATACGGGTCGGTGCCCGTCCCCATCGCGATGTGCTCGCCCTTCCAGCGCTTGGCGGCGAGCTCCCGGCGAAGCACCTCCGCGGCGTTCACCTTCACGACGATCTTGTTCTCGAAGTCCCGGCCGGCGTTCATGTCGAGGTAGGTGTGGGTCGGTCGCGCGAAGCAGTAGACGCACGCGTGGCTGCAGCCTCGGTAGGGGTTGATCGTCCAGTCGAACGGCAACGCCCCGCCCGGGACGCGGTTGATGATGGACTTCGCCTCCGTCTCGATGAAGGTGATGCCGCGGAACTCCGGCGTGTCGAAGGTCTTCCGCGCGATCTCGAAGAGCTGGTCCATGGGCGACCAGGATAGAACGTATGTTCGATTCTGGCTAGTGCGGGCCTTCGGGCGTCAGTGCGGAGCGTCGATCCGCTGTGCGAGCTTCGGCAGCATGGCCACGGCGATCTCGGGGTCCTCTTCGAGCAGTCTCTGGAAGTCCATCCGCGAGATGGCGAGGCAGCGCACCGGCGTCTTGGCCTGGATCCGCGCGTTCCGAGGATGGTCCGTGAGGAGGGCGAGTTCGCCGAAGAACTCCCCCGGTCCCAATCCCCACGTCCGGCCATCCGGGGTCCGGACCTCGACGGTTCCCTCTTCGAGGACGAACATGCCCGAGCCCGGCTGACCCACCTCGACGAGAACCCTTCCCGCGGGCTCCTCGAACTCGGTCGATAGCTCCGCGATGCGCTGCAATGTGTGTTCGTGGAGGTCCGCGAAGAGCGGCACCTCCCGGAGCTTCTCGATGTCCATCGCGCCCGCGACGCTACACGAAGGACTTGGCGCCGGTCGCACGGAGCGAAGGCACGAACGAGCGAAGGTAGCCCCGGTGAAAGAGGAGGAGCCGGCCTGTAAGCCGGATCCTGTGCCCGGGACCGAAGTCCCGGCGGCGGCCATCTCTCTCGGCGCGCATGCGGGTCTCCCGCCGCGCAGCCGCGTCGCGGTTCGCCCGCGCCGTGCGGCCTACCCGGCAGCTCGGGCGGGCCGCCCTCGAACGCTGCCTGCTTGGCCTTGCTCCGGGTGGGGCTTGCCGAGCCGGCGCGGTCGCCCGCGCCGCTGGTGCGCTCTTACCGCACCGTTTCACCCTTGCCCCTCCCCAAGAAGATCGAAGAGAGGGGCGGTCTGTTTTCTGTTGCGCCTTCGCGAGGTCGCCCCCGCCTGGGTCACCCCAGCACCCTGCCCTG
>Ga0070698_100003535_pt1 | contig 17175 bp, 16 predicted proteins | sample KBSK1502metaG_FD_65477 | JGI IMG/M metagenome (GOLD analysis project Ga0070698, IMG submission 65477) | Corn, switchgrass and miscanthus rhizosphere microbial communities from Kellogg Biological Station, Michigan, USA - KBS K1-50-2 metaG | ecosystem: Host-associated > Plants > Roots >...
CCCAACACGGCGATCGGGACACCGAATGTCCCCCACAGGACTATGACAAGGGAGACTCTCGTGTGCACGAACTGATCGCGGAACGATCGAAAATCCAACTTTAGAAACGACCCGAATGTAAATAAAAATATTGCAATAGCCAAAAATGGTCTCGCAATATCGGATAAACTTGGGATGCAGAAACCTAAGACGATACCGACGACGACCACCCAGGCTCCGTTTTTACCAGAGAACTGAAGTAAGTTCTTCATTTGATCTGCCCCCGACTAGGATTGTTACGTGTATAAACTTATGATCTTGCTGGCTGCCGTTGGGGCAGTGTGGAGCAAATGAGGCACGCCATCTGTGAGCTGGATCACACCACTCGACTTTTTTTCGCCACATTGAGCAGGGAGCCGCGTCCTACGTCGCTTATTCGTTCGCGTCCCGCGAAGCCGTGGCGCCGCGCGCCTAACCAAGGCTAAATTGCGCCCGCACTTCCTGGCCCAGGACAGCGCTCTATATGCGCCAACATCACGGACAGTGCCTGCTTTACTCCGCTTGATTTGATTAAAACTCTGATCATCTGGTTAACGGGTCGAAAGTCGATTCAAGGGTATGACGAATACGCTTCTCACCCTGCACGATCCGACTTTGGCTTGGGGCTGCGGCAGCGGGATGCGCTCTACACCGTGCTATGCCATCGCGCGGCCCGCCGCCCCGACGCGTTTGCGGTGCGGGATGCGAAGATTTGACGATGCAGCACAGCGCGGTCGTTCGTTGCGCAGCCTTTCCCGTCGCCGATCAGCGGCTGGGTGAGAAGGTCTGTCTCGCGATGATCCTGCGGGGGACGAATCTGTTGAACCTGACGAGATCCTGGCCCACCTCCACGGCGCAGGCCTGTCGCGATACGACATGCCTGAGTATTTGATTGCGATGGGCGCATTCCCGCTGACGGCGAGCGGCAAGGTCGTCAAACGCGAGCTCGTCCAATGGACGAAGGAGGGCCACATCCAGCCGACACTGATCCACTGGCGCGATCCGCCCCGACCGCAGGAATCCTGACCCGATGGCAATCCATCTGACGCGCATCGACGAGCTGACCCTCCTCACGCTCGACCGCGCCGCGGTGCTGAACGCACTGAATTTTGAATTGCTCCGCGATCTCGGCGTCGCGCTCGATCAAGTGGCGAGCGGCGACGCCCGAGCGCTGCTGGTCACCGGCGCCGGCGAGCGCGCTTTTTGCGCCGGCGCCGACATCAACGAGCTGATGGGCCGTTCATTGCGAGCCCAGCGGGAGGGCACCGCCTTCGGCCAGGCGGTCCTCGCCAAGCTCGACGCGCTGCCGATCCCGTCGATTGCGCTGATCAACGGTTACGCATTCGGCGGCGGGCTCGAATTGGCGCTCGCCTGCACGTTCCGGCTTGCGGGGCGGACCGTCAAGCTCGGTCTGCCCGAGATCAAGCTCGGCCTCATCCCGGGCTATGGCGGGACGCAACGCTTGCCGCGGCTGATCGGTGAAGCCCGCGCGCTCGAGTTGATCCTGACGGGGCGCACGGTCGAGGCCGAGGAGGCCGAACGGATTGGCCTCGTCAATCGCATCGTCGACGGCGATTTGATCGAGGCCGGGAAGAGCTTCGCCCGTGAGATGACGGGCTACAGCCTTTCGGCCCTGGGCTTGGCTCGTGATGCGGTCCACCGCGGTCTGGCCTTTCCATTGAAGGAAGGCCTCGAGATCGAAGCCGACCTCAACACCCTCGCCTTCCAGACCGCAGATGCGGTCGAAGGCATGCTGGCCTTCCTCGAAAAGCGCAAACCGGTATTCCGCGATAGCTGACCTCGGAAGGCCGCTCACCCCGATTTAATACCGCATCGAAGAGCCATTCGAGCCAAGTACGGTATCAGTAACGGGAACGCGTATTGCGTCTTGAGGCAAGGCGGAGGCGAGATCCTTCGCCATCAGAATCTCATCATGGTAGCGGCCGTCGTGCTTCAGAGAGTTCCGTTCTATCCCGTACTCCACAAAGCCGAGGCGGGCATAGAGCCGCCGCGCTGGTTCGTTGCCCATGACGACGCTGAGCTGGATGAGCTCGACGCGAGGGCGGGCAAAATCAATTACGGCTTCGACCAAGCGCTGTGCGACGCCGGTGCCTCGTGCCGCCGAGCGAACGTACATGCCCCAAAGCAGCCCTTTATGCACCTCCTTTTCGGCGTCTCGAACGGCAAACCCGGCAACCCCCAAGATGTCCGGTCCGCGAAATGCGCCAAAGATTTGGGTATTGCTGAGGCGATCAAAGAACCACGCCAGGGGCTTGCTGAACTCGGCCTCGAATGTGCTGCCAAAAGCTTCCGGGTTGCAATTGAGCCCCTCCAGCCGAATGCCGCGATAGAGGGCGGCATCCGCTGGCGTTAACCGGCGTATGTGAATATCGGCGGCGTCCACGCTACCTCTCCGCTGTCTGATGCTCGGCAACAGTCGATGCATTGTTTGATCGACCGCTGGTTGCGATTTGGCAAAGAATAGCAGCCGGCTGTGGCAATTTTATGCGCCTCGTCGAGGGGCGGCAAACCAGCGGCAATCGGACCGTTATGGCGCGGAAGCTCGCGCCGGCAACCCGAATCGCCCAGCACGATTGCGATGGCGGCGCGCTATCCGGTAACGGCCAATAATTTGCGAAAACGGAGCGAATTCGCTTCGTAGCCGATACTGCGATAAAAGGCGTGCGCCTCTGCGCGCCCCATCGCCGAGGTGAGCTCGACGAACGCACACCCGGCTGCGGCAGCGAGCGCCTCCGCATGCGCCATCAGCAGCTTGCCGGCGCCGCGCCGGCGCGCTTGCCGGTCCACCACCAACGCAGTGATGCGCATGACCGGCTTATCGTATTGCAGCATCCTGCAGAGGTGAGACGAGAGAAGGCCGATGATGCGCCCCTCGGAGACCGCGAGAAATATCGGATCGGCCCCGGTTTCGCCGAGCTGCCGAATATGTTCCGCTGCCTGACGCGGCGAAACCGTGTACCCCAGCTCCCCTAAAAGTGCGCTGACTGCGATTGCGTCCTCGGGGATGCACACTCGGATCTCGCTCATCCGGTGTGAACGATGCTTCCGATGCCGAGAAGTTCGCCGATGCGATCTGTGGCTTTGAGCCCAGAGCCGGTCAGCACGACGACCGTCGACTGATCGGCCGTGATGATGCCGTCATGCAACAATCTTGTCAGCGCCGCACCTGCGGTGGCGGCTGTCGGCTCTACAAAAAGACCCCGGCGACCAAGTGCCGCGAGCGCCGGAGCGATTTCCTCTTCGGCAACCGCGACGACACCGCCTTGCGAACGGCGCAACGCCGACAACACTTCGGCAATACGGACCGGTTTCGGGGTAGCAATGCCGTCGGCAATGGTCGGTCGCGCCACAAACGGTACAAACCGGTCCTCGCCCGCCGACCAAGCCGCAGCGAAGGCGGCGCAATTCGCCGCCTGGACGGCAAACAGGCGGGGCCGGGCGGTGACCTCGCCGCTCTTTTCGAGCTCGTCGAAGCCGCGGTCGAGCCCCAGAATATTGCTGCCGTAACCGGCCGGAACGAGGATGTTGTCGGGCACACGAAAGCCGAACTGCTCCCACAGTTCGAAGGCCAGTGTCTTGGTACCCTCAATAAAGAACGGTTGCCAATTATGACTGGCGTAGAAGCTTTCGCCGATTGCAGCGAGCGCCGCTTCGGTAACGGCCTGACGGGTGCCGGGGATGGCCCGTACATCAGCGCCGGTGACGGCGATCTGCACGACCTTAGCGCGCGGCGCGGCGGCGGGCACATAGATCCGGCACGGGATCCCGGCAGCGGCCGCGTATGTGGCGATCGACGCTCCGGCATTCCCGGAAGAATCCTCATGGATCGGACCGACCCCGACCTCGATAAGGTGATTGATCATGACCGCCGTGCCACGGTCTTTGAAGGACCCGGTCGGCATCTGCGATTCCAGCTTGAAATGGACCTTGGCACTCTGCCAATCACGCTGGGCGAGCGCTGTCCAGCCTTCCCCGAGCGTGACCCGCGGCGGTCCTGAAAGGGCGAGTGCTGCGGCATACCGCCAAAGCGAAGGCTCGCCGGACGTGATTTCGCTGCGCGCAAAGCCGCGCCCGGGCGCCAGATTGAGGTGACTGCCGCAGTCACACCGCCACAGCGGCCGCTCGGCCGGGTAAACGCGCCCGCAGAGGGGGCAATTATAGTTCGCGATCGTCATCGCCACGTCCCGGCCGCTCCGCAGCGTCGAGCACCCCGTTTAAGAGGACATTGCACCCGGCCGTCAAATCCGCGGGCTTGGCATCCTCGATCTCGTTGTGGCTGATGCCGCCAATGCAGGGCACAAAGATCATAGCCGCCGAAGCAACGCGCGCCATGTAGACGGCGTCGTGCCCGGCACCGCTGATAATGTCCTGATGCGCATAGCCCTGCGCCTCAGCCGCATGGCGCACCGCAGCCACCAGCTCGGGCGCGAACGGGGTCGGCGGGAAATACCAGAATTCCTTGACCTCGACTTCGAGACCGATCGGCGCCGCGGCGGCCTCGCAGGCCCGCCGCAGCTCGCTGTCCATCGCCGTCAGCATCGCGTCCTCAGGATGGCGGAAATCGACGGTAAAGAACACCCGGCCGGGGATCGTGTTGCGTGAATTGGGGCTGACCTGGACGAACCCGACCGTCGCGCAGGCATAGGGCGCATGTGCGTGGCCGATCCGGTTGACGGCGTCGATCATGCGGGCGGCGCCGACCAGCGCGTCGCGCCGCCGCGGCATCGGTGTCGGCCCGGCATGCGCCTCCTGCCCGGTCACTGTAATTTCGTACCAGCGTTGGCCTTGCGCGCCGGTTACAACGCCGATCGGTTTTTGCGCCCCCTCGAGGATCGGGCCTTGCTCGATATGCGCCTCGAAATAAGCGGCAATCGGCCGCCGCCCGATAGGCTCGGCGCCAGCGAAGCCGATCCGCTCGAGTTCGGCGCCGAGGGTGACCCCTGTCACGTTGTCCGGGCGCGCGAGACCTTCGGCGAGGTCAAAGACCCCGGCGAACACTCCGGAGCCGACCATTGCCGGCGAAAACCGCGAGCCTTCCTCGTTGGTCCAGGCGACGATCTCGATCGGCGCTTCGGTCTCGTAGCCGAGATCATTGAGGGTGCGCACGACTTCGAGCCCCGCCATCACGCCGTAGGCGCCGTCAAACCTGCCGCCGGTCGGCTGCGTGTCGAGATGGCTGCCGCTCATGATCGGCGGCAACCCGGGGTCGCGGCCGGGCCGCTGCGCGAAGATGTTGCCGATCTTGTCCACCCGGACGGTGCAGCCGGCCTCCTCGCACCAGCGGATGAAGAGCCGCCGTGCTTCGCCGTCGAGATCGCTTGCGGCGAGCCGGCACACCCCACCCTTCGGCGTGGCGCCGATCTGTGCCAACTCCATCAGGCTCGCCCACAACCGCTCGCCATTGACTTGCAGGTTCCGCATCCCGCCCTCCGCATCGTTCGCCTCTGCCACAATAACCGCTCAAGGGGGTGTTGGCTCGCCACGGTTCAGAGCTATACATCTGCCGCGTGGCTTGGCCGAAGGAAGGGACGCGATGGCGGGTGAGGATACCGGTAGCGAGCGACTGAAGGTCCGCGGAATCGACCTCGAAGTTCTGCGACGCGGCACCGGTCGCCAGATCCTGCTGCTGCACGGCTTCCAAACCATCGATCCCGAAGCGCGCTTTCTTGAGCTGCTCGTGCCGCGCGGCGAAATTATCGCTCCATCAGGTCCCGGGTTCGGAAACTCGCCGCGGCCCAAGGATTTCGACACCGTCTACGACCTCGTGCACCTTTACCTCGAGGTTCTCGAGGCGCTGCCTGGCGACAAGCTGACGCTCGTCGGGTTTTCGTTTGGTGGCTGGCTAGCCGCGGAGGTCGCGGTTGCCTGCAGCAATCGGCTGGACAAGCTCGTGCTCGTCGATCCGCTCGGGATCAAGATCAGCGACCGCGAGACGCCCGACATCCTCGACATCTTCAACAAGTCGCCTGACGAGGTGCGGCGGCGCAGCTGGCACGACCCGGACAGGTTCGCGCCCGATTTCAACGCGATGTCGGACGAGGCGCTGGTCGTCTATGCGCGCAATCGCGAGGCGCTCTGCCTCTATGCCTGGCACCCTTACATGTACAACTCGCAGCTGCCGCGCTGGCTCGGGCGGATCAACGTGCCGACTTTGTTATTATGGGGGGCGAGCGATCGGGTGGTCACACCGGATTACGGCCGGGCCTACAGCCGGCTGATCCCCGGCGCGCGGTTCGAGCTGATCGAAGCCGCCGGGCACCATCCGGAGATCGAACAGCCGGAAGCCTTTGCCGAACGGGTCGCCGCGTTTTTGAACCAATAGCCGCTGGGAGCGAGACTATGCAGGCCTGGTATCATTGCGAGAACGTCTATCCCTTTGTTCCGCAGGAAATCCTCGACCACGCCGAGTCTGTGCGCGCCAGCCTCCCCAACAAATATTGCGACCCGAAGATCGCCGCGGACCTGTTCCAGGAGTGCCTCGACGAGCATCTGCTGTGCGACGATCTCGGGGTCAATGTGGTCTCGATCGAGCACCATTCCGGGATCAACAGCCTTTACGGCGCGAGCCCGATGATCCTCGGCATTCTTGCCCGGCAGACCAAGAAAGTCCGCATCCTCTCGCTCGGCACATTGATCACGATCCGCCCCGATCCGGTGCGGATTGCCGAGGAATACGCGACCGCCGATGTGATCTCGCGCGGCCGGCTCGAAATCGGCTTTGTCAAATCGGGCGACAGCGAGATGGTCTCGGGCAATGCCAACCCAGTCGGCTATGTCGACCGCTTCTGGGAGGCGATCGACCTGATCCAGAAAACCCTGACCTCGCATGACGGCCCGTTTAGCTGGGAGGGCAAGCACTACACGCATCGCCACGTCAATATCTGGCCGCCCGTATATCAGCGCCCGCACCCGCCGATGTGGGCCGCGACCGGCGACCCCGAGACCTCAGCTGAGCTGGGCCGGCGCGGCATGGTTAACGCCCTCGTGCTGCGCGGCCCGGAGGCCAGCAAACGCGCCTTCGACACTTACCGCGGGGCACGGCGCGAGGCCGGCCTGGCAGAGCCCGGCACCGACCGTTTCGCCTATGCCGCTCTGTGCTATGTCGGTGACACCGACGAGGAGGGCATCCGGGTCGGCAGCAAGACCTTATGGTTCCTCAACACCAGCCTCAAGCAGTCGCCGCAGATGTCGAAATTCCTGCCGGGGCGGATCCCTCCCGAGGCTGCCGCGCAGAATTACCGGACGGCACCGCGGCCGGGCGCACAGGCTATGCGGCGCCCCGCCGACAGTCTGATCGGGATCACCGCCGAGCAGGCGATCGCCCGCGGCATCCTGTGCGCGGGCAACCCCGATACGGTCTACACGCAGATCATGGACATCTACGACAAGGTCGGCGGGTTCGGCCATTTCATCTTTATCGGCCGCTCGGGTTTCCTCGACCACCAGGAGGCCGAAAAGGGTATCAGACTGCTCACCAAAGAAGTCCTGCCGCGGCTGCCCGCGGCGACATCGACGCCCGACGCCCGTCCGGCTCAAGCCGCCGAATGACCAAGGGAGAGCAACAATGAATGACGCGACACCCTGGATCGATCCCGAACTCGTCGCCGCCGGCAAACTGCTGCAGAGCCGCGGCCTTGTTGCCCCGGACCGCACGCAGGCATCCCTCTCCGAAGTCCGCGCCGCAACCGATCGGATCGGGGCATTTCTCGGCGAGGGTTCGGTCCCGCTCGAACGCGAGCGGGATCTGGCGTTGCCGGGCCCACATGGTCAGGTGCCGTGTCGCCTTTATCTGGCCGACCATGCGGAGAAGCCGCCGCTGATGATCTATGCGCATGGTGGCGGGTTCATGCAGGGCAGCCTGCCGAGCTGGGATGCGATGCTGCGCGAGCTGGTTCGCCGGAGCGGTGTCGCCGCCCTTTCGGTCGACTATCGCTTGTCGCCGGAGCACCGGTTTCCGGTCGCCTTTGACGAGATGGTGGCGATGGTGCGCTTCGCCGCGCGCGAGGGCGCGGGGTTCGGCATCGATCCGACCCGGATTGCCGTCGGCGGTGATTCCGCTGGAGCCAATTTGGCGCTCGCAACCGCCCTTGCGTCGCGCGACGCCGGCGAGCGGGCGCTCGGCTTCATGCTGCTGATCTACGGCTGCTTCTCAACCGACACCGAGAGCCCGTCATGGCAGCGCTTCGGCCAAGGCGTCGGGTTATCGCAAACCCAGATGCGCTGGATTTGGGAGACCTATCTCGAAAGGCCCGAGCAGCAGAATGACTGGCGTGCCGCGCCGATCCTCGCCAACCTCGCCGGCCTGCCCCCGGCGCATCTGATCGTCGGCAGCCTCGATCCGCTGCTCGATGACAGCCACCGCCTCGCCGGGCGCTTAAAGGAAGCGGACGTGCCCTGCGCTCTGACGGTCTATGAGGGGATCAATCACGGCTTCATCCGCTACGGTCGCTTGATCGCTACAGCTCGACGCGCGATCAACGATTGCGCAACCGCGCTGTCCAACGCGCTGGGCACAACCCGCTGATGTAAGCTCCTAAGCTGGAAGGTCTGTCGCCAGCTCCGGCACATCCTTGAAGACGGCGCTGCTTTCGGGCGTCTCCGGCATCATCGGGAAGTGATAGCCGCATTTCGGGCACGGCTCCGCGAGGACCGCCTGCTCGATGTGCAGATCGAACGGCTTGTCCTGAATATGACCGCAGGTCGGGCAAACGCGGATCAGGCGAGCTCTCTTGAACTCGAAATTCGTGATGATGTCCTCCATGATCGCGCCGGACCGCACCGCCCACTCCTTGGCGTGCTTGTGGTAGGTGTTCATGTGCCAGTCGTTCAGCGCCTCAGAGCTCGTCCAGAAGCTGACTTCGTTGTGCCAGGTCCGATCCTGCGGATGGGTCCACCAAGTCAGGTGGAGGAAACCCGGCAGGCTCTTCAAATGATGCCGCACATCGGCGAAGACGATCTTGAACTTCTCGTAATCGTCGGTGCTGGAGAACCGCACCCTCTGCATGCTCTGATAGATCGCCATTCTTCCCTCCCCGCTGAAGGTGTCGCCCTCGGAGCACGCATGATCCGTGCCAGCTGCGGATGCTGGGCGCGGGGCCCTCAGCGTCCAGTCTTGGCCCGCTGTTCGGCAGGACCCTGGATGCGGGTCAGATTGTAGGCGGTATTGACCAAGGCGACGTGCGAGAAGGCCTGGGGGAAATTCCCGAGCTGGCGCCCGAGCTGCGGCGCGTATTCCTCTGCTAAGAGGCCCACATCATTGCGCAGTGACAACAGGCGCTCGAAAAGGTCACGGGCTTCGCTGATGCGCCCTTGCAGGATGTAATTGTCGGCGAGCCAAAAGCTGCAGGCCAGAAACGCGCCTTCGCCTGGCGGCAGGCCGTCAACCACCTCCGCGGTATTGTAACGCATTACAAACCCGTCGACGACGAGGCGTTGCTCGATCGCGCGAACGGTGCCGATGATCCGCGGGTCGTCCGGGGGCAGGAACCCGACCAGCGGCAGAAGCAGCAAACTCGCGTCAAGCGTTCTTAGCCCATAGGCCTGGACAAAGCTGCCGAGCTGCGGATCGAAGCCATTGCGGCAGACGTCCTCGTGGATCTCGTCGCGCACCTGACACCACGCCGCGATCGAGCCTTCGTTGTCACCGTCTTCGAACATCTTGATTGCTCGGTCAAACGCGACCCAGGCCATCACTTTGGAATGAGTAAAGTGCTGCCGCGGCCCGCGCACCTCCCAAATTCCTTCGTCGGGTTCGCGCCAGATTGCCGCCAAATGCCCCAGAGCGGCGCGGGCAATCGCAAGTCCCCGCGCGGTCGTCGGAAACCCGTGCTGATGGGCCAGGTACAAGGCGTCTAGCATTTCGCCGTAGACATCGAGCTGGACCTGGTTGACGGCGGCGTTGCCGACGCGGACCGGCTGAGAGCCCTCATATCCCGGAAGCCAAGCTACCTCCCACTCCATCAGCCGGCGCTCGCCGCCGAGCCCGTACATGATCTGTATCTGGTCCGGGCTGCCGGCTACCGCGCGAAACAGCCAATCGCGCCAGCCGCGCGCCTCGTCGTAAAAACCGGAGTGCATCAAAGCGAGCAGAGTGAAGGTCGCATCGCGCAGCCAGCAGTAGCGATAGTCCCAGTTTCGATTGCCGCCGAGCTGCTCGGGCAGCGAAGTCGTCGCCGCGGCGACGATGCCACCCGTGGCAGTGTAGGTCAGGCCTTTCAGCGCAACCAAAGAGCTTCTGACGGCTTCGCTCCAGGGGCCTGCGGGACAGCACCGGGAAGACCACCGGCGCCAAAACGCTTCAACCGTTCGTAGAGCGTGCTCTGCGTCGACCGGGTGCCGGTGCGGGAGATGGGAGGGCCCATAGCTCATCACGAATGGGATCGTCTCGCCGGCGCTGATTTCAAACTCCCCGACTGTCTTCATATTCTCGCCGCGGAGCGGCACCGGAGTGCGCAGTATGACCCGCTCCGGACCGCCGATCGCGGATATGCCGCCGCCCTCGGGCAGCCGCTCGACCCATGGCACGACGGCGCCGTAGTCGAAACGCAAGATGAATTCAGTGCACATCCTAACTCGCCCGTGAAGCCCCCGGACCAGTCGCACGACGTCGGAAAACCCATGCAGGCGAGCGATAAAATCGATGAGTTCAACCGCGCCCGCGGCTGTCTCGAACCTGGTTACGAGTATCAGCGAACCATCGAGATAGCGGCGCTCTATCCTGGCATTCGGATCAGCCGGCGCGACAAGCCAGCGGCCATGCCCAGGCTCCCCGAGAAGCGCCGAGAAGCAGGCCGACGAGTCAAAACGCGGCAAGCAAAGCCAATCGATGGACCCGTTACGCCCAACCAGCGCACCCGTGGCGCAATCGCTGATCAGAGCATAATCTTCGATCCACTGATTCGGCGGGATCATATCTTCCTTGGTCGTCGTTCGCATGAAACTGCCCTTGCCAGATTACTCATGGATGGCGGAATTTGTTCACTACAGCCGAAAGAGTTTCTCGTAAAAACACTAAATATCCACACGATTCGTACACACGACAATAATAATTCCTTAATAAATGTTCGCATCTCTCCAGAAGCACAAGCTTCACCGAACCAGACATCATAGGATGCTGCATCGAGTAATAAGATGCAGCGGAATTTATCTTGCCGCGTTCCGTTATGCACAGCGGCAACACATTTTTGTCAACGGGGTTGCAGTTGCGGGCAAATCCCCCAACTCCTGTTAACGGAATGGCCGGCACGCGGAGCGGAGGGGTTACCCGTACCTTGTTCGCAGCAGCTTGCTGATCACCGGCCGGCTCAGGGGTAAAGGCGGAACAGTACGAAAGTGGAGACGGAGGCATGACCACTCTGATCACACGGTTAGCTCGGGCCGGCAAGCTCACGAGCCTCTGCCTCGCATTGTCGCTTGCGGTCGGGCTATCCGCAAAGCCAGCGGCGGCCACCGCGGACCCGCAGGACACCTTGCGCGGTTTTTATAGCGCATTGCTCAGCACGATGCGGGACGGCCGAACGCTTGGACAAAGCGGTCGCTATGCGAGATTGGCGCCCGTCGTGCACAAAACCTTTGACCTTCCCGCGATGGCTCGCCTCGCGGTAGGCCCGTCATGGACGACGCTCAGCGCGACGCAGCAGCAACAGCTGATAGAGGCCTTCGAGCACTATGTCGCAGCTACTTATGCCGATCGTTTTGACAGCTATTCCAACGAGCAGCTGCAGGTTACCGGGCAGCGGCCCTATGGTTCGGACACGATCGTACAGACCAGGATCGTTAAACCAAACGGTGAGGAAACTTCCCTGGATTATCTGTTGCGCTCGAATCAGGGCTCCTGGCAAATTTCTGACGTTTACCTCGACGGCACTATCAGCCAGCTCGCGGTGCAGCGCTCGGAGTTCAACTCGATTCTCCGCCGCGAGGGGGTCGACGGCCTGGTCGTGGCATTGAATCGGAAGGTGGACTTGCTCCGGAGCATGGCCCGGTCGTCATAGATCGGCCCTCGGGCAGCGCCAACCCCGATCAACGGCGTTATCAAAACCTCAGCCGCCGCCGATTTGGGGATCAGGTAGATTTCGCTGTCGGGGTTGAGCGGGGCGAGGTAGGCGTCCTGGTAGATGTCGCCGTCGATCCTGACCGCCATGCCTTCGTCGATCTGATCGCCGAAGCCGGGGAAACGGCGATCGAGCTCGAGGATCAGGCTGCGGAAATTGTTCGTCTCCACCTCGAGCTCGGTCACACTGCCGGTGAACCGGCCTTGCCTTATTGCGGGCAGATTTTCCAGATCACGCCTGTGCCGGGGATTTGCACCAGCGCGGCGTCGGCCGGGTTCTTAAACTTGGTGTCGGAGTCGGACTGTCCGAAATCTCGGATCGCCCCGTAATCGGCGACATAGCCACAACCGTCGGGACCGAACCGGACATTCGTCGGGCGGTTGAAGCCGGCGATCCCGCTGACGAAGGCCTGCTCGAACGTCTTGTTGTAGGCAAATCGCTGAAAATTGAGAGCAAGCGGCTTATCCGACTGCTGCGCGAAATTGAGCAGCTTGACCTCGTGCCCCGCCTCGGGCGCCGGCGCGCTGGCATTCGCCGCGGAGAACCCGAAATCGCCTTCGAGAGTGTAAAGTGCCGCGCCCTCCTGCACGGGTCCGGCGACAAATGACTTGGGCACGAAGTCGATCGCGGTGAAAGACGAGTCCGCCGCCTCGATGGCCAAGGGCGACGTGATCTGCTGCGGCGGGCCTGCCAGCACGTCGCGGAGCGGGGCATTCTCTGCCAGAATCTGCGCGAGGCTCGTCGGGGTGCACAGGCTCGGCGGATTTGAGGGGTCCGGGATGCAGAGTGAATCAGCGGGTCCGCCGACCGGATCGAACACCGCCTGGCTCGTCGGCAGGAAGCCATAGCGATCGGGCCAGGCGTGATAGTCCGGAGGACCGTCGGAGTTCTGGCGAGCCAGATGCAGTGATTCCGGTGCGTTATTCGAGGGGCGCGCGCCCATTTCGTCTGCGCCGTCCTCGCCCACGAGGAGGCCTCCCGCCAAAGGATGATCATGGGGCGCAAAGCGAATGGCGTAGCCGTTGCGATAGCCCCACGAGAACGGCTCGATCGCGTTTGGATTACCCAACGGCGCTCGCAGGATCGCGCCGTTGCAGACAGCCGGCCGAACTTGGCCGGTAGCTGCGTTAAAGAACGCCGGCACGGTCCCGCCTTTGTTCGTGTGGCCGAACAGGGAGTAGCCGCTGGTAAGATTTCCGCCGCCCGAGTCGAACGCGTTCTCGCTCAGGGTGATCTCCTGGCATGGAATATCGGGCTGGCCTGAAGGGAAGTCGACGACACCGCTGTTCGTCGTCGACCCGGCTCCCCAATAAATCCAGCCGCCTTGGAACGCCAGCTGTCCGGTTGGGCCCGCGGGCAATCCGGTAATGAGCGGGACAACATTCCCCGTCGTCGGGTCCACGGTTAGGATGCGTCCGCCGTTTGCCCCGTTGTCCGTCGCGAAGAGCCGCGCCCCTTCGAAGCCGCGTTCGAAAGCGATATCGACAGCCCCACCACCTGGCTGGAAGACATTGGCGCTCCCGGTCGCGGCATCGGTCGGTTTGCCGAGGGTGCGGAGCAACTTCGCGTTCTGATCGAAGACGAGTAGATCGGGGGTAAAGGGGTTGCCGGGGAGCCCCTTGGCCTGCCACTCAACCCCGTTATTGCACGGACTGGCCGGAAAACTGCCGGATTCGAGAACATACACCTCGAACCGGCGCGAATTGCCGCGGAACGCGATCCCGGTCGGAAAGTTGAGGCCCTTGGCGAAGGCCGAGACCATAAATCCCGCGGGAACGATGATGTCTTCGCCGTTACCCGGGTCGAACGACACCTCCTCGCCGGGACACAGCGGGTTGCCTGCAGTCCCCGCGACCGCAATGCTCGGCAGCGCCAGACCGGTCGAAATGACCAGCGCGGATCCGAGATTCCGTGCAGTTTTGAATAGCATGACGCACCGTCTCCCTGCCAAAGCGGCATGCTCCCTTCCGGCATGCTCGCACCGGTCAGGGTGCGGTCTGGATTGTCGCGCGGGCTACAAAACGGCTATAAAAATTTTCCAAAGAATTCGCAGAAGGCCCTCGATAGATCGCTGCGAAGGCTCCAAGATCGGGCTCCGAAAACCGCGGGAGAGGTCGCATCTCGCTTTAATCGGGCCGGCACCCGCGGGGGAGACGGGAGACATTGGCGTGCTCGCCACGGCCGACATTTTCCTATTCGAGGAATTTCGCCTCGATCGGCGGGGTGACGGTCTGTCTCGGCGCGATGAACGTGGCGTTTTTCTTCCGATACCAATCGGTCCCCGAGCACTCGATGTCCTCGGCGTGCTTGTCGAGAGGTCCGGAGATCTCGTCTCGAGGGAGGAGATCATGGCGGCCGTCTGGAGAAGGACGGTTGTCGAGAATGCCAACCTGACCGTCCAGATCTCGGCGCTTCGCCGGATACTCGATCAGGGGCGATCGGAGGGGAGCTGCATTCAGACGGTCGCCGCGCGCGGCTATCGGTTTACAGCGGCAGTGACGGCCACCCAGAGCTTCCGCCGACCTGGTGGCATGGCCCAGGTCCCACGCATGTCGGTCGTCGTGCTGCCGTTCACCAATCTCAGCGATGATCCTGAGCAGCAGTATTTTGCGGACGGCCTCGTCGACGATCTGACGACCGATTTGTCGCGGATCGACGGCATGTTCGTGATCTCTCGCAACACCGCATTCACCTACAAGGGCACGGCCGTCAACGCCAAGCAGATCAGCCGGGAGCTGGGTGTGCGCTATGTGCTGGAGGGAAGCGTTCGACGGTCCGGCAGCCAGCTTCGCGTCAATGCCCAACTGATCGATGCCGAGATCGGAGCTCATCTGTGGGCGGAGCGGTTTGACCGCGACAGCGGCGATCTATTCGCCCTGCAAAACGAGATCACGAGCCGGATCGCTGTTGCGCTCGACATCGAGCTGGTGGGAGCAGAAGCATCTCGGCCGACCGAGCGCCCAGATGCGCTCGACTACATCCTGCGGGGACGCGCCGCATCTTGGAAGTCGCCAACTCCGGAAAAGTACGCCGAGGCGATCGGCTTCTTCGACTGCGCGCTGGCGCTGGATCCTCATTCAATCGAGGCGCAGAGCCTATTGGCGGCTGCGCTCGCGAACCGCGTGCTCGACCGCATGACCGATACCGCAGCGGCTGATCTCGCGCGTGCGGAGACGCGGTTATCGCAAGCCTTATCGGCTGCACCCCGCAACCCGCGCGTCCATTACGCACGGGCCGAACTGTTGCGCGACTCGCGTCGCAACGAGGACGCGATCCCCGAATACGAGACGGCCATCGCCTTCAATCGCAACTGGGCTGACGCCTTAGCCGGCCTTGACTGGTGCAAGTTCTGGACCGGGTCGATGGAGGAGGCAATTTGGTTGCACGAGGAAGCCGCCCGGCTCAGCCCCCGCGACCCGCTTATTGGCTATTGGTATCATCGGTTCGGGGTCATCCGCCTTCTGCAATCACGCACCGACGAGGCCATTTCCTCGTTCGAACGAGCGCGCGGTACGATCCCGACTTTCCCCCTGGTCTACTCTTTTCTCGGTTCCGCTTACGCTCTCAACGGCGAGCCCGAACGCGGGTCTGCGTTGCTCGCCGAAACTTATCGGCTGAGCGGTAAGGTCTGGGTGTCGACGATCGCCGATATGAAAGTCACTGGCTATTGGGGGCCGCCGAAAGTCCGTCGTCTCTTCGAAACGATTTATTTCGCCGGTCTGCGCAAACTCGGCGTGCCGGAGGAGTGATCCGGCCCAAGAGCGCTGTCAGCCGCCGCCGATTTTGGGGATCAGGTAGATTTCGCTGTCGGGGTTGAGCGGGGCGAGATAGGCGTCCTGGTAGATCTCGCCGTCGATCGCGACCGCCATTCCCTCGTCGATCTGATGGCCGAAGCCGGGGAAGCGGCGGTCAAGCTCAAGGATCAGCCGGCGGAAATTGTTCGCCTCCACCTCGAGCTCGGTCACGCCGCCGGTGAACCGGCGGGCGGCCTGGCCCGAGATGACGACGCGCGGCATTTTGCTATTCCGCCGCGCGCGGCAGCTCCTGCGCGTCGATCGCGGCGCGCAGCCGCGGCGGCGACATCGGCAGGTCGCGCATCCGGATGCCGATGGCGTCGGCGATGGCGTTGGCGACCGCTGCCATCGGCGGCACGATCGGCACCTCGCCGACGCCGCGGGCGCCGAACGGATGGCGCGGGTTCGCGTTCTCGACCAGCACCGCCTCGATCATCGGCAGGTCGGAGGCAACCGGGACCCGATAGTCGAGGAAACCGGCGTTATCGAGACGCCCGTTCTTGTCGTAGATGTACTCCTCGTTGAGCGCCCAGCCGATCCCTTGGGTCACGCCACCCTGGATCTGGCCCTCGACGTAGGAGGGGTGGATCGCGCGGCCGACATCCTGGACCGCCGTGTAGCGGAGGATCTTGACCTGGCCGGTCTCCTTGTCGACTTCGACATCGCAGATATGCGTCGCAAAGCCGGGGCCGGCGCCTTGCGCATTGATCGAGACCTCGGCGCTGATCGGCCCGCCGGTGCGCCCCGATTTGAGCGCGATCTCGGCCAAGGGCAACGGCTCGAAGCTGCCCGCATTGGGACCGGCCGGGTAGGCCTTGCCGTCCTTCCATTCGACGGCGTCGGCGGGGATGTCCCAGATCATCGCGGCGCGCTTCTTGAGCTCCTCGACGACCTTCTCGGCGGCCTGCGTGGCCGCCATCCCGGTCGCGAAGGTGACGCGGCTGCCGCCGGTCAGGAACGAAAAGCCGATCGAGCTGGTGTCGCCGACGATCGGGCGAACCTTTTCGACCGGAATACCCAAGACCTCGGCCGCCATCATCCCAAGCGATGCGCGCGAGCCGCCGATATCGGGATTGCCGGACACGACAACAGCGGTGCCGTCCTCGTTGATGTGGCAGGCCGCACTCGACTCGCCGCCGATGTTGAACCAGAAACCGGACGCGATGCCGCGACCCTGGTTGGGCCCGAGCTTCTCCCTCATGTGCGGATGGTTCTTGGCGGCTTCAACGGTTGCGGTGTAGCCGATGTTTTGCCAGGTCGGGCCGTGCAACGCCTTCACGCCGTCCTTG
>Ga0070698_100003537_pt1 | contig 17172 bp, 15 predicted proteins | sample KBSK1502metaG_FD_65477 | JGI IMG/M metagenome (GOLD analysis project Ga0070698, IMG submission 65477) | Corn, switchgrass and miscanthus rhizosphere microbial communities from Kellogg Biological Station, Michigan, USA - KBS K1-50-2 metaG | ecosystem: Host-associated > Plants > Roots >...
AACCGGAGTAATCGAGCCGACGCCTTCGCGCGTGAGCGTAATCTGCTGTTTGTACTGCTGCTTTTTGATCAAGTGTTTGACGCGCTTGACGTAGTAAAGACCGTCATAGTTGAAGCCAGCGCCACGTACGCCGACGAGGCCGCGTGCGTCCAAAACGTTCCCGTAGCGGAGGACGTCCAGTTCGCCCTCAGCCGTGACAACAGCATTCGCGGCATCGGTCGTGCCCTGGGCGCGGGCGAGAGCCTCCTGAGCGGTTAGGCCCGATTCGCGAAACTGCTTGGTACGCACATTCGGCTGGTTAAGAATAAGCGACGGTTCGCTTTCCAGCGGCGGCAATTTGTATGGCGGCAACGGTAGTGAGAGAACCGGTAGCGGGATGTTGGTGAGTCGATCCTGCACCAGACCTTGGACGAGTGTAGGCACCAATGCATCGTTCTTGAAGGTAAGCGATTCGACGTTGGTCTGATTTCCCATGTTCACCGAGAGCGCCGGTTGAGGCAACCCGAGGCGTTCCGGCGGTCCCCAGTACGCTGTATTGGTCAGCGGTACGGGTCCCGGCTTAACGTAAAAAACGTATCCGAAACGTTGCGCCATCGCTTTGAGATAAGCCAGGTCGGTCCCTTGCTGCACCGGCGTCCGTTCAATCGGCAGTGGCGGATCCGGGATGGGTGGTGGAATTACTTTTGGAATGAGACCGTATTGCGCGTAGGTGAGGATTATTTTCGTGGCGATGAGCGTTTCGTCGAGAGCAGGATGCTCAGCGGATTTTTCTGTCAGATCCATCATGACGCTTGCGTCCTCACCGGTGATGGTGAGGGTTGATTTGGCTGGGTCCAGTTGCTGGTGCGTGATGAAGCCGTCCATCAAAACGCGTGGGACGAAATCGACTGTCGAAAGAAGGACAACGCGGTTGAAGGGCCGCAGTAGAGGCAATGTCAGCAGTTTGTAGTCGAGCGCATCAGTCAGATCGCCGCGTGCAGCTCGAAAGGTTATTTGGAATCCGGAGCGCTCCTCATCAGTGTGAGTAACTTCGACGCTTTGGAGCGCTTCGAGCAGAAATGGAGGAGCAGGAAGCGGCGCCGTTGGCCCGATCAATAGTGTGAGTTGAAGACCGAGCAACATTGGTTAATCAGCGCGGCGGTCCGCATCTAGAAGGTGCGTTTACTATTCCGTATCAAAACTGCGGTATCGGCACGCGCAGCTTGGCTCCTGGCTGTGCCATCAGCTCCAGAGGATCCGTCGCGTTGTTCGCGTCACAAATCCGCCAGAACTGCTCCGGATTGCCCAGGGTTCGTGTGGCGACCAAGTCCAGCCGGTCGCCCTGGATGACCGTCACCTCGACCAGCAGCGGCATCGTCTCACCTTGGGGCAAGAATCGGCGGCGAACGTAGGAGATCACTTGCCCTTCGGCACTGACATAGATTCCCGTGCCTAGATTGTAGTAGCGACTTGTAGGATCAAACATAGTCAGGCGATACTTGGAACACTCACGCCGGCAGCTGCGGCGATCGCTTCGTTCGCTGTATTGATCAGCGCCATCGTTTCCTTCACTACCTGGTGCGCAAGAAACAGGTAGTATCCGGGATGGGTGACAGAAAAGTCGTTGTAGCTGAGCACCCGAAAACCGAGTGAGACTTTGGCGCGTATCGGATTGAGATTGACGTCGTAAGCCTCTTCGGTGATCGAGAAATCATTGATCCGCACCGGCACGACTCGTTTTATTCCCCAAATCAAGACAGTGAACGGCGCCATTGGTGGTACAATTTCGATTGTACCGGTAAGCATCAATGCGGTATCGATGATGACCTTTGTGCTCTTCGGATAAACGAGCATTTCAAGTGCCGAAAGCTGTGGGTAAACACCAAGCGTCGTGGCGGTCGGATCGCTCTTTTCCAATTGGTCGGTCGCGTCGAGCTCGGCATCGAGCTTGATCGTCTCGATCGGCGCACCCGTGAGTCGCAAGACATCCGTCCGAGCGCCCTCTTCGTTCCCCATCATTTGGGGCTGGATTGTCCGTGTGAGCGAGTCGGGGTTGTACTGAAACACGATGATGCTCGTCAGTGGGTTAAACAGATCGATTCCGACGATGGCACCTTTGAGCAGCCGAGGTGAATTTGGGAAAGCACTCACAAGAGTTTATGGGTTCCGGGCGTGAAAGAGAATGCCCAATGGAGGCGAAAAAGATCCCGCGAGTTTTCGTAGGGTGGCAGGTGTTCGCAATCTCATGTTGCTCGCTGCAATGTTTGATAGACTGCCCAAGCCACTTGGGTACCGATCGTGGCTGGCTGCCGATTGGGCCTTAGCTCAAAGGTGCCTCCGCTCAGATTCTCGATGTCACCCAAATCGACCAGTGACTCGGGGACACCTCTACTTGCGAACAAGCGTGCAAGCTCCAATTCGACGGTCTGGCCAATAGTGAGACGATCAGCCGGCGGAAAACCGTGCAGCACCAATGCGTCGACGTGCAGACTAAGCGCTGGCCGAACGCCAGTTGCCGGGCGTTCTATTCCTGTCGCTGAACCTTGAAGTTGAGTTCCACACTCTTTCTTCGTCACGACCAGCCTCCAATTTCCAATTCGGTCAGCGGCTTTTCGATTTTCAAGTATTCGCTTCGTGCGGCAGCCAGAAGATGATTCATGCGCACCGGTTCGCCGGCATCTGCCGCCAGAAAAGCGGCACGCAGTGCAATGTTCCGGATGCTGCCGCCAGGGATATTCAACTGGGCCAGGCGACGGATATCGAGTCCGTCAGTGGGAGTTTGTTCCGGGAAAATGCGCCGCCAAATTTCCGCGCGCAACGCTGCGTCGGGAAATGGAAATTGGACGACGAAGCGGATCCGCCGGAGAAAGGCTGGGTCGAGCGCACTCTTTATATTAGTGGTCAGGATAGCCAGTCCCCGATACGACTCCATTCGCTGCAGCAAGTAGCTAACCTCAATGTTGGCGTAGCGATCATGGCTGTCTTTTACCTCGCTCCGTTTGCCGAAAAGAGCGTCGGCTTCGTCGAAAAGCAGAATCGCGCCCGCACCTTCCGCCGCCTCGAAAACCCGGGCGAGATTTTTTTCGGTCTCCCCAATGTATTTGCTCACTACCTGGCTTAAGTCGATCCGATAAAGATCAAGGCGTAGTTCATTGGCCAGTACCTCGGCGGCCATGGTCTTGCCGGTACCGCTAGGTCCGGAAAACAGTGTGCTGATTCCCAGGCCGCGCGGGTTGTGCTGGGAAAAGCCCCATTGTTCGTGTACGATGAAACGGTGACGAACGTGCAAAGCGATCTCGCGAAGAATTTGGCGTTGCGGCTCCGGCAAAACGAGATCATCCCAATCGGCGATTGCCTCGGCGCGGTGCGCTAGTCCAGGCAGAGAGCAGCGCGACTGGCTGCGGCAAATCTCCCAGAGCTCGGTACTTGCTTCCGCCTCGTTCGATACCTGTCGGTGGCTTAATTCCGCGCTGGCCGCGTGAATTCTGGCTGCATCGAGATCGAAGTGGGAGGTCACCTGTCGAAGCTGGCCGTTCAACTGTTTGGCCAGCGGTCCGAGCGCCGCACGCCAGATTGTGGCTTGCTCGTCCAGCTTTGGCTTACGCACCTCGATTTTGATAAGAGGTCGGGTAGAATCCCGTAACGGTTCTGCAGCTGTTAACACAAGGGCGCCGCGGCTTCGCTCGATAAAAGGACGAGCAGCCTCGCTGCTATCCGCGCGGTCGCAATCGACCAGGAGCACGCAGCCGCTGAGCAGATTCTCTCGCTCCCAAAGCCGAACGTAGGCTTCGCGCTCGGTTGGGCCGACCGGTATATCGCTTGCGCGGATCAAGTACAACGGAACGCCAAGCGTCGCGCACGCCGCGGCGGGAATCGCGTGGCGAGCGTCGTCGTCGTTTCCGAAAATTTGGACTGCGATGCCTCGACCCTCGCGCCATAGCTCAGCCAGGCGATCGGCAATCGCCTCCTGAGATGGGGGAAGTTTGCTCGAAAACGTAACCGGCTCGAAGAGGCCATACAGGCGCTCGTCGAGATAGGACAAGCCGGTCAGGTAGTGCAATATGCGCTCATCGATCCTCAGTGCGCTGGTAGTGATAGAATCTCCCGCACCCATTTCAACTAGGCGCCACCGTCTTAGCGGCGCCGCCGGTAACAGAGCGCTCCAGTGCGGTTCAGCGAGAGCCGCGAGCGCGAGGCCAAAAGTTGGACCTGTTTTGCGCGGATCACCGCCGACTGCGATGCAACTCGCGACAAACGCTGAGTCCAGCTCCATGCCGGCGCACAACAACAAAATATCTCGCTCAAATGGAGAAAGTGAAAACGTAGCGCATAGGCTCTGCAATGCCGTAGGCACGGAATCAGCATCCTTTTCAGACTCGAGCGTGGCTCCGCACTCAACTCTTCGGCTTGGGTTCGTTCCGGTCTGCTCTGCGTGCCTGGCAAGTGTGCTACGCACGCGAGCCAGCTCCGCCATCAATGTATGCTGATTGATCTCAGACCAATTCATGTGGTCACGCTGACTTTGGGATTGCCGGTAAGCTGGCCGAAAGTTGGACTGCTTGGATTCTGATCGATCTCAAGGGGGCCCTGAGCACCGTCGACCTGAAGACGAATTGGAAAATCACCGGTTGGGGAATCGGCCGGAATTGGAAAATCGAGTGTCGCTGTCGTTGCCGGTCCGCTAGCGGGTCGCGCAGGAATCAGGATCGAACGCGCACCGACAACGAGGCTTGCTCGCTGAGCGCGGCCGACCGGAGGGTTGACCCCAAGAGTGAGCGTAGCGCCTACTTTGACAGTGATGGGCGGCGGTGTCGTGATCTGGGGTGCGAGCATAAATGGCACGACGTTCGATTCGAAACCGGAATGCGGATCGGCGGGAGTTCCAAAAATCAACGGCTGTACAACTTGGACGGTATTGACCCCGGCCGGCAGACCGGTTGGCAGAGTCGCAACCAACTGATTGTCAGTGATGCTGGTGGGATCGACGAGTGCGGATAAGCCGAAGTTCAGCTTCGTTTGGATCGCTTTGAAGTTCTGCCCGTTCAACGTAATCGATGCGCCGGCCAGAGCAATTTGCGGTGAGACCTGCTCGATAAACGGATGCCGGAATGGCAGTGCAAAGATGTTTCGCCGGGAGACCGGCAACGCCGCTTTCGTCGTTTTGCTGCTTTCGATTAACACCACAGAAATACGATACGCGGCGGTCGGTCGGTAATGGGCTTGCAGCGCCGTCCAAAGCTTCCAAACTTCTTCTGTGCTGACGAGCTGTGGCGTGATCTTGATCTGCTCGACTTGCTCGGCTAGATCGGCAGCGGCAAGGGGCCCGATCGGTAGGATGCCGCCCGACACTGGGGGCACACCGCCCAGTGCCGTGCGGATAGCGTCGCGCGGTAATACCGGTGTTTCGTGCAACATCTGCATGGCGTAGCCGAGCAGGATTTCACAGTCAAAATCGTTTTTTCCATAGGCACTGAGTAGGTAATAAAGGTCGAGCGCAAGCGGCGCATTGGCGACCCGGTTGCCCTGGCCATCTCGCGAGGGCAGCGCGGAGTTGCTCCAACCGGCGTTGGAAGCGATATGGTACAGGAAGATATTTAGCTGAGGCTGCTCCGTGTCGCCGATTGTGATGCGATCCGGAGGGAGCGCCGTGACGGTTACTGGGCTTCCGACCGTCGTGCTTATACCGTGGTCGATTACGGCATTGTTGAGCAAGTCGCGCAAAACAGCGCTCACGGCAGCGATGGCGAGCGCGTTGCTCATGCGGTGCCCTTGTTGCGTAATCGCAAGTACTCGTCGAGCGAAAGCTCTGGCTTACGGGACCGGGGCTGAATTGGTGCCGCCGGACTGACCGCCCGAATTTCGATGCGCCCAATTGTCACGTGGATTTCAGGCGCTAGCGGTGGAGGTGAAGCGAACGTTGCAGGTACTTCTACAGGCCTTCGGGTTATCGCCGGAAGCGAAGCAGATTCGGTCACGGGCGGTGACTGGACTAGCGGTTGCGATGATCCGGGAGGCTCTATGAGAGGTTGGAGCTTGAGAGAAGATAGTGCCGACTCCTGAGAAGCAAAGGGGCGTACTGGATCGGAAGAGGGAGCCGGTTGAGGTGTGGGTGATCGCCTGAGCGCAACGGTAACGCTTGCAATTTCGGGCGCCAGGCGAGTTATCTGCGGCACCGGCAGCATGGGACCTTTGTCCTCTGGTGCGGGCTGGAATAGATCTTGGCTCAGAGACCCGCTCCGGTCTTGTTGCCGCGACCTAATGATTTGCTCGGTTGAGCCAGGGAGGTGTGACGGGCTGCTCCTGGACAATTCGGGTTCCGATGTTTGCGACGCGACAGTTTGTTCGGAGGCGGCGACTGTATGCGGGACCGCCGAGACGTATGTCCGCACCGGACCCTCAGGTTCACGTTTCTGCTCTAGACCGGCCGGTATGGTGAACGGAGACTCGGATTCGAGAGTTCGCCGAGGAACTTCTGCTGTCGAAGGGATGGTGTCCCTAACTACTTCCTCGGCTCCGATTGATGAACGTTCGATCTCAGTGTGCTCCGTTTCGGCCCAGTTTGTGACTCTGGCTATGGCCGGCTCAAAAAACGACGGCAGCAACGGTCGCAAAACCGGGCTGGCGTGACGGACGCGTCCGGCCAGACGCGCAAGGTAATCGCTCATTTGCCGATCATCTCCAGGTAGAGGCGCCGCCGCGTAGGACTGAGAGCGAGAACATCAGTTTCGTTCCAGCCATAGGCTAATGCGAATGCGTGGACGTCGCGCAGCAGTTGAGCGGCCCAGGCATCTAGCTCGGACCAGAAGAACGATGAGATGTCCAGCGGTGCACGCCACCGGTGCATACATTGCGGGCACCGCAGTGAGATCAGCATATCGGCTTGCGGATCGGCTTCTGCCATTTTTGCCGCGATTGCGGTTACGATTTCGTCGGGCAGGTTAGCGACGGGAATCTGATCCGTTTCGCGACGCGCGCTGAGGACACACCGCTGCAGGAGGCGGATTTGATCGTGAGTCGTGTCGGCGTCCTGATCCAGCGCGAGAAGGTCGAAACCGTTTGGAAGCCTGAATTCAATGCGGTAGCCGCTCTGTTCCAGCGTCACCGAGGCGGGTGGTTTGCCTTCCGATGCAAGGCAAAGGTCGACCACACTGAGACTGACCTCGAGTTTCTCGTTGCAGGTCGGACACGTTGTGATCGCGTTCAGGCATCCTCCGAAGGTTCGTTCGCGCAAATGAAGAAGCTGCCGGTCGAGTTCGCCGATCGTGAGGTTGGCCAGTCCATCGAGGCTTGAACCTTCCTTGGTTGCGCCGAGTAACGTAAGAGTACGTAGTGCTGGGGGTAAACCCAACCCCCGTTCCCAAGTCTCTAGTAGCTGCGCCGAGGGGGGTGCGCTCATGCTTTGGCTACGTCGCAATCGTGGGTTCCTGCGGCTCGGGTACTGCCGCGTCACGCTCCCAGCCTTCGTTTTCCAACTTGATATGCTGGATCAGCACAACATTCGCATTCCCGTCCAGGTCGGCCGTTGCCTGCCACTCCGATACCCAGCAACGGAAGATCTTGTAGGCGAGAGCAAGTTGACCCGCCTCATTATATATCTCCAGGATGATGTCTTTGCGAAAATCAGCGAGTGAAACTTCGCTCCCTAATCCGGCGCCAAAACTCCAGACTTTGTTGGCCCATTTTTCGAACTCGAGGTCGTGGGTTACTCCTCGTTCTAAAGTGAGAGCATCAAATTCGGTTCTTCCGGGAGATTTGCGTGATGAGCTCGGATCTCCGCCTTCTCGGTGTTTGACTACCTCGGTTGTCCGCTTGAGCGCGCTGACCTTGCTAATGCCGGCAACATATCGGCCGTCCCATTTCACCCGGAATTTAAAATTCTTGTACGGATCAAACCGGCGTGGATTGACAGTAAATTCAGCCATACGGGTTCCTTAGGATTGGAGTTGTCCGGCCATCTGCTGGATCTGGATGATAACGAACTCCGCTGGTTTGAGCGGAGCGAATCCGACCAGAATGTTTACGATGCCCAGAGTGATGTCGTTTTGGGTGGTTGTTTCAGAGTCGCACTTCACGAAGTAGGCGTCTTTTGGCGAACTGCCCTGGAACGCTCCTTTGCGGAATAGGTCTTGCATGAAGGCGCCGACGTTAAGGCGGATTTGTGCCCAGAGCGGCGCGTCGTTAGGCTCGAACACGACCCACTGCGTGCCGCGATAAAGGGATTCTTCGATATAGAGAGCCAAGCGACGGACGGGCACGTACTTCCATTCGGAGCCTATCTGGTCATTTCCCCGCAACGTCCGCGCGCCCCAGACGACTATGCCGTAAACAGGGAAGCTTCTAATGCAGTTAATAGCTTCCGGATTTAAGATACCATTCTGGTCGTCGGTGAGAACAACGCTTAGGCCGACAGCACCGGTTAGACTTGCATCTGAACCGGCTGGCGCCTTCCAGACGCCTCGGCTCGCGTCAGTTCGTGCATAGATTCCGGCGACAAAGCCGGACGGCGGAAACAGGCCGGTTCGATTTTGCTGCAGGGGATCGGCCGCCTGTATCCACGGAAAATAGAATGCTGCGTTGATACTATCGTCGCCGGTAATGGCGGATCCCGGTCCGCTCACTTCCAACGTGGCGAGACTGACTGTTGGGCTTGAGTCTGCGATCAGGAACGCGCGTTCTTTGCGACAATAACTTTCCAGCGTTTGGATGGTCGTTGCGTCCGTCTCGCCAGGTACAGCCAGCAAGTTGAAGAGTGGGATCGTATCCAGGAGATGAACTCCCGTTCCAGAACCGCCTGCATTCAAGACAGTGTGGAAATCAGCGGTTCCCGGATTCAGGACGTCACCGTCTGCTCCGCCAGCCAGCGATTGATTTAATTGATCGGAGCCAGGTACGCTGGGCGTCGCCTCTAATGTGGTCTGGATGAACTGCGATCCTTGTCCCAAGACACTGATCACAAAATTGGGATCGTTTTTATCAAGGGAAAGATTCATGAACGATTCGACTTGGGTCCCTTGATAGCGAACGATGATCCCGAATCGGTTACCGCTCACCTTGACGTCAACTTGAATAGCGTTTCCCCAGCCGCCCGGGTTCGCGGCTGAAAAGGTTAGAAAATTAGTGATCGTGTGGCTCGCTGTCTTTGCCGGATTCGCTCCAGCCTGCTCGGTCAGCCGAACGATGTAGGCTTGGCTTCCGCCATTATTGAAAAATTGATAAACCGCGTAACTCAAGAGACTGTTCGCATCCAGACCGCCAAACTGCCGCTGAAAGTCGGACCAGCTAAGGATTAATTGAGCTTGGGTCGTCGGCCCTTGTTTAGCCCAGCCGACAAATGCAGTGATCGAAGTAGCAACGCCGGTGATTGTCCGAACGCCGCTCGGGATTTCCTGAATGTAAACTCCAGGATAAGTGGGTGTGACTGGCATAGTTTTGTTCGTTTAACGGATTCTCATGAAGCGAGGTGTCCACCCGCAATTTGGGTAGGCTCCGCACAACGGCTCGAGAGCCGTTCTTGGTAGTAAAATGATTTGGCTCCTCGCAGTTAGGCGGCCTCTGCCTCGAGCCATCTCTTCTCTATCTGCACCCGTGCGCGCAAGAGGGTCTCGAGCAGTATGGTGACCCGTTTTCCATCGTCTAGCTCTCGCTCGACTCTGCCCACTAAACCTTCGAACGGACCGTCCTGGATTGAAACCCGGTCGCCAGGTTTCAGGCTTCGCGTGGGGATCCTGATAAGGCCGTCTTCTTCAGCGCGGTCGCGAATTTCTCTGATGATTCCGGCATCAACCGGTACAGGAAATCGGCCGGAGCTTACGACGCTCAGGACACCGCGTGAATACTCGACCGACTCCATTGACGTCGCCGGACGGAATCGGGCAAAAAAATAACCCGGGAATAAGGCTTTCACTGTGGTCCGCCTAGTGGTGGGTGCCGGATGTTCCACTCTAAGCCGCGGCAAGAAAATCTCGATGCCCAATCCGCGGACATTGGCCGCAGCAAAATCCTCGCGCCGCATCTTCGTGTGAATCGCAAACCAATGATTGGCTCCCCACAAATCGACGATTTTATCCCGACAATTTGGTTGTGGGAGGTTTGCGCTCGACATCAGTTGGCTGGGCTAAGCACCGATCGTGCCAGTGCTGCAGTCCCCAGGAGCCACCCGGGAGCCGATTGCTCGGCCAGGGCACTTTTGTCCTTTTGGTTTGAGCTATCGCAGCGGCGGCCTGTCCGCCGAAGCCGGTAGGATAATTTTGTCCTTACGTTAGCAGGTGTTTGTCCTGATCAGCGCAGGGCTTGAACTGCGCCACATCAATCTGGTGTTTGCGGACAAGCTGCCAGAATGCGCGCCGGTTCTTTCGTGCGGTACGGGCTGCCTGAGTAATGTTGCCGTTGCACGAGCTTAAGACATCTAGAAGATAGGTTCTTTCGAACTGGGCGATCTGTGCCGCCTTCGCTTCTTTGAATGAGCCTTGGGGCGCAGAACAATCATTGCCCGGTAAGAAAATCTCGGTCTCCTGAATCACAGTGCCTTGGCAGAAAACGACTGATCTCTCGATACAATACTCCAATTCTCGCACGTTCCCGGGCCAGTCGTACCGCATCAGCTTTTGCATCGACCCGGTCGAGAAGCTCGTAATTGGCCGGCTGAAACGAGAGGAGTATTTGGCCAGGAAATGGAAGGCAAGGAGCGGAATATCGTCTCGCCGTTCCACCAATGGCGGCAGCCGGAACGAAAGAATGTGTAGCCGGTAAAAAAGGTCGGCTCGAAACTTGCCTGCTGCTACTAGCTGTTCCAAATCGACGTTTGCCGCTCCGATAACCCGCACGTCTACAGAACGTGCTTGGGTAGAACCAAGAGGTCGGTATTCTTTTTCCTGAAGGAAACGCAGTAACTTCACTTGGATGAGGGGATGCAGGCCGGCGATCTCATCCAGAAACAGCGTCCCTCCATCTGCCTCCTGGATGACGCCTGGGTGTGATCTGGATGCTCCCGTGAAAGCACCCTGTTCATGACCGAACAATTCATTCTCTGCCAGGTCGACCGGGATGGCGCCACAGTTGACGGCGATAAAAGGCTTGTGCCCCCGTGAACTAAGCTGGTGGACAGCACGAGCGAAAAGCTCTTTGCCTGTTCCTGTTTTGCCGAAAATGAGGACGCCTGCATCGCAGCTCGCTGCCAACGGGATTCGATTTACTTGGGCTTGAAAGGCACAGCTCTGACCGATGAGTCCGTTCAATGCCGATTTGCTCTCAAGCGGCTCTCTTAATGCTTCCGGTCGACTGGAGTGCTCCAGCAATCGCCACACGCGAGGCAAGATCTCTATCGGTCTCAATGGGGGAGTGACAAAGTCTACCGCGCCGAGTCGTAGCAGTTCAAACATTTGGCCGGGCTCGCTCTTTTCCACCACCGCTAGTACGGGAGCAGTTAGTCCAGCCTTGTGGATAGTTGCGAATGCCTCCTTGGCCCGATCCAGGAAAATGCCGGATAGTACCATGCATATGACATCCGGCTTGAAATCGGAAAGCATGCGGCAAGTCCCGTTGTTCGCGATCGAGTATCGCCGGATCTCAATGGCTGCTTGCAGACGACAGGAGTTCTCAATGGCCAAGGCTTCCAGAAATTCCAGCAGCGTACACCCCAACTCGCTGGGCGAGCACAGGTCATACAGGAAGATTCTAGGTCGTTGCATCGACGGCGTTTTTTTTTTACGTGATCATCCGTGCCTCGGTGTCAATCTCTGGCGGCGACCGCCTTTACGGCTTCGACCGGCATCGATATCATGCGCAGGTAGACGCTGTACTTGTCAGAGTCTGAGTCCGACTAGATCCAATAAAGAACTATTCGACCGGTTACCCGAATGTTCGACGCCTCCGCTGACACGGGCTCCTGCCTGCCCTAGACCATTCCTTTTCGCGGGCATACGATTTTCCGTCGCATGCCTACATTTCAAAAAAAGCTCACTCCTGCAGCTTTAACGCCCTTTTAGAAATGGCGGGTATTTTGAATACTCTAAAGTAACGCCGGCTGTCCAGCCATACGCAAAAGTGCGTATATGCTCGGGGCTGAGAGCATGTAGCATTTCCTGAGATTGGTATCCTTGGTATAGTCGACCATCACCGACATGGTTGGATTCTTGTGCTGCCTTTAGGCAATTCGATCCCATATGAAGCAACAATTGGTCACTAATGATAAGGCCCGGCGGTCCGAAGCAAGCCGTGTAGCTGTAGGGGGGAGGAAAACCGGTAGTCGACCCCTTGGGGCACTGGGTGTTTCTTCCGGTTTTTTTGGGAAGTCTGTCCTGGTTCAGCGATCTGTACGAATGGCCAGGAGTGAGGATCACGCGGCTGACTGGTGGTCCCGTTCCTCCGTGTGGCCGCAGGGCGCTGGGATCGCGTTTGTTCAGGGCGCTCTTGCCTCGCCGAGTACGCCACTTGATGAGGCGACTCGATCCTTTATGGAGCCGAGGTTTGGCCACGATTTCGGCCAGGTGCGAGTTCATAAAGATGAGTCCGCCGCGGACACAAACCAGGCATTGGATGCACTTGCTTACACCGTTGGTGACCATATCCTGTTTGGCGCCGGCCAGTATGCACCGAACACGGCCTATGGTAAGCGAATGCTGGCCCACGAATTATGTCATGTGCTCCAGCAGAGGGAGGGTTTGGTTGAAGGGCACCCCGGGATCGGTGGGGTCAAGGTAAGTGATCCGAACGACCGCTTTGAGCGTGCAGCCGATGTGGTTGCCGATCGGGTGATGCAGGCCGGAAGTGCTGCGCGGGCAGAGGATGGCCGGCCTGGCTCTAAGGCCGCAACGACACCAAGCCAGACCACCGCGACCCCTATCCGGCAGGTTCCTGTTGTCCAGCGGTACCTGGCTGGCAGTGAAGGTCATGGCGGGATAGAGGAGGAGGCTCTCCACGAGGCGGGTCTTTCGCCAAGGGAAGCAAAACTTGCCTATTACGGTAACTGGCTGCGGGACCTTTCACAGATACCGGGCATGCGCGGGCTAATACGGATCCTCGCGGCGGGCGAGTTTGGACGGGAGCCTACCGATGCCGAGCTGGGCCAATATCTCGCCAGCGAACATATGGATCGGCCGGACAAAGGTGGCACCGCCGAAGATCCCTATCTTTCGCCACAGGAAAGGGAGGCCAAGACAATGGCGCTCGGTGGTGAACAACGTCGCTGGGTCGAGGAACAACAGAGCGCCCAGTTCCGCGATCTGATTGAGCGGCGCAGACAGGCATCGGGCCTGCCACGTTGGATCGAGGTGGGTAAGGAGCACGCCAAACGCAAGCTCGGTGAGGCAGTGGCTCTCGGTCGCACCTCCGAAGGCCTTCAAGCATTGGGCAATGGCCTGCACGCGGTCGAGGACTACTTCGCTCACTCCAACTTCATCGAAGTGGCACTGGCTCAGTTGGTGCACGAGGGGAGCTTACCCTCGGACAACCCGCTCGTAGCGGCAATGAGCCATTACATAGGAGTGGATCCCTCGAACGTCCAGGACCGGCCCGGTCTGCCTACTGTCGACATTTTTGGTCGTCCGAGAATCGTTACTGGCACATCTGTCGGTCAGGCTGCCAACCTGGTCGGCTTGTGGGAAACGCTTAAGACGGAGCTCAAGACTGGTGAGTTGCGCAATGCGTTTATTAGAGGTCTAGCCATCTGCTATGGTTGGCGGCCATTCGGCGCTGCGGGGCGCTGGCTCTTGGGCAAAGCGGGTGGCGTCGTTGGCGGTGCCTTGGGCGCAATTGGCGGAGCTCTGCGCTGGGTGGGAGGCACGGTTGGCGGGCTTTTTAAAGGAGCTGCTACGGGCGCTGCTGCGGGCTGGCATCGTGCTAAGCACTGGTGGCAAAAACCATTTGCAGCTCTCGGGGGACTATTCAGTGGCGCTGCGCACGGAACCGTGGCTGGAGCAAAGACGACAGCGGGACCGGTAGCTGGAGCTGCCGGCGGCTGGCGCTCAGGGGAACGGATTGGCGGAGCTATCGGTCAAGGGGTCTTCGGAACCGCAGGGGCTGCGATCATGGGTGTGGCCGCCGGTGGTCTTTCCCTTCTGGCCGGCACACTCATCGCGGCGATTGATCGCACGATAGGCGAAAAAATCATTCCAGCCGGCACCCGCGGTTCGATTAAGGCTGCACCTTATGGCTCCGGGCCAACGCACTCGCAGATAGCGAAAGATGATCCAGAGCATCCTCTTTTCGGCGCTTCGCGAGCTCTTGCACATGAGGCGGATCTACAAATTGGACGAGCGATCATTGCATCCTGGAGCGGGAAAGGGACGGTCGAAGCGCGCGCTGCCGCCGTGGAGGCCCTTGTCGATGTCTTCGTTGCGCACCCGTTCGCGGTCGGGTGGTGGAGATCGGTGCTTCTGAACGCTGCCCGGTCCGTGAGCTCTCGTCAGGCTCCCCAACATTCGCGTCCGCGATAGTCGTTGAAAAATGACGTCATTTAACTCGAGTAATTGCGACTCGAATCAAACCGCGATTATTCCAGTACATCCACGCGATATCATTAGCGAAACACAATAGTTCGCCCGATTTGCCAGGAGAAAAGTTTCTTAGACGTTAGTAGGAAACGGACTTTCAAGCCGCTGCCAGGTTCCGTCGCAGTAAACCAAGAGTCTCTTCATAGGTGAGGAGTCTTAAGTAAAGCGCTGGAAAGTTAATCGGTCGAGCGATACACAGCGATCGAGCGATAGCGAGACGAGCTGTGTGAGCCAACTACTGGCGGTGGCTCATCGAAGGATTCACTGAAGGTTGGAGTTCGCCCGCTCATATCCCAGTCTAAGCGCTCGTTGCGAACCGTTGGTTGTGCTTTGGATCTCGTTCAGGGCGGTTCCTCTACTGTCAGACGCCGGCGGTAGTTGTGCTTGAGGTGGCGCCCCCCGGAATTCCACCTTCCCGACTTCGCAACGTGTACAGCGCGTTCCATATGTTAGCGCGGTACTTGGCTTTCTCATGATCCGCGGTAATACATTGATAGAAGTCGATCATATCCAGGATCGACTTGTAACCGGTCTGCATTTCCGTGTGAAATCTCCATCGTGCTCCAAAGGACAGAGAGCGCTCAACGGTGATTAAGAGCGCAGCCAGAGCCGCACAGATTCCGGCGAGGAACGGCGCATTCGGTATCCAACTGCTACCGGGCAGAAAGGACGCGGCAGCGGTGAGGGCGAGCTGGAGAATCGTGCCTCCATTAAATAACGCCCCGTCAATGTTAGGATGGTGGCGTTTGATGGCTTCATTAATGTGATCGCGGAGATCGGACCTAAGCAAGGGATCGGTCTCAACGGGAACCGGGTTTTGAATCGCGGGGGCTTGATCAGTCATATGAAGTTTATATCTTGAATCGACCAAGGTCACGATCCAGCTGCGGCAGCTGTCGCTTGCCCGAATTGCTCATTTGCTTGGTCTTTGAGTGGAGCTGCATGCAACCCCGTCATGCCTAACAAAATCGGATAGTAAATACACTGTGAAAAGCTATTGGCTTACGGTTTTATCAGAGGCAACAACGTCGGTACATACGTTAAACTGCGTACCTTAGAGACAGCGGGGAGGTGGTGCTGATCTCCAAAAGATCCAAGCCATCGCTGCTAATTTCAAAAAGTCGCAAATGACGCGAGCTAAGCTTGGTGAAGCACAACCGTGGCTCGCCGATTTCAGCGAGGCAGAACTTGACCAAGCGGATCTCAGTAAAGTCGCATGCGACTCTGCGAGGGACCAAAAAAAAGCGGTGTTGTCTGACGCGCACTTGGAAGTCAAGAACCCGCCACTAGGCTTTCTCGTGTGGGCAATGCATCAAGGCGCGGTATCCATCGAGACGGATGACGAATGGTTGGCGATGAAGAAGCAAGAATCATCGAGCAACTGAGAACAGCTCCGCTGTCGAATTTGTTGTCTCGCTTCGCGGGTGGACCAAGGTTCAGAAAAATGAAGTGGCGGATTAGCCGTTGAAGGTCCTACGGCAAGCCGTCGCCCGCGCTGCTTTAATGGCTGCTTCGATCTTTCCCGCTCGCAAGCAATCGAGTGGTCTTTTGCCGGCTAGCCGCGTCATATAGCTTAAGAAAAAGACCGTCGTTTGGCAGTCATCATCTGAATCAAGTTCTGCTAAGCAGTCGCGAATGCCTAGCATTACGCGTTTCGGCTTCCGAGCGAACTGCCAGACCGGATACATCCAGGTCCCGGCCTCGTTTTTAATGGCTACGATTTGTCGGTAGCGGCGCCAATCTTCAACGATGGTAATATTCTCCAGTTCCAGGAGAGCGGCGACCTCCTGATCACTGATGCAACCGCCTTCGGCCCGGAGCAGATCTTCAACGCCAATTCTAGCGACGAATGATGGTTGTACCGAGTCTCGATGGCTGCCCTGTGGTTTGAGAATCTGACCAGCCATGTCAACAGATTACCGCGTCGGTTAACAGCTGTCTTCTGATTTCTTCAATCATGCCAAAAACAGTACTCAAGATCCAAGATCACGCAGCCCGTCCTCTGGCAATCAGCTAGTTCCAAGGGTATTTTAAGGGCCGCTAAGCGGTGACTTATAGTAGATGAAGCTCATAAGCGGATTACTGGCGCCCAAACGATCGACAGCAAAGTTCTAGTAAATTTGTCGCATCCCCGGGTCTGTTGCCGCGGTTCATAACAAGCTTAACGCGCTGCCGAACTGACGGTCGGTTCCGACTGTCGGTCCTTATCAGAACAGAATTCAGTCGCGATGAGGCACTCCCAGGTAGAGTCCAACTTGGCCAGTTGATCATTCAATTGTCGTTTCGATTCGTCCTTCGATAGCTGCTCTGGTTGATCAGGCGCGTCGTTGGCAACTTGTAGAACTAGTCGGTTTTGCAGATCTCGCATTCCTGGAGGATGCAGTCGAGTGTGCCCGTTCCTAACCAATCTCTTTTTCGCCTTTCTTTGGAAAGCTGCTCATCGGAAACACGCATAAGTAAATGCGTATATGTCGGTCAGAGAGTAGATAGGGATTCGGAGCTGCTGGTTTCACGAATTCAAAAGAATCTCGTCGCAGAGAAGGCGATGCCGTGCGCGATAACCCGGTCGGCATATTCTCATATGCCGCCATTCCGGCATTTGTTAATGTCCAGTGCAATCGAGCTTGGTGAGGAAGAGGCATGAAGTCGGAGCGAAGAGCAAAGCAGGGCAAGGACGCCGAGCGCCCGAAGCTTGGAAAGTCCG
>Ga0070698_100003538_pt1 | contig 17170 bp, 22 predicted proteins | sample KBSK1502metaG_FD_65477 | JGI IMG/M metagenome (GOLD analysis project Ga0070698, IMG submission 65477) | Corn, switchgrass and miscanthus rhizosphere microbial communities from Kellogg Biological Station, Michigan, USA - KBS K1-50-2 metaG | ecosystem: Host-associated > Plants > Roots >...
CCGCGGCAGGCGCGCGAGCGCGTCGTAGAGGTGGATGGTCGAGCGCATCGCCTTCACCCAGTCGCCCAGGTGGAGGCTCTCGTTCTCCGAGTGGGCCTGGGTGTTGGGATTGGGCACACGCCCATCAGGATGCAGGGCGCGCCCTTGAGGAGATCGGCGAACGGCTGCACGAAGCCGATGGTGCCGCCCGCGCCGAACCATGGCCGTCTCCTTGCCGAAGCCCGCCTTGAGGGCGCCGCGCGCGGCCTCGAAGGCCGGCCCCTCCGGGTCGGTGGTCCACCACGGCGTGGTGCCGTTGATCTTCGCGGTGACCTTCACGCCGTAGGGCGGCTTGATGGTGAGCTTCTTCACGATGAGGCGGCCGGCCTCGCGCGCGTCCATGCCGGGGACGGTGGCTCACGCTCCCATCATGGCGCGGAGCTTCGCGCCGTTTCCCTGGCCTGCACGAACGCGGGCGAGCCCACGTCCACCATGTAGCCCACGTCGCGGCGCATAGCCCGGATTCTTACCAGATCGAGCGCCGTCATTCGGACGTTAACCTCTAATTTGAACCGACGCGATTCAACAGGCAGGCAGCGAAAGCGGAATCCAAACAATGGAAGGTGACCGCCTATCTTCGAGCGCGACTAGGGAGTGCGTCACGACCCACCGGCGTGCGCCGGCATCCCATCGCTCCTCGCGATTCGATAGACGATCCAGCCGGTCCCGTCTTGGCCCCCGATGCGCTCGGCGCGTTCGAACAGGGTCGGACGTCCTCGAGTGGGAGCCGGCGGATACTGCACGAGCATGGCCTGCCGCCCCAATGGGACCGCCGCCGCCGCGGACGTCGCGTCGACCTCGTAGCGCGCGACGATTGCGCGTCGTTGGTTGTAGAAGTCGACGACCCACTTCATGCTGTCGTCCCCGCTCGGCTCAGCCGCGGCGTCGGCCCGCCAAGCGGAGCAGGAATGAGGAAGAGGTCGCCCGAGCCCCAGTCCGATCCGATCAATCCCATGAACAAGAACTGGCCCGCGCCGGCCAGGCTGCGTTTCGTCGTGGAGCCGAAGGCCGCAAGCGCGCCGAACATACCGGCGGTGACGACGAACGTCGTCGCGATCGAAGCGGCCGGTATAGGCGAGCAGCAGCACCGACAGCGTGACGCCGCTCAGGGCCGAGTAGATGAGGAACAGCCCCGCGGCCGCCGTCGGCATCAAACTCTGCACGCGCGCCGAGAGGTAGACGACCAGCGCCCAGCTCGCCCGGCGCCGCACTGGCCGGTGACAGGCGTGTCGCAGCGAAGTCGCTCATGACCGTGCTCCGTCAGCCCTGCGCGGCAGCTCGGGTGGAGGGCCAGACACCGCGCTGGGCGATGATCGCCAGCGCCGCGCCTGTGCAGCCGACAAGGAGCATCGTCGTCATACCGGCATCCCGCCAGATTACAAGCCACACGAAGGCGCCCACGATCAGGCTGCCGGCCAGGCCCAGAACCATGTCGGAAATAAATCCGTATCCCCAGGCGCGTGAGCAGGCCTCGGCCAGCCATCCCGCGATGAGTCCGCCGAGGACGAGCATCGGCGTCATCTGCACGATGGTCTCAGTCATGAATGTTGTCCAGCTTCGGCGTCCACGTTCTGCGCGCGTACGTGATGACCATGCGCACGAGCGCTCGGCTCGACATCCCCGTCCGCGTCACTTGGCACCGATGGCCACGCCGAAGCGCGCGCTGGCCTCGCGGTACGCCGAGGGGATGTATACGAGATCCACGTAGATCGCCTTCAGTGTCGACCCCGTCAGCGCCGAAGCGGGAAAGTCGACGTCGAGCGACTCGGTGGCCTCCTGACCGGGGTCGAGCCGGTCGGTGCCGGCCGCGGCGAACTTGATCGTCGGCTCCGTCCGCATGTCCTCGAGCTTGATCGGCCGGCCCGCGCTGTCGGTGTAGCGGAACTTGCCGCTCACGAGACGCACGGTCTGGTCGCGCGAGGTGTTCGTGAGCACGAGCCTCCCAGTCAGCTTGGCCGGGGTGACGATGCGGCCGGAACCGTCCTCGACGCGCTCGGTGACCTTCATGTCGGTCAACTCCGCGGCCACGATCCCCGTTTGAACCTTCGTCGACGGCGGCGTCACCGTGTACGTCTTGTCCTGAACCGCGGCGGCCGTCGCCACCGGCGGCACGTTCGGGCTGAGCGTCATCCAGACGATGCCGGCTACGATCGCCGCGCCGAGGCCCCACCGCCACAACGTGACCCGCTCCCCGCGAGCGGGTTCGATCGGGCGGAACTTGCGCTGCACGCCGATCAGCACGGCCGCGAAGATGAATGCGACGATCGCCCCGGCGAAGACGTTGCCCGGCGCGGCGCCGACCATGCGGAGGATCCAACTGCCGCCGATGCTTCCGGCGAGCGCGAGATAGACGTCTCCCTTCAGGCCGTAGCCTCCGTCCTTCATCACCAACCCGGCCAGCAGGCCGGCCAAGAGTCCCGCAAGAACCCATCCGCCGAACATGGCGAAGCTCATGACTCGTACTCCTTCACTCGTTGCACGTCATCGGTCGCTGTCTCCTCGGCCGCATCGGTTAGAGTCGGCGCCCGCCGCGCCGCCGACGCCGGCGAGCCGCGACGCGTCCAGGCGCGCGCTTCGAGCGGCCGTCCTTCAGACGGCACGCCTCGTTGCAGTACCCTTCGATGCTCTCCGGCAGCGCGGTCTTGCACGTGAGACATCGAGCGATCACCAGCGCGGACGTCATGGGTGGCTCCTCGTCTGAGACGTTAATCTTCGCCGATGCCGCGCGGCCGCCCAATTGGACCTAGGTCCAACCGATCGCTCCAGTCACGCGGATCTGCCGTCAGAACCATCGACAGGCATTCCGTAGCGCGTGAACGAGGAGGCGTGCATAGGACCGTGCCCGTCTGTACGGAGGCCTTGACGCACCGCATCGATCACTTCATCGACGGTGTATGGGTTGCCGAGGACGATCTCAATCGCGTTCGTTTTCGGTGCGGCGCGTTCTAGAGCCTCTTTGTTTGTGGTCGTGATGACCCAAACCAAGTGCTGCAGCGAATCGGTCTCGCGCAGCAAGCGCAGGACGTTACAGTTCGCCTCGTACGGGCGAGGGATGTCGTAGACGAGGGCGACCGGCTTGTGTTCCTTTACGAAGGCGATGAGATCGAGAGCACCGCTCTGAATATCCGCTAACCGTGCCGTCGCAGTGACGAAGCCTTGAGCCTCGAATGCGAGGCGCGTCATGTCGAGAATTTCGTCCATCGAGTTGAAAATCGCCACCACCGGCGAGGAATTCGGCTGCGTCATGTAGCGCCAACCTCTCTTGTCGGGATCGAGACTGATCCCGAATGGCGTGAACGCTGAGCAGCCAAGTGGCTAAGCCTCAGCGTGAGACTGCGAGGATCCGATCAGCGCCGCCCCGCGGTGAGTTAGGGACGCGACCAGAAATCTCCCGCCTGGAGGGTCGCACCGTACGAAGCCGGCTTCATTGCCCGACCGACGACCCCGAGGGCTGACCCATCATCAGCACGCGCAGGATCGATGCGGTCCCGCTCTCGGATATGCGGAGATGTCGGGCGAGCTCTTCCAGAGTCACCGCGGGATGAAGCCGAACGACCGCCCGGATCTCTGCTTCAATCTCAGTCCACCAACCGTCCACTCGGATGCTCCTTCAGGGCCAAGATGGCGACGACGCCGACGAGCTCGCTCAGACCGACCGGTTTGCCCACGTGGTACTGGAATCCCGCGCGAATCACGCTGGCACGATGTTCGGCAGTGGTGTAGGCGGTGAGCGCCGCGGCAGGGGTCGCGCCGCCGAGCTCCGGCGACAGCGCACGCACCTGCCCGATCAGCCAGTAGCCGCCTTTGCCCGGCATCGACAGGTCGCTCAGCAGGACGTCGGGACGCTCGCGTTGCAGGACGTCCAGTGCCTCTTCGGCGGTGCCAACCGCGGTGACCTCGGCGCCACTGTGCTTCAGCATGTCCGTCACGACGTCGCGGACAGAGCGTGTGTCGTCAACGACCAGCACCCGCACACCGTCGAGCCGCGACTGATCACTCATGACGGGCCCTCCAACGTGGGCCACGCTAGCAAGGCGTATCAACGGTAACTATTGGACGTTAGTCCAACAGCGGCTCAGGACGTGTCGGGGAGAAGTGTAGCGTACAGACTACTGAAATCGACGCCCGCGCCTGCGCCTGCGCCCGCACCGTCGCCGCGGTCGACGGTCGGGCGAAGTCGCGCAGGTCGAAGTCCCCCTCTCGAATGTTGCCCCCAGATCACCGAGCTCGCGGCCGACGCCTTCCTCCGGCTAGACCGACCCACCGTGCGCGGTCGCGGCGGGCGCGGGCTCCGGCATGTCGGTGATGAGCGCCTCGGTCGTGAGCAACAGCGATGCGATCGAGGCTGCATTCTGCAGCGCGACGCGCTCGACCTTGGTGGGATCGATGATCCCCGCCTGCATCATGTCGACGTACTCGTTGGTCTCGGCATCGAAGCCGCGGGTGACCGGGACCATGGCCCGGACTTTGTCGACGATCACGGACCCCTCGAGCCCGGCGTTCTCCACGATCATCCGGATCGGCTCCTCCAGGGCACGCCGCACGATCATGACTCCGGTGCCCTCGTCGCCCGGGAGCTTGAGGCTGTCGAGGACCTCCGAGGCGCGCAGTAGTGCCACGCCGCCGCCGGCCACGATCCCTTCCTCGACGGCCGCACGGGTGGCGTTCAGTGCATCCTCGACCCGCGCCTTCTTCTCCTTCATCTCGGTCTCGGTGGCCGCCCCGACCTTGACGACGGCGACGCCGCCCGCGAGCTTCGCAAGCCGCTCCTGGAGCTTCTCGCGGTCGTAGTCCGAGGTCGTCTCTTCGATCTGGGCCCGGATCTGCTTGATGCGGCCCTGGATCTCCTTGGTGCTACCCGCGCCCTCGATGAGGGTGGTGTTGTCCTTGTCCACGACCACCTTCTTGGCGCGGCCGAGGTCGTCGAGCTTGAGGTTTTCGAGCTTGATCCCGAGGTCTTCCGTGATGGCCTTGCCGCCGGTCAGCGTCGCGATGTCCTCGAGCATGGCCTTGCGCCGGTCACCGAAGCCGGGCGCCTTCACGGCCGCGGAGCGCAGCGTGCCGCGCAGATTGTTGACGACCAGGGTGGCCAGCGCCTCGCCCTCGACGTCCTCGGCGACGATGAGCAACGGCTTGCCCGCCCGGGCAACCTGCTCCAACAGCGGCAGCATGTCCTTCATCACGCTGAGCTTCTTCTCGTAGATGAGGACGAGCGCGTCCTCCAGCACCACTTCCATGCGCTCCGGATTCGTCACGAAGTAGGGGGAGAGATACCCGCGGTCGAACTGCATCCCCTCGACGACGTCGAGGGTGGTCTCCATCGCCTTGGCCTCTTCGACGGTGATGACCCCATCCTTGCCGACCTTCTCCATCGCTTCCGCGATCAGGCTGCCGATCGTCTTGTCGTTGTTCGCCGCGATCGTCGCGACCTGGGCGATCTCCTTCTTGTCCTTGGTGGCCTTGGACATGTCCTTCAGCTCCCGGACCACCGCGACAACGGCCTGCTCGATTCCGCGCTGCAGGGCCATCGGGTTCGCACCGGCCGTCACGTTCTTGAGGCCGCCGCGGAAGATGGCCTGGGCGAGAACGGTTGCGGTCGTCGTGCCGTCACCCGCGATGTCCGAGGTCTTCGAGGCGACTTCCTTCAGCATCTGGGCGCCCATGTTCTCGCAAGGGTCCTCGAGCTCGATCTCCTTGGCGACGGTGACGCCGTCCTTGGTCAGGGTGGGGCTGCCGAACTTCTTGGCGATGACGACGTTCCGCCCCTTCGGCCCGAGCGTCACCTTGACGGCGTGCGACATGATGTTGACACCGCGCAAGAGCGCGGCGCGAGCTTCTTCGTTGAACAGAAGTTGCTTGGGCATGGCTACTTTCCTCCCGAGTGCGCAAGGACGCCGAGGATGTCCTCTTCCTTCATGATGAGGAATTCTTCGCCGTCCAGCTTGACCTCGCTGCCGGAGTACTTGCCGAAGAGGATTCGGTCGCCTTGTTTCACCGCGAGCGGGTAGTTCTTGCCCTCGTCGGTGACGCGGCCGGTCCCTACGGCCATGATCTTGCCCTCCTGCGGCTTCTCCTTGGCGGTGTCGGGAATGATGATGCTGCCGTGCTTGTCGTCGCCCTCGGCGAGGCGCTTGACGAGCACGCGGTCGTGGAGCGGACGCAACGTCGTGTGGGTCTTCTGAGCCATAGTGAGTCCCTCTCTTCCTGGATCACTGTACCACTAAACTAGTACACAGTGTCATCCGAGATGTAGTGTACTATTTAGGTCATACAGTATGACTATCACGATGAACCTCCACGTCAACGTGCGCAGTCCCATCCCGATCCGGCGGCAGCTGACGGAGCAGCTCAAGCACGCCATCGAGAGCGGCGTGGTGCCCCGGGACCAGACACTGCCGAGCATCCGAGAGCTGGCCGGCTTTCTCGGCATCAATACGAACACGGTGGCGCGCGTCATCGAGGACCTCAAGCACAGCGGATACGTGGAGGCCCGGCGGGGGAAAGGCGTGTTCGTGGCGGCAGCGCCGCCGATCCGCCCGTCGCCTGGACTGCGCGAGGGGTTCCTCAAAGATGCGGTGATCCGGGCGGCCGCCCTCGGGATGAGCGCCGACGAGCTGGCGGTGGGCGTGCTGAGCCTCGCCGACGTGCGGCCCGCAGCTATCGACGGGGCGAGCGAGGTCCTGCTCGTGGAATGCAGCGCGGCGGAGCTCGGCTTCTTCGCCCGGCAGCTCGAGGGCCACCTTCCGGTCCGTGTCGACAAGGTGCTCCTCGGCGACCTGAAGGCGATCACGCGACCGCGCATACCCCGACGCTGGCGGGCGGCGGTCACGAGCTTTTGTCATCTGCCCGAGGTCGAGCGCGTCCTGAGCGGCACGGGCGTCCCGGTCGTCGCGCTTCTCACCGAGGCCCATCTGGAGACGCTGCACCGCCTCGCTCAGCTACCTGCGGGGACGCGGGTAGGCGTCGCGTCCGACGCCGTCGAGACGGCGCACAATCTGGAGCACTCGATCGCGAACGCGGCGCTGCCGAACATCGTGCTGGTCGGCGCGGGTTCCGCCGAGGGAGCAGGCCTAGGTCGTCTGGTGCGACGAGTGGACGTCGTCGTTTGCTCCACCTCGGCGGCCGAACGGGTCCGCCAGATCGCCGCTCCCAGCGCGCAGGTCATCATCGACGATCGGGCGTTGGACCCCCGCGCGATCGAAATGCTTGCGGCCCTCCTGGTCCGACAGAATGGTGGCAGTGCGGCGACTTCGCCGCCGGCCGGCCGGAGGCGCTCGAGCGCCGGCTCGTCCGAGGGGCGGACGCCGCGCCGGACGAGCTCGCATGGGTGATGCTCCGAAGGCCGCGCTCGCGGGCGTTGTCGCCGGTGGGCTGATCGGCGGCTTGCTCTGTGGCGTCGGGCACGGTGTGGTGATCACGGATCTGGTGCTCGCCGGCGCAATCGTCCTGCTGATGGTCCTTCGCCGCCGCCGAGCGGCAACCGCGGCCTCGCCGTGCCCGCGCGCTGACGTTTCGAGCGCTGTCGAAAAGCCCTCCCGGGGAGCGGCGGCCGGGTCCCCGGACGGCGAATCGAGCCTCGACCGGGGAGTTCGGGACATCCGCGGGACGGATCCAGGATTCGATCCGAGTAGATTCGCGGGATATGCGGCCATGACGTTCCGCGACACACAGAGCGCGCGGATGGCGCGGGACGTCGGTTCCCTCCGAGATCGCGTCACGTCCGAGATGCATCGCCGGCTGCAGGCGCAGTATGACCGACTCCGGAGCGCCGGCCAGACCCATCGTGTCGAACAAATCGACATCCTCGCCGAGGTCTCGGAGGCGTGGCAGGAGAGTGGCCGCGACTACGTGACGGCACACATCAGCGGCTCGCTCGTCGACTACGCCATCGACCAGACGAACGGTAGTGTCATCGCCGGATCGAGGACTCACCCGAGGCCCGTCGAAGAATTCTGGACGTTCACGCGCCCGGCGGGTCTCAACTTCTGGATGCTGTCGATGATTCAACACCTCGCCATGGGCACAGGCGACGATCCCGCCGACGCCAGAGCGCCCGAGGGCGCGTGACGCAGCTGGTGACCGTCGTGGATCTCGGCTCGACGGCCGTTCGGTTCCGGCTCGCGCGGATCGCGCCGGGCGCCGGCTACCGCGTGCTCGCGCAGAAGCGCGTGGAAACGCGACTGGGCGACGGGGCGCCGGGCACGCTGTCTCGCGACGCAATCGACGAAACGCTTCGGGCCGTGCACCGCTTCGTCTCGCGCCACGCCTCCGGCGACCGCGCCCCGCGCATCGTCGCGGTCGCGACGGCAGCGGTGCGCGACGCCCGCAACCGCGAGCGCCTCCTGGCGCCGCTGCGGCGTGACGAGGGGATCGAAGTGCGCATTCTGAGCCCGCGCGCCGAAGCACGGCTCGGCGTCGCGGCGGCCATCGAGAGCCTGCCCTTCGAGGAGGGTGTCGTCGCGGACTTCGGTGGCTCGAGCCTGCAGCTCAGCCGCGTACGGCATGGCAAGATGCTCTCGGTCGTCAGCCTTCCTCTCGGTGCCGTGCGGACCACGCGGCGATTCTTGCGCCACGACCCGCCGACGCCGCGCGAGCTGCGGGCGTTCAGGAACGGCATTCGTGCCGAGATGCTGGGTGTCATGCCCGCCGCCGGCCGCGGTGAGGTCATGGTCGGTCTCGGCGGCACCATCCGGACCCTGGCCGGCATTCACCTGGGCGCCCACCGCGGCGAGCGCAAGCACCGGCACGGGCTGCGGCTGCACCAATCGGATGTGACGGCCATTCGCGAGCGGCTGGAAGCCGTGTCCCGGCAAAAGCGCAGCAAGATCCGCGGCCTCAAGCGCGCGCGCGCCGACATCATCCTGGCCGGCGCCATCGTCGTCGAGGAAGCCATGGTGTTCGGCGGGTATCTGCGGCTCGTGGTCTGCACGCGCGGGGTCGGCGACGGTATTTTGCTGCGCGAGACCTTCAACGGGAAACGCGTGCGGTGAACGCCACCGCCTTCGTCAATCGCGAGCTCTCGTGGCTCGAGTTCAACCGCCGCGTGCTCGAGGAGGCACAGGATGCGAGCGTGCCTGTGCTCGAGCGCCTGAAGTTTCTCGCCATCTTCAGCTCGAACCTCGACGAGTTCTTCATGGTGCGCATGGCGTGGCTGAAGCGCCGCGTGCGTGCCGGCGACGCCACCGCCGGCCCCGACGGGCTGGCGCCAGTGGAGACGGTGAGGGCCGTCGCTGTGCGCATCCACGAGCTGGTGGACGAACAGCACCGCTGCTTCCGTGACGAGCTTCTGCCGCTCCTCGCCAGCGAAGGTATCGCCCTGCTGCGTCCCAAGGAAGCCAGTGAGGAGCAGCACCGCTTCCTCGCGGAGTACTTCCACCGGACGCTGCTGCCCGTGCTGACGCCGCTGTCCGTCGATCCCGGCCAGCCGTTTCCGTATCTCGGCAACCGCTCGCTTTGCCTCATCGCCTCGCTGAGATCGTCGGTGCCCTCGGCGCTGCCGGTGAGCTCGCTCTCCGTGCTTCACATCCCGAGCCAGCGGCTGCCGCGCTTCGTCGCGCTGCCCGATCGCGCCGGCGGGCATCTCTTCATGCTGCTCGACGAGGTGATTCGGCTGCACTTGGCGAGCCTCTACAAGGGCTACGAGATCCTGTCCGCCCACGCCATTCGCATCACGCGGGACGCACGTCTCACGATGCGTGTGCGTCCCAAGGACGTCCTCGCCAGCATGGAGGAGAGCCTGCGCGAGCGCGGTCTCGCAACGGCGGTACGGCTACAGCATGACGCCGACCTGCCGGTCGACACCCTGGCCACGCTGCTCGACGAGCTCGCGCTCGAGCCTCAGGACCTGTACGCGGCCGAGGGCTTCACGGCGTTCTCCGATCTGCTCCAGCTGCACGCCGCCGTCGACGCCCCCCGGCTCAAAGACCGGTCGTTACGGCCGCATCGCGTGCCCGCGTTCGAGAACGCGCCGGACGTCTGGAGCGCAGTGCGCGCGAGGGACATCCTGGTGCACCACCCGTACCACGCCTTCGATGCGGTCACCCGCTTCGTGCAGGAAGCGGCCGTCGACCCCAAGGTCCTCGCCATCAAGATGACGCTCTACCGGGTGAGCCCGGCGTCGCCCATCGCGCACGCCCTGCGTACCGCGGTCGAGAACGGCAAGGAGGTCGCCGTCCTCGTGGAGCTCCAGGCGCGGTTCGACGAGGAGGCGAACATCCGGTGGGCTCGCGCGCTGGAGCAGGTGGGTGCGCACGTGGTGTACGGCCGCGCCGGCCTGAAGATTCACTGCAAGGCGTGCCTCGTGGTTCGACAGGAGGTCGACGGCATTCGCCGCTACTGCCACCTCGCCACAGGAAACTACAACGCGCGGACGGGTGGTACGTATGGCGATCTCGGGCTCTTCACGAGCCGCGAGTCGTTCGGCGAGGACCTCACGGAGCTATTCAATCTCCTCACCGGTGGGACGCGCCCGCATGCGTTCCACCACCTCCTCCTCGCGCCCGACAATCTACGCGACGGGCTCGTGGCGCGTATCCGGCGCGAGAGTGACCACGCGCGGGCGGGTGGCCCTGCACGCATCATCGCGAAAATGAACGGCCTCGTGGACCAGCGTCTCATCGAGGAGCTGTACGGCGCCAGCGAGGCGGGGGTGACGGTCGACCTGATCGTGCGCGGGATCTGCTGCCTGCGTCCCGGCGTGCCCGGGCTCTCGTCGCGGATCCGCGTCATCTCGATCGTCGACCGCTACCTCGAACACGCGCGTATCTGCTACTTCGAAAACGCCGGGAATGCAGAATACCTGCTGGCCTCCGCCGACTGGATGCCGCGGAATCTCGACCGGCGCGTCGAGACCGCGTTTCCGGTGCTCGATCCGGATCTGCAGGCCCGCATCCGCGAGATCCTCGAGATCCAACTCGCCGATACGGTGAAGGCCCGCCGCATCCTGGCCGACGGGAGCTCCGAGCGCATCCCGACGGTGGCCGGCCGCGCGCTCCGATCGCAGCAGCGTCTCTACGAAGTCACGGGCGCCGGTGTGGAGATGGCGGCGACGTCGTTCAGAGGTTCTTGAAGCGCTCGTTCAGCTGCTGGATGCGTTCGCGCTGCCTCGCCTCGTCATCCAATCGAATCGACCGCTGACGGCTGGCCTCGTCGAGACTCGAGACGTATCGGGCTTCCGCCCACGCGATCCATTTGTCGATCGCCTCGATCCATTGTTCGACATGATTCTCGTCGCTGTTGAAGACGACCGAGGTACGGTCGAATGTCACGCGCTGTGGCCGGAGAGCCGCGATGGCGGCGGCGGACGCTGGGCCTGATTGCTTGAAGAACTGCAGCCACTCAGGCGGTGGCGGCGCGCTGAGCTGCACTTCCCACCGACTTCCGTTCGTCGTCACGGGGGCGGTTGTCCGCCTGATGACATCCATCCGCGTGAGCCCTGTGTGTCCCGTGCTCGTGCTCACCGGGTGAACCAGGGCCGTCGTCTCTTGTTCGCCGTTCCCGTCCATAGCACTCTCCTTTGTGCTCAAAGGCTAATGGGTGCGATCCTTAGCGCCCATTGGGCTTTGGTCTCATAGATTGTCCTGTGTGGCGCTGGCAACGCGACCGCGCTGCGAAGGCAGAAGCGCGCTCGGTCCGCGGCAAGAGCGACGGCGCCTGACGGAGAGGACCAAGGTCCAATATCGCGCCCCGACGGCATCATCTAGATTTAGGTGCTTGCGGTGCGCCGCCTGCCGAGGAGGAAACGTCATGAGCTTTGAAATGATCGCGATCACGGCCGTCGTCGGCTTGCTTGCGGGCTGGCTGACCGGTTTCGTCATGAAGAGCGGAGGATACGGCGTGGCTGCTGACACCTCGCTCGGTATCGTGGGTGGCGTCGTCGGTGGGGTCGTTCTGTGGATGCAGGGCATCGTGCCGGCCGGCAGTTGGCTCGCTTGGATGATGCTCGCCGCGTTCGTCGGAGCGTTCATCCTGGTCGTCGTCCAGCGCAAGTTCTGGAACTTGGAAACGGCAGCAACGGGGTGACGGGGACGACGTACAGCACGATTCAGAAGTTCGTGCAGCGGCGTCACGGCTTCGTCCCGACGAGCGGATGGATCACTCACGTCAAGGCTGTTTCCGGCTTACCGACGCGGCGTGCGGCGAACCGCGCAGGGCGCGGCCGTCGCGTCGTGCCGTGCCCGGCCGACAAGCGTGAGGCAATCGAAGAGGCGCTTCGCCATTTCCATCTCATTTGACGGTGACCGAAGGCAGGACAGGAGAAGGAAGCTCATGCGGGCGATGAATGCAATCGACAAGCTTCGCGAACAGGGCAAGATGACCTGGATCGACGAGGAGCACGGATGGATCGCCGACGAGGAGCACGGATGGATTGCCGCGCCGGAGGACATCGTCGATGCCCTCGCAAATGATGGGTTCTTGGAGTGCAAGCGCGCGACGACGACCAGCCGTCGGGACCTGCGGCCGACCGGTGGCTTGTGGCAGGGCGTCAATCGGACGACGGGTTCCGTGGCGTCGACGATCTGGGTGAGTCGCGCGTCGCAAGCGCAACCCATCGTGTTCGTCACGATCGACGGGGAGTCGGTCGCGCATGGCCCCGCCCTCAACGTCGAGCCGAATCTGTACACGGAAAACGGCGGGGAAAGCTGACCGTGAACCTCGAACTGTTCGTGACGTGGATCGTCGTCGGGCTGCTTACCGGCTGGCTGCTCAGTTTCGTGCTGAAACACGGCGGCTACGGGCGAATCTCCGACGCGATCCTGGGTCTTGCCGGGAGTGGCGCGGCAAGCACGGTCGCCGCGGCCTTCGGCGCTCCCTCGGAAGCCGGACGGGGTGCGATGGCCGGTGCCGCGTTCGTCGGGGCGGCGCTCATCACCGTGCTCCAGCGCAAGATCTTGCCGTCGCGCACGCTCCGGAACGTGCGCACGACGTACGGCTGAACGCGGAGATCTTGAGATGATTTGGTTGGAGTGGCTCGGTCTCTCGGCGGCCGTTCTCGTGGTTTTTGTCTTGGCTTCATTGATGTGGCCTTCTTTGAGAGGTTAGTGGATGGCACTGTTCGGGCCGATCACCGTCGAATCACGAGCGGACGAGACGCTCGCCGAGAGACTCGCGAGCAGTTCCCGGTCGAAAGGGGAGGAGGCCGGTCGACGACCGCGGACGACTCCGCCGGTCGGATCCATCGGCTACACCGGGAGCTACTGCGAGCCCTCCGCGAATGTCGTTGAAGTGTCCGTGGTCTCTGTCCTGGAGGCGCGCGGTCCCGACTGAGACGTATTTCGATCCGTCGGGAACGCCGGTGACACTTGCCGGCCTCGAACCCTCGCCATCCCGACGATCGTGCCGCGGGCGCCTCTAGGCCGTCGCGCTGGCAGAAGGGTGGCTGCGGCGCCCCATGCAAACGTCGTAGCGATCGCGACAGAGGAGCCATCACGATGAGGCTGCTGCTCATCCGCCACGCGGCGGCCGTGCCGAGCGGAACGCCGGGTGTTGCCGACGACGAGCGCCCGCTCACCGCCGACGGCGAGGCCGAGTTCCGCAGCGCGGCCGGAGGTCTCGCGTGGATCGTCGATCCGCCTGACGTGCTCTTGAGCAGCCCGCTCGCGCGGGCACGCGCGACCGCCAGCATCGCCGCGCTGACCTTCGGACGCCTCGAGCCAACGATCGAACCGACCCTGGCGCACGGAACCCCCGAGACCGTCCTCGCCGCGATCGCCGCTCATGGAGCGACCGCGACGACGATCGGAGTGGTCGGTCACGAGCCGCTCCTCTCCGCCGTCCTCGCGCGGCTCGTGGGTGTCTCCGACAACGATCGGATCGCGTTCGAGAAGGGCGGCGTGGCGCTGGTCGATCTGCCCGACGGCGTCTGGGCCGCCGGACGGCTCCTCTGGTTTCTCGAGCCGAGGATCTTGAGAACTCTCGCGGGCCGACGTGACAGCGCGACCGATGGTCGGATTCGGGAGCGAACGCTCGTGCGGACATTTGGCGCCGCGCGTCTTCGGGCAATCCGGGAGGGCACGACACTGCGCTGGCTGCTCCTGAGTGCGCTGCGCGACTACGCCTCGGGAACATGGACGCCACGGCGAGATGCCAAGGCGCCGCAGGTCGTGTGACGGAGCTGGTACCGCGTAATCCCAGGCACTCGTCGGTGCGTCGGCGCTCGGGTGGCAAGATGGTGCGGCCGGAGTCAGCGCGTCGAGGACGCGGCGTCGACGCCGCGACTGAGGCGGCCGGCCGCCAAAGTGGCGACGACGTCGACCAGCTCGGCCATGCCGACCGGCTTGGCCACGTGAAACTGGAACCCGGCGCGCAGGACACCCGCGCGATGTTCGGGACTCGTGTGGCCCGTGAGCGCCGCGGCGGGGGTGGCACCGCCGTCCTCCGTTGACAACGCGCGGACCTGCCCGATGAGCCAGTAGCCGCCCTTGTCCGGCATGGAGAGATCACTCACCAAAACGGTGGGGTGATCACGTCGCAAGACGGCCAGGGCCGCTTCGGCGGTGCCGACCGCGGTCACGCTGGCGCCGTTTTCCACGAGCATCATGCTCACGACGTCGAGCACGGCCGGCGTGTCATCGACGACCAGCACGCGCACGCCGTCGAGCCGGCCGCCGTTCATGGTCGCCTCCACGGGAGCAACGCTAGCAACTGTCCGGAATGGGCTGTAGTGGACGTTGGTCCAATGAGGCGCCGGCAGTCCGCTTCACGAGACTGGCGGGCCCGCTCTGGGAAGATCGATGGTGAACACGCAGCCCGTGCCGGCGCGATTGCGCACGTGAAGCCTGCCGCCGTTCGCTTCGACGCCACGACGGCTGATGGGCAGCCCCAGGCCGAGGCCCGTTCGCTCGACGCTGAGCTGCGTGAACGGTCGAAAGATCTCCTCCACTTTCCCCTCTGGGAGACCGCCGCATTCGTCCTCGACGCCGATCAGGATGCGGTCGGCCACTGCGTAGGCGTTGAGAGAAACGCGGCCGTGAGGCCGGGTGAACTTGACGGCGTTCTGCAGGACGTTGGCCACCGCCGCCGCCAGGATCTGGCGGTCGCCCTCGACGGCCAGGCCCTCCTCAATGGGAGCAACGATGAACTCGAGATCCCGCGCCCTCGCCTCGATCGTGGCAGCCATCTGCACTTCTGCGATGAAGGCTGCGACCTCGATTCGTTCCCTACGCTCCGAGATTCCTGCGGTCAGGCGCACCTCGACGAGCGTTCGGTCGACCAGGTCACGCAGTCCGATCAGGCTGCGATCGAGTAGGGCGCTCGTTGCCCCCGCCATCCCCACGCTGCCTCTTTTGATCGTCGCGACGGCAAGGGTTGCCGTGCCGATCAAGTTGCGGAGCTCGTGCGCGAGACAGCCCAGGCGCTCGTTCGTAGCCCGGGTGCAGTCGGCTGACGTGAACTCATCGCGCTGGCGTCCGAACTCCGTGACGGCGCCGGCGATCGCATCGTCGAGACACCAGTTGAGCATGCGGAACTCCGCCGCGGAGATGGTCGCGTTCTGTTCGACGGCCAGGTCGGTTATGGCCTGGCAGAGGTCTCCATAATCGTGGACGACCTCGCCCACGGTGAACCCCCTCCGTAACAGTTCATTGCCGTGTTGGGCCCCCATCCTGCCGATGGCGGATGAGCTCGAGGTGTTCTGGATCGGCGATGAGAGCGCAGCCTCCTGCCGCTGTAGCGCGTTGACCAGCTGATCCAGAAAGAGCGGAATCCCGTACCAGAGCTCTTGGTCGGTCGCTCGTGGTGCGCGCCGTGTCGCGACCTTCGATCTGCAACGAGCGATCAACATTGCGCGATTGCTGCTAAGGAAATCCTCCAGCATGGCCCCCTCAAGCGTATGCCGCGCGGATTTCACGCGATTTCACGTCTTGAAAATTGCTTGCCCCCGGTCCTCGACACTCTAATGTCATGGCGGGTCGGGTGGACATTGGACCAAGGACCAACGTCAAACGGGGCATCTCCGGCCTATTGGACCTTGGCCCAATAGGCCGGCCGGCGAGCGTCAGGACATCTTCTGCACCGCGGCGATGCGGTCGGCGGTTCCGGGATGGGTCGCGAAGAATCCACCGCTGCCCGCTCCCGAGACCTGCATGAGCCAGGTCAAGGTGTCGACCATCATTTCCTTTGGATACCCGGCGCGGCGCAACAGGACCACGCCATGCGCATCGGCCGCGTACTCCTCGCTACGACTGTACTGGCTGGTCACCAGCTGGCCCGCCAGTGGCGCGATCGCGCCGGTGCCCGGGAAGATCTGGTTGAGAATCGCCGTGCCGATGTCGAGCCCCGCGCCGAGGACCTGGGCCTTCGCCACGTGGTTCAAATCTTGATGGGACAGCTCGTGCGCGAGGACCGCGCGCAGCCGGTCATCGTTGGCCTTCTGCAAGAGCCCGCTCGTCACGAAGAACTGGTCCCCGCCGGCGTTGGCGGCGTTGATCTGTGGGTCGTCCATGATGCCGACCTTCACCTGATCGAGCGGCATCGGATGGTCCATCACGCGGATCAGCGGCACCATGATCCGCTGTAGCCGCGCGGCCTGTGCGGGATCGATCAGCGTGGTGGTCGTCGACGCGGTGCGGGAGGCCGGCGGCGATCCCGAGGTGACCGGTCCGACGCAGGCCATGGTCGCGGCGAGCAGCGCGGCCACCAGGCCGACCGGCGCGCCGCGCGTCATTTCTCGAGCTCCTGATTTGTGGCGCCGTCGAATCCGAACGTTGTCACTGCCAGGATCTGTCGTCTCATCGTGCTGTCCTTTCGAGCGAGAACGGCGGATGGGAAAAGAAATCGCCGGGAAGCCCGGCTTCGCGTCGGGACGCGGAGCCGGATCCCCGGCGACGTACCCAGTGGGTCAGCGTCGGACGGCGAGAACCTCCACCCGACGATTCAACTCGCGACACACCGTGCTCTTGTCACGGCATACCGGCTCGCTCCGGCCGTACAAGCCGTCGGAGATGCGGCCGGGCGCGATGCCCGCCGCCACGAGCGCCCCGCGCACCGCCCGCACGCGGCGAGCGGCCAGCGTCGCATCTTCGTCGTTGGCCCGAGCATCCTCGCTGTGGCCATCGAGCGCGAGCGACACCGTGGGGTTCTCCTTCATCCAGGTGGCCAGCTTGGCGATCTTCAGCTCGCACTTCGGCTGGAT
>Ga0070698_100003539_pt1 | contig 17170 bp, 12 predicted proteins | sample KBSK1502metaG_FD_65477 | JGI IMG/M metagenome (GOLD analysis project Ga0070698, IMG submission 65477) | Corn, switchgrass and miscanthus rhizosphere microbial communities from Kellogg Biological Station, Michigan, USA - KBS K1-50-2 metaG | ecosystem: Host-associated > Plants > Roots >...
GCGCCGACGGTGATGGCGTACGGCGAGTTGCCGGGCGAGGCGATGCCGCCGAGGACCGGAGTACCGTCCGCGAGCTTGCCAGCATTGCCGGCCGCGGCCACGACGATGATGCCGGCGCGGTACGCGCGCTCCACGGCGGCGCACAGCGGGTCGTAGATAACGGGCTCGGTCACGGCGTGGCCGAGCGAGAGGTTCATGACCTTGATGTTGTATGTCGACTTGTTGGCGATGACCCAGTCGATACCCGCGATCACGTCGCTGGTGTTGCCGACGCCGTCGTCGCCGAGCACGCGGACGTTGACGATCTGCGCGCCGGGTGCAATGCCGCCCGAGTAGAGCGACGTCACGCCGGCTGCGTAGCTGCCCGACCCGGTGATGATGCCCGCGACGTGCGTGCCGTGGCCGTATTCATCGCTCGTCGGCTGGCCGGCGACCATGCTGACGCTGGCGAGAATCTTTCCCGTGAGCGCCTTGTGCGCCGAGACGCCCGAGTCGAGCACCGCGACGACCACGCCCTGTCCGTTGACGCCGGAAATGCCGCCGAGGCCGAGCAGGCCGCCGCTCTTGCCCAGATACACCTGGTTGGCAACCGTCGCCTGCCTCGAGATCGTCATGAAGTCAGCGACCGGAAGGTCGCCCGAGAGGTGCTGGACGGCGGGCTCGTCGCGCAGCGCATCGAGCTGCGCCGTGGTCGCTTCGAGCACGACCCCGTCGGTCAGGACACGGACGACCGGCACGCCGTGGCGCGCGGCAGCCGTGCGCACATCTGTTTCCGTCCCGTGTGCGATGACGCGAACGACTTTCGATGAATGCCTTGCCTCGAACGCGCGGAGGTCATCCGACACCGAGGCGCGATGACGAAGGTTGTTGCTGCGCGGCGCCGTCGCGGCGACAACGGCCGCGGCACACACGACGCCAAGAACGATCAGTTTTCGCAACTGCATAAGTTTTCCTGCTGAACGGTCGCTATATGACTCGAAGCGACCGTGAGCACTGCAACGGACAGACCGTCAGCTCAGCTGGTTCGTGATCACGTTGATTGCGAAGGGGTTGCGGCGAAACAGCGGCCGGAGACGCGCGCACGTCGCGCGAAGTCGTGTGCGTTCGTGCAACACGTGCGACTGGGGTTGCGCGAAGCGCGCCGCAGGTATCCGCTGAAGGCTCAACGACTTCGAGCCGCGTTCCGGAATCGGGACACGTCCTGGTCCGATTCAGTGCAGCGGTGACGTGCTATCCGAGGAAAAAACGGTAAGCGGGATTGTCGGACTCGATCGTGTACTCGTACCCGAGCCCTTCGAGAAACGATCGGAACGCCGGAAGGTCGCGCTCCTCGACTTCGAGCCCCGCGAGCACGCGGCCGAAGTCGGACCCGTGATTGCGGTAGTGAAACAGGCTGATGTTCCAGCGGCCCGCGAGCGCGTCGAGGAAGTCCGCGAGCGCGCCGGGGCGCTCGGGGAACTCGAACCGGCACAACCGTTCGTGCTGCACGTCCGGCGCGTGTCCACCGACCATGTGGCGCACGTGCAGCTTGGCCATCTCGTTGTCCGTGAGGTCGACCGTTTCATAACCGCTCCGGCGAAGCTGCGCGATCAGCTCCTCGGCGTCCTGACGTGACTGCGTCGCGAAGCCCACGAAGATGTGCGCCTGCTGCCGCCCCGAGAGACGGTAGTTGAACTCGGTGACGACGCGGCGGCCGATCGCGGCGCAGAAATCTCGGAAGGCGCCCTTGCGTTCCGGGATGGTGACGGCAATCAGCGCCTCGCGCGCTTCGCCGACCTCGGCTCGCTCGGCCACGAACCGGAGGCGGTCGAAGTTCATGTTGGCGCCGCTCAGCACGGCCACCAGCATCTGGCCGCGGACGCCCTCGCGCCCGGCCCACGTTTTCAGCCCCGCGGTGGCCAGCGCGCCTGCCGGCTCCATGATCGTCCGCGTGTCGTCGAAGATGTCCTTGATCGCCGCGCACACCTCGTCGTTGGTCACGCGGACGACTTCGTCCACCGTGTCGCGCGCAATCGCGAACGTCAGCTCGCCGACCTCGCGCACCGCCACGCCGTCCGCGAACAGGCCGACGTGATCCAGGTGGACGCGTCTGCCGTCCCTGAGCGACCGGTACATCGCGTCGGCCTCGAACGGCTCGACCCCGATTACCTTCACGTCGGGCCGCAGCGCCTTGATGTAGCCGGCGATGCCCGAGATGAGCCCACCGCCGCCGACCGGCACGAAGACCGCCGAGAGGTGGTCCTGGCTGTGACGCAGGATCTCGGCGCCAATGGTGCCCTGCCCCGCGATGACGAGCGGGTCGTCGAACGGGTGGACGAACGTCATGCCCGTCTGGGCGACGAGCGTGTCGCAGTGCGCCTTGGCGTGGTCGTAGCTGTCGCCGGCGAGCACGACCTCGGCGCCCATCGCGCGAACCGCATCCACCTTGATGCGCGGGGTGGTCTGCGGCATCACGATGACCGCGCGCAATCCGAGCTTGCGCGCCGAGAACGCGACGCCCTGCGAGTGGTTGCCGGCGCTGGCGGTGATGACGCCGCAGGCGCGCTCGTCGGGCGTCAGGTGCGCGATCTTGTTGTAGGCGCCGCGGAGCTTGAAGCTGAAGACCGGCTGCAGGTCCTCGCGCTTGAGGAGGACGGTGTTGCCGAGGCGCCTGGAGAGACCCGGCGCCGGGTCGAGCGGCGTCTCCCGCGCGACGTCGTACACGCGGCTCGTGAGGATGTTGTGAAGGAGGCTGGTGAGCGACGCGTTCAATCGAAACGCAGTCTATCTCAATAGGTTGAGGGGTTGTGGTTGTGACCGTGACACGTCAGATAACAGCGGCCGGTGCGCGTGCCGAGCGAATCGTAGCGCAGGATGCCGCTGGAGCTCGGCGTCACGAATCGCTTGTCGAAGTTGACCAGGTGCGCGTTGTTGGTCGCGGTGCCCTGCGTGCTGCTGATGCCGTGCGCGTCATGGCAGATGGAGCACGACACCTGGTTGGTGGAGATGTGCAGTGAGTGACGGCCGAAGGACTGATTGCCGAGGATGCTCGTCCGGTTGTGGCACTTGTAGCAGAGGGCGTACGCCGCCGCGCTCTCCGGCGTGTTGTTGTTGTCCATGTCGTAGCGCGCCACGAGGATGTGCTTGAAGCTCGAACCATGTGGCCCAGAGGGCCCCGCGCCGGGCGTCGGCGCCTTCGGGCCCGTATCGTTGCTGTGGCAGTCCGTGCAGGCCACGATCGAACTGACCGTCCACGGCGCGATCAGGCTCGGCATCGTCGTCGTGTTCCTGCCAGGAGCCTCCACCGGGTGGAACGATGGGTTGGCCGGATCGAACTGCAGGCGCTTGTTGAACTGCGAGGCGGCGCGATTCGGGTACGGCGGATACGGTGTGCCGCCGGCCTGAGGCATGTTCGCGGAATCCGCGTGGCACTTGTAGCAGATTTCGTACTCGTTCACCGACGCGGGCACACCTGCCGGAAGCACGCGGGCGCCGTTGGAGTCGATGCCCCAGACGCCGGCGAGCTTGCCCGACGCCTTCGGCGCGGCTGCCGACGCCGCGTAGCTGGCGTGGGGGTTGTGGCAGTCGGCGCACTCGGCGTGCCGCGCGGTGGCCGCGCCGGTTTCAGGCAGCGGATGCGCCGTGTTTGCCGGAGCCTCCGCCGCGTCGTGCACCGACGGCGTGACGCTGTAAGTCGGATGGCGATACGCCTTCTGGAACTCGGCGGCGATGTTGCGGCCGATGGCGCTGGCGCCGTGGCAGTTCGCGCACGTCAGCTCTTCTCCGCCTTTGAGGTTCCGCTCCGGCGCGGCGGCGCCGTGTGGCTTGTGGCAGCTCTCGCAGCCGTTGGCGGTAACCGTGGCGTAGCCGGTGTGGGCCCCCTGGGCCGCCGTGAACGCCTTGGTCGACGTCTTGTGCGTGCTCGGGTTGGACGCCCAGTACTGCTTGTTGTGGCACGTCAGGCATAACCCGGAACCGGAGTTGTTCACGACCAGGAACTTCAGCGTGGTGCTGTCCACGTCCATGCGGTGCGGGTCGTGGCACGTGCGGCACTGCACCTGGCCGTTGGCATCGAGCTTCAGCGGGCTGCTGGATGGGGGCGCCACGATTTCCCCGCCCACGAGCGGCGCAAACGATACGGGATGATCGTCGCGAAGGTCGAGGCCGAGCACTGACGAGCCCGTGAGCCGGCCCGCGGCGTCCACGCCGTTCATCGTCTTCGCGCCGTTGTTGATGGTGCTTCCGATCGCGACGGTGCCGTCGTGGCAGCTGAGACACAGCTTCGTGGATCCGGTAGGCACGCCGACTCCAGCCTTGAGCGTCGTGCTCGTGTACGGGAGATAGCTGATCCCCACCGACATGGTGTGGTTCCACAGCGGCACCGCCGGGTTCGCGTTGTGCGGCGTGTGGCAGAAGATGCAGATCTCGGTTTCCGTCTGCGCCTTCACCGGCCCCGGGCCCGTGACCGAGAGGTTGTGCTTGTTGCTCGGCGCTGTGACGTCCACCTGCGCGTCGAGCACCGCGGTCAGGGCCGCGATGCACGCCGCCACGAGGACGACAACGGCGCGCCAGTTCATCTGCGCCCGCCAAGGTACTCGAACACCTCGAACCGCTTGTTTGCCGAATCCGCGACGTAAATGACATCGTCGACCACCGCGAGCCCGGTCGGCAGCCAGAATTGCCCGTCGCCGGAACCGGACTCGCCGAAGCCGAGGAGCAGCTGCCCGTCCTCGTCGAACACCTGCACGACGTCGTTGAGGCCGTCGACGACGTACACGTGGTTCTCGCTGTCCACGCCGATGCCCTTCGCGCGCGCGAAGTCGCCGGAGCCGTCACCGAGCTGGCCGAAGGTCCGGAGGAAGCGGCCGTCGCGGTCGAAGATCTCCACCCGGAAGTTCATCGTGTCGGCCACGTAGAGCCGTCCGTCGGCCCCGCGCGCGATGTTGGTCGGAAAGTTGAACTGGCCGGGGCCGGTCCCGTGCTCGCCGAACCCTTCGAGGACGTCCCCCGCGGGCGAGAGGATCGCGACGCGATGCAGCAGCGTATCGACAACGTAGATGCGGTCGCTGGCCGCCACGATGCCGGTCGGCCGCAGGAAGCCGTCGCGCGTCCCGCGCGTCCACAGGGTACGGCCGCGCGCGTCGAGGCAGATGACACGGCCCGACACCGAATCGGTGACGTAGATGCGGCCGGCGGCGACCGCGACGCCGATGAGCGAGTCGCCGTCCACCTTGATCGTCGAGTAGCCGGGCGTGTCCATGGTGTAGACGTGCAGCGCGCGCCCCGTGGTATCCGCGACGTACACGCGGCGATCGGGACCGACGGCGATGCCGTACGGCTGCTGCATCGCCGGATCGTCGGTACGGCCGACGATGACGCGCGCCAGCCGCGAGAACAGCGACGGCCGGCCTCGCGCGCTCAACGGATCGAGCGACCGTACGAAACGAACACGCGCGGGATCGGGCGGCGGCGGCCAGACGAGATCCGGGCGCGGCTGCGGGGCCCGCTGTCCGGCACCGAGCGCGAACACCGCGAGCGCGGCGACAGCGACGCACCGGCGGACAGGCCACGAAGGGCACAGGTCAGAGCGTGTCGCGCTCATAACGTGAACGACAGCTTGCGTGCGATGCGCAGCTGGACCTGGTGTCCCTTGAACCGGTAGCGATCCAGGAGCGGCGTCGAGCGAAGGTCCTGGAAGTTGTTGCGGTATTCGAGCCCCACGGTGAAATCGCGCAACTGATAATCCGCGAGGGCGAGCCACGACAGCGTCCGCTGATCGAGACCGGTCTGCGTCGCGGTTGCCGTTTCCTGGCGGATCCAGCCGGAGAGACGAAGGCCTCGCGACGGCTCCCCCTCGACATGCCCGCCCCAGAACTGCGTCATGTCCGTGCCCGACAACCCGACGTTGTTGAACGTGCCGGCGTTGGCCGTGATCGTCCACCCGCGCGAGACCCGCACCGACGCCGCGGCGTTCCCCGCGCGCTGCCGCAGGCGGGCAAACGTGGCGTCGCGGCCGCGGTTGATCGTCGAGTCCTCCCAGCTGCCCCCGATGCCGAGCCGCCACGGATGCAGGTCGAGAGACGCGCGGTCGCGCACGACGTCGGTGTTGCCGTAGTCCAGGATGTCGTCGCGCGTGATCGATCGATCCTCGCCGGCGCTGACGGTCACCCAGCCGATCGTCGAGCTCAACGTCGCCTGCCCGGACTGCGCGGCCGTCTCGCCGGTCGTCCCGTCGGGCGTGCGGTTCAAGCCGGTGCCGGCGCCGTAGGCCACGCTGCCCTCGAGCCAGTGCGGACCGGTCCGAAAAGCCGCGCCCGCCTGGCCGCTCTGCGTCACCACCTTCACCGCGCGCTCTCCTACGATTTCCTCCCGGTCGCCATACGTCCCTGCGGCGTTCAGCGACAGGCCCCTGCCGGCGTCGAGGCGCGTGGACAGGAACACGAGGCGCGCGCCGGTCGACGCCGGCTCGGCATGCTGCCGGTCGAGGCTTGCGGTCGCGTCGATCGAGAAACGCGTCACCGGCTCGAAGCTGATGTTCGAGATCACGTAGCGGACGTCGCTGTCGCCCCGCGAGGGAACAGCGTAGGCGCCCGCCGCGGGATCGACCACGGTCGCTGGCAGGTCGAAGAGCGACGACATCCGGCGCTGGCCCGTATGGACGTTCATCCGGGTGCGCGCGCCGAGCAGGGCGCCGAACTCGTAATCTATGTCGAGGTTTCGCTGGTTGTAGGCGCTCGACTGCTGGTTGTCGATGACGTTGCGGTCATAGCGGAAGGTGTTGCTCAGGCGCGCCGACTGCTTGACGACGCCGGCGTGCAGGTTCTCGTGCTGCTGCGCCGCGCCGTAGCCGCTCCCCGCCGTCGCCAGGTTCTCGGCCGTGTACCCCATTTCCACACGGGGAAGCGCGCCCGCGTTGAGCTGCCAGTTCGCGGCGAGCGTCCGCGCGGTCGTCTGGAACGCAGGCGCAATCGCCCCGGCGGGGAGCGCCACGCCTCCACGGATGGCAGCGGACGAAGGGTAGTCGGCGGATTCGTCGATGATGTCGCGCGAGGCCTGCACCGTCAGCGGAAACGGCCGCTGCGGGAACATCGACGCGCCGAGCTTGTACCCGACAGCCCGCTGGTCGGCGCGCTGCGCCTCGCGCTCCGGCCCCGAGGTGAGCGCGTTGGTCCGAAACGAACCCTCCGTGTTCAGCTTCATGAGCCGGCGATCGAGGAACGGCGTATCGACGCCGAGCACGTAGTTCTGCGAGAGCCCGGTATTCCGGTACGACTGCGTGTCGTAGGTGTTGGTCCCGTTGCCGAGCGTCCACGCCGCGAGCCCGTTGATTTGCTGCGCCGCCGCGCTCGACGACCAGAGCCAGATGGCCACTGCCGCGGCGCATGCGCTTCTCGTCATAGATCGGCGGTCGCCACCACGACAACGGCGCGTGTGCGAAGCCCGCGCAGCCAGGAGGTTTTCATCGAGCCGCACCGCTGCGACGTCAGGTCGCGCTGAAGGTCCGCCGCGACCTCGGCGAACGGTTTCCGCGCCTGCGGTTTCGTTCCCACAATCTCGACGATGTGGAAGCCGTAGAGCGACTGGACCACCTCGCTCGGCACGCCGACGGGCAGGTCGCGGGTGGCGCGCTCGAATTCGTCGGTCAGCGCGCCGCGATGCAGGAACCCCATGTCGGTGGCCATCCGTTGGAACGGCTCGCCCGCGTCAATCCGGCCACGGATCTCCTCCGCGCGCGTCCGCGCCTTGCTCCACTCGGCAGACGAGGCGCTCGGCTCGACGGCGACGGTCACGCTGTACAGGTGCAGTTGCTCGGGAACGACGAAGCGCTCCGGGTTCGACCGGAAGAACGCCTCTGCCTCCGTTCGGCCCACCTGGCATTTGACTGTAACCTCACGACGGAGCACGCCGTCGGCGATGAGCTTCCGCCGCAGTTCCCGGCGGAGATCGCTCAGCGTCGCGTCGGACCGCGCGAGTGCGGCGTCCAGGGCGGCGCGCGTCGCGAACCGGCCCTGGATGGCATCGACCTCCTTCTGGACCGCGGCATCGGTCACCGCGACGTGAAGGCGCACACCCTCCTGATACTGGAGCTCCTCCTCGACGATGGTGTCGAGTGCCTGGCGCCGGAGCTCGGCGAGCTTCGCGGGGCTCACGTTACGGTGGAACGACTCGAACGGAATGAGCGCGCCGAGCGCCGCATCGAGGCGTGCCTGCGTGAGCGCAACGCCGTTGACGCGCGCAACGACCCTGGCACTGGCGCGCGCCGGACGATCCGTTTGATGGGACGGCACCTGCGCGGGCGCGCCGGTCGCCGCCAACACGACGAGAACAGCAATCAATGTGCGCACAGCGGGCTCCGTGCGGCGGCGGCGCCGGCCCATCCGGCGCCGCCGCGTGGTGTTGCTACTTGATGTGGCAGCTGAGGCAAATGGCGCTGCCGGTATTCGCTTTCCTCAGGAAGTTCCCGAGCTGGTTGTTGTGCGGGTTGTGGCAGCTGGCGCACTCGACCGTCGCCGTCGCCGCGCTGGTCCCGAAGATCGGAACCGGATTCACGGCACCCACCGTGATCCTGGCCCCGTTGACCACCTGCGTCACGAATTCCGGCGCGGTCGCGGCCCGCGCCGTCTCGTACACGATCGCGACGGGATGGTCGTTGCGAAGGTCGCTCCCAAGAAACGGGAGCCCGCCGCTCATGAGGTCGCTCGAGCCGGCGCCGGAGTTGCCGTAGGTCGACTTGGCCGTGGCCTGACGGGTGAACGCCACTGCCGGCCCGAACGCGAGGCCGTTGACGTTGGCCAGCACGTCCACGGCAATCGAGCCGTCATGACAGCTCAGACACGCACCCGACACGCTGGCGGCGACGAGGCTGGCATTGGTCGTCACGTCGGTCGTCGAGCTCGTATAGAGCTGGTACGCGGCACCCGTGGGCGTGGTTCTGTTCCACAGCGGAATGTTGTTCGCGCCGCCGTGCGGCGTGTGACAGAAGATGCACGTCTGGCCGGCGATGGTGGTGTTCGTGTTGCGAATCGCCGAACCGTTGCTCAGATCGTGCGGCCCACCCGCGATTACAGTCGTGTTCTGCGGGTACGCCGTCGAGGTCAGCGTCCAGACCCCGATGACGCCCATCACCACCGCGCGCCTCCATCGTCGCCGCGGTACTGGTCTCTCGTTCATATTCCCTCCCCAAAAGCCATCACCGATGAGGCCGATTCCTGTCGATGGGGGAAACCTGCGGCGCGTGCGCCGCGTGGCGCCAGTCACCTCGCGTCCCCGCGGAGATACTGGAACACCTGCACGCGCGAATTGCCTTGATCCGCGACGAAGATCTGGTCGCGCTCGTCGATGAACAGCCCGGCTGGCAGCAGGAACTGCCCCGAGTCGGCGCCGCCGTGACCGACAAACAGCAGGAGCTGTCCCTCCGCGTCGAAGATCTGGAAGTTGTCGAACGCGGTGTCGGCAACGTAGATGTGCCCTTCGCTGTCCACGGCGATGCCCTTGGGACGATTGAAGGTCCCCGGCGCGTCGCCGAGCGTGCCGAACATGCGGACGAACGTGCCGTGCTCGTCGAAGATCTGGACGCGGAAGTTCAGCGTGTCGGCGACGTACAGCCATCCACGCGCGTCCACGGCGATGTTGGTCGGAAAGTTGAACTCGCCGTTCTCGCCGCCGCGGCGCCCGATGGTGCGGAGGCGCGTGCCGTCGACGAGGGAGACCGCGATGACCTGATGGCGGCTCGCGTCGGCCACATACAGCACCTTGCGGCTGCGATCGACGGCCAGGCCGGACGGGGTCTCGAAGTCGCCCTCCTTGCCGATGGCGGTCGTGAACGTCCCGTCCGGTGCATACGCGAGCACGCGCTTGAGCGTCGCATCGGCCACCCACACCGTGCCCACCCCATCCACGGCGATCCCCACCGGCTTGGTCAGGGTCGCGTTGCCACGATCGCCGATGAAGGACAGCTTCCGCTTGTCGCGATCGATTACGAACACGCGCCGCGCCACGGTGTCGCTGACGTAGATGAGGCCGGACGGCGCGACGGCGATCGCGTACGGCTTCACGAACGTGTCGGACGGCCCCTGGTCCGTGGAGTTGCCGAGCAACGCCGTCTTCCAGCGGCCCGGCTTCTTCGTGTTGAAGTCCGCCGCGCCGTGGTACGTCGCCAGGAACTTGACGCGCGGCTTCTCCGGCGGCAGCGGCCAGACGAGCGGCGCCGGCCCCTTGGCGGGCTTGTCGTCTTTGCCGGGCGCCGCGTGCAGTATGCCTGCCGCGGCGCCCGTGACGGCCACCGCGTATGTCGCGGCGGCTATCAGACGACGTGCCTGGCGAGATCGTGTCATCCGCATTCGTTCAGAACCCCTTGTGGCACGAGGCGCAGGTCCGGCCGACGCGATACCGGACGGCAGTCCCGGTGCCCGAAGGAAACGACCCCGTCTCGCGCTTGTGGCAGCTCTGGCACGCGAGCCCGCCATGGACCCCGCCGAAGAAGTCGTCCATGCCCCGGTGGACGTAGTTCGGCAGGCTGAACGTGGCCGTCGAATGGCACGTGTCGCAGCTCGCCCCCATCTGGCCGAGATGCGGGTCCTTGTGACACGTGCTGCACGCCCCCTGCATCGGCGCGAAGCGCGTGGCCGTCCCGTGCCCCGCGGGGAAATCGGCCGTTTCGCTCGCGTGGCACTTGATGCACTCGAGCATCCCGTGGCGTCCGGTGAGCGGAAACGGCGTCCGCTCGTGCGCGAAGCCGACCGCGGCGAAGCGCGCGCCCTTCACGTCGTGGCACGTCTCGCACGCCGTGCCGAGCTGACCCAGGTGCACGTCGCTGTGGCAGGAGCGGCACGTCGTCGGGGGTCCGACCGGCGAGAACGCCACGAGCGCCTGTCCTGTCCGCACCGGCCGAAGGCGTCCCTCGGGGACGTGGCACTTCACGCACGCCACCGTCGCGTGCTCGCCCGCGTAGAACTCCGGGTGATTGGGGTGTTGGAACGCCTTCACGTCGAAGGTCGCCGGTCGGTGGCAGGCCTCGCAGCGCATTCCGTTTTCCGCCTTGTGCGGGTCCATGTGACAGCTCGCGCACGCGGTGCTGGCGCCGCTGAAGTCGACGTTCTTGCGCGCGAGCGGCACGGCCGGCGCGCTGATCGAGGTGTGGCACTTGCGGCACTCGACCGCGGCGTGCTTGCCCTCGAGCGCAAAGCCGGTGCGCGTCGCGTGATCGAACTTCGCGGCGGCACCGGCTGGCCCGGTCACGTGGAAGCTCGTCTCCGTGTGGCACGTGCGGCAGTCGCCCTTGATGCTGTCGCGATGCACGTTAGCGTGGCAGGTCGAGCACTGGTCGGCCTTGATTGGCCTGGCCATGTCGCCGGACACGTGGCACTTCTCGCACGCGACCTGTGCGTGCGCGCCGACCAGCGGAAAGCGGGTCTTGTCGTGCGCGACGACGCGTGTGGACCAGCTGTCGGTGGTCGTATGACAGGTCGCGCAGTTCGCCGGGAAGCTCGACGAGCGGTGCGGCGACATGTGACACGACGCGCAGCTCTCGAACGCCAGGCCCCGGAACTGCTGACCGCTCGTGTGGCACTGCACGCACATCACCTGCTTGTGCGAGCCGGTGAGCGGAAAGCGCGTCCGCGAATGGTCGAACACGCCAGAGGTCTTCGCGAACGGGACAGCGGTCGTATGGCAACTGGTGCAGTTGGGCCCGAGCGCGCCCTTGTGGACGTCGGTGTGGCACGAGCTGCACGCCGTCTTCAGCGACAGGAACGAGCGCTGCTTGTGGCACATCGCGCAGCTGCGCGCGAGCGGCGCATGCATCCCGTCGAGCGGGAACGGCGTGTCGGCGGAGTGGTTGAACGTGCGCATGTCGAACTGCCGCAGCTCGGCGTCGCGTCCCGCGTGCTCCACGTGGCACGAGACGCAGTCAGCGCCGGCGGACCGGTGGACGCCGGCCTTCCGCGCGATGCGATCCGCGATCGGCGCATGGCACGTAAGACACCTGGCCACCGTCACGCGCCGCCCCGCCTCGTGGCACGAGCTGCAGTTCCTGACGCCCTCGAGCGCGGCGTGCGCCTTGGCCAGCGGGCCCGGCGACACCAGCTCGCCCAGCTGTCCCGCGCGCGCCGCACGCGCCGACCCCGCCACCACCAGCATCGCCATCAACACCCACCAGCCCGTGCGCATCGCGTCATACATCCACTCAATAGATGAACGGGATGTAGCCCATGTACACGGTGAAGGCCACGTGGAGGACGACGATGCCGAACATGACGTAGACGAGCGGCATGTGAAACACGTGCCACACGTCGAAGAGCGACTTCGTCACGGTGAGATACGCGCTGTGCCGCAGCAGCGAGGCACGTTCCGAGACGACGTCGACGATCTCGTGGAGCAGCTCCGCGGAGACGCCCGCGTCCTCGATGTCGCGGCGCAGGACGTTCATCTCGCGGCGCACGCGCAGCTCGCCGAAAAACAGCCCGACGATCGACGGCGACGTCTCCGCCGGCACGGCGCGATGCTCGAACGCCGCGATTGCCGTCACGAGCGCGGCCGGGAGCTGGGCCGAGAGCAGGCGCTCGCTCAGCTCCTCGGCCCTGGCGTCGAGCTCGTTCCGCGTCAACTCGAGCCCGCGAATGCTGCGCGGAATGCGGACGTAGAGATACCGGCCCACGAACCCGGAGAGCGTCACGGCAACCATCGACCAGTAGGCCACCGACACGACGCCGTTGAACCGGAACGACGTGTGGAATGTCACCAGCACAGGCCCGACGATGCCGCAGAAGATGTGGACCTCGAGCCACGTCTTCATCGAGCCGACGTTGCGCAGCGAGCGAACCTTCTTGCGGATGGAATAGAGCACCGGGACCGTCATCAGCAGGAAGCCGCCGATTCCGAAGAGGTGCCCGACGCGGCCCGAGGGGCGCAGCACCTTGTGGAGGCTGCTGTAGCCGCGCACGCTTTGCGGCGTGGAGTAGTACGACCAGCCGTCCAGCTGGATCAGCACGAACCAGGCGATGGCCGCGACCGCGAGGCCGCTCAGGACGAGGACGTGGCCGAGCGCGCGTACAGGGTTCGCCGACGCCGGTCCCACCGGCGGGGTCGTCGCGGTCATCGTGGTCGCGGACATGAATCAGGCTTCGAGAACGCAGTCGCTGAAGGCGCGCGAGACGCACGGGAGGATGAAGCCGTCGGCGCGGTCGCGCTCGTCGAGCATCTGCGACGAGCAGTCCGCGTCGCCACTCATGACGCGCGTGCGGCATGTGCCGCAGACGCCGGCGCGGCACAGCGACGGTACGTCCGCACCGCACCGCTCGGCGGCCTCGAGCAGCGTCTCGTCAGGCGACACCTGGACCGACTGGCCGCTGCGCTCGAAGCGGATGTGGTAGGACGCCGGCGCCGCTGCGGCGGCGGGGGCCACCGGCTTCTCGCGCACGGGCGCGCCCGCGCTCGCGGCGATCGCCGCCTGGAAGATTTCGAAGTGGATCTGCGTCTCGGGCACGCCGAGCCCCGCGAGCACCGCCTTGACGTCGTCGATCATCACGGGCGGCCCGCAAACCATGCACGTCGAGTGGACGAGGTCGGGCACGGTGACCGAGAGGAAGTGCGCGTTGACGCGGCCCGGAAACAGGTCGGGCGCGGTCACGTCGACATCCGTGACGACGATCACCGGCGAGAACTGTGGATGCCGCCGCGCGAGCGCGCGGATTTCATCGTGGAAGGCGGTGTCCTGGGGCGTGCGCACCGAATAGACCAGCGTCACCGGGCGCATCGGCTCGGTGTCGAGGCCGTGCCGCAGCATCGACATCAGCGGCGTGATGCCGATGCCGCCGGCGATGAGGACGATCGGCCGGTCGTCGCCGGCGGGGTAGACGAACGCGCCGGCGGGCGCCTTGACCGCGAGCATCGCTCCCGCGCGCACTGACGCGTGCAGCGTCGCGGACACGGAGCCGAGCCGCTTGACGCTGATCTCCATGTAGCCCTGCGCCTCGGGCCGTGAGCTGATCGAGTAGCAGCGCACGTGCTCCTTGCCGTCCGCGCGCAGGCGAATCGCCACGAACTGGCCGGCCTTGAACGTGAAGCTGTCAGGGCGGCCCAGCCTGAATGTCTTGATGTCGCGCGCCTCGTCGAGCACCGCGAGGACCGGAACCTGGACGAAGTCGCGCGACGGTGTCGCCGCGGCTGGTGCCGGCGCGGGGGCCGTTGCCGCGCGAGGTGCGCGAGGCGACGGAGCCGGTGCGGTGGCCGTGCGGTTCGCGACCGGCGGAGGCGTCGCGGCACGCGCAGCGCGAGCCGGCGGCGCGGCGACCGCGCGCGACGGAGCCGGCTGCGCGCGAACCGCCACCGGTACCGGCAGCAGGCGCTCGCACGCGACGAACCAGGCGAACTGCGTTGCAAGCCCAGCAGCAACTCCGGTTGGTGACGAGAGCAACCACGGCGATGCGGCTAACGCAATTGAAACTGGCGTGACGAAGCTGAAGACGCCGGCGACAGGACTGCGATGTATCCGCAGCACCACTAACCCCATATGTATCGTTGTGATGAACGCGAGGAACGATGCGGCGAGCGGTTCGGCAGTTAGCATTACGCCCGCGAACCCGCGCAACCGACGTGCCGCGTAATCACGCGCGTGCCGCGAAAACGCCTTTAGATTTTGCGAAGATCGCGTCGACGCGTACTGGACTTCCGTGTCATCCCATGCGCCTCACATCCTCAGTTCTGCACAGCAGAGGCAGCGCGCTGCGCGCGGCGCGACGCGTGACGTCGCTCGTAAACGAGCGACGATCTCCTGACGAGGCCCCGAAAATCGACGACGGATTTCTGACGATGAGAGGTGAGCGTCGCTACGGTCGAGCTTGTGGTGATGCGCTGATCGATGTCAGATGTCGATCGCGAGCGGGCTCGCCACCGGCGCGCGACGCCGGTGATGCGCCGCCACGGGGTCTGTCTCCGGATGGACGCGCGGCATGAAGTTGCCCGCGTAGAGCCGCGCCATCATGCGCGCGGCCGCGACGAACGTCAGCGGGTGTGCCACGACATGCACGCGGCCCGCGACGATCGCCTGGCAGATCGCGTCCGCGTTCGGCTCCGCATCGACGAGCGAATACGTCGTCCCAAGCATCTCGAGCCGGTGCACGTCGCAGTTGCCGACCATCGGCTTGCCATGCGTCCGCGCCCAGCGCTCCGCGAGGGCGTTGAAATTGATGAACGGCGTGAACATCGCGTTCCATTCGACGGCGTCGAACAGATGACCGTACGTGTTCAAGTGGCCGCGAAGCGCGCTGGCCGCCGGATAGTACGGATGCGGGGCCACCACGAGCCCCGGCTCCCGGGCCTTGAGCCGCGCGAGGTCCTCGAAGGAGTTCACCGATTCGGAGGCGCTGCTGAAATTGAGCAGGAGCACGTGGCGGCCGTCGATGGTCCGCTCGATGCCGGGAATCAGGACGATGCCGCGGGCGGCCGCGTACTCGGAAAAGCACCCGATTTCGAGCTGCCTGTCGTGGAGCGTAACGGCGAGCGCGTCGTACTCCAGCTCAGCCGCTCGGTCGATCAAGTCGAACGTGCTGTACGGAATAGGGTCGACGGGGTCGTCGGAGGTATGAGTATGGAGTTCGACTTTCAACATCGCCGGCGGAAACTATTCACAACTCAGGCCCACCCGCTGTCGCATGGAAATCGACCGTCCGCCTTCGGGTACGAACGGCGGTTCCACTAGCTGGTAAACTGCTGTCTTTACAGGTTATCGGAGTAAAACCGCTTGTCGATTACCGTCTCCACGCTGCCGCCCCACGCCTCCCCAGCAACCCTCGGGGCGGGCGCGGCGGCCGAACGGGCAACCCCCAGGCAGGCATTAACCACCCGCTACGCAGACTTTTGGCTCCTTGGCGGAGCCAGTCTCCTGGTGTGGCTGGTCATGTTCGCCGTCCAGGGGTTCCGTTCGGCGTGGGCGATTGACCAGCATTTCAAGAACCTCACCGTCACGACCGCCTCGCTGTCGCTGCTGGTGAACTACCCGCACTTCCTGGTCTCGTACAAGCTGGCGTACAGCCGCGGGCGCGCGTTCATCAACACCCACTGGTGGCAGCTGATTGCGGTACCGGTGCTGCTCCTCGCGACCTTCGCGTTCGCGTACGCCTACTACGCCGTCCCGGTATCGCAGTTGCCGCTGGTGTCGTTGCTGTCGCGCGACCTGAGCGGGTTGGGCAACAACGCGCGCGTGATCTCGGGGCCGCGCCTGGGCGACCTGCTCTTCGCGCTGACGTTCAACGTGATGATCTTCACGGTCGGCTGGCACTACACCAAGCAGGTGTTCGGCTGCATGATGGTGTACTCGTACTTCGACAAGTACAAGTTTTCTCCCCGTCAGCGGACGATCACGAAATACGCGCTGCTCAGCATCTGGTGGCTGAACTTCGCGCAAGGCAACCAGGCCGGCGCCCAGAACAACTTCTCCCGGTTCACGTACTACTCGTTCGATCTGCCCGACATCCTCGTCCCCATCACCTTGTTCGTCGTCGCCGCAGGCTTCGTGCTGGTGATCTACGAGGTGTTCTGGAAGAACTTCAAGGAGCGCGGACAGCTGCCGGGCATCAACATGGTGGTGCCGTTCATCGCCTTGTACGTCTGGTGGCTCCCGATTACGCGCCAGTACGAGTTCTACTTCCTGCTGACGCCGTTCTTCCACTCGCTGCAGTACCTCGCCTTCGTCTACAAGATGGAAGACACACGAATCCGCGGGCTCAGTCACCCGGAAGTGCGTGGTTCGATCCTCGCCTTCAGCATCGTGCTCGCAGGGTGGCTGGCATTCGAGTTCGTCCCGAACGAGGTCGACACCGCGCTCGGCACGTTCAACTCCTGGCAGATGTTCTTCTTCTTCACGGCGGCGATGTTGTTCATCAACATCCACCACTACTTCATCGACAACGTCCTCTGGCGCTTCAAGGACCCGGAGATCCAGAAGTACCTTCTCGCGTAGCCGCGACGTTCACAGGATGGGCCACAGAGACACAGAGACACGGAGAGAATCTTGTACAAGTTCTTGTACCTCCGTTGTCTCCGTGACTCCGTGGCCTATCCGGTGAGAGGCGGTCGAATCAAGCCTGGGATCGCTCGGCTTTGACGTCGATGCCGAGCTGCTGGCACTTCTTGTAGAAGTGGCTCCGCTCGAGGCCGAGCGTCCGCGCCGTCTCCGCCACGCGATACCCGTGCG
>Ga0070698_100003540_pt1 | contig 17168 bp, 12 predicted proteins | sample KBSK1502metaG_FD_65477 | JGI IMG/M metagenome (GOLD analysis project Ga0070698, IMG submission 65477) | Corn, switchgrass and miscanthus rhizosphere microbial communities from Kellogg Biological Station, Michigan, USA - KBS K1-50-2 metaG | ecosystem: Host-associated > Plants > Roots >...
TCATCGGCTGGGACTTCATCCACGCCGGCCAGTTCTACGGCGACGACATCGGCGGCACCGGCCGGTTCGTGCAGTCGCACAGCGGCATCCCCGGCGAACGGTTCTTCATCGCGGCCGACCAGGGCTCGCTCGCCTACTACACCTGGGGGACGCCCGAGATCTGGACGCAGCGCCTGCAGCTCTTCACGCGCCAAGACAGCCAGGTCGGCGGCGTGATCGAGCCGAGCCGGCTGCCGGGGTTCAACGACGCGCCGCCCTTCGTTATCTTCATGCGCCCTGAGCTCTGGAACCGCGTGAAGCACGACTTCGAGCAGCGATACCCTCACCTGGGCGTGCACGAGATCACCCCTGACGGGCTCCACCTCGCCATCGGCGTCCGCCGCGCATGAGACCGCTGATCGGGATCACGACCGACGTCCAGAAGGCCGCTTTCGGCGCCTGGGAGGAGGAGTCGGCGCTCGTGCCGACGGACTACACCAGGGCGGTCGAGGTCGCGGGCGGGCGGCCGCTGCTGATACCGCCCAGCAGGGACGGCCTCGAGGAGACGCTGGAAGTCCTGGACGGGGTCGTCTTCTCCGGCGGCTCCGACGTGGGGCCCGACACCTACGGACACGACCCGCATCCGGAGACCAAGGGCGTGATCGAGGAGCGCGACCAGTTCGAGCTCGCCCTCCTGCACGCGGCCCTTGAGCGCGACATGCCGGTACTTGCGGTCTGCCGGGGCAGCCAGATCCTGAACGTCGCCCTCGGCGGCGACCTCGTCCAGCACCTCCCGGACGTCCTCGGCCACGACGAGCACAAGCGCACGCCCGGCGAGTACGCCGACCACGATGTCTCCCTCGAGCCGGGCACGCGACTCGAAGGGGTCCTCGGCGACCACACACCGGTCAAGTCGCACCACCACCAGGGCTTCGGCCGGATCGGGTCGGGCCTTCGCGAGGCCGCCCACGCCGACGACGGCACCGTCGAGGCGCTGGAGGACCCGTCGCGCCGTTTTGCCCTCGGCGTGCTCTGGCACCCGGAAGCCGGCGAGGACAAGCGCCTCTTCGAGGCATTCGTCGAGGAAGCCCGCCGGTACCGCAGAGAACGCCGCTCATGAGAAGCCCTCAGGGCGGCATCTTCGCGCTGGGTACCGCCTCGCACGCCTATCTCGAGTTCGACGCGTCCGGGGACGGACCGCAGCTCGTCACCGCGGTCGCGTCACTGCGCGAGCCGAGGACGACCATGGGCGGCGTCAATCTGGTCGCGGGCTTCAGGCCGGAGCTCTGGCGCGAGGTCTCCCCGGAAGACTCGCCGGACGACCTCCACGGCTTCGACCAGGACGTCACCGGCACCGACGGCTTCGTCATGCCGGCCACGCAGCACGACGCGGTCCTCTGGCTCTCGGGCAGCGCCTACGACGTGATCTTCGAGACCGCGCGGGTAGCGATCGCGGAGCTCGGGGAGGCGGGATCGCTCGTCGAGGAGACCTCGAGCTGGTCGTACATGCACGACCGCGACCTGACCGGTTTCATCGACGGCACGGAGAATCCGAGCCTGATCGACGCTCCCGGGCTCGCAGTCGTTCCGGAAGGGCAAACCGGAGCCGGAGGCGCCGTCCTGCTCCTCCAGAAGTGGGCCCACGACGCGCCTGCGTGGGAGGCGCTGTCGCAAGCAGAGCAGGAACGGGTGATCGGGCGAACGAAGCCGGACAGCGTCGAGTTGGACGACAAGCCCGACGACTCCCACGTCGCAACCACCGACCAGGATCGCTTCGGGAAGATCTTTCGGCGGAACATGCCGTATGGGACGGTCACCGACCACGGGACGATGTTCGTCGGCTTCAGCTCGGAGCAGGGTCCGCTCGCCACGATGCTCGAGAGCATGGCCGGGCTGAAAGGCGGGACGCCCGACGCGCTCACGCGCTACACGAAGCCGCTGACCGGGGCGTACTACTTCGTCCCTTCGACGGAGTCGCTGCGCCGGCTGGCACCCGAGGACGAAGACTGAGCCGATGGCCGGCCGCCGAGTGCTTGCCGTCGACGTTGGTGGGTCGCACGTCAAGGTCCTGCTCTCCGGCGATGACGAGCGCCGCCGCTTCGAGTCGGGACCGCAGCTGACCGCACAGCAGATGGTCGAGGGCGTGCAGGGCCTGACCGGCGACTGGTCCTACGACATCGTCTCGGTAGGCGTCCCGTCTCCGGTCCACGCCGGCCGCGTCGTCGCCGAGCCCGTCAACCTCGGTCACGGATGGGTGGGGTTCGACTTCGAGCGGGCGTTCGGCCGGCCGACCAAGGTGATCAACGACGCGGCGATGCAGGCCCTAGGGAGCTACGAGGGCGGCGGCAAGATGCTGTATCTCGGCCTCGGCACGGGCCTCGGCTCGGCCCTCGTCGACGGGGGAAAGGTGGAGCCGATGGAGCTCGGCCACCTCCCGTTTCGGAAAGCGACCTACGAGGACTACGTGGGCGAGCGCGGGCGATCACGGCTGGGCAAGAAGAAGTGGAAGGCCGCGGTGCAGGAGGCAATCGAACAGCTGTCCGCGGCCCTCGAGCCGGACTACGTCATCCTCGGCGGAGGCAACGCGAAGCGGCTCGAAGCGCTGCCTCCGAACGTCCGGCTCGGCGCGAACGAGAACGCCTTTGCGGGCGCCTTCCGGCTCTGGGAAGGGACGGATGAGGAGGCCCCCAAAGGGCCCCCTCATCCGTTGTAGGCGTCAGGGCGAGAGGTCGATGCCGCTCGTCGAGCCGGTGACGCTGCCCGTCGAGAAGGCGTAGTGCACGATCGGCGGGCTCGGAGCCGGCTGGCGCCTCACTGCCGACGTGCTGAGGGTGAGCCCGATGTAGTAGGTCCCCGCGGACGCCGCGTTCCACTGGACGGTGAACGTGCCGTTGCCCGACGCGGCCGTGAACGTCGCGCCTGAGACGGCGGAGCAGGCCGGGTCGTTCACGGTGCTGCCCGCCCCCTGGCCGAAGAGCGTGCTGAAGTTGCCCGTCGTGATCGACTGCGAGATCACGGCGGTGTTCGGTCCCGCAGCTGCGTTCACCCGCACCCAGTACTCGAAGCCGCTGGGGCTGACCGACCGGATCCGGCCGTTCCTCGTCGTGTACGTCAGCGTGGGCAGCGTGGTCGCAGTCCCGGCCGAGAACTGGCTGCAAGTTGCCGCCGTCCCGGTGATCTGGCTCACCGGCCCTGGAGGCGGAGGTGGTGGCGGAGGTGGCGGTGGCGGCCCGCCGCAGCTCGGGAACTTGAAGCTTCCGATTCGCGTCCGCCAGTTGAACGACGACGAGCCCGCCGGGTAGTACTCGTTCGTGTACCAGAACGTGCAGTCGTCGACGGGATCGATGGTCAGATCGCTGTAGTCGCCCCAGCGGTTACTGGTCGCCGTCTGGCTCCCGGCACCGCCGAAGAGTGTCGCCTCTCCCTGGGCGAGCTGGTTCAGCGGATCGGTGACGAGCCGTCCCGCGTAGCGGAGCTGCGGAACGGTCGTCGAACTGGACGCGCTGAACCCGAGCGCCAGGTCGCCCGAGGCGTCCATCGCGGCGCTGCCCATCCAGCGCCAGGTCGTGTCGGGCTGGTACGTGCTCTGCTGGAAGACCGTCACCGGCCCGGTCGTCACGTTGCGAAGCTCGATCCAGCGGATCCCGGCAACGCCGCCCGAGCTGACCGTGTAGTTGGTCACCAGGGACTCGTGGTCGCCGAAGTTGCGGTACGCGGCTCTGAACATCATCCGGTCGGCGATCGCGTCCAGGGTCGAGCTGTTCGGCTCGGGCACGCACGCGCGGGTCGTCGGACAGAGCTGCGTGAAGCCCGCCGCAGCGGGTGTGGCGAAGAGCGTGAACGTGGAGTTGGACGGCGTGCCGAAGTCGACGTGGAAGTGGTAGATGCGGTACGCGCCGCCGTTGGGCCACTCGACGAACGTCTCCGGCGCGCCGGCAGGCGGCAACGTGCTGCCGTCGAGGTCCGCCGGCAGGTAGGTCTCCTCCGAGGAGCCGCCGGTGATGCCGGTCGTCACGAACGTGGCCGCGCTTCCGGAAAGCATCGCGGCGCGGTTGAACGCGAACGGCTGCGGCCCGAGGAATGCGGTGCCGGACGAGTTGAAGACGTTCATCGACATGTAGTAGGCGTCCGGCCAGACCGCGAGCTTCGGGTAGTCGAAGAAGTTCGTGCCGAGGTGGAACCCGTAGCGGAACCACGTGCCGGTCGCGTCGCTCGTCGTCGAGACGGCGATGCATTCGTCCGTCGGGACCGACACGCCCGCGAACTGCGTGATCACCCAGCGGTTCGCGATCTGGTCGTAGAGGACGACGGGATCGCCGGCGCCGTTGTTCTGACAGACGCCGCCGAAGCCGTTCCAGAGCGTCGCGATCCCGGCGGGCCCGAAGACCGAGGCTCCGGTCGTCTTGTTGAAGACCTGGAAGCCCTCGTTGACGATCTGGACGTACTGCGTCGCGCCGGGCTCGCCGTTGGTGTCGGGCGGCGCGCAGTTGCAAGCGACTCCCGGGAACGGAATCCCGTCGAAACTGAGCGTCGGCGCCGGCATCGCTGCCGGGGCGAGCGTGCGCTGGACGACCGGGTCGGCCGCGTTTCGATGGCGACCGATCCGTGGATTGGGCGACGCCTCGCGCTCGGGCACGGGCTTGAGCGGCAGCGCCGGGATCTCCCGCAGTGCCGGCGAGACGTCGTTCTTGTACGAGTGGCCGACGTAGACGCGGCCGGACTGGCCGGTCATCGCGACGGGCGCGGAGCCGCTGACTGCAGCAATGCGGCTCGTCCCGCTCGATCCTCCGGCGAGGACGACGGCCGCCTGCACCAGCACGGCCAGGGCGAACAGACCGGCGACGATGCCCATCCGTCGCCTTGAAGTGCCTCGAAGCTTTCCCCTCATGCTCAGCCTCCAGGTCTCGATTTGTGACGGCGGGCTGGATTTAACACGACCTCGCCGATCAAGTAGGTTCGGCGGAGTCGACCGAGGGAGGACCGGGATGGGAGCCACGCAGATCGATGCGGGCGAGTTTCGCGCCGGACAACGGAGGGACTGGGACACCGCCGCACAGGGCTGGCACGACTGGCAGGAGCTGATCATCGGCCGCACGGCAGGGGTGAGCACGCGGCTGGTCGAGCTGGCGGGGATCAAACAGGGCGACCGGGTGCTCGACGTGGCCGCCGGCTCGGGCGAGCCGTCGCTGACCGCCGCCAAGATGGTCGGGCCGGAGGGCACGGTCGTCGCGACCGACATCTCGGCTGGGATGCTTCAGTTCGGCCGCGAGCGCGCGAAGGCCGCGGGCATCGACAACATCGAGTTTCTCGAGTCGGACGCGTCCTCCCTGGATTTTCCGGCGGAGAGCTTCGACGCGGCCATGTCGCGCTGGGGAATCATCTTCGATCCGGACGGCGAAGGTGCCGCCGCACGGGTCCGCGGGTTCCTCAAGCCGGGAGCGAAGATGGCGATCAGCTCCTGGGGCCCGCCAGACCGAGTGCCGTTCCTGGCCGTTCCGATGATGACGGTGATGAAGAAGCTCGACGCGCCGCCGCCGCCGCCGGGAACGCCGGGGCCGCTCTCGCGCCCGACGCCCGAGGCGATCGGCGGATTGCTCGAAGGGGGAGGGTTCACCGACATCGAGGTGGAAGAGCTGAACGTCGGCTTCGAGTGGGAGTCTCCGGACGAGTTCGTTCGCTTCCTGCGGGAGATCGCGCCGCCGATCAACGCGATGCTCGCGCCGCATCCGCAGGACGTGCGTGACGAGATCTGGACCGCGGTCGCCGAGGCGATGAAGCCCTACGCCGGTGCGGACGGGAAGCTCAACCTCAACGAGAACCTCGTGCTCGTCGCGGTAGGCAGCGCCTGACGCCGTTACGCAAGGCGGATCCGCGGATCGATCCAGGCGTAGAGGAGGTCGATGATCAGGTTCAGCGTGAGGATGCAGAGCGTCGCGAAGACCACTACGCCCTCCACGACCGAGAAGTCGTTGAGCGCAATCGCATTGGTCAGCGTCCAGCCGAGCCCGTGCAACTGGTAGACGCTCTCGGTGAAGATCGCGCCGCCGAGTGCGACGCCGACGTCCATCCCGAGCATCGTCACGACCGGGAGCAGCGCATTCCGTAGGACATGCCTGAAGAGCACGCGCCGCTCAGACGCTCCCTTGGCTCGGGCCGTGCGGACGTAGTCCTCGAGCAGCGTCTCGAGCACGTTCGCCCTGATCATGCGCACGTAGAGGGCGGCGAACAGCAGCGCGAAGGTGCACCACGGCAGGATCAGGTGGTAGAACCACTGCCAGGGCCCGCCCGGCATGCCCGAGCCTTTGGGCGCGCCCCAGAAGTTCGCGTAGTTCGCGATCGGCGTGATGTGCCACTTGACGCCGAAGAAGTACTCGAGGATCAGCCCGATCCAGATCGGGTGCGCGGAGACGCCGATCAGAACGAAGATCATCGCGGCGCGGTCTGTCAGCGAGCGCGGCCTGAGGGCCGAGTAGATGCCGACCGTCAGCCCGATCAGCAGCCAGAGCACCGCGCCGCCGAAGACGAGCGAGCCGGTGACCGGGGCAGCCTCCAGGATCGTCTGATTGACCCGCTGGCCCTGCGCCATCGAGTTCCCGAGCGAACGGTCGACCACGAGGTGCCTGAAGAAACGGTAGTACTGGACCGGGATGGGCTTGTCGAGGCCGAGCCGGTCTCTCGCGAGCGCGATGCAGGAAGAGCTCGCCTGGCTGCCTCCGCAGACCGTGCGGGCCGGGTCGTTCGGCGCCATGAAGAAGATCACGAAGGTGACGAACGTGATCGCCATGAAGATGACGATCGCCCAGAGAATCCGCCTGACGAGATACCTGAGCATCGTGCCTCCGCCTGCGTAGTCCGGTCCGGACTACCGGTTGAGACGACGCTATTCGGGAGGGGTTAGCCCGCGATTGTCGAGGTCTTGCGCTCCGGGTTGAAGAACGGCAGCTCCACCACCGTCGCCGCCGTCCGGCTGCGTCGAGCCTCCACCGTCCACTCGACCTCGATCCTGGTGCCGAGCTCGCTGTGATCCGCGCGAACCGAAGCCAGCGCCACGACCTTCTTGAGGGTGGGACTCCAGGTCGTACTGGTGGCCTTGCCGATCTGGCGACCCCGCGTGTACAGCGGAAGAGGAGCGCGCGAAGCCGCAGTCTCGAGCGTCGGTGTCAGTCCCCTCGCCTCGTAGAGCTCCTCCAGAGGCTCCCATTCGAGCTCCAGCCCCACGAGCCTGCGCGGACGCCCGCCACGCTCCTGTTCTCGTTCGAGCGCACGACGGCCGACGAAATCCGTCGGCTTCTCGAAATCGACGAAACGGCCGAGGACGCCCAGCTCGAAGGGCGAGAACGACTGCTCGGGAATCAGCGCTCGCCGCACGGAATCGAAGTCCACCTCGATGAGGATCAGCCCTGCCTCGATCCGCGCGATGTCCAGGGCGAGCATCCCGGCTGGCCGGATTCCGTACGGGCCTCCGGCACGCACGAAGGCATCCCAGAGCTCCACTGCGTCACCGCTCTCGACCCACACCTCGTAGCCGAGGTCGCCGGTGTAGCCCGTCCGCGAGACGTCGACCGGGAAGCGCCCGACCTGCGCCGCCCGCCGGCCGAAGTACTTGAGATCCCCCCAAGGCGTCTCGGTGACCGCTTCGAGAACATCGCGGCTCAGCGGCCCCTGCACGGCCAGCGCGGACACGCGCTCGCTCACGTCCTCGATCTCGACGTCCAGGCCGCGGGCGTTCATCCGGAACCAGCGAAGCGACGGATCGGCGGCCGTCCAGCGGTAGGTCCCGTCGTCCAGGTGGGCAACCGTACCGTCGTCGACGACGAGGCCGTCCTCGTCGCACCAGGACGTGTAGTAGACGCGGCCGACGGCGAGCTTGCTCGCGTCCCGAGTAATGACGCGGTCGACGAGCGCGGTCGCGTCCGGGCCGGAGACGAGGTACTTGTAAAGGGGGGAGACATCGATGAGCGCGGCCGCCTCCCGGATGGCGTTGTACTCGATCTCATGGGAGTCGTGGTACGCGCTCGCGGCGAGATAGCCCGACCATTCCCGCCACTGCAGCTTGCGGTTGAGCGGCGCGGTACGGGGATAGAACGCGGTTCCGACGGACACCAGCGAGATCTCGGACTCTAGGACTTCGGGATCTGCTTCTGCGGGTCGACGAAGGGCATCGGCACGATCGTCGCCTCCCTCACGCCCTCGGGCGTTTCAACCGTAAGGCCCGTCCCGAGCTCCGTGTGGTCGATCGGCAGCCATGCGTAGGCGATGTTCTTCTCCAGGCGAGGCGAGTAGACAGCCGAGGTCACCGTTCCGCTCGCGCCGTCTGCCGAGACCTGCCACGGCGTCGCGTTCATGTCCAGCCGGTCCCCGTCGATCTCGATCCCCACGATCCTCTTCTTCACCCCCGCGTCGCGGATCCTCGCGAGCGCCTCCCGGGCAATGAAATCGGCCTCGGTGTCAAGGTCGACGAGCCGGTCCAGCCCCAGCTCGAACGGATTGTTCTCGTAGGTCATGTCGGCGCCCCAGTTGAAGATCCCTCCTTCGATCCGGCGGATGTCAACCGGCCCGGTCGGACGAATCTCGTACGGCTCCCCCGCCTCCATGATCCGTTCCCACAGATCCATTCCACGCGAGGTGTCGAGGAGGTAGAGCTCGTACCCGACCTCCGAAGTCCAGCCGGTGCGGGTGAGGATGACCGGGATGCCGTCCAGCTCGAGACGGCGAAAGTGGTAGTAGCGGAGGTCGAGGACCTCCTCGCCGAACAGGTCACGCACGACGTCCTTCGACTGCGGGCCTTGGATCTGGAGCGGGTCCGCCTCGGCCTCCGAGAGCTGGACGTCCATCTCGGCGTAGGCAGCGAGCCCCTTTGCGTACTGGAGCGCGTCGCTGTCCGCGAGCGCGAACCAGAACGTGTTCTCGTCAAGACGGAGCATCACCGGGTCGTTCAGGATCCCGCCGTCCGGCGCCGTGATGAGCACGTACTTGGCCTGACCGACGGCGCACGCGCCGAGGTCCCGGCACGTGAGGAGCTGGGCGAAGCGGAAGCCGTCGGGCCCGGTCACCTCCAGGTTCCGCTCCACAGCCACGTCCCAGAGGGTCACGTGGTTCAGCAGGTGCCAGTACTCCGACTCGAAGTCGTCGAAGTTGGTCGGGAACAGCGTGTGGTTGTAGACGGTGAAACCCTTCGGGCCGTAGCGCTGCGTTGCCTCGAAGAAGGAGCTGCGCCGCAACCGGGCTCCTCGCTGCACCAACGTCATGTCGAATGGTTTGGGCATGGTCGAGACCTCGCTCATCGGCCGGGCAACTATAGTCGGGCGCCCTTCATGTCGACCTCCAAGGGCACATCCGATCGCCGTTCGTACGACGCGGTGGTCATCGGCGGCGGCCACAACGGGTTGGTGGCCGCGGCCTACCTCGCCCGGGCCGGCCTGAAGGTCGTCGTCCTCGAACGGCGTCACGTCCTCGGCGGGGCGGCGGTGACCGAGGAGGTGTTTCCCGGCTTCCGGTTCAGCGTCGCCTCGTACGTCGTCTCGCTGCTCCGCCCCGAGATCGTCCGAGAGCTCGAGCTGCCGAGGCACGGTCTCGAGATCCTGCCGCTCGATGGGACGTTCACCCCGCTCGAGGGCGACTACCTGTGGCGGGTGAACGACCACGGCCGCACGGTGCGCGAGCTTCGGCGGTGGTCGGCGAGCGACGCCGAGGCCTACGAGGAGTACAGCCGCCTGATGGTCGAGATGGCGCGGTTCGTCAAGCCAATCCTGTCCATGGCACCGCCGGACCCCGGCGGACTCGATCTGCGCGAATGGCTTCCCGTCGCGCGCCTCGCCCGCTCCTTCAACGACCTTTCCGTGGAGCAGCGGGCGGTGTTCGTCCAGCTGATGACGATGAGCGCCGCCGACTTCCTCGACCAATGGTTCGAGACCGATCCGCTCAAGGCCACGATGAGCGCCTCCGGGATCATCGGAACATTCCAGGGGATCCGCTCTCCGGGGACCGCCTACGTCCTCCTGCACCACTACATGGGCGAGATCGACGGCGTCCTCCGTGCGTGGGGAATACCGCGGGGAGGGACAGGCGCCGTCAGCGAGTCGATCGCGGGCGCAGCCCGGTCGCTCGGCGTCGAGATCCGTACCGAGGCCGCTGTCGAGCACATCCTGACCCGAAACGACGAGGTGACGGGCGCCGTCACGAGCTCAGGCGACGAGGTGACCGGGCGGGTGACGTTGTCGAGCCTGGACCCGCAGCAGACGTTCGTCCGGCTCCTTCCGTCCGGAGCCCTCGACACGTCGTTCCTCGAGGAGGTCGGGCGCTACCGATACCGCGGCTCCAGCGGGAAGGTGAACCTGGCCCTGAACGGGCTTCCCGAGTTCACGTGCCTGCCCGGCGAGGGCGACCACCTGCGGGGCGCGATCAGCTTCAGCCCCAGCATCGACTACATGGAGCAGGCCTACGACGACGCGAAGTCCGGGAGCTTCAGCCGGCGTCCGTACATCGACATGATCATTCCGACCCTGGTCGATCCTTCGATGGCGCCCCCGGGGAAGCACGTCATGAGCTGCTTCGTGCAGTACGCGCCCTACCACCTGGCTGACGGGGGCGAATGGGACGACGCGCGGCGCGAGGCGTTCGGTCAGACCGTCGTCGACACCATCGCGGAGCGAGCGCCGAACATCCGTGAGCTGATCCTGCACGCGCAGGTGCTCACCCCGAAGGACATCGAGGACGTGTTCGGGCTCTCGGAGGGCAACATCTTCCAGGGCGAGCTCTCCCTCGAGCAGCTGTTCTTCAACCGGCCCGTCCCGGGATGGGCGCGGTACCGGACACCGCTGCGGAACCTCTGGATGTGCGGCTCGGCCACCCACCCGGGAGGAGGGATCATGGGGGCGTCCGGACGTCTCGCCGCCCTCCAGGTCCTGCGCTCGCTCCGTGCCAAGAAGGCGGCGTGAGACAGCCCGTGCCCGCCGACAGATACGACGCGGTCATCGTGGGGGCGGGCCATAACGGCCTGGTTACGGCGGGGTACCTGGCGAAGGCGGGGCTGCGGACGCTCGTTCTCGAGCGCCGCAGCCGTGCGGGCGGTCTACTGACGAGCGAGGAGGTCGCTCCGGGCGTGCGCGCTCCGGTGGCCGCCGACGGCGTTGGAGGCCTCGGTGCAGGTGTCGTCCGGGATCTCCGCCTGGACTCGCACGGCTTTCGTCCCATCGAGCCGGACGTAGTGGCCTTCGCCCCGTCCGTGGACGGGCCACCCCTGACGTTGTGGCGCGACCCGGTCCGGACGGCGACGGAACTCCGAACGCGGCCGAAGCCACGTGACGCCGACGGATTCGTCGCGTTCGACCGCGAGGTCCGCTCCCTCGCCGGCTTCCTTGCTCGCGTTCAGGCGACCGAGCCGCCGAATCTCGCATATCCATCGCTCGCGGACGCCGGCACAGGTCTCACGCTGGTGAACAGCCTGCGGCACCTTGGCCGGCAAGAGATTCGGGAGACGCTGCGGGTCCTGCCGATGTCGGTCGCCGACCTCGTCAGCGAGGCCCTCGACGACGAAGCGCTGCGAGGCGCTCTCGCTGCCAGGGGCGTTCGCTACTTCGCGATGGGGCCTCGGAGCGCCGGAACGGCGCTCAACTTCCTCTGGGACTCGGCTTCTGGCGGGGGCGCGGCGGGGCGCACCGTCTTCGCGCGCGGCGGGCCGGACGCGCTGGCCGAGGCACTCCTCACGGCAGCGCGAAGCCACGGCGCGACGGTGCGGTACGGCGTCGAGGTCTCGACCATCCGAACGAGAGAAGGCTCCGTCGAGGCAGTCGCCCTCGCGAACGGAGAGGAGATCGACGCGCAGATCGTCGCTTCGAACGCCGATCCCAAACAGACGCTCCTGCAGCTTCTCGACCCGGCCGAGGTCGGTCCGACCCTGGGCTGGCGCGCGGAGAACATCCGCGTGCCGGGCGTGGTCGCGAAAGTGACGCTTGTACTGGAGGGGCTGCCGGCGATTGTCGGCGCCGACGACGAGCGCCTGCACGGTCGAATCGTCATCGCGGGGAGCCTCGACGACCTCGAGCGGGCATTCAACGACTCGAAGTACGGACGAATCTCCGAGCACCCGTACCTCGAGGTGACGATCCCCACCCTCTCGGACCCTTCGCTCGCTCCTGAGGGCACGCATATCATCACCGCGCTGTTCCAGTACGCGCCATGCGACCTCCGGGACTCCGAGTGGGATGACGCGACACGCGATCGAGTAGCGGACGGGACTGTGCGGACCCTCGAGGCCTACGCACCGGGCCTGGCGGACCGGATCGTCGCTCGCCGCGTCCTCACGCCCGCGGACCTAGAGCGTGACTTCGGCCTCACCGGCGGCCATCCGATGCACGGCGAGCATGCCCTCGACCAGTTCTTCGCCTGGCGACCCCTCCTCGGCCATGCCGGCTACCGGCTTGCCGGGATCCGCGGTCTCTACCTCTGCGGGGCGGGCGCCCATCCCGGCGGCGGAATCACCGGCGGCCCCGGGAGAAACGCGGCCCGAGCGATCCTGGCCGATGTCCGGCGAGCTCGACGCCGCCGTCCTGGAAGACCGGTCAGTGGCATGGCGCCGAACCGCTGTCCGTGAACGTACCGCCGGCCTCCGGGATGAACCGCCAGCTGTAGCTCGCCGGAAGAAGTGTCAGCTCGAGGACGCCGAAGGTGTCGTCCTGCCGCACCTCGCTGTTCGCCACGGGCGTGCCGAAGGGACGCAGGTCTACGCCGCCCGTGCCCACGACGAGCGCGCGGACGCCGTGGGCCGGATCCGCCACTCCCGCGGGCGTCTGCGGCGCGAAACGCTCGTAATGGTGCTCGTCCCCGTTGAGGAGCAGGTCGCCGCCCGCGTCGTACAGGTCCTGTAGGAGGGCGCGAGTCTTGGGCGCGCCGCCCTGGGTCACGCGGGAGCTGAAAGGCGGCTGGTGCCAGTACGCGAGGGTGCAGCGAGCCCCCGCGTGCGCGGCCAGGTCGGCCCGCAGCCACCGCTCCTCCGGCGAGCCCCGGCCGCACCCGCCGATCGCGTCGCAGTTCGAGTTCACCGAGACGAGATGCCACGAGCCGACGTCGAACGAGTAGTAGCCCTGTGAGGGGTCCCCCGCGGCCGCGCCCCAGTACGAGAAGTACCCCTGGCCACCGGGCGGAGCGCAGCCGTAGCGACCGGACGGCTGGTACTCATGGTTCCCGGGAGTCGGGTGCGAGATCGCCTTCACGCGGCCCCAGCTCGGGTCGTAGGACGCCATGAACGCAGCCTCGGCGCCGCAGTAGTACTGGAGGTCGCCGAGCGGGAGCACCGCCGTCAGCCCCGCGTCGACGAGAAGGTTCGACGTTGCGCGCTGGTGGCAACGGTGCGCCAGGCCGCGCCCCTCGTTGAAGTAGAAGCTCGACGGGTCGCAGGCGATGTCGCCCGCGGCGGCCACCACCGGGCCTCCCGGAGGCTGGAGCTTGACCGTGACCGTCCGCGACCGAACGAGTGGCCGCTCCAGCGCGACGAAGATCCTGTGGCGCCCGGGCCGCGTGACCCGCGCGAAGCCGATCGTGCCCGTCGAGAAGCCGCTCGGCCGCCCGTCCACGACGATCGTCCAGCGGCCCGCACGGCGGGCCCGCACGTGCAGCTTCACGAGCCGCTGCAGCGCGGTGGCGCTGACCAGAGAGATCGAGCGCCTTCCCGACGGCACCGTCGGGGCCGGCTCGGCCAAGGCGACCGTGCCGCCGATCGCGCCGACGAGAAGCAGCAACACACACGCCGATGCCCACGAGACGGTTCTCATCCCGTCGGCGCGAAACCGTACCGAACGGCCGAGCCGGGCAGGTTCTAGGCCGCAAGGTCAAGTGCCGGCTTCTCTTCGACGGCCTGGGTCGTCTGCCGGCTGTTGGGGGCGAAGAGCGCGACGACCGTCGCCGCGAGCACGATCACGGAGCCGACGAGGAGCGCGCGCTGGTACCCGTCGGTCGACGCCTGGGCGAGGCCGTTGCCGGCGTGCAGCACCGAGGTCGTACGCGCGGTGGCCACCGCCGACAGGATCGCGAGGCCGAGCGCGGCACCGAGCTGCTGGCCCGTGTTGAGGAGTCCCGCGGCGAGACCGGCCTTGTCCTGGTCGACCCCGGCGTTGGCGGCCGTCGTCAGACCCGTGAAGACCCCGCCCATGCCGATCGAGACGATCAGGAGCCCGGGCAGGATGTCCGCCACGTAGGAGCCGTCGACGGTGATCCGCGAGAGCCAGTAGAGCCCTCCGGCTGCGGTCACGGCACCGAGAGCCACAACCGGCTTGGTCCCGATTCGCTCAAAGAGCTGCGACGAGATGCTGGCCGCGATGATGAATCCGCCCGTCAGCGGCAGGTACGCGATGCCGGTCTGGATCGGCGAGTAGTGCAGCACCGTCTGCATGTAGAGCGTGAGGAAGAAGAACATCGGCAGGAAGCCGGCCAGAGCCACCATCTGCGTGGCGTCTGCGGCTGCGACGCCCTTGACGCGCAGGATCGTCATCGGGACGAGCGGGTTGCGGGTGCGCAGCTCGTTGACGATGAACGCGGCCAGGAGCACCGCCGCACCGCTGAGCTCGGCGATCGTGCGCGCCGCAACCCAGCCAACCTCCGGTGCCTTCACCAGGGCATAGACGAGGAGCAGCATTCCGCCGGTCACGAGGAAGGCTCCGAGGGCGTCGAAATTCGCCAGCCGCTTCGACCTTTCGTCCTTCTTGAGCAGTACGAACGCGCCGATGAAGGCGACCGCGCTGAACGGGACGTTGATGAACAGCACCCAGCGCCAGCCGGGGCCCTCCGTCAGCAGCCCGCCGAACAGGACGCCGGCCGCGCCGCCGATCCCGGAGACGGCCGCCCAGACCCCGAGGGCCGTGTTGCGGTCGCGCGTCGACCGGAACGTGCTGGTCAGCGTCGACAGCGCGGCAGGCGAGAGCATGGCCGCTCCGATCCCCTGCGCGAAGCGGGCCCCGATGAGGAGCCGCTCGCTGTGGGCCAGGCCGCCGGTCAGCGACGAGCCGGCGAACACCAGCAAGCCGGTGACGAGCATGAGGCGGCGGCCGAGGAGATCGGCCACCCGCCCGCCGAGGAGCAGGAACCCGCCGTATGTGAGGATGTAGCCGTTCACGACCCACTGCAGGCTCTGCTGGCTGAAGCCGAGGTCGTTCTTGATCGACGGCAGGGCGATGTTCAGGATCGAGGCGTCGAGCACGTCCATGAACTGGACGAGGCTGAGCAGGAGCAGGATCGCGACGCCGCGCCGCGACGACAGCGTCGATGCGGTAGCCGCGTCCTGGGGGTTGGGCTCGGTCATGAGCTGGGCCTCCCTTTCGTCTGGAGTCGATTGCCATCCCTGATGGCCGTGACTCGATCGTGCTTGCGGGAGGCGGGGCGTCGCATCGTGGGGGCCCCCCAAACCGAACCGCAGTGTTTTGCGTGCTGACTAGACTCTTCGAACAAGGGGTGGAGACCGGCCGCGGCGGGCAGCGCATGCAGGACACCGAACGGAACGTCCGAGCTGAGCTCGAGCTGCTCGAGCGCGAAACCGAGCTCTCGGCGCTCGAGACCCTCGTCGGTAAGGGCGACCCCGGCGGCCTGCTCCTCGTGATCGAAGGGCCTCCGGGCATCGGCAAGACCGCACTGATGGCCGAGGCGAAGACCCGGGGCCAGGAGGCCGCGATGCTGGTGCTCGGCGCCCGGGGCTCTGAGCTCGAGCGTTCCTTCTCGTTCGGCGTCGTGCGACAGCTCTTCGAGCCGCTGCTCGCGTCGCTGACTGACGAGGAGCGAGCGGAGATCGTCTCCGGTGCCGCGGCGCTGGCGGAGCCCCTGTTCAGGCCCGAGGAGCTCGCCGGCGAGACCGGGATCGACTCGTCGCTCGCAACGCTCCACGGCCTCTACTGGCTGACGGCCAACCTCGCCGCCCGCCGGCCGCTCCTGCTGGCCGTCGACGACCTGCACTGGTGCGATCTGCCGTCACTGCGCTGGCTTTCGTACCTGCTCCCGCGAATCGAGGGCCTTGCCCTGGCGATCGTCGTCGGCCTCAGGGACGCCGAGCGCGGCGAGGATCCCGCGCTCCTCGACCAGGTCGTCACCGACCCGCTTGCGACCGTGATCCGGCCGGCTCCCCTGAGCACCGCGGCCACCGCCCAATTCCTCCGGGAGGCGCTCTCTGCCGACGCTGAGGACGCCTTCTGCGCCGCCTGCGAGGAGGAGACGGGCGGCAACCCGCTCCTGCTGCGCGAGCTCGTCCACGCGATCGCCGTCGAGGGGCTCGCGCCGACGCAGGCGAACGTTCCCCGCCTGCGAGCGCTGGAGGCACGCGCGGGATCGCGTGCCGTCTCCCTGCGACTCTCGCGGCTTCCGCGGGAGGCGACCGCGCTCGCGCAGGCCGTCGCGGTCCTCGGCGACGACGCCGACTCCCGCCAGGCGGCGGAGCTCGCCGATCTGGACGAACAGGCCGCGTCTGACGCCGCGAGCGACCTCGTGCGGGTGGACGTCTTGCGGCCCCAGCAGCCGCTGGGCTTCGTGCATCCGCTGATCCGCGGGGCGGTCTACGACTCCCTGGCTCCCCTCGAGCGCGACGGCTTGCACGCACGGGCTGCCGAGCTCCTCGTCGCCGCAGGCGCGGAGCCCGAGCGGGTGTCCGCCCAGCTGCTGCGCAGTCCTCCGGGCGGCAACCCCGAGACCGTCGCGACGCTGCGCGAAGCCGCTCGCCGCGCAAGCTCCCGCGGCGCCTCGGAGAGCGCTGTCGCCTACCTACGCCGCGCGCTGGCCGAGCCGCCTGCTGCCGAGGACGAGGCGGAGGTGCTGGTCGAGCTCGGGTCCGCCGAGATGCGGGTCAGCGGCGACGCAGCCGTGGAACACCTGCAGGCGGCGCGGGACCTGAGCGACGACCCGGTCCGGAGAGCCGAGATCGCGCTCCTCCTCGGCCGCCAGCTCTACCTCCTCCGCGGCGAGGAGTCGGACGCCGTCCTGACCGAGGCGCTCGACGACCTCGGCGGCGCCGACCCCGAGCTCGAGCGTCTGCTCCAGGCGGGGCTGATCACGAACGACATGTACGCGCCGGCGCTCCACCACCACGCGCTCGAGCTGCTGGATCGCGTCCGCAGGCAGCCCGCGGACGGCACGCTCGGCGAGAAGGTGCTGCTCTCGCTGCTCGCCCACTACGACAGCCGCGCGGGCAGGCCCGCGAGCGAGGTCGTTCCGGTGGC
>Ga0070698_100003541_pt1 | contig 17168 bp, 12 predicted proteins | sample KBSK1502metaG_FD_65477 | JGI IMG/M metagenome (GOLD analysis project Ga0070698, IMG submission 65477) | Corn, switchgrass and miscanthus rhizosphere microbial communities from Kellogg Biological Station, Michigan, USA - KBS K1-50-2 metaG | ecosystem: Host-associated > Plants > Roots >...
CCTTGGGCGACAATGAGGTCATACTCCATTCGGTCTTTCGAGCCGTAAAACACCAGATCAATATTCGGGTAGAGTTCGTTGTACGAAACGCGAGCGAAGACTGGTACTCCCGTTATCCAATTCGTTGACTGCTTGCCGATGAGATAATTAACCTGCCCGCGCGTGAGCCCTCTGCCTTGAGGATGGGTTTTTGGGTTTGCGTTAAGGAAACCTAGCCGGAAATCTTTCGATGCTTTCCGACCAGGTTGCAGGCTGGGATGCTGCGATTTATCCCTCGAGCTGCCGGGCAGGGAAAATATCACTTCGGCAGAGTCGAGGAAGGATGCGTGCAGCGGGGCTCGCGAAAGGAACTTCACTTTCGGCTCAGCTTGTCCGCGATTTGGTTCGAACGTGATCGGCAACTGGCCGTAGGTGTGCGGGTCGAACAATTCCCTACCGGCGCCTTTCGTGAGCAATGTCTGAGGCACGCGAGATTCATCGCGATCATTTTCCGACGGGGTAGAACGAGGTAGTTTTGCTTCGGCCCGCACGCGAGGCAGGGCAACAGGAATGCTAAAGGCTAAGCATAGCAATACGCTTGTGGCAGTGATTATGGCAAAGAAGGATTGGTGTTTACGCGGCATTGTTACCTCCGCGGCGAGATTTAAGCGTTGCCAAGCATCTGATGGCTGAAGTTCCACGATTCAGAGTGGAATGGGGGTTGCGGGAGAAAACTAATCAGATCCAGTTGGATTGTCAAGGAATCTACAGGCTTGAAATCTGAGATCTATTTCAGCGCGTGCAACCGTCTGAGCGGCGTGTAACAATTCAACTTGTATTAGGTTTCGCAGCTCAATCGAAGATAGAAGGAGAGAACTATGGCAATAGAAGTAGGTAAGCGATTTGTAGATTTCAGTTTACAGAACCAGGACGGCAAGACTGTAAAGTTAGATGACTTCGCGGGCCAGTGGCTGGTGGTTTACGTTTACCCGAAAGACGACACGCCAGGCTGCACGATTCAGGGCAAATCATTTACTGCCACGAAGCAGGAATTTGACGATGCGGGGATTGACGTGGTGGGTGTGAGCGCTGACGACGTAGCTTCGCACAAAGACTTCTGCAATAAGTTTGGCTTTACCATCGACCTGCTCGCCGATCCGAATCACGAACTGCTCGATGCAGCAGGCGTAGCTCAAAGCGAGTACAAAGGCACGATGTATTGGAACCGCACTTCATTCGTGATCGATCCTGAAGGCACGCTCAGCAAGATTTACGAAAAAGTAAATCCCGAAGGTCACGAGCGCGTGCTGCTTGACGATATCAAGGCCCTGCAAAGCGGCAGCTCGAAAGGTGCCGGCGGGTTAGCGTAGGGCGGCGTGCTCTGATTTGGAATTCTCTGTGTTTCCGTGGTGAATGGACTAAGCAAGACGACCACGGAGACACAGAGAACACGAGGTTGCACAGAAAAGCAGTCTTGATGTCTTACTGGTCCGCCGCAGGCGTGGCAACTGCTGAAGCTGGCTCAGTGACGAGTGGTGCTGTCAGGTATTTTGAAAAGAACCACACATAGCGGCGCACGCGATCCATCTGGTGACGCGGCTCGGTAAAACCGTGATTCTCACGCGGATACACCACAAACTCCACCGGTACTTTCATCTCCTTTAACGCCATGTAAAACTCCTGAGCCTGCGCGATGGGCACGCGCGTGTCTTCCTGTCCGTGCATGATCATCGTGGGGGTCTTTACGTTCTTTATGTACTTCATTGGCGAACGGTCCCAGTAAAGATCGGTTGCTTCCCAGGGAGACTTGTCGGAGTAAAACCAGCGCAGGTATCGCTGGATGTCGTTCTGTGAGTACATCGAATAAATGTTTGAGATCGCCGCGCCGGGTGAGACAGCTTTGAAGCGATCTGTCTGCGTCAGGATCCAGAAAGTCATGTAACCACCGTAAGACCAGCCAAAGGCCCCCAGCCGATCCGGGTCAGCGATTCCGCTCGCGATCATCGCATCCACGCCCGACATGCAATCTTCGTAATCGCCTTTGCCCCAGCTGTTTTTGTTTGCCTGGGCAAATGCCAATCCCTTGCCCGTCGAGCCGCGAAAGTTTGGTTGCAGAACGGCAAAGCCATTTGCAGCGAGTACCTGGACCGTGCTGCTGAAACTACCAATTGAGGCACCGGTCGGACCGCCATGCGGATTCAGTAGAAACGGAACTTTCTTTCCCGGCTCATAGCCGGCGGGTTTGGTCAGTAGTCCTTCAACCTCTGTGCCGTCTTTGCTTTTCCACTTGACGATCTCCGTATTGCTGAGCAGGTAATCCTTCAACCACGAGTTGTGATCCGTTAGCTGCTTATGCACCTTGAAATCCGCGTCTGCCGCGTACAATTCCGTAGGCTGCCTGGCCGTGGACGTCGTGCCCACAATTTTTCCGTCGCGGCTGACTTCGGCAACTCCGGTCGATCCGCCTTGTCGCGAGAGCTGTTTCAGCGCGCCACCGGCTACGTCGTAGGAGTAAACTTCGATCGCTTCCAGCACGTTGGTGCTGAAGTAAATTGTCTTGCCGTCGCGTGCCCACACCGGCGTTCCCACGTTCAAATCAAATTTAGTTGTCAGCTCCTTTGGCGTTCCTCCGCCAGCTGGAACCAAATAAAGAAATGAAGTTGCAACGCCGCCGGTATTCAGACTGCCCGTATAAGCGATCCACTTTCCATCCGGCGACCAGCGTGCGTCGTCACTCGATCCGGGGTTGTCTTCAAGCTTCTTCTTTTCACCACTAGCGACAGTCATGATCCAGACATCGCTCAAGTCGCCGTCGTCCGCTTTTGGTGTTGGCCGCGTCGTATACGTGATGCGCGTTCCATCCGGCGACCACTGCGGATCGCTCACGGTGAAGTTGCCTTCCGTCAGACGCTTTCCTTCCTTCTTCTCGATGTTCCAAAGCCACAGGTGCGACATTTTGGTATCTCTGTCTATAACAAAGGTGTCGTCCTTTACCTTCTTGCGATCTTCTTCGTCCTTGTTTGGTTGATCGGCAGCGCTCAGGAGTAGCTGTTTGCCATCGGGCGACCAGCGAAAGCCGGTGACCCCGCCTTTTTGAGAAGTGGCTACCCATGCTTCGCCGCCATCAGCCATCATCATCCACACCTGCCGCTCGCCATCCTTTTCGCGATCCGACAAAAACGCCAGCATGCTGCCGTCCGGCGACCATTCTGGCGCGGTCGAGTTTTTGTCGCCGCGTGTGTATTGCATCGCCCTGCCACCTGCGGTCGGTACGACCCAGACCTGCGTGACAGTTTTCCACTCCTTGTCTTTCTCCATTTTTACCTGGCCAACGGTGTAGGCCACACGTGATCCGTCGGGCGAAACTCGTGGAGCGCTAACAGTGGCGACTTTCATCAGGTCGAGGGCGCCGAGCAGTCGCTTACCATCTTTCGTTCGGGCATCGGGAACATTCGATTTCATCGCTTGCTTTGCATCTACCGAGGCAGACGGCGCTTCCTGCGCGCGCAGTTCCGACGAGGAAAATGCAAAGCAAAACGACAAAAAGAAAAGGGTGGTGAAATGTTTGCGGATCATCAAGGGGCTCCTCCAGACGGCAAGTCGAATCTCGGGCACGGAAATAGGAACGGGGTAAAGGGGAATGGGTAAAGGGGAATATTCGCTCTGATGTTCCCCTTTCCCCTTTGCCCTTTCCCCGAGCTAGATAAAGAACTGAGAGGCGCACGGTAGGATAAACGACGTGCAGGCGTCAACCTGCAAACGCCTAAGGGGAATAGGGTAAAAGGGGAATGGGGTAAAAGGGAAACACTCTCTTTGTTGTTCCCCTTTCCCCCTTCCCCTTTCCCCCAAACCTTAACCGCCGATAAAACTCATCGAGCGCGAAGGCGCCACAAACTGCGGCTCGTTGATGTAGTGGCGCGGTTCTTTTTTCATAACGACCGATTCGATGAATTCGATGATCTCGCTGCGCGTGGCGCCGTTGCGAACTACGTCGCGCAATGAATGTTCGACGGTTGAAAAAAGGCAGGTGCGAATCTGGCCGTCGGCAGTGAGACGGATGCGCGAGCAGGCGCCGCAGAACGGTTCAGTAACCGGCGCGATGATGCCGATTTCTCCGGGTGCGCCGTCAGCAAAGCGGTAGCGCGAGGCAGTCTCCGAACCGCGATCGAAGTCTATCGGAGTTAAGGGAAACTTTTGGTTTATCCGTTCACGAATCTCCCGGCCTGACACAACGTCTTCGCGCGACCAGTCGTGGCCTGAATCCAAAGGCATAAACTCGATGAAGCGCATTTTCACGTTGTGCTCACGAGCGAACGCGGCAAAGTCAGCAACTTCGTCTTCGTTATGACCGCGCACGATGACGGCGTTGATCTTGATAGGCTCCAGGCCTGATTGTTTCGCGGCCGCAATTCCGGCCAACACCCGATCCAATACATCGACTCCCGTCATCTGCTTGAAGGTCTCAGGCTTCAAGCTATCGACGCTGATGGTGATGCGATCGAGTCCGGCGGCTTTCAAATCTCCGGCGCGATCGGGCAGGAAGTAGCCGTTGGTCGTGAGCGCCAGATCCTGCAGTCCCTTCGGTTTGAGCAGCGAGAGTTTTTCAATGATCGTTTCAATGTCTCGTCGCATCATTGGCTCACCGCCGGTAAGCCGTATTTTTTCAATGCCGAGCGAGACAAAGATGTCCGATACGTATTCAATTTCTTCGTAGGAGAGCATCTGTTCCTTCGGAGCTATCGGCGGCTCGCCATGCGGCAGACAATAGAAACAGCGAAAATTGCAGCGGTCGGTTAAGGACACGCGCAAGTCGCGTATCGCCCGGCCGTAGGAATCTTTGAGTACAGAGGTCACTTCTTGAATTACGCGTTTCTAAGCTAAAGGATCCTTACCGATTTCGATGATACGCCGAGCATGCACGAGCATCCAAACGGCGGCGGGTTTTCCGATCTGGTGGGCACAAAAATGCAGGGCGAGCGCCGGCGCCCGCCCTGCTCGAATTTGCCGGTTGACTGAACCTTACACCGGCAAAATAAACATCATCAGCGACTAGAGGTCGTTGATAATGTTGATGGCATAGTTGAACGTCGCGGTGTTGTAGCCGCGCAGGGTTTCGTCACTGACTGACAACGAGATGTTGTAAGCACATCGCGTTCCCGGAGCTAATTGGTGCGGCCCAACGCCATTGATGGCCGTGACGATGTCCCACTGCGCCAACACGTCTTCGGAGCCGGGGGGCAGTGGCGCGTTGGCCCAAAGGTCAGGGACTCGTATTGGCGGCGCTACAGCGGGTGGAATCGCAACCCCGCCAGGCGTGCCGTTCCTCTGAAACGACATGGAGTAGCCGGTGAAGTTGTCGTTGGGATGGCCGGCCGTTGCGGCGTCAACCGCATCGGCAGCCCGGATAGCGGCATCCCAGGCAACTCCACGAATCTCGCAAGTCTTACCTTTGAAATCCGAGAGCCTGAGGTCGAGGCAGCCGCTTAGCCCGCCGATGGACGTAATCAGGGCCATCGGGAAGTCAGCATCCAACCAGACACGCTGAATGTCGAAGAAAGTATGTCCAGCCGTGTCCTTGACCGCCAGCAGTACCGTGTACTTGCCGGTGGGGTCAGACCAGGTCCGGGCCACGATGTCGGGCACGGGCCAACACCAATCCAGGGGCGGCGGCCATGGGTTAGGGATGCACTCCGAGCGCGTCGTCCAGCCTGGGTTATAGGTCAGGATTACACCTTCGTCAGTGGTGGAGTCCAGAACGTTAAAGTTGCGCTGCGCGGCCGTGGTGTAGAACACCTCCGAGATTTTCTGGCTGCCCGGAGGAGCGACTATAGCGGTGCCGGGGACAGGTTGCGCAAAACTAAAATTATCGTCAGGGATGGCCCACATGTGAACCTCCGCTATCTCGTCGGTCGAACATCCGTAAAATCTGGCCGAGCCTGTCACGTAGATGCCGGGTGCCACCGAAGCCGGATCGATCGGGTGTCCAACCGGCGGCGCGATGCGGCAGAGGGTTTCGTTCGGGTCGCTGTAAGTGTGTGCCCAGGCGCCGCCGACCGTCTTGATATAGGCGCGCGCTCCGGCGAGTTGGAAGCTGCTCTGACAGTGTTTTCGGCTGCTGTCGATGCCGACCACGTGGAGCTTCACCTCGTAATCAGTCCAAGTGAGGAAGTCCGCGCCGGCGCCAATCATGGCTTGCTGAACATCCACGAAGCCGAGTGTTCCGCTGTTTACCTGGTGGTTACCGAAAGTGAGCGCGGGGGCTGGATTGCCGCCGGCATCGGCGTAAACAATCCCGGCGGGAATAGTGGTAGTACCGTGGAAAACCAATTCCAATTCGTAACGGCTAAAACCGATGCCCGAAGCCGTGCCGGTGATCCTTTCGAGCACGCGCCCGGCAAGAATTGTTGGGTCGCCATGTTTACATCCGGTAGGCGCAGTCACCCCGCAGTTCAACATCACGAAGTGTTTCTGTCGACAGATCAAATAGATCAGCAACGCAATCATTAACAGCAGGATGAGCCAGGCCCAAATGTCATATTCACCACGCTGACCAAACGGGCCGACCTGACCGAACCAATAGGCGACCAGTATCGCGATCAGAATTAGCAGGATGATCACCTTGATAAGCAGCTCCCAGCATCCGCGCAGGCCTACCCGACCGCTGGGCTGGCGCTGATTGGTATCCGGGTTCCTTGCAGCATTAGTAAATCGGTTCTCTTCATTCATTGTTTTTGCTCCTTGAGGCGTGAAAGAGTCGCGAGGACAGTTGTAGGTACTCCTTAAAGGGTCGGGTAAAGGTTCCGACGGTTCGGTCTGTCGGGCAGTCGGGTGCCGTTTTAGAAACCGCGAGGAAGTGGCTTTTGGCGCTTATGCTGGCGGAACAGTAAGTAACTGGCCAAGCTCAGGGTTGATCAGTTGTGAGGCAGAAACAGATCGTTCGTGAAGAGTCAGTGCCTCGAAGATCAACTGAGGTAAAGGCACCTCAAACCAGAATGTCAACTAACCCTGTGAGTTCGTAAGAATGTGAAACTTAACGGGGCAAAGCCTAGTCCCGAAGTAGACTAAAGTCAACGAAAACCCGGCAGGGTTGAGCTGACCCAGCCGCCGTAGTGCCTCTGCTAACTGCTCAAACTATTTTTGCGCCAGGAACTCCCGCGTTTTCTGCAGTTCGGGCCTGTCGCTGTCAGCATTAGCGGTGAGAGTAATTAGCTTTGCGTAATACTCCGCTGCCGTCTTTTTGTCTCCCAGCAGCTCAGCCGCACGGGCCGCCCCAAAAAGACCGTTGAAGCGGTTGGGAGAGTCTTGCAACGACGCTGCAAACTCCTGCAATGCCGGTTGCGGTTGACTCAGTTCCAGCAGCATCTCTCCAAGCAACTCACGCGCGGGAATGATCGGCCCGGGTGTAACCGGATGCTTTTCTGTTGAAGCTTCCAGAGCGACGGCTGATCGCATTTGCTTAAGTGCCTCTTCGTTATTTCCTTCCGCATGCAAAATCCAGGCGAGTGCCAACTGGCGCTGAATTTCAACTTGACCGGCCCAGTAATTCTCTTTGGCCTCAGCCAGGCCATGCTGGATGGTCGAGAGTTTTTCTGCGTCGATACGGGCGGCCGCAGGATTGTTGCTTCGCGCAGCGCCGAGCGCGCGCGCGAAATAAATAATTGCCTCGGTATAACGAAACTTATTCCAGGGAAAGTTCCGTGGATGCAGTTCAATCCGCGCGGCCTGTGACCATTGCCGTCTTTCGAGCGTATAGCGGGCCGGGATCGCGGCGAAGGCATAAGCCGCCGAAAAGATTTCTGAATCGACCTTAGTGAAAGTGTTGAGCTGGTCGAGCATTTTCCTGGCTTCCTGATCCTGAGCGCCTTGCAAGTAGGCGTAGACGAGGTAGTCCATGGCGTGAAGCTGATCGAATGCGGCGGCGCCGGAGCCGGGGTCTAACTTCACCAGATGTTCATGGGCTGACGCAGCTGAGGCAAGATTTGATTGGATCGACTCCTGCCAAAGGCCGAGGCGCGTGAAAATATGTGAGGGCATATGCTGCGCATGAGGGGATGACGGCGCAATTTTAGCGTAACGGCGCGCGGCGGGAAGCGCAAGTTGCGCCAGCTGCGGATAATCAAAGCTATGAATCAGATAATGAGCCACGCCGGGGTGCTGAGGTTCCGTAGGCAGAATCTTGTTGAGAATTGCAGCCGCCTGTTTTTGCTTTTTATAGGTCTTGTCGGAAGCACTGGCGGTGCCAAGTAGTGAAAGCGAATAAAAAATCGCGGCCTCATGGTCTTTTGGATAACTAAGGTACACATGTTCCATGGCCTTCTCGTAAGCCAGAGCGCGCGCGGGATGCGGCAACTTGTCAGAATCTTTATAGAAGGCTGCTATCGCGGCGATGTAGTCTTTTTCGCGCTGAGTTTTGCCACCTATTGACACTGCCTTTTCAGCAGCGGCCCGGCCCCTTTGCAACTCCGCTTCGGTAGCGGGTGCCCAGACGGGATGAAAGAGACTCATGGCCACTCCCCAATAAGCCATCCCGCAAGCCGGATCGCTTTTGGCAATACCGGCGTAGGCCTTCTCCGATTCCGCGTACCAGAATGAGTGAAGCATGGCAGTCGCCCGATTGAACTCTCTGCGCGCGGCAGGCTTGCAAGAGACTGTGAAGTTAACTTGCCCGAGTTTTTCCGAGGCGTCGTGTTGATGGGTGTGCATCTCCTGAGCCTGGGCCGGCGAAAGACACAGCAGGGCCACGAAGCACGCCGCGATCGTTAGGTTGCTTAATTTCATCACACGCCTCCGGTGTAATAGGTGTTAGTGAACTCGTGAACCTGCGACCGAAAATCTTAACCCATTATCTCGAGCCAGGATGTTGCAGTTTTTTTATAAAGCCTCAGCAGAGAAGGCTGTCAATGTTCCCGCGAATAGAATCGACCGTTCCAGCGATAGACCGTCGGTTTGAGCTTGTTGCGGCCGTTGCCGGCAAAAATCTCTGCGTAGGTGCTGAAAGTCGGCAACAAGCGGTGCCGTCTAATGAGCTGCATATCCTGAGCGTTTCGCGGCAAACCCAGTTCGCGTGGTTCGCCCAATATTATCGCCGACCAAATCTGGTTCGTCAGCATCCCGCCCAATTTGAAAATTTTCTTAGGGACCGCCCGATGGGTTTTGGGATCGATGACGAAGTAATGATTTGTGATTGAGGGCGGCATGCTGTTGCTGGTTGAGAGTTCGATTATTTGTTGGCCATTGAAGTTGGCGAAGTCGAACCCGACAGAGTTATCAACGCGCGAATAGTAACCGTCGAGGATTCGGGTGACGAAAACCCGGCTGCCTTCACGGTAAAGCAGAAACACCACCGAGCCGTTATAGCCAGTTTGATAACAAGGATCTTTCACCAGGATCAGTCGAATGGATTGATTCCCAAATAAACTAATAGGGTAATCGCCGCGAGTTAAGCTGGCCGTTTCCTCAGCGTCAAGGGCACCGGCCTCACCGTGCATTTCGCAGGCGTTCAAATCCTCGACAGTAGCCTGCCACCAGGCCCCATCATTGAACGACTCGAAGTCCAGAGCGATTTGGTTAAGCGCGGCGATTCGCTCGGGCTCTCTAAGAATCTGCTCGTCCCATTCATCAAACCTTTGCGGACACTGGTAACCCAGTTCGGGCATCCTTCTAAAAGCCGCAAACGTAGCCTGACTGCAAACCGGCAATCGCCGTTTTTGCGCGGGGCAAGGCACGGACGACAGTCCGAGCAAAACCAGTAAGAGGCTTATCTTCTTCATCGGGTGGATTCAGCTTTGCAGTGCAACAGTTTGCCAGAACAAATCAATACAGAGTTGCACCCCGAATGGGTGCGAGAGTCTCAAACAATCTCCTGCCTGCCTTTCTCATCGGCACCCCGTCGGGGTGCGGACTTCCTCCGGCCTTAACCGGTGGTCTTCGCATCGTTACGACCACCGGCTACTTTCTGGCAACCCTACGGGTTTGGTCCGTTTGCACTTCAAACTTGAACTGAGACAAACGGTCATGACCTTTTAATTCCTCAAACTCACTTCTGCAAACAGATAATCGTCGCCAGCATGGTCGCCACCAACGCTCGATCGCCAGAGTCAGCGACCCCAAAGACATCGGCACGGGCGACCGTTAGTGTCCGGCCCGGCTTGATTACTTCAGCGCGTGCCAGAAACGACTTGCCTTGAGCTGGTCGCAGCAGATTGACCTTGAACTCAACGCTCAAAACTTCGGCGCCCGCAGGCATCAGACTGTAGGCAGCATAGCCGGCAGCAGAATCCGCAATGGTGGTCACGATTCCTGCATGCAGATATCCATGCTGTTGTGCCAAGTCTGCTCGATAAGGAAGAGCTATCTCAACTATTCCCGGTTCAATCAGACTAACCTCGGCGCCAATTAAGCGCATTATCGATTGCAGCGCGAAGCTTTGCTTGATGTCTTCAGCGAAACGAGGATTTGACGGGGGATGCGTCATCACATTAGAGCGAGATTGACCGATAAAGACTCAGCGTGGCTTACGCAAAATCAGAACTGGGAGCGATAGCGACCAGCCAAACGCACGACTGACGAAAAACTGCAGCCCAGGCAGTTTTATTCCTAACTTTTTGAAGTGAATCCTTTAGCTGGTCGCTACGCTCCCAGTTCTGATTTTGTCCGACCATTGTTGAGTGTTCAATTGCTCAGTTTTCGATCGAGTCAGTTCCTGCCAACCAACGCGCCGCATTCGCAACATACGTCTTGATATCCTGCAGCGCTTGCGGATTTCGCTTGTAGCCGTCGCCCGGCGACTCAGTAAGAAAACTTGGACAACCCATCTCAGTGTCCCAGTTGTAATCGACAAAGTGATGAAAGCTGGATTCTGCGATGCCGCGTCCAAGATGATTGCCGTGCTTGTCAACGGAGCTTTCAAAAGCAACTACGAGATTGAACGGGCGCCCGGTAGTCTCACTTTTGCCGGTGGCGATGACGTGCGCCTGCTCTTCGCCTTCCGGCACGCCGACTGCGCCCTCATGTGGATGAGCGGGAAAGAACTCGATGATTCCACTCGGCGCGGCGGGATTGCGCATTAGATCATGCGATCGGTCTGCAGAGATCTTTTGATAGTCGCCGTTGGCGCCGGAATGATAGTTGGGCCAGGAAATCGTGGTATTGAATGGATCGTCGGGAACATGTCGCGAAGCGTCAGGCTCTGGGTTTTCGGAGTGAAAGAAGTGAGCACGTCCGATACCGCCCAGCGTGCACAAAGATGTACCGAGGTTTTCGTGGTCTCGCGTAGCCATGATGCCGCCACCGCGCTGGCGGAAACGTGTGATGCCCTGACAGTCGGCGACGGTGAGACCATCTCCCAAATCAATTGCAAACAGCCACAGCTCATTGAAATCCGTGGCGTCAAGTGTGCTAAGGATCGGATCATTGCCCGCCGCGTCCAATTCACGATTGCGTGTAGTCACCTCACATAAGGCGTTACCGGCGTCGTCCTTCAGCGCGGCCAGCTCATCTCTGAGCAGGGAGAACCTGCCGATGTGCCAGTCGTCTTCAGTATGGGGAATAGTGGTCTGCATAAGAATGCGAATCGGAGTCATAATGCGTTCTCCTCAGAGTTTTGTGCACAGAGTATCCATTCAAATTTGAGAGACAGACTAGGACAAGCACGCCGAAAAACGCAATAAGGCTTATTGGGTGAAGATGCTAGAAGGAAGAAATTTTTCATATGTCATTTGACATTTATCATTTGTCATTGGAAATCGCGACGATCTTTGCCTCGTCGACTCGCGCATCAATGGCTGCGCAGTCCAAATAAATGACAAATGATAAATGTCAAATGACAAATGGAAAATCTTCTTCCCAGCGTCGTTGGCTGTAAGGCAACTACGCTCAAGCGCCCAACCCCACATTCGTCATGAAGATTGAACCAGGCAGACGCTTACGAGTCACCGGCGACTTGAGAGTTCGCTTCAGCACGAAGTCAAACAGAAGCGGATTGTAGTCGTAGATCTCGTTTAAGGACTGTCGTTCATCGGGGGTAAGGTAGCCTTTCTTCATAAGCGTGCCGGTGCGAATCAAAATGTTGACGGCGGGCAGAGGATAATCGCTGCCGTTAACCAGGCGCTCGTACAAATCTTCGCGCTCGAGGATCGTTGTCAAGGGCGTACCACAACGATTGAACTGCGTCATTGCCGAGATCTCACCGAAGACCAGACCTTCATACTTCTTGTCGTCCATCAAGCGCATAAACAAATCAAAGTTAGACCTTTGCCGCTTATCGACGTCATCCAGATCCTCGTTCTGACCTAGTCCCGCGCAGTGTGCGACTATTACTTTCACACCATGATCGAGGGCCCGGCGCAGCAGCAACGGGTTGCCAAGTTTTTGGTCCTCCTTTGCCTGCACAGCCTTTTCCTCGCCGCCATGGCTCAGCAGGATCAGATTAAGCTCACACATTTTTTCGTAGAATGGATCGCAGCGCGGATCGGCAGGATCAATTCCCATCGCATTCGGCAACCACTTCACGATGCGAGCGCCTTGCCCGGCCCACTTCTCCAACTCCTGGAGCGCGTCGGGCCGGTAAGGATGAACGGAGATGTTGGGAATGAAAAGCTCAGGATTCTGCTGGGCCAGAGAGAAGACATACTCATTGGGCACATAAAACTCAGTCTTCTCGAGGTTCACCGAGCCGTCCGTGCGATAGTTCTTATCAAAAGCCAAGAGTCGATGTTTGCCGTGATGAGCGATGTGTTTTATGAGATCGGTAAGCCGTTGCACGAGTTGGGCGTCGGCGTTTCCAACATCTTCCACGCCGGCCGCGCTTAAGTAGACTTTGAATTTGAGGTGATGAGATGGATGCGCCCAACTGAGCATTCTGGAGTTAATAAAAGCCCCGGTGTTGCTCGTGCCGATTCCGGCAATGTGCGTGTGGTGGTCTATCAGGCGCTCCGGATGGATATCTTCAAAAGCGCGTTTGATCAAGTCCGAAGTCTTTGAGTTCAAACTATCTTTCAACTGCTCCGGCTTATGGTTGAAGGCGCCGCCGATGAAATGGAGTAAACACATGGATTGGGAGGTTAGTTTAAGGAGGACAGACTATCAAGTGATTGAGTATGGACTTGGGTCTTTGGTCTTTGTATTGGTTCTTTGTACTTTGAGCTTTGTGCTTTGAGCTCACCGCGTCCGGAAAACAAACAAAGTTGGTAGTTCTAAGAACCAAGCACAAAGTACAAAAACCAAGACCAAAGACCTAAGGCCAAAGCCCAAACCCGGCAATCTTGCGCTTTACTGATTTTTCGACTAAAACACTGTGCAGTTAATCCAAGTAACAACCCACAGCCTCGAGCCGCAATTGCCCTGTTGCCCGAAAGTCTTTCGTTAGGGAACTACAAAGAGGACGTCTCCGTGAAAGTTCACCAGAGAATCACCAGGCCGGCGCTGCTTGTCGCCTGTTTGTTGGCTATCATCTCCAGCGCGGCGGCCCAGTCAACTATCTTCAACATACCTTCGACTGACGTTCAGGCTCCGCGCAAGGTTTATCTCGAAGCCGACTTCATAACGCATTTTGCCTCCTATTCTGACGGCGGTTACCAGACCTATGCGCCGCGAGTAGTTGTTGGCCTGCCCGGGAACACGGAAGTGGGGGCCAACGTTGTCTACACACGCACATCTTCGCCACAGCCCATTAGTGTGCAGCCAAACTTTAAGTGGAAGTTTTACTCAAACGAGAAGCGAGGTCTGGCTATCGCTGCAGGAGTGTTAGTCTCGATACCGATCACACGAAGGCGCGAGGCCAACACTACGGGGCTGGTTTACCTTATCGGCAGCAAGAATTTCCCGGGCAAGCGCGGACCTCGACTAACGTTTGGCGGTTACCAGTTAGTAGGAAGATTTGAGGACAGTACCGATAAGACGGGAGTGCTCGCAGGGCTCGAGCAGCCGCTGAACAAAACGTTTACGTTTGTAACTGACTGGTTCAGCGGCAACAACGCCTATGGTTATGTGACGCCGGGCGTGGGTATTACGCTTTCACCCAAAAATAATATCTATGCCGGCTACAGCTTCGGTAACCAGGGACGTGGGAATAACGCGCTCGGAGTTTACTACGGGCACACTTTCTAATAAGAGTTACCATGGCCCGCCGAAGGCGCACCTCGTTCACTGCCTACGCCACAGGGCCGCACTCTGCAGACAAAAAGGAGGACGCGTGCGATGAGCTCAAACCCCTGCACCACTCAAACCGGTCTCTACTGCGAATCTTATGGTAGCGGTAATCCCATGCTGTTTTTGCATGGCCTTGGCGGCAGCACCTACAGCTGGCGTTACATGGTTGCCCCGTTTTCAGTGGATCATCAGGTGATCCTGATTGACTTTAGAGGCGAGGGCAAATCACCGAAACCACATGACGATCATTATTCCATTGGGGAGCAAGGCGAACTCATCCATCAGTTTATTCTTGAGCACGATCTAAGGAATTTAACGCTGGTGGGAAATTCTTACGGTGGCGCGGTCTCTCTCCTGGTTGCCATGAGACTTTGCGAAGAGAATCCGTCTCGTTTGTCAAAACTTGTCTTAATCGACTCCGGGGGTTATCCCGATCACCTACCGCTGTTTCTCAAGTTGCTCAGAACTCCTCTTGTCGGGTGGTTGTCGGTTCACTTGTTGCCACCCAGGACACAAATCAAGATGGTGCTCAAGAAGTCGTATTACGATCCGGCGAATATTACTCAGCAACAGATTGATGCTTACGCGGGACCACTCGCGTCAAAGGGCGGGAGACATGCGCTGCTCGAAATCGGCAAGCTTGCGGTCCCGAAAGATTCTCAGAAGTACATCGATCGGTATCCGACAATTTCAGTTCCAACCTTGATATTGTGGGGTGAGGACGATCGCGTTATACCGCTTCTGATAGGTCAAAGGCTGAAGGCGGCGATACCAAATTCGCGCCTGGAGCAAATCAATCGCGCCGGCCATATTCCTCAGGAGGAGCAGCCAGACGAGGTAATCGCCCATATGCAGGCGTTCCTGGTCTAGTGTCTTCCGAAAAAAATGGATCAATTCTCAGAGAGTTACTTACCAGTACGCTGTTCCATTGGTTTGAAAGCGCCAAAGGCGCGAAATGTAATAGCCTGGGGCAGCGCCCCAGGAGGGTGCCGAGCAAACCGCAGAGCGCTGAAGGCGCGAAATAAAACTAGCGAGTTGGTCTTGATTGAGTCTGAGTAAGAAACTGCATTTCGCGCTTTCAGCGCTTCCAGTATCAGGTATTTCAAGCCCCTGGGGCGTTGCCCCAGGCTGTTACATTTCGCGCCTTTGGCGCTTCTAAAACTTCATATTCATGATCGCAGCCATCGTTTCAATGCCGTCCCACAGATTCTGCAGACGCAGGTTCTCGTTCTCGGCGTGCTGATTGTCATCGTAGTTAGCAATTGGCACTGTCATCGTTACAGTAGAAAGGTTAGCCGTGATAACCGAAAGCGGAAGACTGCCTCCCGCAGTTGGCAATCTCACAATCCCGTCGCGCGTCGTTGATTGCACAGCTGCAACTACCGCAAGTGAAACGTCCAGATCCATTCGCGTGCGCTCGGCGTTGTAGCCGCCCGGGCGAACGTTTACCCGAGCGATCAAAGGATGAAGGCGACGCTCCTGATCGTTAGGCTCGCGATCGCTGACATAGAAACCCTGTTTGCGAATGTGTTCGATTAGGAGTTGGACCTGACGCGCGTGGTCGTTGCCCTTCACTAATCGCAAATCGAGCACCGCCGTTGCGGTAGTAGGAATGACGTTGCGTGCGAGCGCGCCGACGTCGCCACTGCTGATGCCATTGATGTTTAGAGACGGCTCGTTGATCAATTCAAGCAAGCTCTTGCCCTGTCCCTCAGTGCGCGCGAGTCCCAGTTCACCCCGCAAAGTGTCGTCGTAATGCGGAGCTTCGGCAATTGCTTTGCGCTCGACTGGTCCCAGCGGTTCGACGTTGTCATACCAGCCGGAGATCGTTACGTGGCCTGACTCATCCTTCATGGAGGCCAGAAGTTTAGTAAGGATCAAAGCAGGGTTGGGCGCCCAGTTACCATAGTGTCCGCTATGCAGCGGCCGCTTGGCTCCATAAACTGTTATGTCGACGTTGGTATCGCCACGCACGCCGAACACGACTTGTTTGCGACCGGATTGGTGGACCGGTCCGTCGCAGATGATCCAGGCATCGCTTTGCAGCAGTTGTTTGTTTTGTTGAAGTATTTCTCCGATGTGCGGTGAACCTGCCTCTTCTTCGCCGTCAAAGAAAAACTTGAGGTTGGCGGTTGGTTTCACTCCCGAAGCCATGAGCGCATCGAAGGCGCAGAGGATCGCCATGACTCCGGCTTTGTCGTCGCCAGACGAACGGGCGTAGAGACGCCATTCGGGGTTTATGTTCTCAGCTGCTTTTGGCGCAGACAGGATCTTTCCGCCGGCTTCCAGCGCGGCACTGCGAAGCACCGGTTCCCAGGGCAACGTTCCGCTCCACTGGCGCGGGTCGGTAGGTTGGCCGTCGTAGTGCGCATAGAAGATAAGCGTGCGAGTGGCGCCAGGAGTCTTCCATTCACCATAGACGACCGGAGGCACAGACGGATCGGATAATTCGAGCAGCCGCGGGGCTAGTTTGCGTCGCTGCATCATTGTCATAATGGCGGCGGCATTGCGACGAATGTTTTCGCGATCGCAGGCGACATTCGGAATAGCCAGCACTTCCATAAACTCGTTGAGGATTTCGTGTTCGTGAGCGCGGCGGTAGTCACGCACGGAGCTCTGGGCCAGTGCTGAAGATTGAACGAGCGTTAGCGTCATCGCCAGGATTAGGAAATGTTTGAACACAGTCATTGCCAACTCGCTTCCTTTCCCAACACCGCAGCAAAGTGTGTAGGCCAAGGTAGCAAACGCCCTCGTCGGTTGTCATCCAGTTCAACGATGGGCCGTGATGCAGCTTGGCCTTGTTCTCTCATTAACACCGCGGCTTTAGCCCGGTGGATTCAAGACCTTGCGAATCAGGAAACCGTTTAAACGGTAATTACATACTTGACTCACTTGAGTTAAAAAGGCGCACTGGAAAAGGTAGGTCCGAAGGACCGTCATCAAATAGCCACGGCCGTGAGGCCGTGGATAATCGAAAGAAAAATGGCTGAGCGCCGAAGGTGCGGCACTAAATCGCATTTCAAAGCAAAAGAGTGCCGGCC
>Ga0070698_100003542_pt1 | contig 17165 bp, 15 predicted proteins | sample KBSK1502metaG_FD_65477 | JGI IMG/M metagenome (GOLD analysis project Ga0070698, IMG submission 65477) | Corn, switchgrass and miscanthus rhizosphere microbial communities from Kellogg Biological Station, Michigan, USA - KBS K1-50-2 metaG | ecosystem: Host-associated > Plants > Roots >...
GGGAGCCAGACGGGCGCACACCATGATGTTGATGGTGGCTCGGCGAACGTCGGAATGGCTGCGTGGCCAACCCCGGAAACATGTCGGTTCGCCACGTGATCGGTCCGTGAACCGGCAAACGCTCGCCCGCTAGTGGGTCACGGCAGCAGCGGCGCGAGCTCGACGATATCGATCGCGCCGCCGTGACGGCGGTTGAAGATCAGCCGGCGTCCATCGCGCGAGATGAACGGTCGGGCATCTTCTTCGTCGGGCGCCGCGAACGTCAGCTGTTCGAGCCCCGTGCCATCGAGATGGACGCGATAGATGCTGAAGCTTCCGCGCAGCATCGAGGCGAAGTAGATCCAGCGGCCGTCGGCACTGACCATCGGCCAGCCATCGCGAATTTGCGGCGTGCGCGTGACGTCGTGCTCGCCGGTCGCGTCGCGTACCCAGATATCGTCGCTGTGCGCGTCGTTGCGCAGCCACACGAGCTGGCTGCCGTTGGGTGCATAGCGGGCGCAGGTGTCATCGGCCGGAGAGTCCGTCACGCGCCGCTCGTTGCCGGTGCGAAGGTCGAGCGAGTAGATATCGAACGAGCCACCGTCGCGCTCCGAGTTGTAGAGCAAGGTCTTGCCGTCGGGACTGAAGTACGGGTGGATATCGCGCCCCGCATTTGTCGTGAGCCGCCGCTGGCCCGTGCCGTCGCGGTTCATCAGATAGATCTCTTCGTTGTGATCGCGATCGCTCACGAATGCGATCGCGCTACCGTCGACGCTCCAGTCGGGCAGGTTGTTGTTGCCCTCGCTCGTGAGCGCACGCGATGCGCGCGTCGCCACATCGAGCACGTACAGCTGCCAGCGTCCGCCGCGATTGGACTGATACAGGATCTCGCGGCCGTCATTTGACAGCCTCGGGTATGCGTTCTCGACACCCTCTTCGTGGAGCAGCGTGCGCAGCGCGGGGGGTGGTGGCGCCGCACGCTTGCAGGCCGGCACCAGCGCGATCGCGATCGTTGCGAGCGCTCGCATTGCTAGCCTTGCAGCGGCAGTCGCTCGACGACGAGCGGCAACTCCTGGTCGCCGCGCCGAAGCGTCAGCGCGACCGTGGTGTGCGCGACGCCGCGGATCCTGCCGATCGCGCCGTCCATGCCGAGGGTCGTGACCGCGATGCCATCGATCGCGATGATGCGGTCGCCGACTGCGATGCCCACCGCGGCGGCACCGCTGTTGGGGATCACGCGATCGACGCGCAGCGCGTCACCGTCGGCGGCGAGCTGGACGCCGATGCCGACGAATCCGAGCGTCGGCGTTTCGCCCTCGGCGAGTTGCTTCAGCGTGATCTTGATTGGACCGAGGACGGCACCGTTCGTCGCGACCATGCCACCCTCGAGCCGCGGGTGATGCCCGCCGGCGACGATCGAGATCGTGAATGGACCGGCTGGGATGCCCGTGAGCTCGAACGTGCCGTCGCTGCGCGTCACGGTGCCGGCGTTTGCGGGCTGCGCACTCGCGCCCCCACCCGCGCCTTCGAGCTGCACGCGAGCGTACTGCAGCGGCGCGGCGGTCGCCGCATCGACGACGGTGCCCTGCAGCGTGGCGCCGGCACCGAGCTCGATCTTCACGTCCGTGGTGCCGGCGGAGACTTCGACCGGCGCACTCGGCGCCCAGCCGCGAGCGGAGACAAGCAGCTCGTACGAGCCCTCGGCGACACGTAGCGCAAACCGACCGCGCGGATCGATCACCGAGCGCGTCGAAACGACTTCGCGGATGAGGCCGTGCCGGCGCGTCACGAGGAGCGTGTAGGACGGCACGGGCCGATCGTCTGGATCGTGGACCGTTCCGGCGAGCGGCTTTCCGCCATCGAGCGTGAGCACGACGTTGCGGGCGCCGCCGGCGATGTGCTCGCGGTGGACGGGTGCAAACTCGTCGAGCTCGGCGGCGAGCGTGTACGCCTTGCGATCGAGCCCTTCAAACGTGAACGTGCCGTCGGAGCCGCTTGTCGCGAACGCGACCGAGCGCGGCGGACCCTTCACGCCGGGTGGGTCCTCAGGAATCGCGGTGATCAGCACCTCGGGCAGTGGCTGGCCGCCGCTGTCCACGGTCTTGCCTCGCATCGTCGCATCGCGCGCAGCTGCGTCGCCGAGCTCGATCACCATCTGCCGCGTCGTCGCGACGTTGCCATCGAGAATCGCCCAGCCGCGCTTGCCGGCGCGCGACGCCTCGAACACCGCACCATCGGGCGCGTGAAACACGAACTTGCCCTGCTTGTCGGTGGTCCACTCGGTCACGATCTTCTCGAGCGTCTGTTCGCCGGAAGGCGTGCTCTCGAGCGTGACCTTCGCACCCGCGACGGGTGCGTGCCGCGCGTCGACGACGGTGCCTTCGTAGTCGAGCGCGGGGAACAAAAACAGGGTGAGCCCGCGGACGGCCTGCTTCGACAAGAGCGCGATTCGCACCGGCGAGTGCTCGAGCTCGGGCGCATACGGCAAGAATCCGGGCGCGATGATCGTCGCCACCGAATACACGCTCGGCTTGGGGGCGGTGAGCTCGAACGAGCCGTCGTTGCCCGCGCGTATCGTCGTCGCGCCGAGCACCGACGTGAACGTCAGCTCCGCGTTGGCGACGCCATCGCCGGTCGACCAGTTGATCACGCGGCCACTGATCGCGCCGCCTTCGGCTGCGATCGGCTCGACGACCGCCCTCGTTCGGACCGGACCGATCTGCTGCGTCACAGCGATGTCGCCCGCGGAGCCGGTAGCGCTCCGCTTCGCCGCGCTTCCCTTTGTCGCCGGCATGCCAGCAGTCGCCGGGCGCGATCCAGCCTTTTCATCGCCGCCCCTGCGCATGACGAGCACGACGATCGTCGTACCGATCAATAGCAGCAGCAGCAGCAGCAGCGACACGACGGTGGTCTTTGCTTTCACGACAACAGCTCCTTTGACCGCCAGCGGCAGCAGCGCGCGCCTCCACCGCGGTGATGATTCGTCGAGCGCCGCGCGCAGTCGCGCGAGCGCAGTCTTCAGTCGCCAGCGCACGGTGCCCGCGGGGATGCCGAGCGCGCGCGCGATCTCAGCGGCCGACTGGCCATCGAGGTAGCGCCGGATCACGACGTCGCGAAACGGCTCGTCGAGCGCGACCAGCGCAGACGCGAGACGCTCGAGCGTGCGCGCCCGATCGATCGCATCCGGCGCACTCGCGGCCTCCTTCGGCGCGAGGCCAACCGCCTGTTCGCGCAGCTGGCGGCGGCTGCGGCTGCGCACATCCATACGGCGGCGATTGAGCAGCACCGTCACGAGCCACGGCGCGACAGGCCGAGCCTCGTCGGGTGGATGCTCGAGCGCGGCGATCGCTGTCTCCTGCAGCAGATCGTCGGCATCCGCATCGCCATGCACGAGCGAACGAGCCAGCGCCTGCAGGCCGGCGAGCTCGCGCATCACGGCGTCGGGTGTCACAACCAGAGCATGCCGCGAACCTGCGAAGTGTTGGCGGCTATCGCGTCCGACCAGGCTCGCGAGGCGTCACCGAATCCGCAAATGCAGGGGTCTTCGTGTCGGGTTCGGGAACGAGCTCGCGCTGCAGGATCGCCAGCGCGCTCGCCGGATCATCGACGTACTCGAACAGCGAGAGATCTTCGGGCGCGATCATTCCGTGTTTGACCAGCGCATCGAAGTCGAGAATCTCCTTCCAGTAGCTCGTGCCGTAGAGCAGCACTTTGATCTTGCGGTCGAGCTTGCCAGTCTGCGAGAGCGTCAAAATCTCGCTGAGCTCGTCGATCGTGCCGAAGCCACCGGGAAATGCCACCATCGCGCGCGCGAGGTGCGCGAACCACAGCTTGCGCATGAAGAAGTAATGAAACTCGAAGAGCAGCTCGCGCGTGATGTACGGATTCGGTCGCTGCTCGTGCGGCAGACCGATATTGAGGCCGATCGTTCGACCACCCGCATCCGACGCACCGCGGTTCGCCGCTTCCATGATGCCGCCACCACCGCCCGAGCACACGATGAACCGGTGCGCGCCGGGCGGCAACGACTTCGACCACGCCGTGCACAGCCTCGCGAGCTCGCGTGCCTCCGCGTAGTAGCGGCCCAATGGCCCGTCCTCGCTCAGACGCGCCGAACCGAAAAACACGATCGTGTCGCGGATGCGTTGGCGATGGAACGCGCGCAGCGGCTCGAGGTACTCCGCGAGGATGCGGAGGGGCCGCGCTTCGTCGCTGTCGAGGAATGAAACGTCGTGATAGGCGAGCCGACCATCGAGCTTATCGAGCGTCATCGCGACCGAGTCTACCGCCGCCCCCGGGCGGCCCGGGCGCGGCGGGTCATCCCTTGGCACCCGTGGTGGCGCATTGGCGACCCCGGGTTTAGTCTTCGCGCGTGAGCTTCCAGACGACCTATCCCGATCACGTCGGCCGCCTTCAGCAGGCGACCGAGGCGATCCTCGCCGATCAGAAGTACGAAGCGCTCGTTCTATGCAGCGGCACTCCGCAGTCGAAGAATCGGTTTGACGATCAAGCGTGGCCGCTAAACGCGACGCCGGCGTTCGCGCATTGGTGCCCGCTCGCCGAGCCGGATGCCTTCCTTATTATACGCGCCGGTCGCAAGCCGACGCTCGTGCGCACGATCGTCGATGATTTCTGGGAGACCACACCACCGCCGGAGAGCGACCACTTTTGGGATTCGTTCGATGTCGTGCTCGCGGGGCCCGGCCTCGCCGGCGACGTCCTGCCCGGCGGCAAAGTCGCGGTGATCACGCGCGACCCGGGGCAGGCACCTCCCGGCGAAGTGAACCCGCCCGCACTGCTCGCGGCACTCGATGGGCTGCGCACGAAGAAGACTGCGTACGAGATCGAATGCCTCGCCGAAGCGACGCGTCGCGCGGTGCGCGGGCACAAGCGTACGGAGGAGAAATTTCGCTCCGGCGAAGTATCGGAGCTCGATATTCACCTCGCGTATCTCGAGGCGTCGGAGCAAGACGATCAATGGACGCCGTACAAGAACATCGTCGCGCTTGGCGCGCACTCGGCGGTGCTGCACTACGTCGCGTACGAGAAGAAGAAGGTCGGTGGCGACACATCATTGCTCGTCGACGCCGGCGCGCGTTGCAACGGGTATGGCAGCGACATCACCCGCAGCTACGTGCGCGGCGGCGGCGCTTCGACGAAACGCTTTGGCGAGCTGCTCGCGCGCATGGATCAGATGCAGCAAGAGATCATCCGGCGCATCAAGCCCGGCATGGGCTACGAAGATCTGCACGACGATTCGCATCGCCTGCTCGCCGACGTGCTTCGCGATCTGGGCATCGCGAAGGGCGGCGAGATCGTCGAGCGCGGCATCACGCGCGTGTTCTTCCCGCACGGGCTCGGCCATTCGCTAGGGGTGATCACCCACGACGTCGGGATGAAGCTGCGGCCACCCCGCACGGAGAACAAATTTTTGCGCAACACCTCAACCATCGAGGCGGGCCAGGTATTCACGATCGAGCCCGGGTTTTATGTGATCGATGGGCTGCTCGCACCCCTGCGCGACGACGAACGCGCCCGGATGGTCGACTGGAAGCTCATCGACGAGCTGCGCCCGTTCGGAGGAATACGGATCGAGGACAACGTGGTTGTCGAGGCCAAGGGCGTCCGCAATCTCACCCGCGAGGCCTATAGCGCGTAACCGGCGCCCGCACTATGTTCCCCGCCGTCATGCGTCTCGTCGTTCTGATCACTCTTCTCGCATTCGGCTGCAAGAAAGCAGAGGAAAAGAAGCCGGACCTCCCGGCGTCGAAGACCACCGAGCCTGGCAAGCCGAAGCAACCGCAGATCGAGCCACCCCTCGATATCAAGACGCCGCCTGCCGATGCCGTGAAGACGCCGTCGGGGCTGACCTTCAAGATCCTGCAGAGCAATCCGCAGGGCCAGGCGGTCAAGCGCAACGACACCGTGATGATCAAATACACGGGCTGGCGGCAGGCATCGGGCGAGACGTTCTTCTCGAATCGCGGCGCCGATCAGCCGATGCCGCTCAACCTCGCGACGACCGCGCCGGGCTTCACCGAGGCGATGCAGAAGGTGAAGAAGGGCGAGCGCGCGATGTTGTGGCTGCCGCCTGATATCGGCCTCAAGGAAAAGTCGCAGAAGGCCGAGACGCTCGTGTACGAGGTCGAGATCGTCGACATTCAGGAAGCGCCGGCGATTCCGCCCGATGTCGGTGCGCCGCCGGCGACGGCGAAGCAAACGAAGAGCGGGATCAAGTACGAAGAGGTTCGCGCCGGCACCGGCAAGGACAAGATCGGTCCCGCCGATGACGTCACGTTCAACTACACGGCGTGGGCCGCCGACGGTCGCATGATCGAGACGACTGAGATGAAGAAGCGGCCCGCGCACTCGCCGCCATTTCGGCAGCCGCCACCGTTCGAAGACATCCTGCTGATGATGACGGCAGGCCAGCGCGTACGGTTCTGGGTCGAGGCCGAGAAGATGAAGAAGCCGCAGCTCAATCCGCAGACCGGGTTGCTCTGTTACGAGGTCGATGTCGTTCAGATCGAGAAGGCGAAGAATCCGCCGCCACCGGTACCGCCCGATGTTGCGAAACCGCCGGGTGATGCGAAGAAGAGCCCCAAGGGCGTCTTCTACAAGGTGCTCAAGGCCGGCAAGGGCGGGCCAAAGCCGACGCCCGAGAACTCGGTGAAGGTGAACTACACCGGCTGGACGACGGATGGGCGCATGTTCGATTCGTCGGTGATTCGCGGTGAGCCCGCTGAGTTCGGGTTGCGCGGCGTGATCGCGGGCTGGACCGATGCATTGCCGCTGATGTCGGCCGGCGATAAGTGGCGACTGTGGATCCCCGAAGAGCTCGCATACAAAGGTCAGCCCGATAAGCCGCAAGGCATGCTCGTGTTCGACCTCGAGCTCATCGAGATCAAGGCGGCGCCGAGGCCCGACGCACCGCACGGCCCACCACACGGGCATCCGTGATTCCCGACGAGGTCGCCGCGGCGTGGGGCTGGACCCCACGCGCGATCGAGCCGTATCCCGGTGGCCTCATCAACAAGACGTTTGTCGTGCGCGATGGCGGCGAGCCGATCGCGGCGTTGCAGCAGCTGCATCCAATCTTCGGTCCCGAGGTCAACCTCGATATCGACGCGGTGACCACACACCTTGCCGCGCGCGGGCTCGCGACACCGCGGCTACTGCGCACGCGCGCGGGCGATGCGTGGCTCGATTACGAGGGTCGAGTGTGGCGCGCGCTGACGTGGCTCACCGGCGAGACCGTGCACGCGGTGCCATCGCCGGCGTGGGCAGAGGCCGGCGGCGTGCTCGTCGGCAAGTTCCATCGCGCCGTCGCCGACCTCGCGTACGAGTATCGATTCACGCGGGCGGGCGTGCACGATACGGCGGCGCACCTCGCAAAGCTGCGCGAGCGCGCCTTCGCACACAGCGACGACGCCGCCGAGCTCGGCCGCGAAATCCTCGCCGCTGCCGATGCGTTGCCGGCGCTGCCCAAGACGCCGCGCCGCCATGTCCACGGCGATCTCAAGATCTCGAACGTGATCTTTCGCCGCACACCGCTGCACGCTGTCGGCCTTGTCGATCTCGATACGCTCGCGAAGGGCACGATGGCGTTCGAGCTCGGCGATGCGATGCGCTCGTGGTGCAATCCGCAAGGCGAAGACGTGACGAGCGTGCGGTTCGACACCGCGATCTTCACGGCCGCCGTTCGCGGCTTCTTGAGCGAAGCCGATGCGATCGTCACGCGCGACGAGCGCGTCTCGATCGTGCACGGGCTTGAGACCGTGTGCATCGAGCTCGCCGCGCGCTTTCTCGTCGACGCATTCGACGACAGCTACTTTGGCTGGGATGCGACGCGCTTTGCGTCGCGGCGTGCTCACAATCTCGTGCGCGCGCGCGGCCAGCTCGCGCTCGGCCTCGACGTTCGCGCAAAGCGCGATGCCGCACTCGCTGCCGTGCTCGCGACGTGATGCGCAAACGATTCGCGAATCGCGCCGCATAACCCACGCCTACCCGGGTACATGCGTTGCAGTGCTCGAGCGCATGAGTCGCGTCCTCGTCGCTCATTGCAGTCATCTCGGCCGCACGCGCGCGATCGCGGAGCTGCTCGCGGAGCGACTGCGCGGCCGCGGGCACGAGGTCGAAATCGGCAACGCGCGCGAGGGTCGCTTGCCTCCACCCGCCGATTACGACGCGGTGATCCTCGGCTCGTGCGTGCACGGCCATCATCACGCGGGTTGCATCTGCGACTACATCCGCGAGCACCGCGAGATGCTCGAGCAGATGCCCACCGGATTCTTCTCGGTCAGCGTCGGAGCGGCGCTGCCATTTGCGGGTCCCGATCCGGGCGGCCACCTCGTCCGTACGTTTACGGACCTGGCATGGAGGCCCGATCACGCCGCTGCCTACGGCCGGTTCGGCACCGCGTTAGCGTACAAGCTCGCGGATCTAGTTGCAGTGTCGCTGAGCGAGACCCGACTCGCGGAGCTGTCGCCGACCTACGGCCCAATCTGAGGTCTCGAAAGACCGACGGTTTGCCAGCGGAGGTCAAACGGACCGCTTCGCGATCGGCGCGAGATGCGCTCTACTACGGCGGTATGGCCGTTCGACGTCTGTGGTGGGTCGGGCTCGTCCTGATGGTGGCCCACGCTGCATTTGCGTTCGCGCCCACGTCGGGACCGCGCGTGCCCGCGCAGACGTTGACCGCGATGCCCGCCGCGAAGGTGACAAAGCCGCTGCGCGTCACGCCGCGCATCTTGTGGGGGCAATCGACGCCGCCGCTCGCGTGGTCGCGGTTCGTCGCGCAGCGCGGTGGAACGTGGAGCGCTGCATGGGACGCCGCGACCGGCGTGCCGACGCGCATCTGGGGCAGCGGAATCCCGGCGCCCGGCGCGATCAAACACGCTGACGTTGCCGAGCGGATCGCACGCCAGGTGCTCGCCGATCAGATCGCGCTGCTCGCGCCCGGCGCAGCGGTCACCGATTTTCAGCTCGTGTCGAACCACTTCGACGGCTCGATTCGATCGATCGGCTTTTATCAGCGCTCGGGTGGATTGCGCGTCGTCGGCGGGCAGATCAGCTTTCGCTTCAAACATGATCGCCTCGTCGTGATCGGCTCGGAGGCGCTGCCGCACGTGCAGGTCGATCGCCCGAAGCGGCTGCCGTCGCCGCTGCTCGCCGATGCCGGCACGAAGTCGCTGCGCGGCTCGCTCGCACTGCCGAATGCGCCGGTTACCGTCGGCGATGACGTGATCGTACCGTTCATCGCCGACGATGCGATCCTCGGCTACCGCGTCGCGCGCACCGCGACAATCGATGGCGGCGCCGATGGTCGCTACCTCGGTTACCTTGACGTCGCGACAGGCGACGTGCTCGCCGTGCGGCAGCTGAACACGTACGCATCGGGCACGGTGCTCTATCACGCCGTCGATCGGTATCCCGCGCACGCGCGCGTCGATCTACCGGCGCCGCGCGCCTACGTGACGGTCAACGGCGTCGCGACGACGACGTCGGCCTCCGGCGTCGTGTCGTGGTCGCCCGACAGCGAGGCATCGGTCGTGACGTCGATCAGCGGCGATCTTGTTACGGTCGTGAACAAGGCGGCGGATCCGACGCCCGCGAGCGCGACGATCACCCTCTCGCCGAGCGGCCAGATGGTGTGGGACGCGAGCGCAACCGAACAGTCGGATGCGCAAGTCAACGCGTTCATCTCCGTCGGCGTTGCGAAGGAATATACGCGCGCGAACCTCGATGCGGCGATGGCAACGCTCGACGAGCAGATGATCGCGAACGTCAACATCGCGCAGAACTGCAACGCATTCTTCGACGGCAAAGCGGTCAACTTCTTCCAGGCGAGCTCGCAGTGCCAGAACACGGGCCTGATCTCGGATGTCGTCTATCACGAGTACGGCCATCGCGTTCACACCGCCGAGATCATCCCGGGCGTCGGCGACTTCGATGGCGCGATGAGCGAAGGCGCGGCGGATTTTCTCGCGGCGAGCATCACCGGCGATGCCGGCATGGGTCGCGGCTTCTTCTATACCGACGAGCCGCTCCGCGATCTCGATCCGGTCGGCATGGAGTGGATGTGGCCGTTCGACATCGGCGAGATCCACCACACCGGGCAAATCTTCGGCGGCGCGTTCTGGGATCTGCGCAAGGATTTGATCGAGAAGCTCGGCACGACGAATGGCATCGCGCTGACGAATCGGCTGTTCGTCGCGTCGCTGCGGCGCGCGATCAACATCCAGACGGCGTTGATCGAATCGCTGCTCGAAGACGACGACGACGGCAACCTCACGAACGGCACACCGCACGAATGCCAGATTCGAGCGGCGTGGGGCCGCCACGGGCTACGCACGGCGACGGGCACGATCATCGCGCCCGGCTATCTCGAGCTCAATGCGCTGTCGATCGGCGTACACATTCAGGTCACCGGTCTCTCCGAGCGCTGCAACGGCGACGAAGTCGTCGGCGCGCATCTCGATTGGGTGCCACCGTACAGCGGCATTCCGAACGCTGGCAGCGTCGATGCGACGCCGGCCGGCGACAACACGTTCTTCGCGCAGCTTCCGCTCGCACCGCAGGACTCGGTCTTCTACAAGGCGCGCATCGATTTCGCGGATGGCTCGACGCTCACGCTCGCCGACAACATGGCCGATCGCTACTACCAGCTGTATCAAGGCCCGGTCGTGCAGCTGTATTGCACGGACTTCGAAACAAACGATCCGTTCAGCGAAGGCTGGACGTCGGGCATCGACGACACGGCCGATACAAACTGGCAATGGGGAACACCGACGGGCGGCGCGACCGATCCACACGCCGCGTTCTCCGGCACGAGGATCCTCGCGCAGGTGCTCGACGGCGACTACTCACCAAAGCAGCACTCTTGGATCAAGATGCCGACGGTCGCGACGGGCCAGTGGAGCGACGTGCGTCTGCAATATCGGCGTTGGCTCGCTTCCGAGGACAGCCACTTCGATCAAGCGAAGATCACCGCGAACGACAAGAAGGCGTGGATCAATTTCACCGCCGAGATGGGCGATTCGAGCTCCACGCATCACGTCGATAGAGAGTGGCGCTTCCATGATGTGCCACTGTCGAGCCATTTCTCCGGACACAGCGTGACTGTCGGCTTTGAAATCACGAGCGACGAGGGCCTCGAGCTCGGCGGCTGGGCACTCGATGATGTCTGCATCGTCGCGAACCCGTATTCGATCTGCGGCGACGGCATCAAGACGCCCACCGAGCAATGCGACAACGGCGCAGCGAACGCCGATGCGCCCGATGTCTGCCGCACGGATTGCCGCATCGCGACGTGCGGCGATTCGATCGTCGACTCGATGGAAGAGTGCGACGACGGTGAGATGGGCAGCGAGACCTGCGACGACAAGTGCATGAAGATCGACAACGGCGGAGGCTGCTGCTCCGCGGGTGGAGGCGCGGGATCCGTCGTGCTGAGCGGGCTGCTCGGATTGCTGCTGCTGCGTCGTCGGAAGCGCCGCTGAGCTATTCCATCTTGCCGAACTCGTGCGCTGCGAACGCGAGCGCGATGAGGCCGGTCCCGGCGACGATCGCGAGCTCGACGAAAGTCGGGATGGGCCAACCCGACCACGTCACACCAAACGCTTCGGCTTCGCTGACGCGCGAGAGCACCGCGCGCCGCATCGGATCGACGGCGTAGGTCAGCGGATCGATCAGCGTGGCGACGTGCAGCCACGTCGGTAGGTTGCGCAGCGGAAACAGCGCGCCCGACAGAAAGAACATCGGCATGATGATGATCTGGACGAGCGCCATGAACGCTTGGAACGATTTGATCTTCACCGCGACGAGCACGCCGATCGATGTGATCGCGAACGACAGCACGATGAGCTCTGCGAGCAGCACGAGCACGAGCAGCGGCGTGAATGTCACGCCGATCAGCGGGCCCATCGCGAGTACGAGCACACCTTGCACCATGCCGGCGGTCGCGCCGCCGAGTGCTTTGCCGACGACGATCGAATAGCGTCGCACCGGCGCCACGAGCATCTCGCGCATGAAGCCGAACTCGCGATCCCACACGATCGAGCCCGCAGAGAAGAAGCACGTGAACAGCGTCGCCATCGCCATCACGCCCGGATACAAGAACACGCGCAGGTCGAGGCCACCTGTCGGCCGCATGCCGGCACCCATGCCTGTGCCGAACACGAACAGATACAGCGCCGGCTGCAGGATCGACGCGATCATGCGCGGCTTGTCGCGCCAGTAACGAATCAGATCGCGATGCCACACGATGCGCACGGCGCGCAGATCGCTCAGCCAGCTGCGCGGCGGCACGACGACGGGCGCGGTGCGCGCGATCGCCATCAGCGCCTCGCGACTCGTGCCATGCGCGCCATGCCGCCGGCTTTCTCGAGCGCGTTCGCTTCGGCATCGCGGATCGTGCTGCCGGTGTACGCGAGAAAAACGTCGTCGAGCGATGGTCGTGCGACGTGCACCGTGCGAATCGGCACGCCGAGGTCCGCGAACAGCCGCGGCACGAACTGCTCGCCGTTCTCGACGGCGAACGTGACGAGCCCTTCGCGGTTCGCGGACTCGATGTCGAACTTCGCTTTGAGCGCGGCGATCGCGGCGTCGTCATCGGCGGTGCCGATTTGCACGCGGTCCTTGCCGACCTTCGCTTTCAAATTCTCCGGCGTGTCGAGCGCGACGATCGTGCCTCGATCGATGATCGCGATGCGTTCGCAGTACTCGGCTTCGTCCATGTAATGCGTCGTCAAAAAGATCGTGATCATCTCGCGCTGCTTGAGCTCGCGGATGTAACGCCAGATCGAAGCGCGCGTTTGCGGATCGAGACCGACGGTTGGCTCGTCGAGAAACAGCACGCGCGGCGAGTGCATGAGGCCGCGCGCGATCTCGAGCCGTCGCTTCATGCCGCCGGAGAATGTCTGCACGCGACTCGTGCGGCGCTCCCACAGGCCGACCATCTCCATCACCTGCTCGAGGCGCGCCGCGACGATCTTCGACGGCATGCCGTAGAGCTCGGCGTGAAATCGCAGGTTCTGCTCGGCGGTGAGGTAATCGTCGAGCGTCGACTCCTGAAAGACGAGGCCGATGTGGCGGCGCACTTCGTCGCGCTCGCGCAAGACGTCGTGGCCGGCGACCTTCGCGTCGCCCGCCGTCGGGCGTGCGAGCGTGCAGAGGATCTTGATCGTCGTCGACTTGCCGGCGCCGTTCGGGCCGAGGAAGCCGAAGATCTCGCCGGCGTTGACGTCGAGATCGATCCCGCGTACCGCCTCGATGTCACCGTAGCGCTTGTGCAAGCCGCGAACGTGGACAGCGAGCGTCACGCGCAGAGATTACGGCAGCTCATCCCCCTCGAGCCAGCCATCGCCGTCGCGATCGAGGGGCCGCAGCTCGTTGGCAACCGCGGGCGGCATCTCGCCGGGGCCGACGTTGCCATCGCGATTCAGATCGTAGCGCCTGACGAACGCCTTGCGGCGCATCTGACGACCTTCGTTGCGCATCAGTTTCTGCGCGATGCGTTGCAACACGCGCGCGGCTCGTTGGCGCTCGCGCGGCTCGAGTCGACCATCGCGGTTGCGATCGAAGTGCTGCAGCAAGAACTGCCGCATTTCTCCGCGCGCTTGCATGCGCTCGGCTCGCTGCTGCGGCTGCGGTGGCGGCGGCGGCGCGGCGTAGGGATTCATCGGGGCGGGCTGCGCGTAGGCGACTCCGCTAAAGACGAGGACGGCGACCAAGCTTGCGAGCTTCATGGCCATCTGACCCCCGGCCCGGAGCCTGGTTAAATCAGCCGGATACCGTCGTGCGCGGCCGGCGCGCGCGGGGCTTTGCCGTCATCGCGCTGCGCACGCGATCGAGGATTTCCGTCGGTAACTGGTCGTTCTCCGGGATGACAACCACGTTGACTTCTTCGAAGAGGAACGCATCGCGCTCCGACACATCGCCGATCAGGAACAGCTGGCCCGTCTCGGGATCCCACGTCTCGAGCCCGCGCGCGTACATGCACAGCTCGAGTGCGTTCATCACACCTTTGAGGTGGACGTCGACGAAGACGAGGTCCGGTTGATCGCGATTGAGCTTGTGCGCGGCATCGGTGCCTTCGCTTGCGGTCTCGACGACCGTCGCCGAGTGCGCGCGCCGCACGAGGTTCCACATCCAACGCGCTCGCGCGGTGTCGTCATCGACGATGAGCACTCGCAGCGTGCGCGACACGCTCGCCGCGCGCTCGATCACCGCGACAACTTGCGCGAGTACGTCGTGTGCCGAGCGCGGCCGCGCCGCCGGCCGTTTCGCGAGCAGCCACTCGATGAGATCCGAGAGCTCCGCCGGCAAGTCGGGGCGCAGATCGTTGATGCGCGGCGGCGGTTCGCTCGCATGACCGCGCAGCTCGAGCTCGCGATCATCGGAGGCGAACGGCGGCGCGCCGCACGCCATCTCGACGGCGATGCAGCCGAGGCCGTAGAGATCGATCATCTCGGCCGCTGCGGGATCACTGAGCGCGACATCGCCGCGCACGACTTCAGGCGCGAGGATCTGGCCATGCGGGCCAAACGCCGGCACTTGCGACAGCGACAAGCGCCCGAGCACGAGGCGACCTGCGCGCGGATCGTTCGTCGCCGAATCCGGCACGACGAGCACGGTCGCGCCCGAGATATCGCCGACCGCGATGCCCGCTTCATGCGCGCGCCCGACGGCGGCGATCAGCTTGCGCAGACGCGCGAGGTACAGCTCCGGTGGCAGCGCACGATCGACTTCGGCGCGCAATAGCGTGCCGATAACACGCTCTCCAACGGCGTACTCGACGCCATCATGCACGCCCATGCCGTGAACCTGCACCGCGCATGGATCTCGCACGGCGGCGCAGCGCCGCGCCTCGACGACGAGTGACGGTGTCTCGGGCTTGCGCCACGCGAGCTTGAGCGCGACGAGCCGATCGAGCAGCATGTCGCGCGCCTCGAAGACGATGCCGGTTTCTGTGCGCGCGATCTCGTCGCGAATCTCGTACGTCGACGCGACGACTTCCCCAGAACGCACGCGGCATCGTAGCTCAAAATTGAGTCTTGTCCTGTCATACCGCCGTGCTATAGCGCTCAAGTGACCGCGGACGACCACGACGACAAGCGCGCGTTTCGCCGTAAGCCCATCGTATGTCCAGTGCGGTTCTGGAGCGAGATGCTCGACTTCGAGTCGAAGGCAGAAGTCGATGGCGAGGTCACCGATATCTCGACCGGCGGTCTGTTCATTCGCAGCGAGTTTCTCGAAACACTCGGCACGCCGGTGTCGCTGCTCGTGTGGTTGCCGTCGCAAGCGCAGCCGCTTGTGCTGAGCGGCCGCGTCGCGTGGGTCGCTGAAGCGCCGCCGAAAGGGCCGGGCATGGGCATCGAGCTCGCGCCGCTGCTCGACGGCCGCCCGACTCACCACTCGTAGTCAGCGCCGTGGATTTAGATGCAGATTGGATTCTGCATTGCGACGGTGTGCGGGCAGTGATTCGTCGGGTCGGTCGCTGCCATCGTTAGATGGTAGAGCCGGCACTCGATGGTGTTGCCTGTCGAGCTCGTGCTGTATGGCGGCGAGCTATTGATGCCACCGCATCGTGTCGCGCATTGGTTCGCGGTCCATTCGCTCGGGCATTCGACCGGCGCGACGGCGCAGAAGCCTTCGCACGTCGTGCCGCACGTGTCGCCGCCGCTCGGGCCGGCGTGCACGCAGTGCGTGGTCGGATCGTCGGCGGCGAGCTCGGTATGAGCGACGCGGCAGCCGAGCGTGTTGCCGCTCATATCGGTGAGTGCGCCGGCCGTGAAGTCGGCGCACGTGTCCATGCAGTTCTGCAGTGACGCGTACTGCTGAACGGCGCCGGTGCAGCGCGTCTGGATCGCGCCGCAGTAGCTCGCGCAGTCGAGCGTCAGTGCTCCACCGCTGCCGCTGCCCGAATCGGAGTGCGTGTTGTTGTGCGAGGCATCCGGCGGCCGCGCTTTGTTGTCACCACAAGCAACGAGAGTCAGGATAAGACAGGTAAGACGCAGCATGGGCTGCATGTTAACTGCGTTTGGCCCAGAACTCCGCCATGATGGGCCACAGACGTTCGTACGCTTTGCGCGACACCACAGCGCCGACGTGGCCGCCGGTTTGCACGACGAGTTGTTTGTCACTGCTTGCGATGCGGTCGATCAGCGGCGCTGCACTCGGCAGTGGCACGATGTGGTCGTCTGCGAACGCGAGTGCGAGTGTTGGACAGCGAATCGATGACAGCTCGGCGGGCCGCCCGGCAACGGTGAAGCCGCCACGCACGAGCAAGTTGCGACGGTAGAGCTCTTCGATGTAGCGCACGTAACACGCGCCGGGGAAGGAGACGTTGTCGTGGCCCCAGCGCTCGGTGGCGAGGAATGATTCGAGGAACTCATCGTCCCATGCGCGATCGAGCAGCGACACGGTCTTCGCGAGGCGCAGCGTGGGCCGCAACATGTTGAAGCTCGCCTGCATGAGCGGCCACGGAATGTTGCCGAACGCTTCGAAGATCGCGGCGACATCGAACGTCGGCGTGCGCGTCCATTCCGCCATGATGCCGGCGTGCTCGAAATCGACCGGCGCGGCGAGCGCGAGCAGCGATGCGACTCGATCCGGAAACGCCGCGACGTAACTGACCGCGAGCGTGCCGCCGAGGCAGTAGCCGAGCACGTGCGCGTCGCCGGAGCGGCCGTAGCGCGCGGCGATGCGCAGCGCGCGGCCGATGTAGCGCCCCGCGAAGTCATCCCACGTGAGGAACCGATCTTCGGCGCCGGGTGTGCCCCAGTCGATGCAAAATACATCATGACCCTGCGCGACGAGCCACTCGATGAGGGAGCGGCCCGGGCCGAGATCGAGCACGTACCAGCGGTTGATCAGCGACGGCACCATGAGCACCGGCGTGCGGTAGCGCGCTGTTGCCGGCGCGAAGCGAAGCAGCCGCCACTTGTTCTCGGTCCACACGACGGAATGCGGCGTGCTGCCGACGACAGGCGGCCCCTTCGGCGCGCGACGGATCAACGCCGCGAGCGAGTGGAGCGGAGACTGCTTCGGTGACTTCATGCGTAGAGTGCCTCGAAGCGCTCGCGCAGGCGGTCGTAGACGATCTTGCGGCGCAGCTTGAGCGAAGACGTGAGCGTACCGTCCTCGACGCTGAGCGGTTGATCGGCGATGAAGTGACGCTTGAT
>Ga0070698_100003543_pt1 | contig 17163 bp, 4 predicted proteins | sample KBSK1502metaG_FD_65477 | JGI IMG/M metagenome (GOLD analysis project Ga0070698, IMG submission 65477) | Corn, switchgrass and miscanthus rhizosphere microbial communities from Kellogg Biological Station, Michigan, USA - KBS K1-50-2 metaG | ecosystem: Host-associated > Plants > Roots >...
CGCAAGTGAGTTCCACGCTGCATCGGTTGGCCGTCGAAGGTGTCTTCGCTGCCGTCCGCGATCGCTCCCTGCAATCCAATGATTTCGAGCACTTTCATCTGCGCTGTTCGTCACAATTCAGAGGAGGTGACAAGCTATGCGCGCACGCGTCAAAGCATGCTTTTTTCGGATTCGCTGCTGCGACACCCCTGTTCAACTGACGGGTGCGGCATTGTAATAACCAGAATCAAATCCGCAAAGTGTTGGTTAGCCCCGGCACAGAAATTCATTTCTAACGTGATGTATCTGAAACCTCCACGACGGTCGGACTACTGCAAGGGAGCGGAGGCTCTCGTATCTATCCGCAGTCAATCGAAGTCCTCCCGTAACGTGTCTACCCACAGAACCTGTCGCGTATAAGCCTCGCCTGCCTGCAATTCAAAAGCATTCAATCAACCGTGGTACCGCACCGCGAGGCTGTGACCCATCACGTCGTTTCGCGCCGGCTCTCCATGAATAATCCACGGCCAGGAACCGACAGTGATTCCAGCGAAGCCGAGATGCCAAAGAGCTCAAGACCACATTTCAAAAGCGAGATTCGGGCACGCTTCCATCCAGCCTTTGTCTTCAATCGCAAATCACTAATTGCTCTCACTATCGCGATACTGTTTGCCTCGGTAACAGTTTTGTGGCGGATTAGAGATCAAGCTGAGCGCCGGTTGGAAGCAGAACGGGAGCTACTCGCACGCCAGAACCTCGTGCCCTTTGAGAAAAAGCTGCGAGCGATCCTGGCGAGTAAGGAGCTAACCGTCTGGCAGAGTTACCAGAACAGCCGGGCGGTGATGCGATTCCAGGATTCATATTTCGTTGCTACCGACGGCGGGCTGGTTGAGCTCGACGCTTCAGGGAAGCTCCTCCGACACTACACAGTTCTTGATGGCCTTCCGGAGAGCGATCTTCTCAGCCTCGCCTCGTTTAATTCGAAGCTGTTTGTAGGTACACAAACTCAAGGGTTGGTAGCTTTCGACGGCGAACGTTTTGAAAGCTATCGCTGGACCGATCGCAAGCCTCAGGCAATCAGTGCTTTGTTTGAAGATGCTGGCCGGTTGCTTATCGGTACAAACGCCGGCGGCCTAATCGAATTTGATGGACAGCAGTTCAGAGAGATCAAAGTAGGCGCCGATCACCAGCGGCTGCTCGGCATCAATTATCTTGCCAAACATGGCACGCGCCTTTTCGTCGGCACCTTTGCTGACGGCTTATGGGTTGAAGAGGGCGCCCGCTGGTCACAGTTCACGGTTGCGGATGGACTGCTCTCAAATCGCATTGTCGGCGTCGCAGTCAATCGGGAGAATATCTTTGTCGCGTCTGACTATGGCCTGGCCGTAGCTCCTACCGTCACGTTGTCTGCGAGCACGGAAGCAACGTCAGCAAAACGCTTTCACGCCATCGCCACGCTGCCATCTCTGTCCGGCATGGTTCAGGCTACGTCGGACATTGTGCTTTGCAAGGACAACGGAGAAAGCTACTCGTTCTCAGCCGACACGGATCTATCACACCTGCACGTCAACGCCACTGGGTGGCTAAGACCTGCCGGAGCAGCTGGTTGTCGATTGTTAGTACTGGGCCCGGACCTTTGGCTATTGAGCAATGCAGGAGTCTATCGCGCGCAAATCGAAGCGTTGGAATCTTCCCGGACTAGTTCACTTCCCTTCTACACCTTCGGTCAATCTCATGTCACTCAAGGACTCAAAACCAACTTGACCTCAGCCCTTTCTTTGGACACGCAGGGCAGAATTTGGGCGGGAAGTTTTCGTAACGGCATCGATGTGTTAAGCCCTGACGGAAAGCAGTTGGCACATCTTGAATCGGATGACGTGCGCGAAATCAACTTTCTGGCTGTGGATCGAGACGCCAGGACGATGCTGGCCGCGACCTCGCAAGGCCTCTTCCGATTCAACGCAGATTTACGCGGGACCGATCGCTGGTCGACTGAAGACGGCCTGTTGAGTAACTCCATCCTGCAGGTTACCCAAACTACAGCGGCGCCCACAGAAAGAGCTGCGTCAGGGAAATTCGAAATTGCCTGCGCGACCAGCAAAGGTCTGTCGTTTGGTGCGCCCGGCAAGCTGCGCGGCCTGACAACGGTGCAGGGCCTTCCGAGCAACAGCCTCTACACGCTTTTAGTTCAAGGCCGAAAAATGTACGTCGGCACACTCGGCGGACTCGCTGTAGTTGAAGACGGACGCGTAGTCCGCGTTTTCAAAGACACCAATTCGAAACTGACTCACAACTGGGTCACCGCGCTGTGCATGGTTGGATCCCGTCTCTTCGTGGGCACCTACGGCGGGGGTGTTTTCGAACTCACCGCTGCCGGCGAGTTACAGAGCTTTTCGGTGGGCGCCGGGCGATCGGTGGTTAACCCAAACGCGATGTGGGCGGATGGCGAGCGACTCTACGCCGGCACGCTCGACGGAGTTTTCATCTTTGACCTTTATTCGCAGAAGTGGACACACGTCACGGACGAACTGCCGTCACCCACCGTACTCAGCATCACGGGCGATGAAAGATATGTGTACTTCGGAACGACGAGCGGGATCGCGCGAGTCGAGCGGACTTACTGGAATCCGACAACGTAGGGGAACAGGAACAACAATGCCACGGAAGAAACTAAACCGAGCGGGTAAGTGGACCATCTTCCTTAGAGTGTCGGCCTTGATTTTGGTTCTGCTTCCGCTGTTTTGGTCGCTGCGTCACACCTCGGCACAATCGGGAGTATTGATTCCCTCAACCAGCGACAAACCCAACCCGGCGACGCTTTCGCTGCAATCAATGAAAGTCGACGTCTTGATCGATAACCAGCACGCGCGTGTGCGAGTGCTCCAGATTTTTGACAGCCATGTCACGCAGGCGCTTGAAGGAAAGTATCTGTTTGCACTGCCGCCGCAAGCTTCCGTTTCAGACTTTGCGGTTTGGGATTCCGACATGCGCATCCCCGGGGTGATGATGGAAAAGCGGCGGGCCAACGCGGTCTATAGCCAAATCAAACAGCAACAAGTTGATCCGGGATTACTGCAACAGGATGACGAGCACGAAGGAAGTTCCGCTTTCTCGGCGAAAGTCTTTCCGATACCGGCCTACGGCACCAAGCGGATTGAGATGGAATACACAGAGGTGTTGCCGGTTGAGAGTCTGACTTCTCACTTCACTTTCCCGCTGAAACCGTCATTTGGCGACCCGCAGCGCGTGGCGGAGTTCAGTCTTCACCTTCACGTTCTCAGTGACTATCCAATCTCGCGGCCAGCGCCAGGCGCTGATAACTACCCGCTGACGGTAACAAAATCCGAGGCCCGCGAATTTGAAGGTGACTTGCATGCTCGCGACCTGGATCTGAAAGAAGATTTTGCCTTCGACTACCGCATCGATGTTCCGGAAAGCGCACTTTCGTGGATTGCCTTTCGCGCACCGGAACAAATTTCTGCCTATGACCTCAGGGACCCGGCCCTCGCGGCGCACAATCCCGATGGCTACTTTGAAGCACGAGCACTTTTCAATCAACGCGGCGACAACAACAATCAAACTCAACAGCCGCGAAACATCATCCTGCTGCTCGACACTTCACTTTCCATGTATGGCGAGAAACTCAAACGCGCAGTTGAGGCGTTAGACTATTTTCTGCACTCGTTAACGCCCCAGGACAAATTCGATCTGATTCTCTTCAGTGACGAGCCGGCTGTCCTTTCCGGCACGCCGCTCGCCGGCACGCCAGAGAATGTGGAACGTGCGCTCGACTTCATTAAGGCTTCGTCGCTTAGCGGCGGCACGGATCTTCAAAAGGCCCTCACCAAATCGATCGCGGTGGCAGGAACTTTCCCGGCCGGGGAACACAGCATAGTTCTGGTTTCTGATGCCAACCCCACCATGGGCACAAGAAATCTGAAACGAATAGTTCAAGCGCTTAATAGCAAGGCGAGTTCGGCTCCGGCCAGAGTCTTCGCTTTCGGATTGGGAAGTGATGCCAATGGCACGTTGCTCGAGTCACTGGCCAAAGCGGGTCACGGCTACTTCGCGCGAGCACGCGAGACCGAAGACATCACCGCCGCCCTCAAGATCTTTTTCGAACATGTCGGCAGTTTGAGTATCGAGGATCTGCATTTGACGTCTGCCGAGCAGAACAATCTTTACCAGGTCTATGCGACGGGCGATTACAGCTTTGACCGCTCGAGTCTGGCTTTTGTCGGCCGTTATAAGGTGCCGGCGTTAAAGACAACGATTGGCCTTGGCGGACATTACGGAACCGCTGCAATAAATCTTTCACGTACTGTGGCCTTACCCGAACTCGCGAATACGCACGAGCATCTGCCGCGACTGTGGGCGCGTGCGCGGGTTGATGCCCTGCTGCGCGAGATGGATTTGAACGGTGAGCGCGAAGACTACATCGCGGAGATCATTTACCTCTCAGAAAAATACAAATTCGTGACGCCGTATACAGCATTTATCGCGGCGCCACGCGCACTCCTGCGTCCGCGCCTGATTCAACCAGGCGATCCGGTTTTGCGCGTGAAGACCGACGAGTCAATCAACGCGGTCTTTGTCGTCTTGCCATTCGGGGAAACGCTGCCACTGAAGTTTCTGCCGGGCGAAAAGGTTTGGGAAGTCCGCTTTCTGGCTCCAGCCTGGATGCCGGATGGCAGTTATCGCTGCCGGCTATTGCTTACAGACAAAAACGGCAACGGCTATCAGGAGGAAAAGAGCTTCGTCATTGATAGCCACGCGCCGAAACTCAACGCTCGCCTCGGAGCGGAAACAGTGAAGGCCGGCGATGATGTGCAACTACGGGTCGGTGCAGATAGCGACACTTTCCGGCTCGTAGCGCGAATGTATGGCGCCCAACCAGTTCAACTCTCCTGGTCTAACAAGGAGCAAACCAACGTCGGCAATCTGCGCGTCCCGCCTGGGCTGGCGGCGGGTCGGTACACAGTGGTCATCTCCGCCGAAGACCTGGCGCACAACCAATCGAGTACTGAGATTCAAATAGAGGTACTGGCCCGGTGATGAGTAACAGCTCCGTAGGAGCGAAATATTTATAGCCACACTGATTAATTCAACACGCAAGCTCCGTAGGAGCGACATGTTTCACATCGAGCAAAAGCAACAAACCAACCTTACGCTCCTCCGGAGCTGCCGGGCTTCAATCAGCCGGTGGTCTATAAACATTGCGTCCCTACGGGACGGGGCGGGAAGAATCATTCGCCGTTCCACGGAAGGTAACTCGTTTAGTCGATTACTGGGATTGACCACAATCGCGTTGTTCCTGGTGCTGGTACTAGTCGATTCGCATCGCACCCACGCCAATAGCGAGGCAGAGAAAAAGACCGGTCCGGACGAACGGGCCGCGCTCATTGAGTCGGCTCTTTACACGCGAGTTGAATTCTTCGGCGCGCAGGCGCTAGTGCCTTACCCGACTGGAGAAGCCCGCAATCGTCTCGCCGCAGTGCAAGCGAAATATCCAACCGATCCAACGATTGAGTTGAAGCTCTCACAACTCGACGAGAAGTTAGGTCGTGACGCTGAGGCAACCGCCGAAATGCGCGCCTACGTCGACCATGAGCCCGACAAGCAGAAGGCCATGGAGACGATGGCTGGCTTCTTTGGCCGACGTGCACAATTCAATGAGCAGGCGGAAACGCTTGAGCGTTTAATGCAAACTGGTTCGCAGGAACAGCGTGTGGAAGTTTTCAGACGCTTGATCGATCTCGCCCAAACACACCTGTTAACGAAGTATCTGGCGCCGGCATTTTATGAACAAACCCTCGCTCAGAACCCTGCCGCTTTTGAGATCATTGAGCAGTACCTCGAAAAGCTGGTCGATGAAAGAAGCTATCAAGAAGCTCTAAAACTTGTGCGGCAATACCGGGATCGCTTCCCCGATCGCCGCGCTTTCCTCATCGAAAAAGAAGCAACGATTCTCGACGAGATGGGTCAGCCGAAAAAGGCTGAAGACGTCTATGCCAGGGCCTTCGATCCGTTTTGGCCCTCCGAACTGACTGAGAGCTATTACGAGTTTCTTAAAGATCACGATCGCTTCCGCGCCTATGGCCAGGAGTTACGCACAGCCTTTCGTCGCGATCAAACGAACTTTGATGTTGCCGTTAGACTGCTGCACTACTCGAAATATGCCTACCAGCAGACGCCGGAGGTCTTCGTCCAACTTGAGAAGGCACGCGCCGCAAGAAAGATCGGTTGGAAGCAGGATGAGTTAATTACGATCACACGACTGCTGATTGCTGACGACTACGCCGACGCAGCCTCGCGCTTTCTTTACACGCTTTATCTACAAGGTGAGATGAAACCTGGCAGCGAACTACGAGCAAAAGTTTTGTACCAGCTTTTTGAACTCTTGTCGGATGCAAAGCAGAAAAGACTGTCGCTCACTCGAGGCGATCTAAAGTTTTATCAGGACGTAGCCACCGCGGATCCGAATCCGGGGTTGCTCGGTGGGATTCTCTCGCTGGTGCTTTCCGATACGAATCCGACTGAAAAATTCGAACTCGAAGAAGCGCGGGCCACCAGCTATTTCAATCGTGCCGCGGCGTATCGAATCTTTACTGCCTACAAACAGGAAAATCCAACCGCTCCAGAGTTGGCGCAAATGTATCTCGACATCGTGCGCCTCTACACGGCCACAAAAGAAACGGGAGTAGCTGCCGAGACGCTGGCTGAATTTGAAGGACGCTACGCTGATGCGCCGCAGTATCCGGAAGTCGCATTGAAGCTGGCGGATAGCTACGTCGCTACCGACAAATTTACAGAAGAGCGCGCGCTCTATCAGCGGCTGCTGGATTACCTGGGCAAGCATCGACGAAAGGGCACGCCCCTAGTGCCGAGCTCCGCGAAGCCGCAAACCGGTTCAAACTCCGCTGGGGAAATCGCTATATTGACGGTCGACTCCGAGCCAACCACCATCAAGCCATCGCTCGTCTCTTATCCGCCGTGGTCGAACGCGGGGATCACAATCTCTGCAACAGGCAACGACGACGACTTCGATTACTCGGAGCAAAGGCACGTTTACTCAGACTTTCTGGATACCTCCGAACGCGAGCGCGGCAGTGAAGATACAGCCACTCAGGTTGACGACGAGTGGAGCACAGTTGATTACGCTACCGTGCTGGCACGTTACGTGGCCTCGCTGAACAAGGAGAACCGCAGTCAGGATATCCTGGCTCTCTATGCTGCCGAGATTAAGAAATACGGCGACGAGCAGGGACTTTACGAGCAAATGCTTCAATGGCTGGGCCAGACCAACATGGCTGAAGAGCAATTGCGCGTATACCAGGAGACACTCAAAAAGTTTCCTACCACCATGTGGCGCGACCGTTTGGCCCGTTGGTTCCTGCGACAAAAGAGGAGTCAGGAGTTTGAAACGTTCTCACGGGATTTGATCGCAAAGCTCAACGACGAGGAAGCTGAAAGCTATCTCCGCAAGTTTGTCGATTCCGGCGCTAACGCGAACGCTTCAACCTTTGACGCCAATCTCTACCGGGCGCTCTATGTGCTGGCGCACGAGCGCTTCCCGCACAACCTAAGTTTCGTCAAAGGGCTGATGAGGTTCTACAGCGAGCACAAAGAGTGGGGACAGTGGCGGGCTCTCGTCGCTGAATACTATTTTGAGTCACGCGAGATTAGAGATCAGTTTCTCTCGCACCTTGCCAGTCGTGGCGAACTGCGCGCCCATTTTGATCGCGCCCGTGCGGCGGGCGACCAAACGGCGTCCGCCGTTACGACGCTTTTGCCATACAAACTATTTCACGCGGACGCTGCGGTGTGGCTTTCCAATTATGAAGACGCAATTGCCGCGTACCGCGAACTAAACCAGCTGTACCCAAACACTCCGGAATTCGCCGAACGGCTAATCAGTTTCACTCGCTCTTTCGGTCAACATGATCGTGGCCTCCTGAAAGAGTCGGGCGATGCGGCACAGGCCCTGGCGGATGCGGTTCCCGCTGCAGCGGACTATCGAACGCGCGCGGGGGAGATACAGGCTGAACTCGGCGACTACACACAGGCGCGAACCGAATGGGAAAAATTGATTGCGCTTGGACGCGGGGCACCGGAAACCTACTACGACACCGCCACCATCTACTGGGACTATTTTCAGTACGACGATGCTCTGCGCACCATCACTGAGTTGCGTCGTCAGACCAGGGACGAAAACCGCTACGCTTTTCAAGTCGGGGTCATCCTGGAGGGCAAACACCAACTTCGCGACGCGCTAACGGAGTACATCAAAGCGCTCGCGGACAGTGACCCTGACTCGGAAAGAGCGACGGACATCTCACGAGCTAGAAAGCGTTTAGTTACGCTTTCCAAACGACGAGGCGTGTACGAACAGATTGTCGACGCTTTCAATCAGCAGCGGGGCCAGAACAATTCATGGGAATTTATCTGGGAATACGTTGATTTTCTAAACGACGCTCAGCGCTGGCCGGCAGCCTCGGCATTGCTGCAGGAAGAAATCGCACGGCAGGACTCCCCACAATTCCTGCGGCGGGCACGCGATCTTTTCGCCGGCAAGGAAGAAACAAGCGGCGAAGTCGCAGCGCTGCGCCGCCTGGCGGCCGTCGTTCCAAGTCAACGACTGGCCATTTCTTACCAGCTGCAACTCGCTGAAACCTACGCTCGAGTGGGTCAAAGAAACGAAGCAGGAGTTGAACTACAGCAGCTGCTACAAAAGTATCCGACAAACTATGGCGTCTTAAGTGAGACTGCGAATTTCTACTGGCGCCTCTCTCAGCGAGAGAGTTCGTTAGCGGTTTTGCGCAGCGGGATGCAGCGAGGTCTGGGTCGCTTTCATTACCTCTTCGGTCGCAAGCTCGCAGCTCAGGAGCTCGAGATGAACCGCGTGGCCGAAGCCGAGCAAGTGCTCACCCAGCTCCATAGCGAGGATCCGCTCAACACCGAAGTCTTCCATGAACTGGCGCGACTATACGTGCGCACCGGGAAGACCGAAAAGTTGCACAACAGCTTCCTGGCGACTCTCGAGGCCATCAAAAAGCAGGAGCTCGACATTGAGACGATTCGTATTCAAGTTGCGGACTTACGCGGGCAGATGATCGAAGCTTTCACACGGCTCAAGGACTACCCGGCGGCCGTTGAACAACATATCGAGATCATCAATCGCGATCCTGAGGATGAACAAAACATTGAGGCCGCAATCAACTACGTCAAACGATATGGCGGCGCGGAAACACTTCTCGACTATTACCTGCGAACGGCCCGTCAGGCTTACAAAAACTACCGCTGGAATGTCGTACTCGCCCGTATCTACGATGCAAAGGGCGACCTCCCGAGCGCCGCCCGACAGTATCGCGCAGCCCTGGATAATCAGCCGGAGATGGTCGAACTATATGACTCTCTGGCTGACATCTATACGCGCGCCAGGGATTACGAAGCCGCAATTGGCGCCCTCAACAAAGCGCTAGAACTATCTAACGACGATCCGTTCTACCTCAAGCGTCTGATCGCAGTGTTGGAGAAAGCCGGCCGTCATAGCGAAGCTGAAGCCGCACGCCAGAAGTTGCCTCGCGAACAGGCTCCAAAACTGTCGGTCAGTGATCAATTCGCAGAAGCCGCGCGCTTGCGTAGTAGCGAGAGAAAGCGGGCAATCGCGACCTACCGTGAGGCGTTCAACTCCTTCCTCGCGGAGCCCTTCAAGCACGATTTGAAGCCGGCCGAAATTGCCGGCTATGTGCAAACGGTTCGTGATGAAGAACAGCTCGATCAAATCATGCGGCGACTTTGGGAATTTCGCATGCGCATGGCGAATGAAGCGTCACGCGCCAACAACCCACAAGCCGGGAAAGCCAAAGAATTGTTAACAGTTCTTGATGGTGCTCTTCCCGAGGCCGTGGGCGGAGTGGCAGCAGAAAAAGCAACCGGTGATGAATTAGTAACGCTCTTCAGTTTTCTTAAGCAACAGACCGAAGGGTCAGCAAACAACGGTGGTGACCAGAACGGAACTCTGGCCGCTCTGCAAAACCTAAGTCGTCGCGCCGGCTTTGGCTCGCTTGAGGAAGAGATACTGATCAGACAAAAAGACATTGCCTACGCCTCACATGAGCCGGCTTCATACCACGCCCGCGTAAAGACTCTCATTGATTTCTACCAGGACCGAGGCGCCTATAAACAGGTTGGCGAAGTCCTGGAGGCAGAGCGCTTGCGCGACTCGGGACGGGATAGCTTCGAGTATCTGCGAATGATTGCGGAAAACGCGCGACTTCTCGGCGATCGCGATCAGGAGTTACAGGCTTTGAGGGCGAACTACAGCAAGCCGGCGGCAAACCCGACGACACTGGTGACCGCGGCCGAACCGTTAGTTGATCGCTACTTTGAAGCCTTGCTTGAGAACAGCGAAGCGGGCCGGAACGAGTTAATTTCCTGCGTGCAACAACCCAACACGCATCAGCTCCAGCTTGTTAACTTCCTACTCCGTAAAGGCGAAAAAGATCTGGCGCACAAGGCGATTGAGAATGCTTCTTTATCCAGCGCCTGGAAGTTTTCTCGTAACGCTGAAGCAAGCCTGGCGCAGCGGGAGTTCAGTGCATCCAATGAGTCTTACTTTCTTTCCGCGCTGCAACTCGCGCCAATTGGTAAACTCATAGACCAACGACCCGACACGTCTAAGCAATTGATCGGAGACGATTGGTTCCGCCTTTCATTCGCCTACGGGCAATGGCTCTACTCGTCCGCAGACGAACAGCAGAAATCCAAAGCACGCTCGTTCCTGCCGGCAATGATCGAAGATCGGCCTGACGATATTAATGAGCAGGCACGGCTTGGGCGCTGGTATCTGGAACAGAAAAATGCGGAGAGTGCCCTCGAACACCTACAGTTAGCCCGCGAATCACAACCTCAAAACAAATCGACTACGGCCGACCTGGGGTCTGCGCTTTTCCTTAGCGGCCAACAGTCCAAAGCCAACGAGCTATGGGAACAACTCATCGCGCCGGAAGCTTCGCTTGGGGATTACAGACTTTACCTGGATACGCTCGTCAAACATGATCTGTCCGAACAAGCCCGCCAGAGACTGACACCGCTGCTCATGAAACGCTTGCAGGGAAACTTCGGAGACGAGGGCCAATACGCTTCTGACGAAAAGGCCCGCCAGATTGAGCAGATGAAGGCGCTAGTCCTTGCTTTGTCGGATTCGTTCGCGGAAACAGTCAATGGAGAAACAAAGCCACTTTCGCCGGTTCGTGAAGCCGCGAAAGCAACCTTCTTTCTCAGTCTCAGCGAGTCAGTCTCGGACAATGCGTTCCTCCCCAGGCTCGCGATAAATGAAAAGTTGGTGGCCCCAGGCAAGGTCGGGCCTTTCTACCGCTTACTCATCGCACGCAGTTCCGGCCTCAGCAGTTACGACCGCGATTACGCTTTCGCCGATCAGCAACAGAAGGCCTGGGATGATTCCGGGATGGAAGAAGCATTGGATCACGAGACAGGTTATAAAACTTCGGAGCCTGATAGTGAGAAAACAAAGTGGCAGAGGGAATACCTCGACTATCTTCTCAAGCAGAACCAGGCAGCGGAGGCTCGCAGTCTGATTACAGAGATTGACTCAAGCATCAAGCGCCGCTATGCGCGGCCGGTGTGGTTGCGCCTTGCCGGCGTCAGACTAGAGATACGGGCTGGACGGGTGGCTCAAGCGTACGACGAACTCGCTCATCTGGTCGGGATCAAAACCAGCACGAATTTGAGCGAGATCAAACCGCCCAGTCTTGAAAGATTAAACGACGCCGCAGCGTTGCTTCGCAGCGAAGGCCGTCAGGCGGAAGCGCGTGACTTACTCGAAGCCGCTTACGCCCGCCAACTGGCATTAGCGCAATACGAACCGTCGTCCTTCGTGGGGCTGGCGAGTCTCGCGTTCGAACGAGGAGATGCGAAGGCTGGTCTCGCGTGGCTGCAAGCGATGGTGAATCTCGGCAAGGAAGAATTAAGAGCGGAGACAGAAGCCGAGTTGGCAGCGCTGCCGGTTGTCAAAGCACGCTCAGTCGAAGGTACAAGCGGTGAGCTACCGCCCTCCAGCGAGGCAGTCAACCAAACTGACGCATTGCGGCTTGCCGGCGAAACGGCTTCAGAGTTTGGTCAGTTCGATGCTGCACTCGCTTACCGCCAGCAGTTGTTGGGTGTTTCGCCTGGCGACGAAGAGAATCGCGTCGAGCTAGTGCGTCTACTGGCCGCGAGCAAGAAGACTGACGAGGCCATCGAGAATCTGGCGACCATCATCGGAGACCGCGCGGCTACCAGGAGAGCGCGCTGGCAAGCCGTTTGGCTGGCACCTGAGATCACTGAACAAAAGCCTGCGCTTTGGACAAAGCTGCGGGAACGGGTCAAAGCCTTGAACTCCTCAGATAGTGAAATGGAGATTGCGCTTCAGTCGCTTTCACTTTCTACGACTCAAGCAGACGAGTCTCTCAAACTAGTCGTTGCGATCACGAACACCAACCCCAACCCTCAGCTCTGGTTTTTGCGGGGTGTCCTTGAGAAGCAAGGCCACGAGAATGATTCGTTACATAGCTTCACAAGCGCATTGATTGCAACCAACGATGCTTCAGTCTGGCAGTCTTTTGGTTTCAGTGAAGCTGAACCAATGGAACAGATCATTCGGCTCTATCTCAAACAGCAGCAACCGCGCGCGGCGTTGAAATTGGCTGAACGGACCACAACCGCTCAGCGCCAGGGGACCGCGGAAACTCCTGAAGACGAGGCACGAGGTGAAACAGATCAAACGGATGTACCTGAGAAGAAGTATCGGACGGTTGCTGCACGCGCCGTTGCGCGAAAGGAAAGCGCGCGACCGGAATTGCTCGAATTGCTCTCAGTGGCGGCAGAGCAAATCGGAGAACTAAACCGAGCCGCGGAGCTGGAGACAACACGCATCGCGTTCCTGACCCAGAAGAAAGATCGGCAAGCTGCGCAATTACGACTGGACCGACTGCATGAAACGCAGCGGAAAGTCGAGCGAGAGCGAAGACCGGTATTTGTGTTAGATCAAAAGCTGGTTAGTAGTTAGTAAAGTTTCGTAGAGGGCTGTGCGCTAACGGAAAGAAAGTTATGTTCTCAATACTCAAGTCTAAGAGGTATCTAAGATCAAAGCGGCTTTGGATATCTTTACTCCTTGTGCTGAGCATCTGCGCGGGGCTGATTGTTTACGCCAGGAGCCGCTCAAGCAAACACCCGTTCGAGCTGGCAGAAGATTTTCCTCGAGGCGCCCTTGTTTACGGCCAGTTTTCGGATTTGCCGGCGCTAATCAAACAGTGGGACCAGTCGCGCCTGAAGCAACAGTATTTGAGCAGTGCAAACTATAAGCAATTTCAGCATGGACACCTGGCGTTGAAGTTAATTGAGCGTTGGGAAGAATTCAATAACGCGCTTGGCTTCCCGCTCGACACTTCAGCGCTAACCAGCTCGGCCGATTCGCGCGTGGGCATTGCGATTTATGACATCGGCCGTCTGGATCTGGTTTTCGTCGCGCCCATGAGCGAAGAGAAAATCATGGCCACCGAGTTCTTTAAGAGTAAAGACCAATTTGAAGCAATAGAATTACCGGATGGCACGACCTACTATCGGCATGAGGTGGAAGCCGACCGGGGGCGACAGAAGCAGATGTTGGTCTTCGCCACGCTAAAGGGCCGATTGCTTTTGGCGACTAGTGAGCCGTTATTACTGCGGGCAATAACTAACATCAACGGCAAGTCAAAGAAAGACAGCATGTGGGACGATCCGTCGTTCAAAACCTTGAGCGCGATGGTGAACCCACACTTTGCCACCGTCTGGGTCGACCAGGCAAAGCTCAACGATGACTATTATTTCAAGCACTACTGGCTAATGCAGAACCTGGATCGGTTGAAAGCCATCCGGGCCGGCATGTTCGACCTTGAGCTGAAGGATGGCACCTGGATCGAGCGACGAGATTTTTTGAGCACCAGGACAGATAGACAGAAGAATTCTCCGCTGCCAGCGGCGGAGATCACACGGCTGCGGTCACAGATTCCAGAAGACGTGCCGTTTATGAAGATAGAGTCTCTCGCGGGCGACGTGTCGCTGACAACGACTCTTATTCAGCAAACGCTTCTGGATCGGCCGGGCGATACCCCGAAGCAAAGCGGCAAATACTGGTCTTGGGAAAGGTACGGTGACGACGAGTTTTATCCGGTCGACCCTGACAATGAGGATGACGATGACGATCGCTATTCAGACCGCTACTCATACCTAAGCCCCGAGTTTGATTCTTTGATTGATGATCCGCGCGACGCGAAGATTAACCAGCAAGAGACGCCGGGAGAAAATCCTTTGCGCACTGAACTCGAACGTCAATTTGCGGAACGGTTACAAGAGGCAATCGCACCCGCTCATCCACAGGCGGCTGTGGTAGCGACAAGTCCACGGACAATGGCGGGTCCGCTCTTTGTCGAGTTTCGCAGGGTCGCCATCATCCCGCTCCAAACCCCGGGGAACTTGAAGCGACAAACCCTGGAAGAGGCCATTTCCAAAGTAGCGCAAAGCCGTTTGACTATTGCGGGCCCAAGCGTCGATCTGAAGTGGGTGGATCGTGCTGAAAATGATCAGTCGTGGCGAGAGCTCGAGTTGCCAATGCTAGGATGGCATTTCTGTTACTCGGTTCGCGGTCGCGATCTAATCATCGCGAACAGTCCTGAATTGCTAAGTGCCATCTTAGGCATTCGCAACCAGCCGGCAACGGCCGCAGCGCAGTCCCCCGTAGCGCTGGACGATCTAACAATCATTCGCCTCGATCAAAGAAAAATCGCTTTTGATGACATCGTGAATCGGCTTGATGCGGAGAGCATAAAGCGCCGTCAGGCGACTGCCGCCAGGAGCGATAAAGAGGCGGCTGCCAAGTCTGAAGAATTGCCTGAAGAATTTTTCTCCGGCAGCATCAGTAGCTTGCTCGACGTCGCTTCAAATGTCAGCCGCATCGAAATCAAGAGAAGTTCATCCGCCAACAGTTCGCGTGAGGAAATACAGTTCATTCTGAAATAGGATTCGAGAACGTTTTTGCGGGCGCAGTGGGGATTCGTTTAACTCGAACTAAAACGCGAAGCGCTCGACGCGGTCGACCCATTTAATGAAGAGATCTTTGGTAACGGGAGTGGTGATGTGTGCGAACGTCGCGTCGTAAACTTTCTTAAACTGTCGCCACGCTGGATCCACCTCTAAACCTTCGTCCTCCAGAAATAACTCGGATGGAGTATTGCTAATCAATCTTTCAAACCAATCGCGCGCCACTGCCGGATAACCAGCGGCGGCGGCGAGCAGCAACATCGCGACTCGGAACTCACCATCAGCCGCGCCCGCGCCGGAGAACGAGTCCCACTCGGATTGCAGAACACCCGCGCGGACCAGGCGGTAGGTGTTAAGCAGTCGCGTGGCTCCTCGCGGTGTCTGAATCAAGGGATGATAGGCCCGCAGCGCTTCTCGCTCCCAGCGTTGCAGCGGAACACTGCCGACCACTTCCGGCGGCGGTGCCGACTTTTGCGCCACTTGCTCGACGTCCGCGTCCTTTTTCTCATCGGCCGACGTCACGCTCTCGTTGCTGATGTCCTTCACAATCTCTGCTTGCAAAGCAGGATCTGGTTTTAACTCTTCCGGCCCGGTCTTTACTGCCGGAATCTCAACCTTGTGGGTGTCCTCCATTTTTTCCGGCTCGCCTGCCTTCGGATTGGCTTTGACCTCACTGGGCTCGCTGAGACGGTCAATCAGTTTTTCAAATCCTTTATCACCCATTGGCGGGAGATGAAATGGAACGTGGAAAATCTTTTCCAGGTAATCCAACGGAGTGGCCGGCCGTTCGTCATTGCTTTTGTCAATCGCTGGCCCACCGTGAGCGCCGTTTTCAGATCCATTTTCCTGTGTCAACAAACCTTTGAACTGCATCCGCAGACTCTGGCGCAGGGCACGTTGATCTACACCGACAACAACGGCAAAGAGCGGAAAAGCCAGCAACAGATGCACTGCCTGCAGAACATCTACAACCTTCTCGGGCTGGCAACGATCAAGGTCATCAACAAAGAGTACAATGCGGTCGACCGATCTGCTTAATTCCTGGATTTGTGCTGCTTCGGCGTTTGATTCCTCGGTCTTCTTCGCTTCCAGTTTGGCGATCTTGTCCTTCAACGCTTCACTGTTGGCGAATATGTCACTGAGCTCCTGGAAGTCTCTTCGGGCCAGGCTAACCAGGCCCAGTTGACCACGATAGTCCATCGACTGAGCGCGCTGTTCGATGAATCGTCCCAACTTGCGCTCCGGGGACAGATTTTTCGCGTCCTCTTTGAGCTGCTCCTCGCGCTCCTTGGCCTCGGCCAAATGGATCTTCGCGGCGTCTTCTTTCGAGGCAGCCTCGGTGACATTTAGTCGTGCTTGCTTCACCGCTGATGTCTCGCGCAACCTTTCCTGCTCAGCCTGCGCCCTATTGGCCCAACCCTCCATCTGCGTTAGACGGCTGCTGGCTGCTGCCAGGAGTGGACGAAGCCAGAGTACGAACGGCGTAATAGCGGCGAGCAAAGTAGCGATCTGGCGTCCAAGCTGTAACAGTTTTACTTGCGTCGCAGGTAGGTACCTTGTGGCGATTACGGCAATTACCGCACCGCCCAGAATTGTTACCAACAACCAGGTCAGGCGCCAACTGCGGCCAGGTTTTTCCCAAAGGCTGTTCCACACTGCCTGAGCCCTGCCAGCAACCGACTGGGCTTCATTCACCACTTCCTGGACGTCCTCAATGCTCTTTACTTCTTTCTCTACGCCAAACAGTTTCACGACGTACTTCTGAAATTCTTGCGTGGATGGCAGCAATTTCCTGAGTCCCTCCAGTAAACCATCCATGGCGGTTTCCTGTTCCAGACGGCTTTTTTCCGCTGCGGCCAGTTCTCTCTGGGCCTGTTTGGTTACGGTCTCTGCAACTATTACTTCTTCCGCTGCCCGGGCTGCCGCGCCTGAAGCTTTTTCAAGTAGTTGTTGCACCTTTTCCAGGTCGTTCTCCTTGGGACGCAGGTGGACAAACAAGCTCTCGAAAATCTGTGCGATGAGGCTGGCCCACAAGTTAGCGTCGAGGTAATGCCAGGCGTTGAAATAAACCGGCACGATCTCGCTGCACCAGCGCCCGTTTCCGTT
>Ga0070698_100003544_pt1 | contig 17162 bp, 15 predicted proteins | sample KBSK1502metaG_FD_65477 | JGI IMG/M metagenome (GOLD analysis project Ga0070698, IMG submission 65477) | Corn, switchgrass and miscanthus rhizosphere microbial communities from Kellogg Biological Station, Michigan, USA - KBS K1-50-2 metaG | ecosystem: Host-associated > Plants > Roots >...
ATCTCCATCTGGTCCTGGATGATCGACTTCGAGTTCGGCGTCGCCAACTGGACGCTGACCAAGCTCGGCGTGGGGAACTTCAACCACCACGATTGGTTGGCGAATCCCTGGAGCGGCTGGGGCGTGATCATCTCGCTGATCGTCTGGGGCGCTATCCCCTTCGTCGCGATCACCCTGTTTGCGGGGCTGACCCAGGTTTCGAGCGAGTTGCTCGAGGCCGCGGCGATCGACGGCGCGGGCCGCTGGCGGGCTTTCCGCGACATCACGTTGCCGCTGCTGAAGCCCATCTACGTGATCGTGATCAGCCTCTCGATCATCTGGGACTTCCAGGTCTTCAACCAGGTCTGGCTGATCACCAACACGACGCCCTCGCCCGACTACTACGTGATGGCGGTCTACGCCTACGTCACGTCGTTCAAGATCAGCGAGTACGGCCTCGGGTCTGCAATTGCCGTCGTGATGGTCGCGATCATGGCGCTGATCAGCGTCTTCTACATCCGGCAGATGGTCAAGCTCGGAGACGTCGAATGAGCGCGCCGGTCGCAGGAGCGCCCGTCGCGGGTTTGAGGCCGATGCGACGACGGAGCCGCCGGACGCGTGCCCGCAGTTGGGGGGTCGACGCGCTCGGACTCCTCGTCTTCCTGGTGATGATCTTCCCGGTCTACTGGATGATCGCGACGGCATTCAAGCCGGGGTCGGACATCTTTGCGAACACGCCTGTCTGGTTCCCGTCGCACCCGACGCTCTCGAACTTCTCCGCCGCGGTCCACAGGCCGTACTTCTGGACCTCGGTCGAGAACAGCCTGATCGTCGTCGTCTCAGTGGTGATCATCTCGCTCGTCCTCGCCTTCCTCGCCGCGCTCGCGCTCGCGAAGTTCCGCTTCTACGGCCGAAAAGCGTTCATCGTCCTGATCATCGGCGTGCAGATGGTCCCGCTGAACGCGCTGATCATCCCGATCTACCTGGTCCTCTCGAAGGCCAACCAGGTCGACAAGCTCAGCGGCCTCATCATCACCTACCTCACGTTCGTGCTGCCGTTCACGGTCTGGACGCTGCGGGGCTTCCTGCTCGGGGTCCCGCCGGAGCTCGAGGAAGCGGCGCAGGTCGACGGCTCGAGCCGGTTCGGCGCCTTCGTCCGGATCCTCCTGCCGCTGATCGGCCCAGGGCTGGTGGCGACCTCGATCTTCGCCTTCATCCAGGCCTGGAACGAGTACCTGATGGCGTCCGTCCTCGTGCACAGCGCCGGCAACCAGACCTTGACCCTCTGGCTCGCGAGCTTCATCACCGATCGCGGAACGGCCTGGGGACCCCTGATGGCGGGCGCGACGCTGACGGCACTTCCGGTCGTGCTCTTCTTTGTCGCCATCCAGCGCAGGATCGCCTTCGGCCTGACGGCCGGCGCTGTCAGGGGATGAGCGTAGAGCGGGCCGCGGCGGCCTGCCTGTTCCCCGGCTTCGCAGGGCTCACCGCTTCGGACTGGGTGCGTCGCTGGGTCGGGCGCGGGCTCGGCGGCGTCGTACTCTTCGGCCAGAACATCGACGAGCCGCGGCAGGTTCGGGAGCTGACCGCCTCCCTCCACGCCGAGCGCGAAGACCTCCTCGTCGCCACTGACGAGGAGGGAGGCGACGTCACCCGCCTTGAGGCCCGGCGGGGAAGCTCCTATCCGGGGAACTGGGCGCTCGGGGTCGTAGACGACGTCGAGTTGACCGAGGCGGTCGCGGCCTCAATCGCCGCCGAGCTCGCAACTGTCGGCATCAACTTCGACCTCGCACCGGTCGCGGACGTGAACTCGAATCCCGACAACCCGGTGATCGGGATCCGCTCCTTCGGCGGCGAGCCCGGGCTGGTGGCGCGACACGTCGCCGCATTCGTCACCGGGCTGCAGGGCGCGGGCGTCGCCGCATGCGCCAAGCACTTCCCCGGCCACGGCGACACCTCGCGGGACTCGCACCTCGAACTTCCGGTCGTCGAGGGCAACGTCACCGAGGCCCTGGAGCCGTTCCGCGCCGCTATAGCGGCCGGCGTCCGCTCGATCATGACCGCGCATGTCCGCGTCCCTTCGCTCGACGACGAGCAGGCGACGCTGAGCCCACGCATCCTGCAGGAGCTCCTGCGCGAGGAGCTCGGTTTCGCAGGCGTAGCGATCACGGACGCGCTCGAGATGCGCGCGGTCAGCGCGACGGTCGGCATCGAGGAAGGAGCCGTCCGCGCGCTCGTTGCCGGCGCAGACGCCCTCTGCCTCGGTGCGGAGATCGACGAACGGCTCGTCGAATCGACTCACGGCGCGATCCTGGCGGCGGTCAGGTCAGACCGGCTCGCACAAGAGCGCTTGCTCGAGGCGGCAGGTCGTGTCGCCGAGCTCGGCCTCTGGGCCAGAACACCGCAGGCAGCAGCGCCCACGCAGGAGCTCGGCGTCGTCACCGCGAGGCGAGCCCTCGAGGTGAGTGGGGACGTTCGGCTCTCTGGACCGCCGCTTGTCTTCGACCTACGGCCGTCCGCTTCGATCGCCGCGGGCGAGGCCCTGCACAGCCTTGGCGACGTGCTCGAGGCCTCCGAGACGCTCGTCCTGGTCGAGGGAGACGTGGCGCCGGTGCCGCCCTCGGACGGACGCCCCGTGGTGATCGTCGTCCGCGACGCACACCGGCATGAGTGGGAGCGGGACGCGGTCGGGCGGCTGCTCCCCCAGGTGTCCGAGGCCGTCGTGGTCGAGCTGGGACTCCCGGTCTGGCGTCCTGAAGACGCTGCCTGGATCGCAACCCAAGGGAGTGGCCGAGTCAATCTCGAAGCGGCCGCGGAAGCGCTGGAAGACCGGGCCGGTGATCTGTAACGCCACAGCGTCTGGCGCGACTGAGAGCCCGACAACACTCGAGGGGTCGCAGAGGAGTTGCAATGCAGAACGAAACGAGCAACGGAGCTGTCTATCTCCAGACGAACGACGCTTCGCGCAACGAGATCGCCGCCTACCGCCGGAGCCCGGACGGATCGCTGGCATACGTCGGGACCTATGAGACAGGCGGTCGTGGGACCGGCAAGCCGCATTTCCCGTCGCAGAGCTCGGTCGTCCTCAGCGACGACGGCCGGTATCTGCTCGTCGTCAATGCAGGCAGCGACGAGCTCACGTTGTTCGAGATCGAAGGCGACGAGCTCAGCTTCCGGGACCGCATCGCCTCCGGCGGCACGACTCCTGCGAGCATCGCCGTGCGCGACCGTCTCGTCTACGTCCTCAACAATGCCTCCGCGAGCATCGACGGGTTCGAGATCGCGGCCGGGAAACTCGAGCCGCTCGCGGACTCGAAGCGCGCGTTGAGCGACGACCGCGCGGACGGGGCGCAGATCTCCTTCAGCCCGGACGGGCGAACGCTTGTCGTCACCGAGCGGGGGACAAACAGCATCAGCACCTACTTGGTCGACGAGGGCGGCTACGCGACCGGGCCATCGACGATCCCCGCCGCCGGCCAGACGCCGTACGGGTTCGACTTCACGAAGGACGGCGCGCTAGTCGTCACCGAAGCATTCGGCGGCGACATCGGCAAGGCTTCGGCATCGTCGTACGCGCTCGCCGGACCGGGCGAGCTGCAGCTCGTCAGCGGCTCGGTCGCCAACACGCACAGCGAGGTCTGTTGGGCGGCGGTGTCCAAGGACGGCCGGTTCGTCTACGTCACGAACTTCGGCGACGGGACGATCTCGAGCTACCGCATCCGCGAGGACGGCAGCATCCAGCTCGTCGAGGAAGTCGCCGCGTCGACCCGCCCTGGCGAGGCCGGGGTACGCGACGAGGCGATCAGCTCCGACGGCAGGTTCCTGTACGCGCTCGACGCGGACGCGCAGAAGGTGCACGGCTGGAGCGTCGGGGCGGACGGCCGGCTGACCGAGATCGGGGTCTTCGACGGCGTTCCGCCGACGGTTGCAGGACTCGCCGCAAGCTGAGAAGGTCCCGCCATGCCTCCGTTCTCACGCGGCTTTCAGGGCCGGCGCAGCGAAGGTCCGGCCGATCGGATCCCGCCGGGGCAGCATTTGGTGGACGACTTCCCGGTGCTGTCCGCTGGTCCGACGCCTCACACGCCGCTGGATGAGTGGACGTTCGCGATCGAGGGCGGCGCCGAGCCTGTCAGCTGGACCTGGGAGGAGTTCCAGGCGCTTCCCAGCGAGGAAGTCACGAAGGACATCCATTGCGTCACCAAGTGGTCGAAGCTGGACACGGTCTGGCGGGGCGTCTCGCTCGACACGCTGCTCGGAGCTGTCGAATCCGACGCGGGCTATCTGCTTGCGTTCTGCGACGGCGGCTACACGACGAACCTGCCTCTCGAGCATGTCACGGACGGGAAGGCCTGGATCGCATACGACTACGACGGCGAGCCGCTCGAGCCCGAGCACGGTGGACCGGCGAGGATGCTGGTGCCGCACCTCTACTTCTGGAAGAGCGCGAAATGGATTCGTGGCTTTCGGCTGCAGGACGAAGACGAGCCCGGGTTCTGGGAATCCAACGGCTACCACATCCTCGGCGACCCGTGGCTGGAACAGCGGTACTGGGGCGACTAACTTGGCTCGTCACCAAGGTGACGGGCGGGGTCGAAGAAACGTCACGAGTGCGGACGCTGCTGCTCGAAGCGAGCGGCTGGCAGGGTCACCGCGCGGGGCAGCATCTCGACGTGCGGCTGACGGCCCCGGACGGCTACCAGGCAGAGCGCAGCTACTCGATCGCCTCGGCGCCGGGCGACCCGCTCGCGATCACGGTCGAGCGGCTGGAGGACGGCGAGGTTTCGCCCTACCTCGTCGACGTGGCACGTGAAGGCGACGAGTTCGAGGTTCGTGGGCCGATCGGCGGCTACTTCGTCTGGGAGGACGACGGAAACCCTGTGCTGCTCGTCGGCGGCGGGTCCGGCGTGGTCCCTCTGATGTCGATGATCCGCTCGTCCGCGGGCTCGACGCCGATCCGCCTGCTCTACTCCTCGCGCACCCTCGACGACGTGATCTACCGTCAGGAGCTCGATTCCCGCGCGGGCGACAAGCTCGAGGTATTCCAAACGCTGACGCGGGAGCAGCCGCCGGGTTGGACGGGCTACACGCGCCGCATCGACGGCGACATGCTGCGCGAGGTCGCCTGGCCGGCAGCCGACAAGCCTCATGTCTTCGTCTGCGGATCGACGCGGTTCGTGGATGCGGCGGCCGACGGCCTCGTGGCGCTCGGCTACGAGCCTCTGTCGATCAGGACAGAACGCTTTGGAGCAACCGGTGGCTGAGATGAAAACGAGCGACCTGAGACTGGACGGCAACGCGATCGGTGGCCTGATGCACGAGCTGTTCGGCGTCGAAATGACGTCGGCAACAACTGTCTGCGGCACGTGCGGAGCGACAGAGCCGCTGGCGCGACTCGAGGTCTACGTTCATGCGCCGGGCACGGTCGTCCGGTGCGCGACCTGCAAGTCTGTCCTGATGCGTATCGTTCGGGGTCCCGGAAGGACGTGGGTCGAACTGAGCGGATTGCGGTGTCTGGAGCTGCCGTCGGTGGGCTAGCCGACTGCGGCCGTAGAGGCCGGTCCCACGCACCGTTGGATTCCGCCGAGGGACGGGTGGGCGAATCCTGCCATCCTGAAGCGTGATTACCTCCACCACCCGCGCCCAATCTTGTTGATCGCGCTCGCGAGCGCCGCGTCGTTGGTGACGTTCATCCTGCTCTGGTCGCTGCTTCGGTCGCTGCGCAATCGTGAGGCCCCACCGCCGCCTCTCCAAGGGCAACACCATGAACGGCGACGCACTCACGCGCCGGCGCGTGACGCGCGCGAGGCGATTGCGCTCGTCGGCGACGCGCTCGCAGCGACGCATAACCCGCGCGCGCTCGTCCCCCTCATTCTCGAGGTCGTCACTGAGGCGACAGGGGCTCGTGGAGCGCAAATGATGCAGGGGGGCGAGGAAGCGGGATGGTTCGGGGACGTCGGCGGCAAGGGGCGACCGCTCACGCTCGACCTCACCAGCCAAGGCGCCGACGTCGCCGCGAGGCTCGTGCTCTACCCCCCCGCCCGCGGCTTTGATCGTGAGACACAGAAGCTCGCCGAATGGATCGCTGCTCAGGCCGGGATCGCACTCGAGAATGCGAGGCTGCATGAAGAGATGCGCCGGCAGGCGACGACAGACGAGCTGACGACGCTCGTCAACCGACGGCGGTTCATCGAAGCGTTGGAGGTCGAGCTCGAGCGAGCAAGAATGTTCGGAACGCCGCTAACCGTCGTGCTTGCCGACCTCGACGACTTCAAGCGCATCAACGACGGCTTCGGCCACCACGCCGGCGACCATGCCCTGCGATCGTTTGGCGAGCTCCTACGCGATCATGTGCGGGACGTAGACGTTGCCGGCCGTATCGGCGGCGAGGAGTTCGCGGTCTTTCTCCCTGAGACAGGCGCCGATGCTGCCGCCGCGGTTGCGTCGCGTATGCGCGAGGCACTGGCATCCTCGCGCATCACACTCCCGGAAGGCGAGCAGATCCGGCTGACCGCGAGCTTCGGCATCGCCGAGTCCGTTGTGGGCCAATCGACGGACGAGCTCCTCCGCCGAGCCGATTACGCGCTGTACGAGGCGAAGCGAGCCGGGAAAAATCGGTTCAACGTCGCTCAGCAGGTGGACCTCTAGCGAAGTCCGTCTGACCGCAGCGCGATACTCGACGGATGCGGCGGTATGCGACTGGGCTGCAACTTGTTCTGCTCGTGTGTGCGGGCGCCGCGTCGGGCTATCTCTGGCGTGCGGCCCTGCATCCACGTACCACAGTTGCACCGGAGCCCGTACCTCAGATCCAATACCCGGCGTGGCCGTTCACCAAGACTCCGGCTACCGCCGGCCGCACACAGGTTCGGCCGCGAACCACGCGCTCCGTGCAGCAGCACAGAAGCGCTACACGTGGCTCGTCAGCCGTAACGCAACACATAGTGAGTTCCGGCGCAGAGCTGGCCTCGGTAGCGACTCCAAGCCACACGGTGAACAAGAGCAAGCCGGCGCCATCCGGCTCGAAGGCCCCTAAGCCCCGGACCTCGCCGCACCCCCAATCACCCCCGGCGCCGACACCACCCCCGACAGTCGCGCCCCCGGCCACTCCTCCCACGCCCGCCTCTCCTCCACCCGCCTCGCCCCCTTCGACGCCCTCGCCCCCTTCGACGCCCTCAGCTCCTACGACCCCCTCTTCTCCTCCGGTCGTTTCGGCAGTCGCCCAACAACAGGCCACTCAGCCTGCGGCACGACCCGGGTGGGGACACGGTGACCGGAACCACGACCACACAGGACCACCTGGGCACTCGGGCAAGGGCGAATCGAAGAAATAACCGTCCAGCCGCCCATTGCCGTCTGCCCGGTCTGCGGAGAGGCGTTCAATCCATTGCGGCATCAGATCGTCATCTCGGTGCTCGGGAATGCGGCGTTCGATCGGATCGAATGCGCTGACGAGGCCCTCGCGACGCGTAGGCGAACGTCGCGCCGAGCCACCCGGCGGCGGCCTGCTCGCTTAACGGGCTTGTAGCTCGCAGCCGCGGGAGTTCTAGGCCGCGACGCCCTCGAACTGCGGGATGATCCGGTCGCCGTAGGCGGCGAGCGTCTCTTCCTGGCCGTGCGTCATCAGATAGATGTTGAACTGGTCGACGCCGATCGACTCCAGCTCGCGCAGCTTCTCGGTCGCCTGGTCAGCATTGCCAAGGACGCAGAAGCGGTCGCAGATCTCGTCGGTCACGAACTCGCCGTGCTTGGCGCCGACCCGGCTGTGCTCCTTGTAGTCGTAGAACTTCCGCGCCTTCACGAAGTCGGTCAGCGCGGACGGGATTTCGTCGGAGTCGGCTCCATAGCGCTCGATCAGATCCATCACGTGATTGGAGACCATTGCGGGGAACCAGCGAACCTGCTCGCGTGCGTCGACTAGGTCGTCTGAGATGTGGCTCGGCGCGCAGACGATGCACTGGAGCGCTTCGGGGTCGCGGCCTTCCTCCACGGCGGCCTTCCGAGCCGTCTCCATGATCCACTGGATGATCTGCGGATCGGCGAGCTGGATGATCACACCGTCGCCGACGCGTCCCGCAACGCCGAGCGCACGCGGCCCGTAGCCGGCGACCTGCATCGGGATGTCCGGCAACTCGTCACGCACCCACTCGAGTTGCAGCTCCTTCTCGTTCCACGCGACCTTTCGGCCATTCATCAGCTCCTTGATCATCCTGAGCCGCGCCTCGAACTCGGCGATCCGCACCGGCTTCAGCCCGACGACGCGCCGCGACGAGTCGCCTCGGCCGATCCCCATCACCATCCGGCCGTTCGAGATGTCCTGCATCGTCGCGTACCAGCTCGCGGTCACGGTCGGGTCGCGGATCCCGGGGTTCGTGACGCAGTGGCCGAGCTTGATCTTCTCGGTGGCCGCCGCAACGAGAGGCAACGTGGCATAGGAGTCCTGCCAGAGGATGTGCGAGTCGTAGGTCCAGCCGTACTCGAAGCCGTGTTCCTCGGCCTTCTGCATCAGCTCGATCAGCCGCGTGTAGGGCGGATCCGGCAGGACGGTGACGCCGAAGGTGAGGGCCATCGCGCGCGAGCATACGCTAGGGACAGTCCCCGGGGTCTGTCCCTGAGGCGGCTCTGGGGTCGTTGGCGTTTTCAGGGACAGTCCCGGCTGGGACAGTCCCCCGGAGGGGGTCTGTCCCTGAGGCGGTTCTTGGGTCGTGAGCGTTTTAGGGACAGTCCCTTTTCAGGGACAGTCCCTGGGGTCTGTCCCTGAGGCGGTTCTTGGGTCGTGAGCGTTTTAGGGACTGTCCCTTTTCAGGGACAGTCCCTGGCTGTCCCTGAAGCGGTTCTAGGGTCGGCGCCGTTTCAGGGACAGTCCCCGCTGGGGACAGTCCCTGCGAGAATCGTCGGCGTGATCACCCACTTCGCGGCGTTCCTCGGCGTCTCGGCGATCGTGATCGTCACGCCGGGCCAGGACACGGCCCTGACGATTCGAAACACCCTGCTCGGCGGGCGCCGAAGCGGCATCCTGACCGCCGTCGGCGTTTCGGGGGGACAGGCTGTCTGGGCGCTGGCGACAAGCGCCGGAGTGGCGGCGGTGCTGCAGGCGTCCGAGCCGGCGTTTGTCGCGGTCAAGCTCGCCGGGGCGGTGTATCTCGTCCTCCTGGGGCTGCAGACGCTCATGCCGGCGTTGCGCTCGGGAACGTCGAAGCCCAAGACATCGCCGCGCGGACGCCCATTGCGGCAAGGACTCGTCAGCAACCTCGGCAACCCGAAGATGGCGATCTTCTTTATGAGCCTGCTGCCGCAGTTCGCGACCTCGCCGTCGTTCGGCTCGTTGCTCGCACTCGGACTCGTGTTCTGCTCGCTGACGCTCATCTGGCTGACGGCCTACGCGTTCGCAGTCGCCAAAGCGGGCGACTTTCTCCGACGCTCGCGGGTCCGGCGAGCCCTGGACGCGCTCACCGCTGCAGTACTGGTCGCCCTCGGCCTGCGTCTGGCCGCGGAGCGCTAGAGAGTCTTGATCGTCTTCTGCGCCAGCCGGTCGAGAGCCCGGACGGCGACCTCTAGGTGCTCCTCCCTGGTGTCCTCGAGATTCGTATGGGACAAGCCACGCAGGCTTTGAACGAACACCATCACGGTCGGCACACCCGCGCGGGCGACTTCCGCCGCATCGTGAAGCGGCCCGCTCGGGAGGCGGTGGGACGAACCGGCGACCTCCTTGATCGTCTCGTCTGCGAGCTCGATCAGCCCGGCGTCGAAGAGGATCGGCTCGATGTTCCAGATTCGCTCCCACTCGACCTCGAGGTCCTCCTCCTGCGCGAACCGCCGCGAGGCGGCCTTCGCGTTGTCCAACATCTCCGCCAGCTGCAACCCGTCGAGATGCCGCTGATCGAGCAGGCACTCGGCTGTCTCGACCACCGACGTCACGATCCCGGGCTTCGTAACGACGCCTCCCATCGTGCAGACGGCGCCGCCGCCGGTCCGCGCGGCGATTTCTTTCAGCTCCAGCTCGAGCCTGGCGGCGCCGGCGAGCGCATCGCGGCGCTGGTCCATCGGCGTCGAGCCGGCATGAGCGGCCTGGCCCCGGAATGTCACCTGGTGCCGCTCGACGCCGAACGTGCCGAGCACGACGCCGAGTGGAAGGTCCATCGACTCGAGCAAGGGCCCTTGCTCGATGTGGAGCTCCAGATAGGCGGCGGCGTTCTTCAGCTCGCCACGCGCCTCAAGGGCGGTGTCGAGCTCAACGCCGAAGCGCGCGATCGCATCGGGCAACGAGACGCCGTCCGCGTCCTTCCGCTGCCGCAGCTCGTCCTGGTCGGACATGGAGCCCGCGGCGGCCGACGAGCCGAACAGCGAGCGGCCGAAGCGGGCGCCCTCCTCATCGGCCCAGTTGACGAGCCGCACCGTGACCGGCGGCGTTCCTTCCTCGGCGATCCGTCGCACCACCTCGACGCCGGCCATCACGTTCAGCGCGCCGTCGAGCCAACCGCCGTTCGGAACCGAGTCGATGTGCCCGCCGATCAGTAAGGCACGCTCGGAGTCCCCCGCCAGCGTGAACCACTGGTTGCCGGCCGCATCGATCCTCTCCTCGACGCCGGTCGCCGCGAGCTTGCCGCGGAGCCATTCGCGGGCCTGCTCCCACGTGTCCGTCCACGCGACGCGCTGCGCGCCGTTCTCGTCGCCGGTCAGCTCCTGCAGCTCACGGAGCTCCGCGACCGTCCGTTCCGGTGACAGCGGCACCGCGCGAGCTTAAAACGTCCGCGTCGACAAAGGATGCGGCCAAGCGGCTTCCAGCCAGGATTACCCGGAAGCCCGGGCAGAGCCCAGGCGTCCTCCAAACGGCATCGCAAGCGACGCCTTAGACTGACCCCGATGTCGATCCTGATCAAGGGCGGCCGGGTCATCACCGCCGCGGACGACTACATCGCAGACGTCTATGTCGAGGACGAACGAATCTCGCTGATCGGAGAGTCGCTCGACGAGTCGGCCGACAAGGTGATCGACGCAAGCGGGAAGTACGTGCTGCCGGGCGGCGTCGATCCCCACACCCATCTCGACATGCCCTTCGGGGGGACGGTCACGATCGACGACGTCGAGTCGGGCCAGACCTCGGCAGCGTTTGGCGGCACGACCACCCACGTCGACTTCATCATCCAGCCGCAGGGGTCGTCATTTGCCGATGCGGTCGACGAATGGCGGGCGAAGGCGAACGGCAAGCAGATGATCGACATGGGCTACCACATGGCGGTCACCGACCTGAAGGAGGGCGGCACGCTCGAAGAGCTCGCCGGGCTGCCGGACCAGGGGATCACTTCCTACAAGCTGTTCATGGCCTACAAGGGCGCGCTGATGGTCGACGACGAGACGCTCTTCCGCACGATGCAGGTCGCGGCAGAGACCGGTGCGCTCGTGATGGTGCACGCCGAGAACGGCGACGCGATCGACGTCCTCGTGAAGGAGGCGCTCGCAGCCGGCCATACCGAGCCCAAGTACCACGCGCTGACGCGCCCGCCGGAGACCGAGGGCGAGGCGACGAACCGCGCGATCCAGCTTGCCCGCGTCGCCGGATCCCCGCTCTACGTCGTCCACGTCTCCTGCGCCGAGTCGGTCGAGCCGATCCAGCTCGCGCGCGAGAAGGGCTGGGACGTCTGGGGCGAGACCTGCACCCAGTACTTCTTCGTCGACTACACGTTCCTCGAGCGACCGGACTTCGAGGGAGCGAAGTACGTCTACACGCCGCCGCCGCGCGACAAGGCGAACCAGGACGTGCTCTGGAACGCGGTTCGCAACGATACGCTGAGCGCGATCTCGACCGACCATTGCGCCTTCCTCTGGGACGGCCAGAAGACGATCGGCAAGGACGACTTCTCGAAGATCCCGAACGGCGGGCCGGGCCTGGAGAACCGGCTGCAGATGATTCACGAGTTCGGCGTCCGGGGTGGCCGGATCTCACGGAACCGGATGGTCGAGCTGCTCTCGACGAACCCGGCGAAGCTGTTCGGCTTGTATCCGCGCAAGGGCACGATCGCCGTCGGGTCCGACGCCGACATCGTCGTCTTCGACCCCGAGAAGCGGGTGACGATCACTGCCGCCACGCAGCACTCGAAGACCGACTACAACCTCTACGAGGGCACCGAGGTGACGGGGACGCCGGAGATCGTGCTGCTGCGCGGCAACGTGCTGGTCGAAGGCGACGAGCTTGTCGCGCAGCCTGGAATCGGGCAGTTCGTCGCGCGAGCGAAGTTCGGCGGGGAGCTCCGGCCGACCGCCACCGTCGCGTAGGGACTGTCCCCGAATGGGGACTGTCCCTGCAACGCGCGCTGCCCTAGAAAGGGACTGTCCCCGAAAGGGGACTGTCCCCGCAACGCACGCTGCCCTAGAAAGGGACTGTCCCCGAAAGGGGACTGTCCCCGCAACGCGGCCGGCCCTAGAACGGCTTCAGGGACAGACCCCTTACGGGGACTGTCCCTTATCGCGTCTGCGGAAAGCCAAGATCCACCTTCGACGTTGCCGGATCGGGCCAGCGCGAGGTGACGACCTTGCCACGCGTGTAGAACTGGATCCCCTCCGGCCCGTAGATATGCAGGTCGCCGAAGAGCGAGTTCTTCCAGCCCCCGAAGGAGTAGTAGGCAACCGGCACCGGAATCGGGACGTTGATGCCGACCATGCCGACGTTGACGTCGAACTGGAACTGCCGGGCCACGCCGCCGTCGCGCGTGAAGATCGCGACCCCGTTGCCGTAAGGATTCTCGTTGACGAGCCGCACGGCCTCGTCGTAGGTCGAGACGCGCGTAACGCCGAGCACCGGGCCGAAGATCTCGTCCTTGTAGACGTCCATCTCCGGCTTGACGTCGTCTAGCAGCGTGACGCCGAGGAAGAAGCCTTCGCCGCCGGGCGCGGACTCGCGGCCGTCAGTGACCACGGTCGCGCCTTCGTCACGGCCTTTGTCGATGTACGAGGCGACCTTGTCGCGATGCTCGCGCGTAACGAGCGGCCCCATCTCGGAGTCGGCCTCCATTCCGTCGCCCACCTTGACTTTCGGTAGGCGCTCCTTGATCGCACCGACCAGCTCGTCGCCCGCATCGCCGACCGCGACCAGCATCGAAACCGCCATACAGCGCTCGCCGGCCGATCCGTAGCCCGCCGAGACCGCCGCGTCGGCCGCCATGTCGATGTCCGCGTCCGGTAAGACGATCATGTGATTCTTCGCGCCGCCGAGCGCCTGCACCCGCTTGCCGTGCGAGGTGCCCGTCTCATAGACGTGGCGCGCGATCGGAGTCGAGCCCACGAACGACACCGCGTCGATCCCAGGGTGCTCGAGGATCGCGTCGACTGCCACCTTGTCCCCGTGAACCACGTTGAAGACGCCGTCCGGGACCCCGGCCTCCTTCAGCAGCTCGGCGGTATAGACCGAGGCCGTAGGATCCTTCTCGGACGGCTTCAGCACGAAGGTGTTCCCGCAGGACAGGGCCGGCGCCCACATCCACATCGGGACCATGGCCGGGAAGTTGAACGGGGTGATCCCCGCACAGACACCGAGGGGCTGGCGGATCGAGTAGACATCGATGCCGGTCGAGGCCTGCTCCGTGAAACCCCCCTTCAAGAGCTCCGGAATGCCGCAGCAGAACTCGATCACCTCGATCCCGCGGGCCACCTCGCCGAGCGCGTCTGAAAGCACCTTGCCGTGCTCGGCAGTGAGGATCTTCGCGATGTCCTCGCGATGCTCGTCGACGAGGGCGCGAATCCGGAAGAAGATCTCGGTCTTGCGTGACAACGAAACCGCGCGCCACGCGGGGAACGCGTCCTTCGCGGCCTGCACGGCGCGATCGATCTCCTCGACCGATGCGAAGTCGACCTCTCCTGTCTGCACCCCGGCTGCCGGGTTGTAGACGGGGCCGCTCCGGCCGGATTCGCCGGCCACAGAGGCTCCGTTGATCCAGTGCGCGATCCGCTTCAGCTCTTGCGCTCGGCGCGCGTCCGGTGCTTCCGCGACCTCGGTCATCCCAACCTCCTTCGTCGAGCGCCACCCTAGCGCGGCGAGAGTAGGATCGGGGCATGGCTGTCGAGCAAGGCCTAGACGCGAAGCGAATTCAGGAGCTCGACCGGCAGTACGTCCTGCACTCGTGGTCCGTTCAGGACCAGATCTCGCCGTTGCCTGTCGCCGGCGGAGACGGCCGCTACTTCTGGGACTACGACGGCAACCGCTACCTCGACTTCGCCTCCCAACTCGTCAATGTCTCGATCGGCTACCAGCACCCGAAGGTCGTCGCGGCGATCAAGGAGCAGGCGGACAAGCTGACGACGATCGGCCCGCCGATGGCGCACGAGACCCGATCAGAGCTCGCGCGACTGCTGGCCGAGGTGACTCCAGGCGATCTGACGATGTCGTTCTTCACGAACGGCGGCGCCGAGGCAAACGAGAACGCGATCAAGCTCGCCCGCTGGTACACGGGCCGCGACAAGATCGTCGCCCGTTACCGCTCCTACCACGGCGCGACCGCAGGGGCGATCACGCTCACCGGGGACCCGCGTCGCTGGCGCGCCGAGCCCGGGATTCCGGGCGTCGTGCGAATGCTCGACCCGTACACGTACCGCTGCCCGGCGGGCCACCCGGATCCATGCCCGGTCTGCACCGGAGGGCCGCACCTGGAAGAGATCCTGCAGTACGAGGGGCCGCAAAACGTCGCCGCCGTCATCCTCGAGACGATCGTCGGCACGAACGGAATCATCGTTCCGCCGGACGGCTACCTCCAGTCGGTCCGCGAGGTCTGCGACCGGCACGGAATCCTGCTGATCTGCGACGAGGTGATGGCCGGTTTCGGCCGCTCCGGCAAGTGGTTCGCCTGTGAGCACTGGGACGTCGTCCCAGACATCCTGACGCTTGCCAAGGGGATCAACTCCGGCTACGTACCACTCGGCGCGATGGTGATCGGGGAGAAGATCGCCGACTGGGTTCGCGACAAGTACTTCGCCGGCGGTCTCACCTATTCCGGCCACGTCCTCGCCTGCGCGTCGGCGATCGCGTCGATCGAGGCCTTCCGAGAAGAGGGGATCGTCGAGAACTCGGCTGGGATGGGAGAGGTGCTCGCCGAAGAGCTGCCGCGCCTACAGGAGCGGCACCCATCGATCGGCGAGGTGCGGGGCAAGGGCCTCTTCTGGGGAATCGAGCTCGTCCGCGATCGGGAAACCCGGGAGCCGCTCGTTCCCTTCAACGCGACGGGCGAGGCCTTCGCTCCGGTCGCGAAGCTCGCCAAGGCCGCGATGGACCAGGGCCTCTACCTGATGACCCATTGGAACGTCATCATCGTCGCTCCTCCGTTGACGATCACTCGCGAGGAGCTCGACGAGGGACTCGCCATCCTCGACGAGGTGCTTTTGCTGGCGGATCACGCCGCGGAGTAAGCGGCGGGGCCCGCGCCGCAGCTGGGCCCCGCCTTCTCTCACTGGGGAGATCTTCGGCCGCAAAACCGTTGGCGTCCCCCTCACCCCCGTTGCGCCGCAACCTATCCCCTGTACTTGACGTACACCCGTACACGTAAAGCACAAGTCAAAATCCCTCGGCTGAGGGAACAGGCTCCCTCGATGGAGGGATCGAGGCGTTGGTTTTTCCGCCGACAGGCGACGGGCCGAGAATCGCGACGGCCGCCCAGAAGGCGGCCGTCACTTTCATTTGCGCGCCGTGCGGGTGTTAGGGGAGGGGCGCGCTTCTAGGAGAAGCTCTTTACGAGGGGCGAGTCCCGATCGTTACCTGGGCTGTCTTCGTGCTGCCGTTCCGCACATAGGTGATCGTGACCTTGTCGCCGGGCGCCTTGGCGCCCACCGCCGCGGTCAGGTCCTGCGGGCTCTGGATCGCCTGGCCGTCGAAAGCCGTGATTACGTCGCCGGCCTTCAGGCCTGCGCTCGCGGCAGGAGACCCACTCTTGACCTGGGCGATCCGGGCTCCGCTGCGGCTCGCAGGCGTGCCCACATAGACACCGAGGTACGGATGCTGAACCTTCTGGCCGCTGACCAGCTTGGAGGCGACTGTCGAGATCGTGCTGGAAGGCACCGCGAAGCCGACGCCTTCATTTCCGCCCGAGTCGCTTTCGATCTGCGTGTTGATGCCTACGACCTCGCCGGACATGTTTAGGAGCGGGCCGCCCGAGTTACCGTGATTGATGGCGGCATCGGTCTGGATCACGCCCGAGATCGTGAAGTTGTTCGTCGAGCTGATGTCGCGGTTGAGCGCACTGACGATTCCGGTCGTTACGGTCTCCTCGAGCCCGAACGGGCTACCGATGGCCACTACGCCGTCTCCCACCTGGAGCTTGCCCGAATCACCGAGGGCGAGCGGGTGAAGCTTGCTGGAGGGCGCGTTGACCTTCAGCACCGCGAGATCGGACGAGGGATCGGCGCCGACCACTTTGGCGGTGTACTTCGAGCCGTCGCTGAAGGTGACCGAGATCGCGCTGGCGTTCGCGATTACGTGGTTGTTCGTAACGATGTGTCCAGCGGAGTCGTACACAAAGCCGGAGCCCTGAGCCTGTGACTTCTGCGAGCCCCCGAACGGGAAGGGCGAATTGTCGGAGCTCGTCGAGCTCGTGGTCGACGTGATCTCGACGACGCCGGGGCCGGCCGACCTGTAAACACCATTGACCGACATCGTCTTCGTCGCCGCGGCCGGTGAGCCTTTCGCCGACGCCTGCTGGACGATCGTCGTTGTATTGCCGCCGTTCGAGCCGAACGCGGCGTAGCTGCCGGCGCCGGCTCCGGCGCCTGCGACAAGGGCCGCGGCGGCGATCAGGTATGGCGTGCGCTTGTGGAGCATGTGTCGGAGTTCCTTTCGGCTGGTTCGAATTCGTGGTGTGTCGCTGAATAAGACCAGGTGCGCGTAAGAGAGCCCTTAAGAGCGACTAAGAGGGTTCTAAGAATCGCCGGGCAGGTCTTTAGAGACTTCTTACAGCGCTCTTAGCTGCCTCTCAGGTAAGGCTGCGACCTTGGACATGTGGCTCCTTCCCATGTCCCTTTTCGGAGCGGCGACCTAGCGGCCTACCTCCTGGCGGCCGCCGGTCGCCGCAAGGGACTCGAGGCGCTCCGTTGCGCTCTTAGGCGCTTCTAAAGCTTTCAGGCAACAATCTCTCAGCATGGGCAGCGCGCAAATCCTCGTCGTCGACGACGAAACAGCGGTCCGCGAGTCGTTGCGACGCGCGCTCACCCTC
>Ga0070698_100003545_pt1 | contig 17159 bp, 18 predicted proteins | sample KBSK1502metaG_FD_65477 | JGI IMG/M metagenome (GOLD analysis project Ga0070698, IMG submission 65477) | Corn, switchgrass and miscanthus rhizosphere microbial communities from Kellogg Biological Station, Michigan, USA - KBS K1-50-2 metaG | ecosystem: Host-associated > Plants > Roots >...
TGGAACGGCTCAGCCGGCGGACCCGCAGCTGGTATGGAGGACCTCTGACTGGAAGATCTCCGAATTCCGAGCCCTGACCGAAGAACAGGCACAGATCAAGCAGTTGTTCGACATCACGCAGATTGCTGGAGGGGGATTCCTGAACAATATCAAGAATTCCTTGAACGGGCTGCATTTCGGTTTCGGCATTCCCAGCAAGCAGACAAAAATCATTGCCGCCTTGCATGGACCGGCGAACATGCTCAACTACGACGACTGTGTCTGGAGCAAATACCAGGTCGGTGCATGGCTGAACATCACCGATCCGGCGACCGGAAACTTCGCTGTTAAGAACATCTTCTACCACAGCAAAAATACCCAGAGCAAGCAGGCTGCTTCGAAAGATCCGAACGATCCAGGCTCGATCTATCAAGACACGAGCGTTGAGGCGCTGCAATCAAGAGGTGTGCAGTTTCTGGCGTGTCACACCGCCACGGAAGAACAAGCGCAGGTTCTCGTCCGTAGAAACAACCTGACGGAATCTCCGGAAAGCGTGGCGGACGACATGCTCGCACACGCCGTCCCGGGAGTGCTTGTGGTTGCATCAATGGTCTCTGCAATTGCTCTGTTGCAGGCCAAAGGCCGGTACACCTACATCACTGTGTAGATGCTGGACTCGATTCGTTTGCCGTCGATCTCATGACAGGAATAGGCCGACGCCTCGAACCGCCTCTACTCGTCGTGTGCTCAAGAATTGTCCTTGATGCAGCTTCGCCGGATTCAGACTTTCGCCGCTTCATAGTATTTGCCGTTTACTTCGATGCCCATGACAGCGAAATCGCACTTCGAAGTCTCCAGCGGATTGGTTTTGAAAGTGAAACCGAGCGATGGCACTCGAATCGTGGCTTCGACTGTGCGCTCGCCTTGAAGCCGTCGAAACGGTACTGCCGCGTTGGGTCTTCATATTTAATGGGGTCATCGGCTGCCCTGAAAGCTAATTTGAAATCCATGAACGCGGGAATCGTTTCAGCGTCCATTGCAGGCCAGCGTGGCTGGTCAATGATTCCGGTATTGGTCATCTGCAGTGTGGCAGTCTTTTTGTCCTCGCTGAACGTGAGGCCGCTTGAAGGCACAGGCGTGACCCAATACAGGCCTTCCGGCGAGATGGGAGGATGGAAATCGTGGGTCTGGTTCGCGGCGACCGCCGGTCCCTTGAATACCGTCAGTCAAGTGTGGGAGAAGATCGCTTCGTGCGATTGACGCGCTGCCCAGTATTCGCCGGCCATGTAGCTGTAATCGGTGGTGGGGTTGCCCCAGGCGAGGCGGTTTCCGTTTTTGTCGGTGCCCATACCGTGGAAGCCGTTGCAGCGGCCCAGCTTTCCTTTGAAGTGATAAATGCTTGATAGTTCGACATTCGTCGTTGGGTTCTGGTTATGATTGCCGTTTTTGTCGAGCCAGGGAATGGGATATGGGCAGGGCCCGCCGTTCGACACTGAGTGATCCTGTGGGATGCGAGTAGCGCAGCCTTGCGGGGCAGATTGTGCCAGCAGGAACTTGCCCGTCAGCGAAGCCACTCCCGCAGAAGTGAAGGCGAGCTTCAGCAAATGACGGCGGTCCAATGCCGATGGCGACGTGCGATCATGAATCATAACGTCTCCTTATCGTGCTATTCAGGATCGCGGGTCTTCGAGTCCGGGCGAGAATACGACGTACCGTCATCGAAGCGGCGTTCCTGGCGGAGCATGAAATATTTGGGTGCTTCGGTCCAAAGGCGGAAAGCCGGCCAGCGCCACCAAACAAGAACAAATGCGAGCATCACAGCTGAAATTGCAATCACAACTATATTGATCATCGCGGTGAATCCCCCTGTGGTAGGCGATACAGAGATCGTACGTATTCAACCAAGGCGCGCCGTTCGTCTTCGCTGAGTTCGTTCTTCCAAGGCGGCATCGCCGTGCCCGGTACGCCATCTTCCAGAACTTTCCAGGCTCTTTCTTCTGTCGGCTGCTTAAGGTGAAAATTCGTTGGCGCCGGCGCGAGAGCAGCAGCCGCGGGCCCATTGCCGGCCCCCGTGTTACCGTGGCAACTGGCGCAGGCTGCTGCGAATAGTGCTTTGCTCGTGACTAACTTGGCATCTTGTTGCTCTGATGGTGGGTCGTCCGAATATAACGCGTGAACGTAGGCAATGAGCGCGCGCAAATCTTCGGCAGACAATTGCCGCCATGGCGGCATGGCAGACCCGGTGATTCCATTCCAGAGCACGCCGCTCAATCGTTCATCGGAGAAGCGCGCCGCGGTCAGGTCGGCGGGCCTCGGAAGCAAGCTCGCCGACGCTTTGCCGTTACCCTTTCCGGGCGAACCATGACATGAGGCGCAATTCGCGGCAAAGAGGCTTGCGCCGCGGCCCACTTCTTCCTGTAAGTCGCATGATTCCGAAGCGGGGTGGAGGATGGGTGCGCTGAGGCTGTATCCGCCGACCATGGGGACCGCAACAGTGGGAGGAGTGGCTCTGGCCGAGGCGTCGCTCATCACGGCCATGTCGGGTGCTTGGGACGGCAGATCTGCCGATTCCTGTTGCTCCAGTCCTGAGAGCTCTCGCGCGCGCCCGAGTGATTGGAGATAAGCAAGGACGTCAAGTCCCTCCTGCGTAGGCTGATTCGGACTGCCTTCGAAAAGCCAGGGATACCCTGGCATTACAGAATCGCGCACAACGAAGCGGGGGTTGTAAAGATGAGTGAGCTGCCAGTCGCTGGAGTGAAGGTTGAATTCGCGCGAGAGGTCCGGGCCAATGCGACGAGTGCCCCAGAAGTGCGGATAATCATGCTTTGTTTCCCAGGCTTCGGTCGGCGCGCCGAAGCGGCGCACATCGGCTGCGAGAGATCGTATCTGCTCTGTATGGCAGTAGGCACATCCCTCGCGCCCGTAGATAACACGCCCTCTTTGCTCAGAGGCAGTGAGCTTTGGCATCGTGGCGGGGGCCACCCGCTTGATTTCATCCTCCAACTGTTTTCCGGGAATAATCGCGAGAACAAGAAAGGAGAACGCGAAGAACCCAACACCCGCAACAAAGGCGATGACGTTCGCGTAACTGAGCCAACGGGTCCAGGAGAGCTGCCGCGAAACTGGAGCAACAGCCTCGAAGCTAGCCGGATCTTCTGGCGGTTCGTACTTGCTGAGCGGCGCGGCAACGGCGGAAGTCTTTGGCCCCGAAACCAGAGAAGTCCAGAACAAAACAAAGCCTGCGAAAATCGGCAGCCCCGACAGCGTTCGAATCAACCAGTAACTCCGAACGGCTCGCACAGACTCAATCCATGGCGCACTCGACTGCCATAGCTGGCCCTCCACCAGGCCTGCGATCGTAAGATCCACAACCATCAACGACATGCCCACCGCAAGGAGCCAGAACGCCCAACTCATCGTGCGCTCGTTGTAGCGTGTTCCGGGTATGCGTTGCCAAAGATGAGCGATGCCGCCGAGTGCGATGAAGCTCGCAAAGCCGATCATGGCGAGATGGGAGTGGCCAATCACAAAGTCAGAAAAATGGATGAAGCGATTGATGGGCATCAATGCCTGCACGGAGCCCTGCAAACTGACCACAAGATAAGAGACAACGCCAATCCAGACGAAACGCAGCGGCACATCCCTACCCACTGCTGCGCTGCTTCCGCGCAGGGAGAGCAGGAGGTTGGCAACCACGAGGATTACGTCCATTCCCAGATAGGCCGAAGCGACAATGGCGCCTTTCTGCGCGGACATGGGAATGGCGGAGTATACGTAATGATGCGTCCCGTTTAGCGGATAAACAAAGAAGAGCAGCCAGAAGCCGACCATGGAAAGAAAATGACTGTAGATCGGACGGCGTGTGGCCGCGGGGACAACGTAATAAGCAATCGCCACGGCGAAGGGTGTCACGTACAGGCCTACGGCATCGTGAATCCACAGGCCGCTGAAGGCTGCACCTCGCGCGCCGGGAACAAGCTCAGGCACAATGTTTCCGACCGGGTACGCCAGCATGGTGAAGATGATGCCGCCGATGATGTACCAGGCGGCGACGTAGAGGTCCGAAAGCCGAGCTTTAAGGAAGGGCAGCACGAACTCGAAGGCCATCAGAATGAAGGCAAGGACAACAAAGCTGTCTACGATGTGGGGAAACTCCCCCCATTCCAGTGGCTTGCTGAAACCGGCGAGAACCAGTACCCATCCGGGAAGGACTACCGCGAAATTCCAGATCGAAAAGAGAAGCCATCCCAGGTTGCGGCTCCAGACCGGCCGATTTGCGAGACGGGGCACCGCGTAATAAAAAAAGGCGATGAAGGCATTGCCCAACCATCCGAAGAAAATGCCCTGAGTGTGGTTGTAGCGAAGCCGTCCCCAAGTAAGCCAGGCATGGCCACCTAAGAATTCGGGAAAGTTGAACTTCGTGGCCACCAAGATTCCAAAAGTGGCCGAGATGAGCAATGTGGCTAGCGATGCAAATATGTGGGCGCGCACCAGGCCATATTCCACGATGGGCAGTTCGCCCGCAGATTCAGTGTTCCTTTGCGTCATTTTCCTGCGCCTTTGCTTGCGCTCCTCTTTTGGTCGAGCTCATTCAAAATCCAACTCGCCACTGCTACGCGGTCCTCAGACGCAAGATTCGACTGAGGTGGCCCGGGTGCAAAATTGGCCCATCCTGGTTTCGGGTGAGCCGCGGCTGCGGCTAGTTCGGAGAGCAAATCCCGGTTGTTCTCCGATGGTCCCGATTGATGGAGATAAAACATCACAATCTGCCGGTAACTCGGCCCGCTCGAGCGAACGTTCATGTCGTGGCACCCTGCGCATTCTCGCTGTTCGGCCTGAAATCCTCGCGCAAGCGTCGCGCTGTCGGTTTGTACGTTCTGCGGAACATCCGGCGCGGCTGCCAGGAACGGTCTGCGCGGCGGCTCACCAAACAAATGGCGAGAGTCGCGTGTTCCCCACCAGGCGAGTACGGTGCCGAGCACCAGCACCGACACCACCAGCAGTGTCGGCGTCCGCGACACGGGCTGATGCTCATTTCCGACACTATTCGCCATAGGTGCCTCTAGGTGCGTTCCCCGCATCGGCTTTTCCGTTGATCGACACCAGGTAGTCCGTAATTTTTGCCGCCTGCTCATCGGAAATGTGCGCGCCGTAAACGTCTTTCATTTTTTTGACTTCGCTGAGCCACGTTGAGCGCGGGAACCTAGGCTGCATGGTGATGTATCGTGGGGAGTGGCAAACCACACATGCCGTTATGAATTCCTCGCGGCCCGGACCCGGCCCAAACAACGGCTCGTCGTGAGGCAACGTGATGGTATGCACGGACTCGTTGTCGACTCTTTGGTGCACCACTTGCGTTGCTTGGCTTGCATCGCGCTTCAGCTGGGGAGTAAGGTTCAGTTTTGTCCCGCCGCCAACACCAAGCGCGAAGATGGCCGCAGTCTGGAAGAGTCTTGCCGTTTTATTCCGCATGCGTCACACCGCACTTACGTCAATCTGCTCGATGACGTTCCACATAAAGCCACTCCGGTTCCACTGCGCTGTACTCTGCGTCTCGCCTATCCCGTTAGTGGCGCGAGCCATCAGCCGATAGTGCCCTCGGTTTTTCGGTGTCCAGGACGCCCGCCAGCGGCGCCACGAATACTTTCCGAGTTCTGGACCGAGTCGAGAATCCGCCCAGGTGACTCCGCCGTCCGTCGACACCTCCACTCGCCGAATCCCGTTGCCGGAGTCGAACGCGACGCCCTCCAATTCGTTCGGTATGCCGGAATGCACCGTTTGGTCGGGCTCCGGGCGAACGAATATGGAACGCACGTTGAAGCGATTGATGGGAATTGTGCCCTTTGCCAAATTCTTTGGATCTTCAGTGCCATTGGGAGCGTTGGGAATGCGATATGCCTTGTCTGTCCAGAAATTGCTGAAGGCCTGAGGTAACACGGTGATATCGCTGAGGGCTTTCACCCAATACGTTCCATACCAACCGGGCACGACGAGGCGCAGGGGGAAGCCGTTCACCATGGGCAACGAATGGTCATTCATCGCGTAGGCGATCATGACCTCCCCGTTCCGCGCGTGATCAATCGAAAGAGCCTTCACGAAGTCAGAGACGGAAGGCAGTGGCGGAACATCGAGCCCATTGAATGAGACGTCCACGGCGCCTGCCTTCACTTGGGCACGATCCAAAATCGATTTCACGGAAACGCCGGTCCATTTGGCGTTGCCGACTGCGCCATTCTTCCACTGGCCGCCGGGAACGCGAGGCTCGAAGAAACTACGAGAATTGCCGGAACATTGATTGACCGCAATGATAGAGACTGGCTCGAAATGCGATCGAAGGTCATCCACACTTAGCTGCAATGGTTTCCGCACGTGGCCGCTGACATTGAGCCGGAATGTTCGAAGATCCACGGAAGTCGGGATCCCTTCTAGGTGCCACCGAACGAAGAAAGCTTCGTTCGGCGTGAGGTCCTGCCGAAAATAGTGGATCGGAGTCTCCAACTGGGGCGGCCGGTCGGTGAGCAAGATCATCTCTGTTTTTTCCGGGAATCGAACGAGGTTAGCCGGGCTCGATAGGGCCCCGCTCACAGAATTGAATCGATTGCAGGAGGCCGTCAGCGCCGCGGCACCGGTAGCGCCGATGAGTTGCAAAAATTCCCGGCGGTCCATGAAATGCCTTCTATTTCTGTGATATCCGTCGGTTTGCGACAACTGATCCCGTAATCAGGAGCATGTCTCGCAGAAGATTCTCCGACGATGAAGCATCAGCACGCCGTTTGCCAGATCGGGTATATGCCGAGGGCGACCTTTACCTCTTCGCAATTCACGCAAGAACTGCCAATGAGCTCGTCGCTATTCCGGCGGCCTCTGGCCCTCAAACCCCTTCATGAGTAAAGGCACCCTTCGTACCAAGACCGATGCGCTTCAAATCGCCGCCAAGGGTTGATCAAGAAGGGAGATTCGAATGGAGGGGCGAATGCGTGTGTCGGAGTGTTGGACACAGGAACGCCGGTTCTGACACTGTAGCCCGCGAAACCGCGGTGTTCGCAGCAAGGCATCTGCTCGTGATCTACCCTTCCCTGAAATCGCAGCCGCATTTCAAACTGTCAAGGAAGCAGGAAAGCAAAACGGGTCAAACTGGGGACAGTGGTCAGTTGCAAGCTGTAGGAATGATGCTGTTGTTAGTACGGTTTGTTGGGAGTGATTGGAAAATGGAAGCCAGATTTAGAGAAATTATATTCAACGTACGCGTATGGATAGCTGTAATCGTTTCCCTGTGTGGCGGTTTTGAGAAATTGTCCGGCGAATAAGCGGGCATAGCCAAAGCCGAAGTTGAGTCCTTTATTCAACTGGTATTCGGCAACCAGATCGAGTTCGTTGCCAATGTGACGGCTAGCGCCGGGGTGGGCTGATACCGAAATCGCTCCGCTGCTAGCGTAAAAATTGTCATTTGAAGTGGCCAGCCAGTAGCCCTCAAAGGCTTGCTTGAATTTCCATTTCTTACCGACGTTTTCCTCCACACCGACCCGGAAGTGCACAAGATTCCTGCGGCCGACCTGATCGGTGAACCCGAACTTGTCGTGATTAGAAGGATAGAGCTGGTCAAAGGTGTTCCAGTCACGGCCCGCGGGATTTTTCGTTCCGGAAGCATAGTTGCCTTCGATATAGACCCGCGGCGCTGCGGCAACATTGGGAAACCTTTTCCCGAGCCCGGCATAGCCCGCCCATGCGCCGATGGAGAATGCACCAAGAGAACCCTTCTGTCCATCAAACTCGGTGTCATAGTCGAAATCCGCAGGGAGAGTGCCCTTCAGGTGTAGGCCAATGGTGACTTCGTCGAGGTGGCCACGGCCGACCGTTTCCGGAAGAGCAAAGTTCCCCGGTGCAAATCGCGAGAAAACATACGGCTCGAAAGTGGCGCGCGGGATGATGTTCTGGAAACTCGCGTAGACTCCGTAGAGGTTATTCCCCGGGATCACGTTATGTAAGTCGGTGTTGCTGCCAGGCACAACCGAAGAGCCGAAGACTGACACTTCATACCCGGGATGATGAATGTCGATGCGCGCGACATCAAAAGTGCGACCTACGTTGGTCCAGTTGGACGGACCGATTAAGCGCTCGTCACCAAAGAGAAGGACTTGGCGCCCTGCCAGCGCATCGACCCAACCGGATGTCGAATTACCGACCTGAACGTAGGCTTGCCAAAGAGTCCAACTGTCCTCGAACGGGTTGGCGTTGGCGATGTGGTGATTGAAAAAGATACGAGCGTCCTGAACTTCTCCGTAAAATTTCAGCCAATCCTTGGGCTGAATCGCTGTTTTCAAGCGGAGGCGGTCCAGCAGGTAGAAATCGTTTGTGCGTGTAAAGCCGATGCCCGTCGGATCCTCGAGACGATCACGATACTCGCCGCCAATGTGAAGCCACTTGGGCAGAGACTCGTCGAGTTTGGCGACAGGAAAGAGCCAAGACGGCGCACCTGAGTCGGCCGCAGGTGGACTGGTTGCAGGATTTGATTTAGGGTCGGTTTGTGCGTGCGCCAGGTTTGGAAACATGCTTATGGCCAGGAAGAGGGCTAGCAGCCCCGAGATTTGCGTTCTCATCGAAATCATTGCGCTAAGCCTTGGCTCGGATTCGTTGTTGACTCCGGACCGTTGATTTCCTGTCGCCGCTCGACCGTACTTACTGCCTAATCGGAGAACCGAGCCGGCACTGCTCACTAGAGGGTTTTCGTGCGCCGCCGTGCCGCTGGTGCAAAGCTAGCCAGGGAGAACGTCGAGAGCTTCTGAAGGAATCTTACTTATGGTGTTTGCATCTAGGTTCAAGTGCGACGTGATCATCTCGGGAGGCAGACGCCTTATCCAGTTATTCAGCGAAAAGTTCATATATTCGCTCGCCTTAAACATTTCGAGAAACACGAGATCGGTCTTGCCTGTGTTTTCGATGTAGTGACCCGCGACGGCCGGAACAAAACCGACGTCATTGGCGTTGAAGTCCATCGTGCGCGCCCCTTCGCTGGTAAAGACTGTCATGCGCCCCTTGCCACTAAGGTAGTACTGCCATTCAGAAGCGTTTGGATGCCAATGCAGCTCGCGCATACCACCAGGCCTAACGGTGACCAACGCTGCAGCGATATTTTTCGACACCGGGAAGTTATGCGAGTCAACCACGCGAACGGAACCGCTCTTCGTTTCCTTAGTGGGCCCCATGGCCGACATTTTGAACGTGTATTGGTAACGAGATTCGACGCGACGTCCCCCTACAGCGGCCTTGTCCTCTGCCAAAGATGCCGGCAAGTCTGCAGGAAAGATATATAGACTTCTAGTTGGAAAACTCTTAAGAGCGCTAGCCGGCAGCCCAAAATTCTTCGACAACACCGACGGCGGCGTACGCCTCACCCAGTCGGAAAGAAGGAAGGTGTTGTCTTCAGAAAACGAGCCTTGATCAAATACTAGAATAAATTCACAACCATCGGGTCCCAAGCCCTGGATGGAGTGAGGGAATCCTGCAGGAAAATACCAAAGGTCGCCTTTGCCGGCATCGCCGATAAACACGGTTCCATCGGGGTTAAAACAGCTTACACGAGCATTTCCGTAGAGCATAATGGCCCACTCGTCGGCCGTGTGCCAATGCAGCTCCCTAAAGCTGCCCGCGGTAAGGCGCATTCTGACGCCGGCCAGGTCTTTTGAAGGGGGCAGTACTTTTTCTGTGACTTGGTTCGTCCAGCCGCCTTCTTCAACACGTTTGTAAGTTAGGTCGAAGGAGTACCACAAGGGCTCGAGGTGTCCATGATCTGTGGGCGGAGGCAGATTTGAATTCGGATTTTCATCCAAGAGCGGTGTGTTTTCCGGCCCCGGATTACTTGAAGAGTGATCTTGGTCTGCTTTTTCAGTGTCGGTTCTCTCCTGGGCATTGACAGCGAGGGAAGCTAGTGCCGCGCTGGCTAGACTGGCGGAACCCACCCCCAAAAAAGTACGTCTCGACAGGCCTCCCATCCCAGGTTCGCTTCCATGCTGTTCACTCGCCCAACTATCTCCTTCGATGGCAGACTTGGGTCCTTTTGGCTCGCGCATCGGTATACCTCTCTTATCCTTCAATCGTCCTGCTGACCTGCTTAGCTTGCGGTGGAGCAGGAATATTACTGTGGCAATTGGTTTGCCAACTCGAACGCCGTGTAACGCGCTCGTAGTAAATGGCTCTGCCGTTTTTGGCTCAGGTTTGACGCCACGTATCTGACACCGATGTCAGCAGTCTGGACGAACGTGCGGTTCCGATGAGAGATCTGACGCGACTAAAGGTTCGTTCCACCCGGTTTGTGAATAAACGGGGCTATTGGCGAGCTATAATGCGAACCTTATGCTGCTGGAACTTAGTGTCATCCCGTTGGGACGTGGCCGTTCAATCAGCGCAGACATCGTTGACCTGGTAAAGATCATTGATGCGAGTGGCCTAGACTATAGAGTGACTGCCGCCGGGACAATCATCGAAGGGCGTTGGGACCAGCTAATGGACGTAGCTCGAAAATGCCACGCCGAGATGCGACAGAAGACCGAGCGAGTGGTCACCTTCATGAAAGTAGATGACTACGCTGATCGCGCTGGAAGGCTGAGCGGGGCTATTGCCTCCATCGAGGAAAAATTCGGCAAACCTGTGAAGAAGTGACAAACCCCTTCAGCGCGATGCGACCAGCGCAGGAACCGCAAAGAGCCTTTGGTATTCTTCGTCACTGAGGCGCAAGGAAGCCGCCGCAACATTCTGCTCGAGATGTTCGATCGAGGAAGTTCCAGGGATCGGCAGCACAATGGGAGAGCGCCGCAGGAGCCAGGCTAGCGCGATCTGTGTGGGGCTCGCGTGACGTGCCTGCGCGATTCGGTTCAGCACTTCGCCAGCAACTTTGCCTGCTCCCAAGGGGAACCACGGAATGAAGGCAATTCCATTGCGTTCACAATAATCCACAACGTAGTCCCATTCGCGGTCCGCGAAGCTGTAGCGGTCCTGGACAGAAACGATGGGGACAATTTTACGCGCACGCTCGATGTGCTCCTGCGTGACATTGGACAATGCCACCAGCCGAATCTTGCGTTCATTTCGCAATTGAGCCAGAGTTTCCACCGACGCTTCAAACGGTACAACGGGATCCGGAATGTGTAGCTGATAAACGTCGATTCGCTCCAGGCGCAGTCTTTTGAGGCTTCCCTCGACCGCGCTCCGAAGGTGCGACGGAGTTGCATCATGCGTCCACTGATTCGGGCCCGGACGGTTCCAGCCTCCCTTGGTGGCGATTACCAGACCAGCCGGGTAAGGAAACAACGCTTCGGCAATCAGCTCCTCGCTAACGTGTGGCCCGTAGGAATCCGCGGTATCAATGAAATTGATATCCAGCTCCACCGCCCGGCGAAGAACCGCTAACGCCGCTTTGCGGTCTTTTGGCGGTCCCCAGATGCCCTCGCCGGTGAGGCGCATCGCGCCGAAGCCGAGCCGGTGCAGGGAAATTTCCCCGCCCAGCGAAACATCTCCAGCCCTACTTGCAGAAAGTTCTTTCGTGTTCATCATTAACCTCCAAAATCCTTCCTCTAACCTTTTTCCCGCGCCGACGTCACCCGCGCCGATGGCCATTTCCCGTGCGCGATTCGGGAACTGTTGAGACTACCCGAGCCATTGCGGGTTGGCGGACGTGCCGTCGAAATGGTGGCTCGTTTTGTAAAGCTCGAACTGTCCGGCTTCCGCCGCTTTTGCAGTTTTTTCCAGAAGGGCCGCAACTCCGGAAGAATCGAGTGGTCGAAAGCTGCGCGCCGCCTGGAGAGCCTGCTCAAGAATGGGAAGCGAATCGCAGCCGGTAATGACGACACTGGTGGGAAGGTTCATCGCGTAATGAAGGCATTCCACGGCGCTAACTGTTTTGCTATCGAGAATAAAGTGGTCACCCATAGGCTTCATCCCGAGCACGCCGATCTCGTTTTTGAGCAGTACAAGCAAAACTTTCTTTTCGAAACTATTGAAGTGCGCGTCCATCACGTTCAGAGGCATCTGCACAGCATCGAAGGTGAAGCTGTGTTTTGAAGCCGTCCCCAACATTTTCAGATGAATGTCCGGACTTTTGTGGCCTGTGAAGCCGATAAAGCGGATCTTGCCCGCCTTTTGCGCTTCCAGAACAGCCTCCATCGCTCCGCCTTCGGCAAAAATGCGGTCCGGATCGGTTTCGCGAATTATCTCGTGGAACTGCAGCAGGTCGATGCGATCGGTCTGCAGGCGGCGCAGCGACTCGTTGATCTGGCTTGTCGCGGCGGCTTTGGTGCGCCCATCGATCTTGGACATGAGAAACGCCTTCTGACGATAGCCGTCACGCAGCGCGTTGCCCATGCGGATTTCACTCTCACCCCCGTTGTAGTCCCAGCAGTTGTCCAGAAAATTGATTCCTTCATCCAGGCCCGTGCGGATGATACGGATGCTCTCCTGGGCATCCGCCTGTTTGCCAAGATGATAGCCACCAAGCCCAATAAGCGACACTCTCTCTTTGCTACGGCCGAGCGTTCGATAAGGAATCCCATTCCTGGATTCTGGCGGCGTCTGTTGCTCCGTGCCCGCCAAGAAAATGGACGCTGCCGCAAACCCCAGGAATCCCCGCCGGGAAATGCCAGCGTCCGCAGCTTCGTGAATTCTCGAGGCGGACGAGACGTACAGATCGGGTAAATCTTCTCGGCGTCGTCGATTTTTCTTGTTATTCACGACGTCCCTCATCTTCAAGCGCTTCGCGTCAGAAGGAAATGAAATCCATTTGCGGTTGCGAGAGTTCAAATATCCAGAGTACGAGCTATTTCTTTCGATGCAGCGAGCGAATGTGCGCCACCATACCGTGAATCTGCTCCTCGCTGAGCGAATTCTTGAACGGAGGCATTCCGCCCTTGCCATCGGCTATGACTTGAGCGAGTTCCGCATCTGACAGCTTCTGGACTGCCGCTGAACGAAGATCCGGAATGTTCATGCTCTTTCCCACCTCAGAGCCGCTTCCGTCCGGACCATGGCACGTTGCGCATTTCGTCCGGAACGCCGCGCTGGTGGCCGCAGTGTCTGGACCGGGGTCAGCCCGCACAATCGAGACAACAAAAAGTGTAAGCCCGGCGAAAAGCACGAGCAGAATTCCAGAGGCAAAGATCATATGGTGTCGAGTCTTGTCTTGTGTCACGGCCTTTCCTTTACTTATGGATTTTTATTCCGGCTTCGAAGGCCTCTCCCCCAGAGACTGGGCCGTCAACTTAAGCCGAGCTTTGAGATCGGCAGATCCCTCACTCGCTTCCCGGTTGCGGCGAAAATGGCATTGCAGAACGCCGCGATGAATGGCGGCACGCCCGGCTCACCGACGCCCGCTGGCGGGGCATCGCTCTCGACGATGTATACATTCGTTTGCTGAGGTGCCTCGTTGATTCGAGCCACGGGATAATCCTGAAAGTTCGATTGGGTGATTGCACCCTTCGTAGCCGTAATCTCGCCGCTTCGCACAACGCTGCTGCCGAACACCGCGGCGCCTTCGAACTGCGCGCGGGTTGCTTCGGGATTCACCACCACGCCCGCATCCAGAACCATATCCACACGCGGGATCCGAACCTGACCCTGATTGTTAACCTCGACTTCAACGACTGTAGCCACGTACGTCAAAAAACTCCGGTGCGCCGCAATCCCCACACCACTACCTTTGCCGTGCTTGCGCTTTCCCCACCCCGACTTTTCCGCGACCATCTCCGTAACACGGCGCAAACGGCCGGTTTCCCACGGATAAGCGTCCATCGCAGCCCCGTAGTTTGGGTACTCGACACCCGTGAAATCGATCGTGCGCGGGTTCCCGATCAGATCGAGCAAATAATCGAGCGGATTGCGTCCCACCGCGTGCGCAAGTTCATCCGTGAAGCATTGGATAGCGAAAGCGTGATAGATATTCGCCACCGAGCGTAACCAACCGATGCGCACGTGAGCCTTCGCCGGTCCATTCTCGATGCGAAGATTCGGCAGATCGTAAGGAATATCTGTCCAACCCTGCTGCAAATGCGCAGGATCGCCATAAACCGTATTCACGTCAAAAATAGATGGAATCGGGGGGAACACCGACCGTTGTAGCCACGCCGTCGGCTTGCCGTTCGCACCGACGGTGGCCTTCATATACATGGACGCAACCGCGTTGTAGTAATCAAACTTGATGTCGTCCTCGCGCGTCCACACCACCTTTACCGGCCGCCGCATTTTTTTTGACAACACCGCAGCCTCAGCCACGTAGTCGGGTTTCGACTTGCGGCCGAATCCCCCACCGAGCAGCGTCACGTGGCAAATTACATCTTCTTTCGCGATCCCTAGCTCTTTCGCGACCGTGTCCTGCACAGCTTGTGGATTCTGCGTCGGAGCCCACGCTGTTACTTTGCCGTCTTTAAATTCGGCAAGCGCCACCATCGGCTCCATCGAAGCGTGCGCCAGAAGCGGAACGTAGTAGTCCACCTCAAAGACCTTGCCGCCTTTCGCGAACACCGCATCCGCGTCACCAATATTGCGCACCACTTTGCACGGCTTGTGAGAGGTCTCTCGCAACTCGTTCTTGTATTGGTCCGAGTTGTAGCTTTCGTTTGCTCCGTTGTCCCACGAAAGTTTCAGCTTCTTCCGGCCTTGGAACGCCGACCACGTGTTATCCGCAATTACCGCGATGCCGCCGAGCGGCTGAAACCCAGGCGCGCCCTGGAATGGGTCAATCGAAACAATCTGACGCACGCCGGCGACCTTCAAGGCTTCTGTGTCGTCGCACGATTTCACCCTGCCGCCCAGAACCGGCGGGTGCTCCACCGACGCGTACACCATGGTTTCCGCCCGAGCATCCATCCCATAAATAGCTTTCCCGGTCACCAGCGCTTCCAGGTCGTAGCTCACTTCCCCTTTTCCGATATATCGCCACGCGCTCTTTTGTTTGAGTTTCAACTCGGCTTTGGCCGGCACTCGCAACTTCGCCGCCGCGCTCGCGAGTTCGCCGTAACCTGCATTGCGGTTCGTTGAGCGGTGGACAACAACGTGTAAATCGGTTTCGCACTGTGCCGCTGGGACTCCCCACTCCCGAGCTGCAGCTTGAATCAGCATGAATCGTGCCGTTGCTCCCGCTTCCCGCATGGCGTCGTAGTACGAGCGGATCGAGTGCGATCCATCGGTATTTTGGTCACCATAACGCTTGTCGCCGATGGCCTGCTCGATCTTTACCCGCTTCCAATCCGCGTCCAATTCGTCGGCTACGACCAGAGGCAAAGTTGTGCGGTTTGTCGTGCCCATCTCCGAGCGATGAGCCACGATCCACACCGTGCCGTCTGGATTGATTCCGAGGTACGCGCTGGGATGCAATGTCGCGTGATCTGCGTTGGTATCGTGCGGAAGCCTGTCGCCCGGCAACAGCTTGTGGTAATAGCGCACACCGAGCACAAGTGCGCCCGCCGCAATCACGCCCCCGGTTAGAAATCTGCGGCGGCTGACGTTTTCAATCGCGCTCATGCCATTTGCTCCGCCGCTGCTTTGATCGCTGCGCGAATCCGCTGATATGTTCCGCAACGGCAGATGTTGCCGGCCATCGCCTCGTCGATTTCGTGATCGCTCGGCTTCTTTTTGCTCTCCAGTAAAGCCGCCGCCTGCATCATCTGGCCGATTTGGCAGTAGCCACACTGCGGCACGTTGATTTGCATCCAGGCCTTTTGAACTGGATGCAATCCATTCTTCTCCAGACCCTCGATCGTTGTGACTTCCTTTCCTGCCGTCTCGCGCATAAGCGTTACGCAGGATCGCGTCGCTTGTCCGTTCACATGGACGGTGCATGCGCCACAGAGCCCAACGCCGCAGCCAAATTTCGACCCTGTCAGCCGCAAAATGTCCCGCAGATACCACAGCAGAGGCATTTCTGGTTCTCCGTTGAACGACTGGTCCGCGCCATTCACTTTCAGTCGAATCATTTCGTTCCTCAGCTCGAACACATAACAGGAGCTAAACCTTCTTCAACTAGGCCAACACTTTCAGCGAATCGGTCCGGCCGTTCCCTGCCGCACTCAAATGAGCTTGCTTTTCCATTTGCAGAATCACCGATGAAAAATCTTGCTCGGCCCCGTCCTCCAATTGCCTGGAATTGATCTCAAAAGCGGCTACCGCCGCAGGCATTCGCGCTCCCACAGTGGCCGCAAGATAGAAAATCAGCCCGAAATCCTTGTTCATGAGCCCGAGTGGAAATTGCGGGCTGTAGTCGCCGTTCATCGACCGCTGTAGTTTTCCCAGATGTGCTGGTGCGACAACGGCGGTCTGGGACAGCACATCCAGCAAACGCTTTCGATCGAGTCCAGCTTTCTCCGAGTGCCAGCGCTTCGGCAATCGCCTGCATCCCGATTCCCAGCAAGGTATTCACGACAAGTTTCATCGTCGCCCCGGAGCCGCTGGACCCAAGATAAAAGTATTTCTTGGAGATACGCGAAAGATGGACTCGGCGGCTTCGAAGCATTCCTTGTTTCCGCCTCCGAACAACGTGAGCAACGCGTTTTCGGCGGCAGGAGTGCTCCCCGATATAGTCACGTCGAGAACCTCAACTCCATGCTCTGAACTAAGTCTTGTGAGTTCCTTCGAAGTCAGCGGATAGACCGTGCTGAGATCGATCACCAGTAAGCCCGGACGCGCATTAGCGAAAACGCCGCTCGGTCCCCTATAAATGCTCAGGACAGCCTCGTCGCTGGGTAGGCATGACAATAGGACGTTGCAACTCGAGGCGAGTTCCGAAATGCTCTGCGCGACCGTGCCACCATAGTGAATGAGTTCCTCTGACTTACTGTGGTCCCGGTCATAAGCGGTCACTTTGAAGCCGGATTCAAGCAGCTTCCGTACAATCGGCTTGCCCATATAGCCGATACCGACAAATCCGAGCTTGCTGTTTTCCTGACTGATTGGTTTCATGTTGAATCGCCCTTAGGCTGAGCTGCGATTTCGCTTTCAACTTCCACATTGCTCAAAAGCACGCGTTATACCGTTTCGCTTATAGATTAGAGACTTATCCAAGATATTGATAAGAATGAGAATATTAGGCATGCGCAGACCCACACCCCATCAGATGACAAACGTCGCCTGTCAATGCCTTAGACACTGTCAGTCTGTTGGAGATTGAGGTCCGGCGTATGTGAATAACAGCGATACGAGTG
>Ga0070698_100003547_pt1 | contig 17155 bp, 14 predicted proteins | sample KBSK1502metaG_FD_65477 | JGI IMG/M metagenome (GOLD analysis project Ga0070698, IMG submission 65477) | Corn, switchgrass and miscanthus rhizosphere microbial communities from Kellogg Biological Station, Michigan, USA - KBS K1-50-2 metaG | ecosystem: Host-associated > Plants > Roots >...
GGAGCGCGTGCTCGTCCAGATACCTCATGATGGGCTCCATCAGGCGCCTGCCGAGCCCTCTGCCCTGAAATCGTGGCAGCACGATCACATCTTGAAGGTAGAAGTAGAGCCCGCCGTCCCCGATCACCCGCGCGCACCCGATGACGGTGCCGTCGTGCAGAGCGCAGACCGTGAACAAGGCGCCGGCCAGGCCTTGCTCCGCCAGGTGCTCGTCCAGCCGACCCCAGCCGGCCGCTTCACGCAAGGCGAGGTAGTCACCGACTGCCGGGACACGCTCAACGATCTGGAAGCTGTTGTTCTGCATTACCTCATCCGCCTGTCCCGGTACCGGTAAGTGGTGGCCCGCGAGATGCCATGATCGCGGACCAGGGAATCCGGGGCGGTATGCCCGGTTCGTCCGGTGGATGCCGGATGCCCCCACCTGGGCCAGATAGGCCGGGCTGTCCCAGCCTATGTCGCTGAGATCACCTCAGTCTGGTAACCCAATTCTTTCTCGAGGCAGGTCGCCGTCAAGCGGACGAGCCGCCATTCAGCACATGACATGGCCGTGGAAGCGCTGCAACTTCACCAAAGGGAAAACGACGACGGTGTTCCACGATCTCGACGAATTCGTGACCGAGCGGATGGCCCGCTTCAGACCGGAGCTGCGCCCGTGGTTGTGCTGCATGAAACCGTGGGAATACTCCGCACCGTGGCTTTGTTTTCTGGTGCCCGCCGGAGAATGGTCGTCGGGATCGCGGCGAGTGTCCTTCTCCTGCTCGTCGCGCTGGGGTATCTGCTCCTTACGCCGACGAGTAGTCGGCTCGCAAGCGACGAGCAGGCGTACGAGAAGTGGGTCAGCGGGTTCGCGGCCGGCCTCGGTGACCGGCCCGCCGTGGTGATCCTGGAGCCGGACGCGCTCGCTCAGCTGAACGCGTGCCCGGGCAACGCAGAGCAGCAGGCCCGGCTGCAGATGCTCGCGTACGCCGTCAAGACTCTCCAGACGAACAGCGACCAGGTGTACCTGGATGCGGGCCACTCGAACTGGGTGCCGGCTGGCCAGATGGCAGCCCGCCTCCGGTCCGCCGATATCGCTCAGGCTTATGGGTTCGCGCTGAACGTGTCCAACTACGACGCAACCGGTCGGGAGATCGGCTACGCGACCAAGCTGGACCGGGATCTGGGGATGGCCAAGCGGTTCGTCATCGACACCAGCCGCAACGGGGCGGGCAGCGCTGGTGGAGGGGTTGATCCGGCCGCCGGCTCGATCTCGCGAGCTCTGCCGCGCGCCGGCGGGGGCGCCCTGGCGAGTCAGCTCTTCACCGACCCCGAATCTCTGGCGGCCAGCTGGGTTCGGACCCATCCCGGCGACCCCCGGGCGCGAGAGATCGCTCAGCGTATCGCGAACCAGCCGACAGCAAAGTGGTTCGGCGCCTGGAGCGGCGACATCACCGCTGCCGTGTCGGCCTACACTGCCGTCGCGTCCAGCGAGCACAAGGTGCCGGTCCTGGTCGCGTACGACATCCCCCATCTCGGCTGCGGCGGCAGCAGCGCCGCCGGAGCGAGACTATGGTGCAACGTGCCCGGCCGGCAGCTTGGTTCGGCCCCGCGAGTGCTCGATGGCCGCGGCGACCTGGGCCTGTGGATCAAGGCACCCGGTGAGTCCGATGGCGACTGCGGCGCCGGCCCGGGGACCCAGGCGGGCGAGTTCTCACCCCGCCTCGCCACGGAGCTGATCGCCGGGAGGTCGTAACTCCGCAGGCCGCGTGAGTGTGACGCGCCTCACAGCGCGAATCAAGAGCCCGGCAGGCCGCCATATCTGAGATCTGCCAGGGGTTTGGCGGGGACGGTCGCGGGGATGCCGGACTGAAATCACCACCAGGCTCGTTTCTGGAGGTGACCATGACCGGACAGACGCCGCCTGCGCGGCGGGACAAGCCGGACGGCGGCGGGTGTCCGGCGGGCGGCTTCGGGCGGCGGTCCTTCCTGCAGGGGGCAGCCGCCACGGGCTTTGCCGCTACGGTGGCCCGGAGCCGCTCCGGGCCCGCAGGTGGGAAGCAGGAGGGGGCACCGGCTTTTGCCGGAGAGCCGTATAACGCCCCTGCCGTCCCGTTCTACGGCGGGCATCAGGCGGGCATCATCACCCCTCCTCCTGACCAGCGGCAGGCGGTCGGGAACTTTGCCGCCTTCGACGTGACCGCCGCCAACCGCGGGGAACTCACCGACCTGTTCCGTACCCTGACCGCGCAGGCCGCCTTCCTCACCGCGGGCGGCAGGGCGCCGACCGCGCCTCCGGGCTCACCGCAGCCGGACGACCTCGTCATGGGTCCCCAGATCCCCGCCGACGCTCTGACCGTCACTATCGGTGTCGGCGCGAGCCTGTTCGACGGCCGCTACGGACTGGCCGCGCGCAAGCCCGTTCAGCTGGTCACCATGACACCGTTCCGCCACGACGACCTCGATCCCGCGCTGTCCGACGGGGACCTGCTGATACAGCTGTGCGCCGGGAGCCGTGACACGGCGACCCACGCGCTGCTGGACATCATCTTCCATACCAGGGGCGCCATGACGCCCCGCTGGAGCATCGACGGCCTGCACGCACCGCCGCGGCCCGTGGGCGTCTCTCGGGACTTCTTCGGTTTCAAGGACGGCATCGCCAACCCCGACCCCGCGAGCACCGCTCAGATGAACCAGTATGTGTGGGTGCAGCCGCGCACCGCCGAGCCCGCCTGGGCGACGGGCGGCAGCTACCAGGTCGTGCGCATCGTCCGCTTCGACGTCGAACAGTGGCAGGGGGTGCCGCTCGCCCAGCAGGAGCGGATCTTCGGCCGCCGCAAGGTCAGCGGCGCCCCGATGTATGCCCTGGACCCGAACGCCTCCGACCTGCTCGATCCCGTGTACACCAATGACCCGCACGGGCTGATCACCCCGCTGCGCTGCCATATCCGCCTCGCCAACCCGCAGACCCCGCAGACCGCCGCCACCAGCACCATCCTGCGCCGCAGCTACGAATACCAGCACAGCCCCGATACCGGCGGGGCCCCCGATGTGGGACACGCGTTCTGCTGCTTCCAGCGCCACCTCAACACCTACATCGCCATGCAGACCCGGCTGGAAGACGAGCTCCTGGTGCCCTACATCACCCCGCGAGGCGGAGGCTACTTCTTCGCCCTGCCTGGCGTGCGCAACAGCCGGGACTACTACGCTCGCGGGCTGCTGACGTGACCGCGACCTGAGCACTGGAGCCGCCATGCACCACCAGCACAGGAAGGCGCTCCGGCCGGTCTCGGGCGCAGGCATCGGGTTCCTGCTGACGTCCGGCCTGCTCGCGGCCTGCGGCGCCGGCCCGGCCCCGGGCCCGGCGGGTGCTACGACCGCCCATAGCGCCGCCGGCGGGCGCGTGTACGTGACGAACCAGCTCGACAACACGCTTTCCGTGATCAGTGGCCAGACGAACCGGGTCACCGCGACGGTTCCCGCGGGCGTGGCGCCCGAGGGCGTGGCGGTGACCCCGGACCACAGGCACGTGTACGTCGCCGACAACGGATCAGGCAGGGTATCGGTGCTCGACACCCGGACCGGCAAGATCACCGCCACCGTTCCGGTCGGGAAGGCGCCCAGCGGGGTCGCCCTGAGCCCTGACGGTCATCATCTGTACGTGGCCGACGGCGGTTCGAACAGCGTATCGGTGCTCGATACCCGGACCAACCGGGTCATCGCGACCATCCACGTCGGTACCTCGCCGGTGAGCGTCGCGGTCACCCGCGACGGCACCACCGCCTACGTCGCCAACGAAGGGTCGGCAAGCCTTTCGGTCATCAGCACCCGCACCCACCGGGTCGTCCGCGCCCTGCCCGCCGGACAGTATCCGGTAGCCGTCGCCGTCGCACCGGGCGGGGACTCGGTCTACGTCGCGAACGAGGTGAATGCGAGGGTCTCGGTCGTATCGGCCCGTACCGGCACGATCACCGCGACCGTGCCAACCGGACAGGGCCCGTTCGGCGTGACCCTCGCGCCCAGCGGTCAGTCAGCGTACGCTGCCATCCTCGGCCCGGGCGACGTGTCGGCGATCAGCACCCGGACCCACCGCATCTGGGGAACGGTTAACGTGGGCCCCCCGCAGACCGACCCGTTCAATATCGCCGTCACCTCCAGCGCGGTCTACGTCACCGACCAGGGAGCGGGCACCCTCACGGTCATCGACCCGAAAGCGCTCAAAGTCGCCGCAACCATCACGGTTGGCAACAGCCCCTACGGCGTGGCCGTCGACCCGTAGCCGATGGCGCAGGGCCGGATCAGGGTAATCTAGGGGGTCATCCGGATGGACCGACCGGCCCGGCGGCGGCAGGCTGGAGCCATGAACACTGTGCCAGCGGCCGGGGTCATCGACCCGGGCCGGGAACCGTCGCGCGGAACCCGGGCCCGGGACCGGATGGCGGCCGCGGGGGCCCGGCGATGACCGTCGTCGAGCTGCGGCGCGTGTCGAAGGTCTACGGGGCCGGGCCTGCCCGGGTGCAGGCGCTGTGCGACGTGGACCTGACGGTGGCGGCCGGGGCGATGGTGGCCGTGATGGGGCAGAGCGGCTCGGGCAAGAGCACGCTGCTGAGCATCGCCGGGAGCCTGGAGGACCCGACGAGCGGCGAGGTCCTGGTCGGCGGCAGGAGCCTGGCGACGATGTCGCGCAATCACCGGGCGCGGCTGCGCCGCCGCTCGGTCGGGTACGTGTTCCAGGACTTCAACCTGCTGCCCGGGCTCACCGCCGCGGAGAACGTGTCCTTGCCGCTGGAGCTCGACGGGCTGTCCCCGAGGAAGGCGCGCAGCGTCGGCGCTGACGCGCTGGAGGAACTCGGCCTCGGCGAGAAGGCGGCACGGTTTCCCGGCGAGCTGTCCGGCGGCGAGCGGCAGCGGGTGGCGATCGCGCGCGCCGTGGTGGGGGAGCGCCGCCTGATCCTCGCCGACGAGCCGGCCGGCGCGCTCGACTCACGGGGCGGCGAGGCGGTCATGCGCCTGGTGCGGGCGGCCTGCCGGCGGGGCGTGGCCGCCGTGGTGGTGACCCACGACGCTCAGCTGGCCTCGTGGGCCGACCGGGTGGTGTTCCTGCGTGACGGCCGCGTGATCGACCAGACCGCCCCGCTGCCAGGCCCCGAGTCGCTCCTGCCGCGGGGTTAGGGCGTCGCCCCATACGGGCCTGGGCAGTTACTCAACAGCCGGAAGCCCCGGGGCCAATCTGAACCAGGCCCTGCACTGGAATGGTAGAAAGTGGTCCCTGGTGGCCACCCCCGACCCCGACGGCACAGGCGGAGGCGCTGTCAACGAGCTGACCGACGTCACGTGCACGAGCCTCGCCAGCTGCTGGGCCGTCGGCGAGTTCGGGACCATCAGCAACAACGCAGGGGTGATCGTGAACCTGGCCCTGCACTGGAACGGGAGGACCTGGTCCCTGGTTCGCACCCCGGACCCGAGCGGCCTCGCCGACGGCGACTCCAACTTCCTGAACGGCATCCGCTGCGCGTCAGCCGCGAGCTGCTGGGCGGTCGGGTACGGCGCGCCGGCCGGCCAGGCCAACCGTAATCAGGCCCTGCACTGGAACGGGACCAGGTGGACCACAGGATTGCGCTGACGCGGTCGGCGAAACGGCGTAGCCGACAACCCGGGTTAGGGGCGCTGGGCGGCGATGAAGTCGCGGTACCAGGCGAACGATGCCTTCGGCGTCCGGCGCTGAGTCTGGAAGTCGACGTGCACCAGCCCGAAGCGCTGATGAAAGCCCTCGCTCCACTCAAAGTTGTCCATCAGGGACCAGATGAAGTACCCGCGCACGTCCACGCCCGCGGTCATCGCCACGTGCAGCGCCCGCAGGTGGCCGTCCAGATAGCTGATCCGGGGCTGGTCGTCGACCGTCCCGTCGGCGGCGACCTCATCCCGCACCGAGCAGCCATTCTCGGTGATGTACACCGGCGGCAGGCGGTCGCCGTAGCGGTCCTTCATCGTGGTCAGCATCTCGGTCAGCCCGGCCGGGATCACCGGCCAGCCGAACGCGGTGGTCGGGTACCCGGGGATCGGCTCCATCCGGAACGGCAGCGGCGAGTCGGGCCGCGCCGACAAGCTGGTCGGGCTGTAGTAGTTCACGCCCACGGCGTCGAGCGGGGCGGAGATCACCGCGAGGTCCCCGTCGCGGATGCAGTCGAGGCCCGCCGGGCCGACCCCGAATGCTGACAGATCCGGGTAGCGGCCGAGCAGCGGCGGGTCGGCGAACATCCGGTTGTGCAAGGTGTCATACGCCTTGGCCGCCGCGACGTCGGCCGCGCTTGCGCTGGCCGGCCAGGCGGGGGAGTGATTGTTGGTGATCGCCACCCCGCTGGCCCCGGCGGCGCGCAGCGCCGACGCGGCCAGCCCGTGCCCGAGCATCTGGTGGTGCGCGGTCGGCAGCGCGCCGAGCATCAGCTCCTGGCCGGGAGCGTGGATGCCGAGCGCGTAGCCGAACGCGGTGACCACGAACGGCTCGTTGAGCGTGATCCACAGGGGGATCCGGTCGGCCAGCCGTTCGGCGGCCAGCGTCGCGTACTCGGCGAACCGGTGCGCGGTATCCCGGGCCAGCCAGCCGCCCTCGTCCTCGAGCGGCTGCGGCAGGTCCCAGTGATACAGCGTGGGTACCGGGGAGATGCCGCGGGCGAGCAGGGCGTCGGCCAGCCGGTCGTAGAAGTCCAGGCCGGGCTCGTTGGCCGGGCCCTTCCCGAGCGGCTGCACCCGCGGCCAGGCGATCGAGAACCGGTACGCGGTCAGGCCGAGCTCGGCCATCAGCCCGATGTCGATGCTCCAGCGATGATAGTGATCGGCCGCCACGTCGCCGGTGTGACCGTCCCTGATCGCGCCGGGCTTGCGGCAGAACACATCCCAGACCGACTCGCCGCGGCCGTCCTCGGTGACCGCGCCCTCGATCTGGTACGCGGAGGTGGCCACGCCCCACGCGAAATCACCGGGAAAGCGCGGCATCGGAGCATCAGTCATGGCGCGAGCGTAACGCGTGCATGATCACTTAGGCCAGGTACCCGTGGCCCGGACCGCCGGACGCCCGCCCGTAGCGGCTTTTCGTCGTCTCCGCGCTGGGGAACAACTCAGTGCCATGGCCTGGCCGCTCGGCCCGCCCAGTAGGCGTCGGGGGTTTCGGCGAGGCTGAGCGCCGGAAGCTGGCCGACGGTGAACGCGGCCAGGTTCTCATCCAGCTGCGCGCGGGTGACGGCGCCGGAGAGCACGACCGATGCCCACGGCTGGGCCAGCGCGGCGGCCAGCGCGATCGCGTCTTCGGTGACGCCGCGCGCTGCGGCCAGCGCGGTCAACGGCGCCGGCGGCCCGCCCGCCGGAGTCAGCCGCCCATTGGCGACCGCCTCCTTGACCAGGACCGCCCACCCGGCCGCGGCGGCTTCGGCCGCGGCCGGGGCCACGGACGGCTCCAGGGGGTTCCATGTCACCTCCGTCGCCGTGAACAGCTGCTGCCCGGCAACGGTCAGGGACAGCGCCCGGCGGATCGTCTCCGCCTGATGCGGCCCGGTTGCGCTCAGCCCGATGATCACGCCCTCGGCGCGCAGCCGGGACAGCGCGGCCAGCAGCCGAGCGTCGGTAAACAATCCCGAATCACGGGTCAGCGAATGCACCTGATACAGGGTGAGCCGGTCACCGAGCACGGCCCGGCTTTGCGCCAGCTGGGTCGTGAACATGGCCAGCGAATGCTCCTTGACCTCCTGCTGAGGAGCGTCGAGCCGCCAGCCACCGGTATAGCGGTACCCCCATTTCGAACCGACGATCACGTCCGCACGGCCGCGCTCGGCCAGCCAGCCGGCCAGGAATTCCTCCGCCCGGCCGTAGGAACGGGCCGCGTCGACGTACCTGACCCCGGCCGCGTAGGCAGCGTCCAGCATCGCGAAGGTCCGGGTTCGCATGCCGGAAACGCTGCGATCGGGCAGGTCCTCCTCACGGCCGCTGGTGATGTACGCCGGGCGGCCCAAAGCGGCCAGCCCCAGCCCGATCCGCGAGACCACCGGTCCCCCGGCCCCGAGTGCCGCCGTGGGCATGCGAACCCGGCTCCGGTGGTCGCCGACCATGGCCACAACCTTACCGGCGGCCTATCCCCATGTGCTGGTGCTCGCCGTCGGGCGTGCGAATGGCGGCATCATCCGGTATGCGGCACCGGCCGGCTGGCGACGTACGCAATACGAAGCCCCGGCTGGAACCCCATTGCCTCGTAGAACCCATGGACGCGCGGGTCTGCCCGGCCGCTTTGCATCAGGACGTGGTGACAATCGACCGCCCACGCATGCGCCAGGGCGGCCTGCACGACAGCCTTGCCGTGACCCCGCCCCCTGAGCCCGGGGTGGCTGACAACGTTCTCCAGGAAGGCGTGCCGCCTGCCGTCACGCAGCAGGTTCGGCGCGGTGATGAGCATGCACGTCGCGGCGATGCGATCGGTGTCGTCGGAGACGAACACGTACGTTCCCCGCTGCGCCAGGGTGTCTCGCCAGATGCTCTCGGCGCGCTCACGCGGCTGCGCCGCGGCACTCACCTCCGATACTTCAAACAAAGCCAGGAGAGACGACAAGTCGGAGGGGCGCGCCAGCCTAGCGGTGAGCATGGTGAGCATTCAAGCATTGCTCGATGCGGCCCTCTCCGGCACCGGGGCGGGCGCCCGGCCGCCGATCGCCAGGGCTGTCCCCGCCGAGAGAACCGCCGTGACGAGTATGAGTGCCCAGCCGTCGCGGACGGTGCTCAGGCTCACACCGGCTGTGGACGTGCCGAAGATCGCGGTGAGGACGGCCACGCCGAGCACCATTCCGATCTGGCGGGTCATCGAGATGACGGCAGTGCCGGTGGCGAAACGGGCGGGCGGCAGGGTGATGGTCGACGCGCCCATGAGAGCGGGGATCACGAGCCCCACCCCGGCACCGCCGGTCACCAGCCCGGGTAGCAGCTCGCCCGCGTAGTGCGGTGCCGTGCCGACTCGCAGCAGGAACCAGCCGTTGGCGGCGGCCACCAGGACCGCACCGAGAGCGCCTGTCCTGGCGTGGCCGAGCCGCTGGAACGCTCAGCGCGATCGCCCGCCGGTACGCGTCGATCGCGTCCGCCCGCCGGCCGGCTCGCCGCAGCAGTTCCGCATGAGCGGCATACAGCGGCTGGTAGCGCTGGAGCGCCGGAGCGGCCAGCAGCGGCCCGAGCAGCTGGAGGCCTTTCTCGGGCCCGTAGGCGAAGCCGGCCGCGGTCGCGCGATTGACCTCGACCACCGGTGACGGGTTGAGCTCCGCGAGCGCACCGTAGAGCTCGGCGACCTGCGCCCAGCCGGCCGTCTCGGTGCCGCCGGGCTGGACGTGCAGCGCCGTGATCGCTGCCTGCAATTGATACTCGCCTGGGCGCCGCAGCCGCAGCGCGCGCTCGAGCGCCCGCAGTCCCTGGTCGATCCGCGCCTCGTCCCACAACGACCGGTCCTGCTTCCCCAAGGCCACGAAAGCGCCCCGCGCGTCGACACGCGCGGCCCGGCGTGCGTCATGCAGCAGCATCAGCGCCTGCAATCCCCACGCCTCGGGTTCACCGGGCATCAGCTCGCAGAGAAGCTGCCCCAGCCGGATCGCCTCCTGGCACAGCTCGGTGCGCACCAGCTGATCGCCCGCGGTCGCCGCGTAGCCTTCGTTGAAGATCAGGTAGATCACCCGCAGGACACCGTGGAGCCGGCTGGGCAGCTCATCATCGCCAGGCACACGATAAGGAATGTGTGCGGCGGCGATCTTGCGCTTGGCGCGCACGATCCGCTTCCCCATCGTCGGCTCGTTCACCAGGAACGCCCGGGCGATCTCGCCGGTCGCAAGTCCCCCGACCACGCGCAGGGTCAGCGCTACCCGTGCGGAGACGTCCAGTGCCGGGTGACAGCAGGTGAAGATCAGCCGCAGCCGGTCATCTGCGATCGTATGGTCGCCGCCTGCTCCCGGGTCCTTCCCGGCACCGAGCCGGGCAAGCTCGGCCAGCCGCCCGGCCCGGTCCGCGATCGACCGGTCACGGCGGAGCCGGTCGATCGTGCGCCGCCGCGCGGCGACCGTGATCCACGCTCCCGGGTTGGCTGGTATCCCGTCCCGCTGCCACGCCGTGATCGCGTCCGCGAAGGCGTCTTGCAGGGCATCCTCAGCCAGCTGGAAATCGCCCGCCTGCCGGATCAGGGTCGCGAGGACCGCGGCCCGCTCCTCACGGAACGCGCGTGCGACCGCCGCGGCCGGGTCACCGCTGGAAGACCCGCACTGATCGCCCGCGGTCATGCTTCCAGGGCCTGCTCCGCGGTGGGCTCGCCGGGTGACGCCGCGTCTTCCCCGGCTACTGGCCGCACCTCGACCGAGCCGTAGCGGGCGAGCGGGAAGCGCGCCGCGTATCTGAGCGCCTCGTCGAGGTCGGCGCACTCCAGCAGGTAAAAGCCGGCCAGCTCCTCCTTGGTGACCGCGAACGGGCCGTCGGTCAGGTCGGCTTGACCGTCGCGAACCCGGACCGTCGTCGCCGTGTCTGCCGGATGCAGCCGGCCGCTGCCGGCCAGCACCCCCGCCTCTCGCAGCGCCTCGTTCAGTTCCGTCCACAAGGACGCCTCCCCACTCCGCCCGGCTGCTGCGGTCTCGCTGCGGTAGAGCAGCAACATGAACTGCGGCATCACCACTCCTTTCGCTCCGCCGCCCGGCGGCGGCTCCCACCCAGTACGTCGCACAGGCGAGGCCGGATTGGACACGGCACCGAACGCGCCGTGGCGAGGGGCACATCCCAGCCGGGGCGGTGACGTGCCCGGTTCCGCGCGGCCGGTCATGGCTGGGGTTCCTTACTCGTGCATGGGGCGCTCGTGGTCGGCGTGGCCGGCCGGCTCGAGCTGGAAGGTCGAGTGCTCGACGTCGAAGTGACCGCGCAGGCAGGCCTGCAGCCGGTCCAGCATCGTGGCGCACCGGCCGTCGTCCATGATGCCCGGATCCACCACGACGTGGGCCGTGAGCACCGGCAGCCCGGAGGTGATCGTCCAGGCGTGCAGCTCGTGCACGTCGCGGACCCCGTGCAGCGTGGTCATGTGGCGCCGGACCTCGCTCAGGTCCATGCCGCGCGGGCTCGCCTCGAGCAGCACGTCCACCGTCTCCCGCAGCAGCCGCCAGGTCCTGGGCAGGATCAGCAGGCCGACGGCGAGCGAGGCGATCGGGTCCGCGCGGGTGAATCCGGTAGTGGCGATCACCACCCCGGTCACGATCACCGCGGCGGCGCCGAGCGCGTCGGAGGCGACCTCGAGGAACGCACCACGGACGTTGAGGCTCTCCGCCTGCCCGCGGCGCAGCAGCAGCAGCGACACGGCGCCCGCGGCGAGCGCGATCAGGCCGAACACGACGAGCAGCCCGGAGTTCACCCCGGGCGGCGACATCAGCCGCCGGATCGCCTCAGTGATGATGAACGTCGCCATGCCCAGCAGCAGCACGGCGTTGGCCATGGCCGCGAGGATCTCCGCCCGCGCGTAGCCGAACGTCCGCCTGCTGGTGGGCGGCCGCGCGGCGAAGTAAGCGGCCAGCAGGGACAGGCCGATGCCGAACACGTCGGCGGCCATGTGCGCCGCGTCGGCGATCAGCACCAGCGAGCCGGTGATCACGCCCCCGGTGACCTCGGCCACCGCGACCAGGCCGCTCAGCACCATCACGGTCAGCAGCGCCCGGCGGTGCTGCCCGGTGGCCGTCCGCGGCTGGCCGTGAGCGTGCCCGAGGCCGGTCATGCCCGGTTCCCGGTCATTGGTCCTTGCGGCGCCGGGGCCTGCCGCGGCGCGGCGGGGAGTCGGGCGGCGGGCCGTCGTCGCCGGGGGAGCCCGGTGCCGGCGGCGGCCCGGCCGTGCCGGGGGCCATCAGCTCGTATGCCGGGTTGATCATCACCGGGCCGTCGGGCCGCATGCCGACCTGGCCGCGGAACCTGATCCGGCACCCGCAGTCCAGCCCGGCGATGTGCGAGCGCCCGTAGAACAAGGCGGTCATGTGGCCGGTCGAGTCGGCGATCTCCGCCGCGAGCACGGTGTTGCGCTCGACCGGGCGGATCTCCACCGCGTACACCCGGCCCTCCACCGTGGCCTTGCCGGGCTTGGTGAGGGACCCGATGGGCCGTACGCCCGGTGGGGGGACCGGCCGGTCGGCGGCGGCCACGCCGGCGTCGGCCGTCGCAGCATCGGTCACGGCGGCTGCTGCCGCGGGCAGGTGCGCGGCATCGGCGGCGGCCTGCTCCTCTGGCTGGGCTTCGCCGTTCTCGGCCGCCTGCGCCGAGTCGGCGCCCTGAGCGGGCACGGTCGCGCTGCCGACCTCGGCCGGCCCGGCGGACTTGGCAGGCCTGGCGGGCTCGGCGGGCTTGGCCCCCGTCGGGCTGGCGTCCCCCTCGGCCCCGGGCACGGCCGCGAGCTTGGGTGTCCCGGGCTTGACCCCGGCCTTGGGCATCGGCTGGCGCTCCTCGGCGGCAGCCCGTCGGCCCCAGATGGCCTGCACCCGGTTGTCCACGTCGAAGGGCACGATCGTGGCCGCGGCGTGCGGGATACGGGATACCGCCGCAGCGATCTTGTCCGCCGTGCGGTCGTGCAGCAGCCTGCCGACCACCGTTGAGTATGTGCGCCGCGGCAGGATCGCGGTGACGCCCACGCCCGGGAGCTCGGCCTCGGCGTTGGTGAGTTCCGCCGCGCACCTGGCCAGCCTGCGGTCCGGGCAATCTATGAAGTCGAGCACGATGCCGGTATTCGCGCGCACCCAGTCCCGGCGCAGGGCGTCCGCCTGGGCGTTGTCGATCACGAAGTGCACCGCGCGCAGCGTGGTCGGCCGCAGGCTGCGGGCGTACCGCAGCGCGGCGATCGTGGCCAGGTCGAAGCTGTCCACGAACACGAAGACGGTGCGGCGCGAGTACGTCGGCGGCTCCGGCGGCTTGGCCCGCGTGCCGATCCGCTCGAGCACCTGCGCCTCCATCCGGTACTGCCGGTTGAGCCTGATGAACGCGAACACCAGCAGCGGGAACACCACGACGACCAGCCAGGCGCCCTCGGTGAACTTGACGATCGCGAAGATCATCACGACGAGCGCGGTGTACGTCCCGCCGACCATGCTGATCACGGTGTGGCGGCGCCACCCGGGCCCCCTGTTCCGCCGGTGGAAGCGGGCCATGCCGAACCCGGCCATCGTGAATCCGGTGAACACGCCGATGGCGTAGAACGGGATCAGCCTGTTGACGTTCGCGCCGACCACGAGCAGGAGCGTCAGCGAGACCACGGTCAGCACGATGATGCCGCTGGAGAACACCAGCCGGTGCCCCCGCTTGGTGAGCCAGCGCGGCAGGAACGAGTCCTCGGCCACGAAGCTGGCCAGGTACGGGAACCCGCTGAAGCTGGTGTTGCCGCCGGTGAACAGGATCGTCGCGGTCCCGGCCTGGACCGCGAAGAACAGCACCCGGCCGAGCACGGTGTGCCCGAACACCAGGTCCGCCTCCTGCGCGAGCACGGTCGGAACGCCCGAGGTGTACGGCGTCGCGTGCGTGGCGTGCGCCAGCCAGGAGATGCCCGCGATCAGGAACGCAACGATCGACCCCTGGATGATCAGCACCTGGCGGGCGTTGCGGCCCTCGGGCGGCCGCAGTGCGCTGACCGCGTTCGACACCGCCTCGATGCCGGTCAGCGAGGACCCGCCGTTGGCGAACGCGCGCAGCAGGATGTAGATCGCGCCGAAGGCGACCAGCCCGGACGTCCCGTGGCCGAGCGCGTACGTCCCGTTCGGGCCGGGCGGGGCCGGGTGCGCCCGGGGCAGGGCGGCGGCAGCCTCACGGATCAGGCCGACGACGATCATCAGCCCGACCGCGCCGGAGAACACGTACGTGGGCAGCGCGAAGGTCCGGCCGGCCTCGCGCACTCCGCGCAGGTTCCCGTAGCACATGATCAGCACGGCGACGACCGAGATGATCAGCAGCGTCGTTTTGGGCCCGAGCGCGTTGCTCAGACTCGGGAATGCGGACACGATGGCCGCGCTGCCCGCGGCCGTCTGCACGGCGACCGTGACGATGTAGTCGATCAGCAGCGCGACCGCGGCCACCTGGGCCACCCGCGGGCCGAAGTTGTCCCGCGCCACGACGTACGAGCCGCCGGCCCTGGTGTAGACCGAGACGACCTCGCGGTAGAGCAGCACCACGAGGGCGATCCCGAACAGGACGACCCCCGTCATCGGGAGGATCAGTGCGAACCCGGCGATCCCGAAGGCCGGCAGCAGCTCGATGAGCATTTCCTCGGTGCCGTAGGCGGCCGACGAGATCCCGTCGCAGGACAGGACGCCGAGCGCGAGCGGCCGAGACAGCCGCTCCTCCGCGAGCTGTTCGTTGATCAGCGGCCGGCCGAGCAGCCGCCGCTTGAGTGAGTAGCCCAGGCCCTCGGCCAGGTCGCCCTGGCCGTCAAGCAGGCCCACGGCCCTGCGCATGGCCACCCTGTTTGTGCCCTCCGATCGCTAACCCAGCTATAACACTCGCTGACGTCGTCTTCATACCATCGCTGGGCCGGTGGCGGGAGCGGGGACCTGCCTGACCTTCGCCGAAGGCCATCTGCTGTCGATCGAGCGTAACCGCCCGTTCACCATGACCTCGCAGACTGCTCGGGCGCCGGCGGAACGATGACCCTGGTCGGGCGGCACTGCGGGAAGGGGGGGATCGGGGCGGCTGCGGGCGTGGCAGGGTGATCAGGGTAGGGACCACGGCACCGGACTCTCGCACGGGAGTCATACCGCGGGGCCGGAACCCGATCAGGGAGGCACGACCATGACCACGACACCGGCAGCATCGGCACCGCTGGCCGGCAGCGCGCGGACGCTGCACCTGTCGGAACTGCTGCGGCGCCCGCTCACCGACCGGGGCGGTGAGTCGATAGGGAAGCTCTCCGACGTCATCGTGCGGCTGCGCGGCGTGGAGTACCCGCTGGTGACGGGGCTGGTCGGGACCGTCGGCGGCCGCGAGGTGTTCGTGCCCATCGAGCAGGTGGGCTCGCTGGACGGCGAGGAGATCAAGCTCACCAGCGCCAAGCTCGACCTGCGCTCGTTCGAGCGGCGCGAGGGCGAGGTCCTGCTCCGCAGGGACGTGCTCGGTCACCGGCTGATCGACGTGGAGACCGCTCACCTGATCAAGGCTGCCGACCTGGAGCTCCAGCAGCACGGCGACGACTGGGTGCTGGTCGGCGTGGACACTCGCCGCCGGTCCCGGAGGCTCTTCGGGGCCCGTCTGCCCGCGGGCCCGGCCTCTGGTGATCACGCGTTCCGCGAATGGTCGAAGTTCGAGCCGCTCATCGGGCACACCGGCAGCGCGCTGCTGCGCGGGCCTTTCGCCCGCATCCGCAGACTCAAGCCGGCCCAGATTGCCGACCTGATCGAGGAGGCCTCCAAAGAGGAGGAGACCGAGATCCTGGGCCAGGTGCACGCGGACCCGGAGCTGGAAGCCGACGTCTTCGAGGAGCTTGACGAGGACCTGGCCACCCGGCTGCTCGGCGCGCGGACCGACGCCGAGATCGCCGAGGTGCTGTCGCGGATGCGCGCCGACGACGCGGCGGACACGATCGCCGAGCTGCCGCAGCCGCGCCGCCAGCCCGTGCTCGACCTGCTCCCGCCCGGGCAGCGCACCAAGGTGCTGACGCTGATGGGCTTCAACCCGACCAGCGCGGGCGGCCTCATGGGAGTCGACTTCGTGTCGGTCGGCGCCGACGCCCGCGTCCGCGACGCGCTGGACGCGGTCGCCCGCGCGGCCACCCTCCAGCCGGAGGCGCTCACCAGCGTGCACTGCATCGACAAGCGCGGCCGCCTCAGCGGCGTGGCCAAGCTGGTCTCGCTGGTGCAGTCGGATCGGGAGACGCCGGTCAGCGACATCTACGACGATGACCCGGTCCGGGTCGGCGCGGACACCGACGTGGTCGACGTCGCCGTGCTGATGAGCGACTACAACCTGATCACGATCCCGGTCGTGGACGAGCGCCGCAAGATGATGGGCGTGATCACGGTCGACGACGTGCTCGAGGTCACGCTGCCGGACGACTGGCGGCGCCGCGAGGCCGCGCAGCCGCCCGACGCGCACCACGGGGAGGCCACTTGACCGAGCCGCAGGAGCGCGGCGCCTCGCCGCCCCGCCCCCCGGGTGCCGCCCCGCCCGCGGCGCCGGGCCGGGCGCGGCGCGTGACCCCCGCGAGCTCCGGGCCGGCGGGCCCGGCGCACGTGGCGCGCTCGCTCGCGCAGCCGAGCGCGGTGCTCGACGAGGCGCACCTGGGCGACATCGAGGGCGCGCTCGGCCGGATCCGGGTTGGCGACGAGGACCGGGGCAGCGGCTGGCGCCGCCGCCTGGTCACGTTCCTGGCCATCGTCGGCCCCGGCCTGATCGTCATGGTCGGCGACAACGACGCGGGCGGCGTGTCCACCTACGCGGAGGCGGGCCAGAACTACGGCTACAGCCTGCTCTGGACCCTGCTGCTGCTGATCCCGGTGCTGATCGTCAACCAGGAGATGGTGGTCCGGCTGGGCGCGGTCACCGGTGTCGGCCACGCGCGGCTGATCAACGAGCGGTTCGGGCGGTTCTGGGGCTGGTTCAGCGTCGGCGACCTGTTCCTGCTCAACTTCCTGACGATCGTCACCGAGTTCATCGGCGTGTCGCTGGCCCTGCGCTACTTCGGCGTCAGCCCGTACATCTCGGTCCCCCTGGCCGGGGTCCTTCTCGTGCTGATCACCACCAGCGGCAGCTTCCGCCGCTGGGAGCGCTCGCTGTTCCTGTTCATAGCGGTCAGCCTGGTCCTGGTCCCGCTGGCGCTGCTCTCCGGGCCGCATTACGGCTCGATTGCCTACCACGTCGTGGTGCCGGGCATCCAGGGCGGGGTCAGCTCCACGTCGGTGCTGCTGATCATCGCGATCGTCGGCACCACGGTCGCGCCCTGGCAGCTGTTCTTCCAGCAGTCGAACGTCATCGACAAGCGGATCACGCCCCGGTTCATCGGCTACGAGCGGGCCGACACGTCGCTGGGGGCGTTCGTCGTGGTCGGCGGCGCCACGGCCGTCCTCGTCGTGGCCGTGTACGCGGTGCGCGGCACCGGCCTGGTCGGGCATTTCACCGACGCGCTGGGCGTCGCGGAGGCGCTGAAGGCGCAAAGCTACCCGCTGGGCGCGCT
>Ga0070698_100003548_pt1 | contig 17147 bp, 17 predicted proteins | sample KBSK1502metaG_FD_65477 | JGI IMG/M metagenome (GOLD analysis project Ga0070698, IMG submission 65477) | Corn, switchgrass and miscanthus rhizosphere microbial communities from Kellogg Biological Station, Michigan, USA - KBS K1-50-2 metaG | ecosystem: Host-associated > Plants > Roots >...
TGAAGTACGGCCACACCGACATTCGCAACGTCCTCGAGCGGTCGTCGGCGCGCGAGACCGCCACGCGCGTGGCCGCCGGCGGGGTCGCGCGTAAGCTGCTCGGACAGTTCGGCGTCGAGGTGCTGAGCTTCACGCAGTCGATCGGGACGACGGACATTGGTTTCGACGGCATCGATCCCGACCTGGTGACGGTAGAGGACATCGAGGCCTCGCCGGTGCGGTGTCCAGACCCGGACGCGTCGCGCCGGATGGTGGCCGAGATCGATGAGGTCGCGGAGCAGGGCGACACGCTCGGCGGCACCTTTCGAGTCATCGCGCGCGGCGTGCCCCCTGGGCTGGGCAGCTACGTGCACTGGGACCGCAAGCTCGACGGCCGCCTGGCGCAGGCGGTCATGTCGATCAACGCGATCAAAGCCGTCGAGTTCGGCGCGGGCTTTGGGGGAGCCGCGCGACGCGGCTCGGAGTTCCACGACGAGATCGACTACCAGGAAGGGAAGTTCCGCCACCTGACGAATCGCGCCGGCGGCATCACGGGCGGCGTGACGAACGGCGAGCCGATCGACCTGCGCGTGGCCATCAAGCCGATCTCGACGATGAAGAAGCCGATGCGCTCGATCGACCTGAAGACGAAGGAGAAGACCGACGCGCACTACGAGCGGAGCGATGTGTGCGTCGTGCCCGCGGCCGGGGTCATCGGCGAGGCCGTGGTCTCCCTGACGCTCGCCGAGGCGTTTCTCGAGAAGTTCGGCGGCGACTCGATGCCAGAGCTCGAGCGAAACTACCGGTCCTATATGGAATCGATCGCCGAGTAGTTGGAGGCGCGTCTCTCGGTGAAACGTGCGTCTCGCGCAAAACCCACCTTTCGTCCGTATCCAAACGAGGTTCTTGCGCATAACGCACGAAATAGGGGTAGGGGACATTTGGAGCGAGACGCCGCGAAAAGGGTCGTGCCAGTCATCGGGTGAAGGTGATGCGGATGGCCGAAGCCATCGAACGGTTCGTGCCCGACGGCGCAACCGTGGCGATGGGCGTCGCGCTCGAGCCGCTTATCCCGTTCGCCGCGGGCCACGAGCTGATCCGCCGGCGGCGCCGCGACCTCGAGCTGGTGGGTCCGATCTCCGACATGCTGTTCGACCAGCTGATCGGGGCGGGCTGCGTGAGTCGCGTCACGGCCGCCTGGGTGGGCAACGTGTCAGAAGGCCTGGGCCACTGCTACCGCCGCGCGTGTGAGGCGGGCGTCCCGCGCGCGATCGAGGTTCACGACCACTCCAACTTCTCCATCTCGCTCGCGCTCTGGGCGGCGGCGTGGAACGTGCCGAGCCTTCCGACGCGGACGCTTCTCGGCAGCGACATCGTGCGCACGAACCCCAACCTTTCGGTACGGGACAGCCTCGTCGAGGTGAAGGCGGTGCGGCCCGACGTCGCGATCGTCCACGTCCAGCGCGCCGACGAGCTCGGTCGCGTGCATGCGTGGGGACCTCTCGGCGTCACCGAGGAGGCGGGCCTGGCCGCGGACCGCGTGATCGTCACGTGCGAGGAACTCGTCGACGCGAGCGTCACGCTTAGCGATCCGAACCGGATCCTGTTCCCGGAGACGAAGGTCGTCGCGGTCGTGCACGAACCGGGAGGAGCGCACCCGTCCCCCGTGCAGGGCCACTTCAAGCGCGACCACTCCTTCTATCGCGACTACGGGGAGCGTTCGCGGACCGAAGAAGGTTTCCGCGCGTGGCTCGACGAATGGGTGCTGGGCGTGCAGGACCGCGCCGCCTATATGAGGAGGATCGACGTCCAGTCGCTGCGTATTGCGACGCACCGGCCCTCAGTCCCGGCGGACTTCGGCTACGAGTAGCTACACCCAGCAGGAGCTGATGGTCGCGATCGCCTCGCGGGAGATCCGCGACGGCGACCTCGTCTTCGTCGGCATGCGGCTGCCGATCCTCGCCTACGCGGTCGCGCGAAACTCGCACGCACCTTCCGCGCGCGGCCTGTTCGAGGTAGGGCTCATGCGCGACCAGCCGGCGTCCGGATTTCTCGGCACGATGGGCGACCCGCCCAACGTCGCCGGCGCGCTGTGGGCGACGCGCATGTCGAACGCGATGGCGCTGCTGGCGCAGGGCAGCGTCGACCTGGGTTTCATCGGCGGAGCGGAGGTCGATCGGTTCGGCAACCTCAATACCTCTTATGTGGGCGATCCGTCGCGACCGAAGGTGAAGCTGCCGGGGAGCGGGGGAGGCGCCGACATCGCCATCCTGAGCCGGCGGTGGGTGACGCTGATGAGCCACGAGCGGCGCCGGTTGGTCGAGCGCGTGTCGTTCATCACGTCGCCGGGGTACGGCGACGGCACGCCGGCGTGGCGCAAGCGCAACGGCCTGCTGGGCGGTGGCCCGGTGGCGATCATCACGACGCTCTGTGTGCTGCGGTTTCCCGAAACAGGGGGCGAGGCGTTCCTGGACTCGGTGCATCCAGGCCACACGGTCGACGAGGTGCTGGCGGAGACAGGCTGGCCTTTACAGGTCTCTGATGCTGTAAGCGAAACGTCAGCGCCGACCAAAGCGGAATTGACAGCAATCCGACAATTCGACCCTGACGGATTCTGGACTGGGGCGTCCCGATGAGGAGATGCGGCCGGATCTCCGGCGCCCATGCGGCCCATCTGCGTTGTTGCTCGCTGCGCGCCTCGCTCGCGCATCACGATGCGCTCGCTGCAGGTGCTCGCTCGCGCCTAGCATCTGGACCGCCTGGATCGCCGGATATCTCGGCGCCTCCCTCATCGGGCCGCCCAGCTAGTTACAGAAGACTGACCTGGCCGCAACGAGCCTCTGACAGCGCGGGCTCAACCTCGACATCACAAATCCCGCGTCGAGGAGAACGAACCCAATGAATCCGTTTGCAGCGTTCGCCGTCAAGTCCGTCGGAGCCGCGGGTGTCGCCGCGCTCTTGAGCATCGGCGCGGTCACCGCGTCCGCGGCCACCAGCCCGACGCCGAAGCCCACGCCGTCGTCCAGCGCCGGGACCCAGAAGCCATCGACCGACAGGCACGCAGACCGCCGCGCCGTGCGCCGCGCGATCATCGAGTCCGAGGCCGACGTGCTCGGCATCAAGCCCGAGACGCTGGTCAAGGACCTGAAGACCGGCCAGAAGGTGTCCGACCTGGCCAGGGACAAGGGGATGACCAAGGAGCAGTTCGAGACGAGGCTCGTGGCCAACCTGAAGCCCCGGCTCGAGGTCCTGGTCGACCACAAGGTCATCACCCAGGCGCAGGCCGACAAACTCCTGGACCGCATCAGCAAGGGCTACGTGCCGTTCTGGGATGGCATTCACCGCAAGAAGTAACGATCCTCCCCTCAGCAGGGCCCGGCACGAGCCGGGCCCTGTCGCGGCACACTGTGCCGGAAAGCCGGACGGACGGCCCTCGAGGTACCTGTTTTGGCACAGTGTGCCGTTTCGCCCGCCGCGGGCTACTCGCCCCGGAACTCGGCCTTCCTTTTCTCGCCGAACGCCCTGATCCCTTCCTCCGCGTCGCGAGAGACGAACACGCGGCTGATCGCCTCGCGCTCGATGGCGAGGCCGACGTCGAGCGGAGCCCCAAACCCCTGGGTGATCGCCATCTTGGCGTGACCGATCGCCACGGTCGGCCCGGCCGCGAGCTTCGACGCGTACTCGATCGCGCCGTCACGACAGGTGGCGGCGTCGGGGAAGAGCCGGTCGACGATGCCCAGCTCGTGGGCTTTCGCCGGCGACACGGTCGTCGCGTTGACGATCATGTCGATCCCCTTGGAAAGGCCGATCAGGCGGGGCAGTCGCTGCGTGCCGCCGGAGCCGGGGAACAGGCCGAGGTTCGTCTCCGGCAGGCCGATCTGATACGAGCCTTCGGCGGCGAAACGCAGGTCGCAGGCCAGCGCGAGCTCGAGGCCGCCGCCCAGGCAGTGGCCGGCGACCGCGGCGATGAAGACGAGCGGCGAGTTCTCCATCTTGCGAAAGGTCTCGTGCGCGAGCAGCGCGACCATGAAGCGGCCGCGGGCGGAACCGGACGCGAATCCGCTCACGTCGGCGCCCGCGGAGAAGAATTTCTCCGATGCGCTGGTCACCACGACGGACTGGATTTCCTCGTTCGCGCGCACATCGTCGATGGCGCTCGCGAACTCCCGGAGGAACTCGTAGTTGTAGCTGTTGACTGGTGGCCGGTCCAGCACCAGCAGGCCCACCTGGCCCTGCTTTTCCAACCTCACCGGCATGACCCGATAACCTTATCCAAGTACTGAGCTCATACACAGACGGGGGTGCCCAATGGCGACGATGATCATCGAAGGCGACAGGACCAAGGCCGCGTCCGGCAAGACCTATGAGGTCCGCAACCCGGCCACGGGCGACGTCGTCGACGAGGTTCCGGCCGGAGGTGCCGCGGACGTCGACAAGGCCGCGCAGGCCGCGGCCAAGGCGTTCCCGACGTGGTCGAGGCTGCCCGCCAACAAGCGCGCGGACATCCTGCACAAGGCCGCGCAGCACATGCTCACCAAGGTCGAGCACATCGCTCCCATCCTCACGAAGGAGCAGGGCAAGACGCTGCTCGAGTCGCGCATCGAGGCGCAGCGGTTCGGCGAGAACATCGCGTGGTTCGCGGACCTCGCCGACAAGATCCACGGCGAGCACGTGCGACTGCCGGACTTGACCACCTACGGCCTCGTCGTGCGCAAACCCATCGGCGTGTGCGGCGCGATCGTGCCGTGGAACTTTCCGCTCACGCTCGCGGCGAACAAGGTCGCCCCCGCGATCGCGGCGGGCAACACAGTCGTGCTGAAGCCGGCGAGCACGACGCCCCTCGCGACGCTCGCGTGCATCGAGGCGTTGATCGAGGGCGGGCTGCCCGAGGGTGTCGTCAACGTCGTCCTCGGCCAGGCCACCGGCGACGCGATCGTCGCCCATCCGCTCATCCGCAAGATCGCGCTCACCGGATCCACGCCGACAGGCAAGAAGGTGATGGCCCGGGCGGCCGAAGGCTTGAAGAAGGTCACGCTGGAGCTTGGCGGCAGCGACCCCTGCATAGTTCTCGACGACGCTGACCTCGAGGGCGCCGCGCGCGCGATTTCGGTGGGTCGCTTCTTCAACTGCGGCCAGGCGTGCCTCGCGGTGAAGAGGCTGTACGTGCAGGAAGGTGCGTACGACTCGCTGCTCGAGAAGCTCGTCGCGCGCGCGTCAAAGCTCAAGCCAGGCAACGGCCTCGACAAGGACAGCCGCATGGGTCCGATGCACACCGAGACGCAGCGGACCGAGGTCGAGGCGCAGGTGAAGGACGCCATCGACCGCGGGGCCAGGGTCGTTTACGGCGGCGGCCGGCCCAAGGGCGCCGAGTACGAGAAGGGCTGGTTCATCGAGCCGACGATCCTGGACAACGTGCCCGACGGCGCGCGCATGTGGACGGAGGAAGTCTTCGGGCCGGCACTGCCCGTGCGCAAGATCAAAGACCTCGACGAGGGACTCCGGCTGGCCAACGACTCGCAGTTCGGCCTGGGCTCGTCGATCTGGACCAGCAACATGGCCGCCGCCCACCGCGCGGTGGATGAGCTCGAGGCCGGCTACACGTGGGTGAACGCGCTGCAGATCGCGCACGACGAGCTGCCGTTCGGCGGCACGAAGCAGTCCGGCTTCGGCAAGGAGCACGGAGTCGAGGCGTTCCTGCAGTACACCGAGGAGAAGTCGGTCGTCTACGGCGGCGTCTGACGCCGCGGCGTAACCGGCCGGTGTACTCCACAGGCGTGAGGGCTGGGCTCGCGGTCGCCGGCGCGCTGATCCTGCTGGCCGGGGCCGTGTTCGCCGGTCAGGGCCTGGGCAAGATCCCCGGCAGCTTCATGACCGGCGACGTCAAGTGGTTCTGGATCGGGTCGGCCATGGTCGTGGTCGGGCTGGCGCTGGGTGTGGTCGGCTTGCTGCGGCCGGCGAGAAGGACCTAGCGCCCTCCGTCGGACAAGACCTAAGCCGTTCGGCCGTTGAGTCGATCCCAATGGGCCTGGCACTCGACGCAGCGCGTGGCCGCCGGCTGGTACTTGAGCCGGGCCTCGGGGATGCGGCGGCCGCAGCCCTCGCAAATCCCGTACGTGCCTTCGCGCAGGCGCTCGAGCGCCCGCTCGACCTGCTCCCGGTTCTGGTCGAGCAGGTGGACGAGCAGGTCCGTCGTCTCCCGGTCGGACAGCGCCTGGGCCAGGTCGGTGTCTTCGGGGATCCCCGTGATCACCCCGCCGACGACGTCGTTGAGCGGCCGGTGCAGGCCCGCCTCCTCGCCGCACTGGGCCGCGAGGAGCTCGAGCAGCTTCCGGTCAGCCTCCAGCCGCTCCGCCGGAGCGTTCTCCCTGCTCTTCTTGGTGGCCATTGGTGAACCCCCCTCCAATGTCGAATTCGGCGTCGCTCGATTCCGAGAGTCAGAACGCCTGCGTCGCCGGGCATACTTGCTCGCGCAATTAGGCCCGCAATGCCGTCCCCGCCGCCATTCCCCCGGATAACGCTCGCCGCGATCGCCGTGGTGCTTGCGTCAGCCGCCTGCCAGTTCGGCTCGGGCAATCACCCGGTGCCGAGCGTACCGCAGATCGGCGCTGATCTCAAGTGCGGCAGCGGCGACCATGCGTACGAGGATCCCGCGGGGGGCTGGGGGTTCTGCTACCCGGCCAGCTGGAAGTACACGATCCGGGCGCAGACGATGCAGAGCCCCGATCCGGTCGAGCTGGACGTCACCTTCGACATCACCAACGACCCGTGCGGCAGGTCCGGGTGCGACCCGACCGAAGGCCTGTTCGGCTACATGATCGTGTCCACGTACGAGCGGGGCGGCTCGGCGAGCATCTCCGACTGGCTGAGCAACAACCTCAAGTCGGCCTCGACTGCCGAGCCCATCACGTGGGGCAACTCGGTCGAGGCGGCCAAGCTCGCCGACGGGCGCCGGATCGCGCTGACCCAGCACCACGTGGTGATCATCGACATGCGCCCGGGGCCGCTCGATCTCGAGTCGGCCATGTCTTCCAGGCTCGCGACCTGGAAGTTCTCCGTCTAGCCTCTATGGCCTCCGGAACATCGACTGCATCTTGATCGCCAGGCCCATGTCGCCCTTGATCTTCAGCTTGCCCTGCATGAAGGCCGCGGTGCCGTCGAGCTGGCCGGTCATGATCTTCACCCAGTCGTTCGAATCGGCCGACAGCGTGAGGTTGGCCGGCTCGCCTGGGTCGCCCTTGCCCGACTCCGCCTTGCCGTCATGGATGCGCACCCACCACTTGCCGGCCTGCTCGCCGCTCAGGTCGAACTGAATCGTGGCCTTGGTGGTCCCGGCCTTCTCGGGAATGAGGTACTGCGGCATCGCGTCCACGATCTGGTCCGGGGTCATCTGAACTTCAGACATCGAGTCCTCCCTGCCAAGCTTTCTCGTTTTTAGTACGTTCGAGTACGGACGACTACTCATCTTAGCCGCAGCCTCAGAGAGAATTCGCAAGTGGCCGTCGAGACCCGGCGTTGCGCGAGCGAGAGGAAAGGCAGGGCATGACCACAACGCCGGCGGCGCTGACCGAAGTCGCGAGTGGCGTCTTCGAGCTCCGGCTGCCCATCCCGTTCGAGGACGGCCTGGTCAACGTCTTCCTGTTCAGCGACGGCAGGGAAGCGGACCTGCTCGACGCTGGGATGAACTCCGAGGAATCGGTGGACGCGATCCGCCGCGCGACCAGGGAGATCGGCGCCACGCGCCTACGGACGCTCCTGGTGACGCACATCCACCCCGACCATTACGGAGCGGCCGGCACGCTGGCGGGCGGGCCTGGCCTGGCGGACCTGTACATGCATCGCCTGGAGGTCCCGCTGGTCCATCCGCGATACGTCGAACTCGAGCACCTGGTCGACGAGGTGCGGCGCTACCTGCTGGTCAACGGCGTGCCGGCCGAAGAGGCCGAGGTGCTCAGCAACTCGCAGCGCGCGTTGAGCCAGGTCGTGAAGACGGCGGAGCCTGCGGTGCAGCTCGATGGCGCGGAAACGCTCGTCATGGGCCGCCGACGGCTGCGGGTCGAGTGGACGCCGGGTCACTCGCCGGGTCATATCTGCCTTTACGAGGCGACCGAGGGGTTGCTGTTCGCGGGCGACCACATCCTGCCCGACCTGTCGCCGAACATCGGCCTGCACCCGCAGAGCACGCCCGACCCGCTGCACGAATATCTCGAAGGCCTGCGGCGCATGGCGGAGCTGCGACCGAAGTGCGTCCTGCCCGCCCATGGCCGCCCGTTTGCGGACGCGACCGGGCGCGTGGATTCGCTGATCTCGCACCACCAACGGAGGCTCGACCAGATCCTCGAGATCGTCGGGCGCGACGAGAAGTCCGCGTGGCAGGTGGCGCTCGAGCTGTGGGGCCCGCGCGAGAACCTCTACGAAAAGCGCCTGGCCCTGCAGGAGGGACTGGCCCACCTCCAGGCCCTCGCGGTCGAGGGTCGGGTGAGCAAGTCGGTCACGCCGGAGTCGGTTCGCTGGCGGCGCGCTTAGCCCCGCGAGGTCAGATGCTTCGCAGTGACCTCGCGGGGACCCCCAACTTGATGCCCAGCGGAATGAGCTCCGCCGCATAGACGCCGACGCCGACCACCCCCGGGCCCGCGTGCGCGCCGACCACCGGACCGAGGGGCTGGATCATCAACGTCTCCGTCACCGGGTCGAGCGCCTGCGCGACGCGCTCCGCGTCCGCCTCCGCATCGGCATGACCGACGATCACGCACAGTCCCTTGCCGCGATCGACCTCACGGGTCAGCTCGATGATGCGGTTGAGCGCGCGGTCGAAAGTGCGCACGCGCTCGAGGGGCGTGACGAGACCATCGCGGATGCACAGCACCGGTTTCACCTGCAGCACCGAGCCGAGCATCGCGCTGGCGCGACCGATGCGACCGCCGCGGCGCAAGAACTCCAGTGTCGCGACGGAGAAATACGTCTGCACGTTGTCGCGCATCGACGTCACGCGCTCCGCGATGGATGTGGCGGTCGAGCCGTGCGCGGCCATCTCCGTGGCGGCAAGCGTGATCAGGCCAAGCGACATCGACACGAGCTGCGAGTCGATGACGTGGACTTTTTTTGCGTCAGTCATCTCCGCGCCCTGGACCGCTGACGCATACGTCCCACTCAGCTTCTCCGAGATGTGAATCGACACGATCTCGTCGTGGTCGTTGAGCAGCCGTGCGTACGTCTCGGCGAACTGGCCGGCCGAAGGCTGCGACGTCGTCGGGTGCGTCGTCGCGTTGGGCAGCTTGCGGTAGAACTCGGACGGCCTGATGTCGACGCCGTCGAGCAGCGAACGGCCCTCGAAGTTGAGCGTCAGCGGGACGACGGTGATGGACCTGCTCTTCGTCAGGTTCGACGGAAGGTCTGAGGTCGAGTCGGTGACGATCGCAACCTGGCGATCGGTCACTCCGGCGGAACCCCTTGCGGCTTGGGGTCGTCATGGCGCCGATTTCGGCGCAGCGGAAAGAATCGGTCCTCCATCGGCTTCAGCGTGATCAGGACCAGGACAACCAGCGCGGTTAGAAAGATCGCCACGCCGTAGTACCCAAACCCGATCGCCATCCCCAGCGAGGCCGCGACCCAGATCGAGGCGGCTGTGGTGAGGCCCTTCACCTCTTCGCCCTGGCGGAGAATGCTGCCCGCTCCGAGGAAGCCGACCCCGGTCACGATCTGGGCCGCAATACGTGTCGGATCGACGCGAGTTCCAAATTCGGGCAGCAAACCCAGCGCCGTGAACATGCAGGAACCGGCGCTGATCAGAGCCATGGTGCGAAGGCCGGCCGGATGGCCGCGGAATTCGCGCTCGGCTCCGATGACGAGTCCAATGGCAAGAGCGATCAAGACGCGTATGGCGAGATCCAGCTCGCCGTTGAGGTGCGTGTGTCAGCCCCGGCCGGGACGCCCTCCGGGCCGGTCCTGCGCGCCGGGTTCGTCCTTGGCACCCGGCTCGTCGGGAAGCTCGGGGAGGTCCAGGCTGTTGACGAAGTCGCGGAACACTGCGAGCCGCTCCTCGTCGACCACGGTGGTTTCGGACTTGTCCTTCTCGCCGTCCATCTCGTCGCCCTCCGGGATGATGCCGGCGGTGTCCATCACCTCGGACGCGACGAAGATCGGGCACTCGACGCGGACCGCCAGCGCGATCGCGTCGGAAGGCCGCGCGTCGAAGTCGAGGTCACGTCCGTTCTGCTTCACGTACAGGCGCGCGTAGAAAACCTGGTCCGCGAGGCGCGTGACGACGATGCGCTTGATGCTGATCCCCAGGTCGCCGAACGCGGTCGCCATCAGGTCGTGGGTCAGCGGGCGGCCGAGGCTGTTGCCGGAGATCTTGGTCGCGATGGCCTGGGCCTCGAACGAGCCGATCCAGATGGGGAGGTAGCGGTCGGCTTCCTTCTCCTTCAGGATCACCAGGTGCTGGGCAGTCGGCATGTGGATCCGAATGCTGTCGACAGACACCTCGATGAGGTTTTTCATCCTCGAATCCATCATACCCTCCGGTCCTCTGAGTCCCTGTTCTTTGAACGCGCAGCCCCCCGTCAAGGTGACGTTCCGGGCCTACGTAGAATCCAGGAGTGAGTAAGGGCAAGCGCGGTCGGGTCATCCTGATCGACGCCCACAGCCTCATCTACCGGGCCTTTTTTGCCCTCCCGCCGATGAGCACGTCGGACGGCCGGGTGACGAACGCGGTGTACGGCTTCACCTCCATGCTGGCCATCGTCCTGGCCTCCCGGCCCGAGTACGCGATCGCCGCCTTCGACCTCGGCAAACCCACATTCCGCTCCCAGGAGTACGAGGAGTACAAGGCCGGCCGGCGCGCCATGCCGGACGACCTGCGCCCGCAGATCGAGATGGTGCGCGAGGTGCTCGGCGCCTTCACGATTCCGATCCACGGCGTCGAGGGGTTCGAGGCGGACGACGTCATCGGCACGCTGGCGCGCATCGCTGAGGAACGCGGCCACGCGGTCACCATTGTTTCCGGCGACCTCGACTGCCTGCAGCTCGTGACCGAATCGGTCGATGCGCTGGTGCCGCGGCGCGGCATCACGGACACCTTCGTCTACGGGCCGGACCAGGTGCGCCAGCGCTACGGCTTCGAACCACTTCAGCTCGTCGACTTCAAGGCGCTGCGCGGAGACACTTCCGACAACATCCCTGGCGTGCCCGGGGTCGGCGACAAGACCGCGGCGAAGCTCGTGCAGGACTTCGGCACGATCGAGTCTCTGCTCGAACGCATCGAAGAGCTGCCTGAGGGCCGGCTGAAGACGTCGCTGAAAGCCAACGCGGACAAGGTTCGCCTGGGCAAGCGAATGGTGACCATCGTCCGCGACGTGCCGGTGGAGCTCGAGCTCGAGAAGGCGCGATGGACCCGCTACGACTATGACCGCGCGCGGCGCGTCTTCGATCACCTCGAGTTCCGCCAACTCCTGAGCCGCTTTCCGCCGCCCGACCAGGCGCCGGTGCAGCCCAGCCTCGCGCTCGAGCCGGCGCCGCAGCCGGCCGGCCTGCGCATCGTCGCGGACCCCGCCGAGGCGGCGGGCCTGCTCAACGGCGCGCAGGACGTCGGTGTGTTCTCTTTCACGGAGGGGGTCGGACGCGGCGCGCAGATCTGCGGACTGGGCATCTCGGCCGGAGGCAAGACGTTTTACGTCGTGACGCCCGAAGCCATGGACGCCGCGGCCAGCACCCTGTCCGGCCGTCCCATCTCCGGGCACGACGCGAAAGAGACAGAGCTCGCTCTGCGCTCGCTCGGCGGCGGCAAGCGCGAGTGGGCGTTCAGCACGTTCCTCGCCGCGTACCTGCTGGGCGCCGGGTCGCGCGATCCGCGCCTGGAAGACCTCGCGCGCGAATTTCTCGGCGTGGAGCTGGTCAGCGCGGAGCAGCTGCTCGGCACCGGCCGCGCCGCGCGCAAGCCGACCTCGGTGTCCGAGAACGAGGGCGCGGAGTTCGCCGCGCGTCGCGCGGAGGCGATCCTCAATTTGAGGCCGCGGCTCGAGGCCGAGATGCGCAACCTCGGCGTCGACTATCTATTTCACGAGATCGAGCTGCCGCTCGCGGCGGTGCTCGCCGACATGGAGTCGGAGGGCGTCGCCATCGACGTGCCATATCTCAAAGAGATGCAGGACGAGCTGGGCGCGCAGCTTGCCGCCATCGAGTCAGAGGTCGAGCAGGTGGCGAGCCAGAAGTTCAACCTGAACGCGCCGCAGCAGCTGGCCAAGGTCCTGTTCGAAGACCTGCGCCTGCCCGTGGGCAAGCGCACGAGGACGGGCTACTCGACGGACGCGGACACGCTGGAAGCGCTGCGCGACAAGCACCCGATCGTCCCTCTCATCCTCGATTACCGGCAGCTGTCGAAATTGAAGTCGACGTATGTGGACGCGCTGCCGCAGCTGGTCGACCCGTTGAGCGGACGCGTGCACACATCGTTCGGACAGGCGAGCACCGCGACGGGACGCCTCTCCTCATCGAACCCGAACCTGATGAACATCCCGATCCGCACCGAGCTGGGCCAGCGCATACGGCGCGCGTTCAAGGCCGGCCGGGCCGACCACATCATGGTGTCCGCGGACTACTCGCAGATCGAGCTGCGCATCGCGGCGCACCTGAGCGGCGACCCGATGCTCCTCGGCGCGTTTGCCGCGGGACAGGACATCCACACCGCGACGGCCGCGGCTGTCTTCAAGATCCCTCTCGAGCAGGTCAGCCCCGACCAGCGGCGGCTGGCGAAGGTCGCGAACTTCGGCTCCATCTACGGCCAGGGCGAGTATGGGTTGTCGCAGCAGCTGAGCATCCCGGGCGATGTGGCGCGCGAGTTTCTCGGCCAGTACTGGTCGACGTACTCGAAGCTGCGCGAGTTCCTCGATGACCTGCGCAAGCGCGCGCGTGAGGACGGCCTGGTGGTCAGCGCGACCGGCCGGCGGCGGGCGATCCCCGACCTGCGCTCGCCGAACTTCCAGCTGCGCAGCGCGGCCGAGCGCATGGCGATCAACTTCCCGATGCAGTCGCTGGCAGCGGACATCATCAAGATCGCGATGGTGCGGCTGCACCGCGAGATCGAGGCCGACCAGATCGAGGGCCGCATGCTGCTCCAGGTCCACGACGAGCTGCTCTTCGAGGTTCCGCGCTCGGAGCTCGACCAGTTCGCGGAGAAGGTGCCGCGCATCATGACGGGCGCGTACGAGCTCGAGACGGGGATCGAGGTCGAGATGAAGGTCGGACCCAACTGGGCCGACATGAAGAAGCTCGCGGTCGTGCGTGCCTAGGCGTGGGTTACGTGCTTCTTGCGCAAGAAGCACCTTTCACGTTGTGGCAGAGGTTCGTTCTGCGCAAAACGTACCTTTCGACACAGGATCGGATGCCTGAGCTGCCCGAAGTCGAGACGATCGTCGCCGACCTGCGGCCGCACCTGGTGGGGCGGACGATCGAACGGGTCGAGCTGAGCTTCCCGACGATCGTCCGCCATCCGGAGCCCGAGCTCTTCGCCGACGGCGTCGCCGGGATGCGCATCGAGTCGGTCAGCCGCCGGGGCAAGTACATCCTCATCGGGCTGCGCAGCCCCGGCGCAGCCTCCCTGCTGCTCGTCGTGCACCTGGGCATGACCGGCCAGCTGCGCATCGTCGACGCGGTGACGCCGCTCGAGAAGCACACCCACGCGGTCTTCTTCCTCGACGACGGCTCGCAGCTGCGCTATCGCGACCCTCGCCGCTTCGGCCGCCTGCTGCTCGGCACCGAGCAAGCGTTGCTGTCTGCGAAGAAGATGCCGCTCCTCGGACCCGAGCCGATCGACCCCGAATTTGCGGCCGACGAGCTGTATCGCCGGCTGCGCAAGCGCCGCGCGCCGCTGAAGGCGGTCCTCCTCGACCAGGGGGCGATCGCAGGCGTCGGCAACATCTACGCGGACGAGTCGCTGCACCGCGCCCGGCTGCGGCCCACGCGACTCGCCAACACGGTCAGCAAGCAGTCCGCGCGTCGCCTCCATGAGTCGCTTCGCGACTCGCTGCAGGCGGCGATCCTGAACCGCGGCAGCTCCGTCGACACGTATCGCGACGCGTGGGGTCAGATGGGCGGGCAGCAGGAGAAGCTCCTTGTCTACGGCCGCGCGGGAGAGCCGTGCTTCACGTGCGGGAGGCCTTTGAGCTCGGTCCGCATCGCCGGCCGCACCACCGTCTTCTGCCGCCATTGCCAGCGCTGATTCCTCGCCTGCTGGCGATCGGCATTCTCAGCGTCGCCTTCATCGCGCTCACGCTCGCGATCACCGCCGGCCTGTTCACGCAGCTCGACCTGCAGGTCGCTGAGGCGATGCACGACGCGTGGGTGCCGTCGCTGCACAGGGTGTTCCAGGCCATCGCGGAGCTCGGGAGCATCGAGGTGACGGGGATTCTCATGCTCGGCCTGACGGTGTACCTGTGGCGCGCCGGCTTCGGCTCGGACGCGCTGGTGTTCCTGGTATTTCTCGCCGCGGAAGCGTTCGAGATCTTCTACAAATTCAACCTCCATCACCTGCGGCCGCCGGTGCCGCTGCGGGAAGAGGACGGACCGAGCATCAGCGAGCTGCTCTCCGGCTCCAGCGCCGCCAACAGCTTTCCGAGCGGCCACATGATGCGCACGGTCATCGTCTATGGCCTGCTCGCGTTCGTGATCCGCCGCCTGTCGACATCGCCCCGGGCGCGCACGCTCGCGGTGGCCGGCGCCGTCGTGATCATCGTGCTGATGGCCGTCGACCGCCTGTACCTCGACGTGCACTGGGAGTCGGACGTGATCGGCGGGCTCGTGCTGGGCGCGATCGCCCTCCTCGCCGGCACCGTCTGGCTGGACCGGCCCAAGAACGTCGAGAATTAAGGTGGCGATGGGGGAGAAGCCGGTTTTGATCCTGGTCACCACCGGTGGCCGAGATGACGCTGAGCGCCTGGGCGAAGCCCTCGTCGTGGAGCGCCTCGCTGCCTGCTGCTCCGTCGTGCCGACCGTCCATTCCGTCTATTACTGGGACGGCCAGCTGCAGCGCGAGCACGAGGCGCTGCTTCTCATCAAGACGCTCGCCTCGAAGGTGGCGGACGTACAAGAGTTCGTCCGTACGCACCACAGCAACGAGCTGCCCGAGATCCTGCAGCTCCCGATCGAGGGCGGCTCGTCGCCCTACTTGAACTGGCTGGAGAAGCAAGTAACCCAACCTCGACCGTAGCTGTTAACCAAGCACTTAGACTGCGGAAGGAAAGGAGGGCTGGGCTGGCCTCTGTAGTCACCGAACCGGTTGATCCGAGCGGCTCCAAGCGCCGCCGTCGCCGTGCGCGCAGCAAGGCGCGCGCCGCGACGCAGAACGGCGGCAACGGTGTCCAGCACGGGCTGGAAGCGGCCGACGTGACGGTCGTGGCCGAGCCGTCCACCGCCGCGGGCGAAGCGGCTGTGCCGGAGCCGGCGCCCGAACCCCCTGACCAGTTTCGCGACCTCCTCGGCCAGGCCGTCGGGCTGCGCCTGGACTCGGTCTCCCGCGAATTTGGCGGCCGGGACGAGATGCACGTCACCGCGCTGCGCAACGTCACTCTCGACATCGGCCCCTGTGAGTTCGTGTCCATCATCGGGCCATCAGGCTGCGGCAAGAGCACGCTGCTGTCTCTGATGGGCGGCCTCGACCGCCCCACCGCCGGCCACGTTTACGGCGCCGGGCTGCCCCTGGGGGAGCTGAAGGACCGCGACCTCTCGGACTACCGCCTGCAGCGCGTCAGCACGATCTTCCAGACGTTCAACCTCATCCCCTCGATGACGGTCCAGGACAACGTGGCGCTGCCGCTCACGCTCGCCGGCGTCGAGCTCGAAGAGCGCCGCAAACGGGCTCGCCACCTGCTCGCCCTGGTCGGTCTCGAGCAGCGGGCGAGGACGCGCGCGGGACGCCTGTCCGGCGGCGAGCAGCAGAAGGTGGCGGTGGCCAGGGCCCTGGCCAACCGACCGGGTCTCATCCTCGCCGATGAGCCCACGGGCAGCCTCGATTCGGCGGCGGGCGAGGGCGTCCTCAACCTGCTCGTCGACCTGAACCGCCGCGGCGCGACCGTCGTGCTCGTCACCCACGACCCCGAGGTCGCTCGCCACGCCAGGCGCGTCGTGCGCATGATCGATGGCCGCGCCGTCGAGCTCGAGGCAGGCAAGCCGACGGTGCGCAAGCAGGAGCCGGTCGACCCGGCGCAGCGCATGCACTGGAAGGACACCCTGAAAGTCGGCCTGGGCAGCGCGGGACGGCGACCGCTGCGCACGGCGCTGACCACCACCGGCGTCGCCATCGGCATCGCAGCCCTGAGCCTGATCATCGCGCTCGCGGGCGGCCTCCAGGACGCGCTGAACGCGCCGGCGCTGGCCACGAGCCAGGTCCACCAGGTCGCCGTCTACCCCGTGGCCGACGCCCGCACGCCGGCGTTCGACGCCCCGACGCTCGCCACGCTCAGCCGCCTGCCCCACGTGCGGGCGGCGTGGGGCCAGGTCGGGATGAGCGGCACGTTCACGGCCGTGGGCGGGCCCCTGTCCGGCGCCGCGCCGCAAGCGAAGCCCGCCGGCCAGGTCCTCTCCTTGCCCCCGACGGGGTCGTCGAGCGCCGTGCCCGCCCTCTCGGCGGGGCGCCTGCCCGGATCCGACGGCGCCAGTGAGATCGTGCTGACCGACAGCGAGGCCCGAGCCCTGGGCTTCGACTCGCCTGCCGGCGCGGTCGGCACACAGCTCGAGTTCGACGCCACGTCGGGCGCGCTCATCCCCGCGTTGACGCGGAACCAGGTCACCAAGCCGCTGCCCTTGAAGCTGCTCGTGGTCGGCATCGTGTCGAGCAGCTACATGCCGGCGGGCGCGCCCGGTGGCCTCGTCCCGAACGCCGTCATGCGCAGCTACTGGACCAACCTTTCCGGTCCGAACGGCTGGAAGGGCGGCGAGTTCGCGAGCATCACGCTGCTCGCGGATTCGGGATTGTCCGTGGAGGGGCTGCGGCAAAACGTCGACGCGCTGGGTTTTCAGACGCAGACGTTTGGCGATCAGTTCCGCAACTTCGAGGACCTGCTGGGCAAGCTGCGCGTGGCGCTGCTCGGCCTGGCCATCGTCGCGCTGCTGCTGGCGTGTCTGGGGATCGCCAACACGATGTACACGGCGGTCCTCGAGCGCACCAAAGAGATCGGGGT